>WNFK01229475.1_pt1 | contig 24162 bp, 29 predicted proteins | sample 5400281 | NCBI WGS metagenome assembly WNFK01 (sample SAMN13153350, study PRJNA577476) | soil metagenome | isolation source: 20 cm soil on Douglas fir-dominated hillslope | place: USA:California | collected 2013-09-17
GCCGCCGAACTTGAAGGCGTGCAGGGCCTCGCGGGCGACGTCCTCGTAGCGGACCGCCGCGCGCGCGTACGCGAAGGCGGGTGGCTGTCGTCGGCAGGCCGCGCAGAGCGCGCCTCCCTCCGCGCGCGTCGGCGCCGGTGACCTCGACCCGGCCGCGACCGGGAAGCCCGCCATCGGTTGACCGCAGAGCCGGCACCACGGCGGCGCGATCCGCGGGAGCCCGGCCCAGCAGGCGCCGCAGAGCGGATCGCGCCGGCCTTCCTCGAGCCGGGCGCGGCACACCGGGCAGAACGGTGGGAAGACGAGGTCCAGCAGTGCGCCCGCCCACCGCGGCCAGAGGGCGGGGTCGGGGCGAGGGCGGTCTAGGGTCGGGACGTGTTCCAGCGACGGCACGACGGACAACGATCCACCCAGCGCGGGTGGAGGGCTCCGCACGTCGCACAGTGATGCGGCCACTGGACGCTGTCGCTCAGGCGAAGCGCGCGCCGGTACTCTTCCATCGCGTCGCGGAACTGGCCGCGACGCTCGAGGATCGCGCCGAGGTAGGCGTGGATGAGCGGGAGGTCGGCCGCCCGCACCTCCATCTTCTGGAACTGCTCCGCGGCCTCGTCCAGCATCGCCAGCTCGAAGTAGACGCGGCCGAGCCCGAAGGCCAGCGCGAGGTTGTCGGGATGCCGGTCGAGCGCGTTCCGGTAGAGCGAGATCATGCGGGTGGGCCGGCCCTCCTCACGGTGCCGCTGCTCGATGCGGGCCAGCACCGGCAGCGCGGGCTGCGGCGCCTCCGCGGCCCGCTCCCACACCCGGAGCGCGTCGCGCGGCTCGCCTGCCTTCAGGTGGGCCTCGCCGAGCAGGAGGGCCGCGGGCACGAAGTCCGACTGCATGCGCAGCGCGTCCTTGAAGTGCGATACCGCGCCCGCGAGGTCGCCCCGCTCGAGACGCTCCCGCCCGACCTCGTAGTGCAGGCCGGCCAGGGTCACCTCCTCGGCGGCCCGCTCCTCCCGCGGCACCGCGGCGAGCATCTGGGTCTGGGCCACGAGAGCCTCCGCGAAGCGACCGCGCTCGATCAGGGCGTTGCGGGCGGCGCGGACCGGAGCCGGCGCCGTCTCGGCGGCGCGGAGCGGAGCGCCGTCCGGGGGGAGCGGGGGCCGCGGCGCCGCGACCGCCACCGGCCCGCGGGCATAGGAGCGCGTGAGGTCCCGCAGCCATCCGAGCACCAGAGGTGCGCGCGGCCCGGATTGATCGAGGCGAGATAGGTGACGAGGATGGCGAAGAGCAGACCGACGACGAGACCCAGGCGGATCGACACGGAGAGAGCGGGGGCGCTAGCGGGCGGCGGTGCGCTCTTCCTCTTCGACGGCGCGCTGGCACTCGATGCAGTAGCGCGCGAACGGCAGCGCCTCCAGGCGCTTCTCGGAGATCGGCTCGCCGCAGCGCTCGCAGTCGCCGAAGCCGCCCTCGCTGATCTTCTGCAGGGCCAGCACGACCTCTTTCAGGAGCCGCCGGTCACCGTTGCCCAGCTCGAAGAGGAACTCGCGATTGTAGGCGGAGGAGGCCTGGTCGCCCAGGTCCTTGATGGAGTCGTCCTCGGGACCCTTCCCGTAGAGCACGTTCCTACCCACTTCCTCCACGAGCTGGCGATGCTTCTCCTCCAGCTTCTTGCGGTAGTGGACCAAGCGATCTTTCTTCATCGCGCCCTCCTGGCTGCACGCGGCTTCGCCGCTAGTCGCGCAGGCTACCACGGGGTCCAGGGCAAAGCAATCCGGGAAGCCTCAGCCCTCCACCGACACGAGCGGAGCGTCGCCCCACAGGCGATCGAGCGCGTAGAATCCGCGGGTCTCCTCGAGGAAGACGTGCATCACCACGTCGCCATAGTCGAGCAGGAGCCAGCCGCTCTCCGCGCTCCCCTCGTTGTGGCGCGGGCGCACCCCCTTCGCGCGCAGGGCGGCGCGGATCGCTTCCGCGATGGTGTCGGCCTGCGGGGTGGAACGCGCGCTGCACACCAGGAAGAAGTCCGCGACGCTCGACAGTCCCTGCAGGTCGAGCACCGCCAGGTCGATCGCCTTCTTCTCCAGCGCCGCGTGAGCGGCGGCACGGACGACGGCTTCCGCGGACAGTGTGGCCATCACGCCTCCGGACGGTAGAGATGGTGTTCGCGCAGGTACCCCGCCACCGCGTCGGGCATCCGGAACGCCAGGCTCCGGCCCTCGCGGGCGCGGCGGCGCAGGTCCGACCCGGAGATGGGCAGAGACGCCGCGTGCAAAAGGAGCGGGGCGGCTCCGTCGGACGACTCCCCGGGCGCGGGAGCGAAGCCGGGCAGGCCGAGCTCCCGCAGCACCTTGACCGCGGCGGGCGCGTCCGGGTCGAAGTCCATGCCGTTCCGCGGGATCACCACGAGGCGGGCGAGGGTGACGACGCGCTGGGGGTCCCGCCAGTTCAGCAGATCGAGGAAGGTCTCGGAGCCGATGATCAGGTGCAGGCGCCCGCGGTCCTGCAGCGCGGTCAGGGTGTCCACCGTGTAGGAGGGCCCGCTCCGCGCGACCTCGACGTCGGAGACCTCGAAGCGCGGGTGCTCGCGCACCGCGAGCGCAGTCATCTGGTAGCGGTCGGCCGCGGGGGCCAGCTCGGTGAGGGGCTTGTGGGGCGGCTGGGCCGCCGGCACGAGCAGGAGCCGGTCGAGCCGGAGGGTCTCGCAGACCTCGTCGGCCACGAGCAGGTGGCCGAAGTGGATCGGGTTGAACGATCCACCGAACACGCCGACGCGCGGCTCTGGACGGCTACTCCCGGATATGCCCGTCGCCCCACACCACGAACTTGGTCGTGGTCAGCTCCCGCACACCGACCGGGCCCCGCGCGTGCACCCGGGAGGTGGAGATGCCCATCTCGGCGCCCATCCCGAACTGGCTGCCGTCGACGAGACGCGTCGACGCGTTGACGAGCACCGCGGCCGCGTCCACCTCCTGGGTGAACCGGCGCGCGCGCCGCACGTCGCGGGTGACGATGGACTCGGCCAGCCCCGAGCCGTGCCGGCGGATGTGCGCCACCGCCTCCTCGAGGTCCTCCACCACCCGCACCGCGAGGATGTAGTCGAGGTACTCCGCGTCCCAGTCGGCCGGCTCGGCCGCCCGCGCCCCGGGCATGAGGGCCCGCGCCCGCTCGTCCGCCCGCACCTCCACCGGAACCTCGGCCAGGCGCGCGGCGAGCCGGGGCAGCAGCGCGGGCGCGATCGCCGCGTGGACCAGCAGCGTCTCCAGGGAGTTGCACACGCTGACCCGCTGGGCCTTGGCGTTGACCGCCACCGCCAGCGCCATGTCGAGATCCGCCCCGTCGTCCACGTAGAGATGGCAGAGGCCCTTGTCGTGCTTGAGCACCGGGACCGTCGCGCGTTCCGCGACCAGGCGCACGAACTCCTCGCCGCCGCGCGGGATGATCAGGTCGAGGTACCGGTCCAGGGTCAGCATGGCCATGACGCCCGCGCGATCCGCGGTCTCCACCGCCTGGATCACCTCGGGGGGCAGGCCCGCCTTCTCGACCGCCTTGCCGAGGATCTGCGCGAGCAGGGTGTTCGACTCGAGGGCCTCGCTCCCGCCGCGCAGGAGCACCGCGTTGCCCGACTTCAGGCAGAGGCCGGCCGCGTCGGCGGTGACGTTCGGCCGCGACTCGTAGATAAACCCGATTACGCCGAGGGGAACCCGCACCCGCGCGATCTCGAGCCCCGAGGGCCGCCGGATCGTCTCCACCGTCTCGCCCACCGGGTCGGGCAGGCTCGCCACGTGGCGGAGTCCGGCCGCCATCTCCTCGACGCGGCTCTCGGTGAGGGTCAGGCGCTCCACGAAGGCCCGGGCGTGCCCGGCCGTCCGCGCGCGCTCGAGATCGTGCCGGTTGGCGTCCAGGATCGCGCCGGTGCGCTCCTCCAGCCCGCGGGCCATCTGGCCGAGCGCCTCGTTCTTGACGCGGGTCGAGGCGAGCGCGAGGACGCGCGATGCCTCCTTGGCCGCCTTCGCCTTCGTCTCGACGTGTGCCGCCGCATCCATGCTCGCGCTCTCCGCCCGTCGGCGAATCGGTTAGAGGATCACCAGGTTGTCCCGGTGCACCACTTCGTCCACGCCCTTGTAGCCCAGCGTCCGCTCGATGTCCGCGGTCTTCGCGCCCCGGATGCGCCGCAGCTCGTCGGTGTCGTAGTTGACGAGCCCGCGCGCGAACTCCTGGCCGTCGGCCTCGGTCAGGGCGACCACGTCGCCCGCGTCGAACTGGCCGTCGACGTGCACCAAGCCCGAGGGCAGCAGGCTCTTGCCCCTCTCAGTTAAGGCCTTCTTCGCGCCCGCGTCAACCGTGAGCCGGCCCTGGGGCGGGACCGCGAACGCGATCCAGCGCTTGCGGGCCGCGAGGCGGTCGTCGCGCGGCTGGAAGTAGGTGCCGACCGGCTCGCCCTTGAGGAGGCGGGGCAGCGTGCCGGGCTCGCGCCCGCTCGCGATCACCATGGGAATGCCGGAGGCTCCCGCCTTCTGGGCCGCCTGGAGCTTGGTGCTCATCCCCCCCACCGAGACCGACGCGGAGGCGTCGTAGACCATGCGCTGGATCTCGTCGCTGATGGCCTCGACGGTCTCGAGGCGCCGGGCGGTGGGATCGCGGCGCGGGTCCGCGGTGTAGAGGCCGTCCACGTCGGTCAGGAGCACGAGCAGGTCGGCGTCGATGAGGTGGGCGACCAGGGCGGCCAGGTTGTCGTTGTCCCCCACCTTGATCTCGTCCACCGCCACCGTGTCGTTCTCGTTCACGATCGGCAGCACCCCGAACTCGAGCAGGGCCAACAGCGTGTTGCGGGCGTTGAGGTAGCGCGAGCGATCGCTGATGTCCTGGCCGGTGAGGAGCACCTGGCCCACCGCGATGCCGTGCTTCTTGAAGGCCTGCTCGTACTCCCACATGAGGGCCGACTGGCCGACCGCCGCCGCGGCCTGCTTCTCGGGGATCGAGCGGGGACGGGCCTTCAACCCGAGCCGGGCCATCCCGGTGGCGATGGCGCCCGAGGTGACCAGCGCGACCTCGTGGCGGTCGTGGACCAGCGTCGAGATATCGGTCGCGAGCCGGCCGATGTGCTCGCTCGAGGGGCCCTCGCCGGGAGTGGTGACGAGGCCGCTACCCACCTTCACCACCACGCGCCGCGCGTGGCTCAGCGGGCGGCGGGAACCCATGGCTCGCTCGTCAGCCACCGGGCCATCTCGTGCACCAGCCCGGGCAGTCCGGCGCCGGTCACCGCGGAGATCGCGTGGAACGAGAAGCCGTGCTGGGCGCAGAAGCGCTCGACCGCCGCGCGGGACTCCTCCGTGCCGGGCAGCTCGATCTTGTTCACCGCCACGATCTGCGGCCGCGCGGCCAGCTCCTCGGAGTAGGCGCGCAGCTCGTCCTGGATGGCCTGGTAGTCGGCGAGGGGATCGCGGCCGGTCGCCGGATCGAGGTCGATCAGGTGCACGAGCAGGCGCGTCCGCTCGGTGTGGCGAAGGAAGCGGATGCCGAGCCCCTTGCCGTGGGCCGCGCCGGGGATGAGCCCGGGCAGATCCGCGATCACGAACGTGCGATCGTCGCCGGCGCGTACGATGCCGAGGCTCGGCTCGAGCGTGGTGAACGGGTAGTCGGCGATCCGGGGCTTGGCCGCGGACAGCCGCGACACCAGCGTGGACTTGCCCGCGTTCGGAAAGCCCACCACCCCGACGTCGGCCAGCAGCTTCAGCTCGAGGTGGATCCAGTGCTCCTCGCCGGACCGGCCGAGGTCCGCCCGACGCGGGGCCCGGTTGGTGGAGGTGGCGAAGCGGGCGTTGCCGCGTCCACCCCGGGCGCCGCGGGCCACCACCAGGCGCTGCCCACGCTCGGTCAGGTCCCCGAGGGGCAGCCGGCCATCCCTCTCGGAGACGGTGGTGCCGAGCGGGACGCGGAGCACAGTGTCCTCTCCGCTCCGCCCGTGCTTGTTGGAGCCTTGCCCGTGGGTGCCGCGCTCGGCGGTGTAGTGCCGCTGGTAGTGGAAGTCGAGGAGCGTGGTGATGGCGGGATCCGCCTCGAGGATCACGCTGCCCCCGTTCCCCCCGTCGCCGCCGTCGGGGCCGCCGCGGGGGACGTACTTCTCACGCCGGAAGCTGAGGCATCCCGCGCCGCCATCGCCACCTTTGACGAAGACGTCGATCTCGTCGACGAACATGGCGTGATCGCCGAGGTCCGGCGGGGCCGGACCGGCTCAGGCGGGCTGCTGCTGGGCGATGCTGACGTACTTGTCGTCGCCCTTGCGCTCGAACCGCACGTACCCGTCCGACTTGGCGAAGAGGGTGTGGTCCACACCCAGGCCCACGTTCGCGCCGGGCTTGAAGCGGGTCCCGCGCTGTCGCACCAGGATGCTGCCCGCGGTCACGAACTGTCCGCCGAAGCGCTTCACCCCGAGCATCTGGGGATTGGAGTCGCGACCGTTGCGGGAGCTGCCGACACCCTTCTTGTGAGCCATTGCCCTAGACCTCGATCTTGGTGATGCGCACCGCCGTCATCGTCTGGCGATGCCCGCGATGCCGCCGGTAGTTCTTCCGCCGCTTGAACTTCACGATCAGGACCTTGTCGCCCTTGCGCTCCGCCACCACCTGCCCCACCACTTTGGCTGCGGCCAGCGCCTTCGGCTCCACCGTCACCTGCCCCTCGTTGTTGACGAGGAGGACCTTGGTGAACTCGACCGCCGCGCCCTTGTCCTTCCCGAGGCGCTCGACCTTGATGATCTGGCCCGGGGCCACCCGGTACTGCTTGCCACCCGTCGCGATGACCGCTTCCATGCCCGCTACCTTTCTTGCGACTACCGGCGCCCTCCGGCGCCCGTACTCGATTCTGCCCTCAGGTGAGCCCAGCCGACGGCTTCGCGATGAGCCGATTGCCGCGAGCGCCTATCTGACCACAGCGCCCGATCTAAAGTCAAGTCGGACGGGGCTTTAGGCTCGGTCCTCAGGCCGCCCGCATGTAGTCGGCCAGACGCTGGCGCAGGAACAGCCGCGAGCGGTGGACCCGCGACTTCACCGCGGGCAGGCTGATGTGGAGCGTCTCTGCGATCTCCGGGTTCGAGAGCCCCTCCACGTCGTGCAGCAGGAACGCGGTCTTGTAGTCCCCCGGCAGATCGTCGATCGCGGTGGTCAGCAGCGAGCGCAGCTCGGTCTGGAGCGCCGGCTCCTCGGTGCGGGCCGACCAGTCGCGGAGCGGCTCCGCGTGCTGGCCCAGCTCGTCGAAGCCGGGCGACATCGCGTCCCAGGAGATCTCGTTCCGCTGGCCCTGACGGCTCCGCAGTTTCTGATAGGCCGCGTTGGCGGTAATACGGTAGATCCAGCTGCCGAAGGCCGACTCTCCCTTGAAGGTGTCGATCTTCCGGGCCGCGGTCCAGAGCGCGTCCTGCACCACTTCCTCCGCGTCCTGCTCGTTGCCGGTGATGCGGATGGCCAGCCGGTAGACGCGGTCTCCATACGTCTCGACCAGCGCCTCCGGAGCGCCCGGTTCCTTCCGCCGCAGGCGCTCGACCAGCTCCGCGTCCCGATCCGCCTTCCGCGGGGCGCCCGTGTCCTGCTCGTGTCCGTTCGTTGCGTGAACCGTCGACATGCTCATGTCCCATAGAGCGTGAGGTGCCGCTTCAGCTCCTCGACGCATCTCTCCATGACCGTGATGTCCTTGGCGACCTTGCTGAGCAGGATGGAGCCCTCGAGGCCCGCGACCAGGAACTGGGCTACCCGAGAAGCGTCCACGTCTGCCCGCAGCCGTCCCCGCGCCCGCCCGCGGCTCACCGCCTCCGCGAGATGGACGCGCCAGAGATCGAATATACCCGCCAGCCGCTGCCGGAACCCCTCGTGCACGTCGGAGAGCTCCGAGGCCAGGTTCCCCATCACGCAGCCGCCCACGCACTTGCGAAGCCGCTGCGCCTCCAGCACCCGATCGAGGAACCCGTGGATCTGGGTCACCGGATCCGCGTCGGTATCCGCGAAGGCCGGCCCCAGGCTGCGCTCGACGAACGCCTGGGTGATGCGATCGATGATCGCGTAACCCAGGTCTTCCTTGCTCTTGAAGTAGTAATAGAAGTTGCCCTTGCCGACCCCGCTCTCCCGGAGCACGTCGTCCAGCGAAGTGGACTGGTAACCCTGCACGTGGATGAGCCGGGCCGCCGCGTTCAGGATCTGGTCACGGGTGGCCGCCCCCTTGGTGCTCCTCGTCTCGGATATCACCGCGGCTCCACCCGCCATCGTTGGATCTCCTCGTGAATTTACTGACCAGTCGGTACAGAAATATAGCCGTGCGGACCCGCCCTGTCAAATTACAACTTTTAATTCTTATTTATCCACTATTTGCCTCCAATATCAGCAGCTTGAGGAGGTCAGATGTGAGGTCGTAGAGCTGCGCACAGCCCCCGATGCCCCCGAGTAGGCCCTGGATGCGCTTCCGGAGAGCGACGTCAACCGCCTGCCCGCGCAGGGACGCGATGCGAGCCTGCGGCTCGGAGCAGATCCCGGCATAAGGCAGGCGCGAGGTGATGGAGTCGGCCGCCACGATGGTGCCCCGGTCGAGGTCGATCTCGTAGTGCATGTCGAACCCGTGCACGTTGTCGTGCATGGAGTGGAACAGGTGAAGCCGGGGCCCGGTCACTACCAGACGGGCCACCTTCTTACGGATGAAGACGCCGAGGGCCCCGGGCGGAGGGCAGTAGAGCGTGGGGACCATGGGGGAGGAGACCGGCCGCGTGCCGAAGAGCGCCCGCCCGGCCGGGCTGTAGGTGAAGCAGGAGTCCGGCAGGTCCACCCACCCGGCCATATCGAGCGCCCAGCACGCTTGCGAGTCGCCCGGCGCGAGCGAGGCGACCGCCGCGGCGGGCATCTTGGTCACCTGGCGGCTGAGCCGGGCCACCTCGATGCCCGCGTCCACGAGCAGCCCGGCGCCCTCGCGCGGGCCACAGAGGTCGGCCAGACGTCTGGTGAACCCGCCCACCATCCGCGCTCCGGCGAGACCGGGGAAGTCACCCGCAATGCCGGGGTCGACCGCGCCCGACAGCACACGCACGCTCGCCTCCCGCACCTCGTATCCCGGCGAGGGAGTGCAGACGGCGGTCACCTCGATGGACCGATCCGGATCGGACAGCCGCACGGTGTGGGTGAAGGCCGCGTCGTGGGTGTTGTCGACCCGGCCGTCCATCACCCGCTCATAGCGGTCGCGGCCGGCAAGGAACGGCGAGCCGATCATCGGGCGAGGTATTTGGCTGGATCGGCGTCGAACTTCACCTTGCAGCCCACCGCGCAGAAGTAGTAGGTCTGCCCTTGATACCTCGACTGCCCGGCCGCATTCTTCGGATCCACGTCCATCTGGCACACCGGGTCCTTGGCCATCGTCATCGCTCCGTTCCCCACGCGCTCGGACGGAACCGGCCGAGCCGCAGGCTGTTGGTGACCACCGATACCGACGAGAGGGCCATGGCGAGCCCGGCCAGGATCGGCGAGAGCTGGATGCCCCAGATCGGGTAGAGCATACCCGCGGCCACCGGCACCAGCACGAGGTTGTAGCCGAACGCCCACCCCAGGTTCTCCTTGACAATGCGCATCGTGCGGCGGGACAGCTCGATCGCCGCGACCACCCCCCGCAGGTCGTCGCGCATGAGGGTGACGTCGGCCGCCTCGATGGCCACGTCGGTGCCCGAGCTCATCGCGAGCCCGACGTCGGCCTGGGCGAGCGCGGGCGCGTCGTTGATCCCGTCGCCGACCATGGCCACCAGTCGGCCGTCGGCCTGCAGTCGCTTGATCTCGGTCGCCTTCTGCTCCGGAAGCACTTCCGCGTGCACCCGATCGATGCCGGCCTGGCGCGCGATGGCCGCAGCAGTGCTCTGCGCGTCGCCGCTCAGCATGATCGCCTCCACCCCCATCCCGCGGAGCGCGGCCACCGCCGCGGCCGCCTCCGGCCGCAGCACGTCGGCCACCGCGATCAGCCCGAGGGGCTCGCCCGCGACCGCGACGTAGACGAGGCTCTGTCCTCCCTGAGCGAGCCGCCGGGCCGGCTCCGCCAGAGATCCCGGGTCGACCCCGCGATCCGTCACGAGGCGCTGATTGCCCAGCAGGACCCTGCCCTGCTCGACCAGCGCCTCGACGCCCTGCCCCGGCACGGCCCGGAACTCGCGCACCGGCGGCAGCGCGAGGCCACGGGACTTGGCCGCGGTCACGATCGCCTCGCCGAGGGGATGCTCCGAGCCCTGCTCGACCGCGGCGGCCAGGGCCAGGACCACATCCGTCTCGATTCCGGGCGCCGGAACCACTTGGGTGACGACGGGCCGTCCCATCGTGAGCGTGCCGGTCTTGTCCAGGACCACGGTGTGCGTGCGGTGCAGCGTCTCGAGGACTTCCGCGCTCCGGATCAGCACCCCGAGCTCGGCGCCCCGGCCGGTCGCCACCATCACCGCGGTGGGCGTCGCCAGCCCGAGCGCGCACGGGCAGGCGATGACGAGCACCCCCACCGCGTTGGTGAGCGCGTGGAAGAAGGCCGGCGCAGGACCCCAGAGCATCCAGGCCCCGAACGTGAGCGTCGCGATCCCCAGCACCACCGGGACGAAGACGGACGCGACCCGGTCGGCGAGCCGCTGGATCGGCGCTTTCGAGCCCTGGGCCTCCTCGACCAGTCGCACGATCCGGGCGAGCACGGTGTCGCGTCCCACCCGGGTGGCCCGGAAGGTGAACGTCCCGGTGCGGTTGATCGAGCCGCCGACCACCGGGGCCCCGGGGCCTCTCTCGACCGGGAGGCTCTCGCCGGTCAGCATCGACTCGTCGACGGTGGAGGCGCCCTCGACGACCAGGCCGTCCACCGCGATCCGCTCGCCCGGGCGCACGCGCAGCAGATCGCCGGGCACGATCTCGCCGATCGGCACGTCGCGCTCCCCGCCCGGCTCGGCCAGGCGCGCGGTGCGGGGCTGGAGCGCGACGAGACGTCGGATCGCCTCCGAGGTGCCGCCGCGGGCGCGCGCCTCGAGCCAGCGCCCGAGCACCAGGAAGGTCATGAGGAGCGCGGAGGCCTCGAAGTAAGGCATCGCTCCCGCGGCCATGAACGCGTGCGGCCAGAGGGTGACCGCCACGCTGAAGAAGTAGGCCGCGTTGGTCCCGATCGACACGAGGGTGTTCATGCTCGTGGTGCGGTGCCGCAGCTCGCGCAGGAAGGCGGCGTGGAATTGCCCGCCGACCCAGAACTGCACCGGCGTGGTCAGGAGCCACAGGAGTCGGGGGTCCCGGAGCCATCCGGGCGCCCACGGGAAGAGCTCGGTCATGCTGCCGAGCAGCACCGGCACGGCGAGGAGCGCGCCCACCACGAGCTTCACGCGCAGCCGCGCGATCTCGCGGGCCCGCTCCGCCTGCTCTCGCTCGCGGCTCTCGGGGGTGACCGCGATCTCCTCGGGAATCGCGTAGCCGGCGGCGGCGACCGCAGCCCGGAGCTGGTCGAGGGCGGCGGGCTCCGGGCCCAGCTCCACGCGCGCGCGCTCGGTGGCGAGGTTGACGGCGGCGTCGGTCACCCCCGGCACGGACCGGAGCGCGCGCTCGACCTTATCGACGCAGGCCGCGCAGTGCATGCCCTTCACCGGGAGATCGAGGCGGGGGGCGCCGGACGTCTTAGGGCTCACCAGACCCGCTCCTATCGCCCGGAGAACCGGGAGAAGACCTCGAGCAGCTCGTCGAGCTTCCGCTGGCGGTCCCGCGAGCTGCCCGACCGCACCGCGTCCGCCACGCACGTCTCGAGGTGCTGGCCGAGCAGGAGCTTCTGGACCTGCTCGACCGCCCCCTGGACCGCGGTGAGCTGGAGCAGGATGTCCACGCAGTACTTGTCCTCCTCCACCATCCGCTGGATGCCCTGGACCTGGCCCTCGATGCGGCGCAGGCGACCGAGCGCCTTCCCCTTCGTCTGATCGTCCATCATGGTGTCTCCGTTTCAGACCGCCTGTCGATCCCGGAGCATCCGGAGCACCGAGTAGCCGGCCACCGCGGCCAGCACGTGTTTGAGGGTGTGCCCGCTGACCACGCGAGTCGTCGAGAGGATCCACGCGTCCGCGAGCTCGGGCAGCTTCGCCAGCGCGTAGATGCCCGCGGCGGCCAGCAGCCCGGCGCTTCCGGTGTAGCGCGGCGGCAGCAGCCAGATCATGAGCGGGACGGCGACCAGCGGATAGAACTGCACCAGCGCGTAGGGGCGCAGGTCGCCGCGCAGGGCCGCCCGCACCCCGACGCGCTCGGCGATCACCGCGTCGAGGAGGCCCGTGAGAGTGATGGCCAGCGGCAGCCGATCCCAGGCGAGACGCGGGTTGCCGGGCGTCCAGTGGTAGTAGGCGGAGCCGAGCCCGGTCAGGAGCAGGCCGGCGAAGAAGACCGTGTAGGGCCACCGCTCTCCGGGCTCGCGGAAGGCCCGCGCCGTTGCACCACGGTCCCTGAGAAAGCCGAGGCCCAGGGCGCCGACCAGGAAGAAGCCCGCATTGGAGAGCACGTTCAGCGCGTTGGGGATGCCGAGCCAGCTCCGCGCGTCGGCCAGCCGATGGTAGGCGGGGTCCTGCGGGATCGGCGGGATCAGGAAGGCCCCCGTCCCCGCGCAGCATATACCCTACGGGGGTAGTCATCCAGTGGTTCGGGGGCGCCGCCCCGGGCGGAGCGACGGGCGAGACGGTGGGGCGATCAGCTCTCGGGAAAGAGGGACGGTTGCGTTGCCGCGGGCGTCGACCGGGCGCCGCGTCGCGCCCGGCCGGCCGGGCGCGGCTCGACCGCGCGCTTGGCCTTGCGCGGCTCGCGCTTGGGTTTCACCCAGCCCTTCTGGTGGGCGATCTTGTCGCCCTGCTTGATGACGGTCAGGTCCACGAGGCGCGCCATCGGGTGGCTCAGCAAGTGGAGGTACTTCTGCCAGTAGCGGGGCGAGTACGCCCAGGTCTTCATCTGGTCGATCGCGAGGGCCAGGGCCGAGCGATCTCCCTTGGTCGCGGCCGCCCGGAGCTGGGCGACGATGGCGGCCCGGCTGATGCGCGACGGGCGGGTCACGGGGTCACTTGAACGTCAGCTCGTACTGCTCGCGGTGATAGGAGGACGCGCCCTGCACCACGACCTTGCGCCCGAGCAGCGCCTGCAGGCGCTCGAGGCCGTCGCGCTGGGTCGACTCGAGGTGGTGGGCCATCTCGGGATGGACCCGCACCACCACCTCGCGGAGCCCGCCCTCGTGGGCCCCCGCCTGGATCTTGCGGAAGATCTCGGCCGCGAGGGTGGCGTCCGACTTCACGACCCCGCTGCCCTTGCAGGTGGGGCACGGCGCGCAGAAGAGGGACTGAAGGCTCTGGCGCACGCGCTTGCGCGTCATCTCCACCAGGCCCAGCTCCGAGATCTCCAGCACGTTGGTGCGCGCCTTGTCGTCCGCGAGCACCCGCCTGAGCGCCTTGAACACCTGGTCGCGGTGCTCGAAGCGCTCCATGTCGATGAAGTCGATGATGATGATGCCGCCGAGGTCCCGGAGCCGGATCTGGCGGACCACCTCGGTCACCGCCTCCAGGTTGATCTTGAGGATGGTCTCCTCCAGATCGCGCTTGCCCACGTACTTGCCGGTGTTGACGTCGATCGCCACGAGGGCCTCGGTGTGGTCGATCACGATGTAGCCGCCCGACTTGAGCCACACCCGGCGACGCAGGGCCTTGTCGATGTCCCGCTCGATGCCGGTGGCCTCGAAGATCGGCGCGTCCTTGTCCCACCGCTTGACTCGCGGGGCGAGCTGGGGCACCAGCGAGGTCGCGAAGTGCAGGCACTTCTCGTAGGCGGCCTCGCTGTCGACCAGGAACTCCTCCACCTCCGGCGAGAAGAGATCCCGCACCACCCGGAAGGTGACGTCCATCTCCTCGTGGAGGAGCGACGGGGCCTTGGCCGCCTCGAAGCGCGCCTGCACCTGGCTCCAGAGGCGGCTCAGGAACTGGATGTCGGCGACCAGCTCCTCGTCGCCCTTGCCCTCCGCGACGGTGCGAACGATGAATCCGCCGGGCGGCGGGGGCAGGCCGTTGACGATGGCGCGGAGCCGGTCGCGCTCCGCGTCGTCGTGGATGCGTCGCGACACGCCCACGTGCCGCGCCTGCGGCATGTAGACGATGTACCGGCCCGGGATCGAGACGAAGGACGTCACGCGCGCGCCCTTGGTGCCGAGCGGCTCCTTGGAGACCTGGACCAGCACCTCCTGGCCCTTGCGTAGCATCTCCTCGATCGGCCCGACCGCTTCTCGCCGGGGCTCCGCCTCGGCCTCCGCCTCCGCGTCGCCGACGTCCACGTCGGCGCTCTCTTCCTCTGCGTCGGGCGCCTCGGGCGCGGGGTCGGCCTGGCCCAGGTTCGCGGTGTAGTCACCCGCATAGAGGAAGGCGTCTTTGGCGAGTCCGATGTCCACGAACGCGGCCTGCATCCCCGGCAGCACGTTGGTGACGACGCCCTTGTAGATGTTGCCGACGATCGAGCGCCGGTCCGCGCGCTCGACGTACAGCTCGGTGAGGAGATTTCCGTCCTGGACGGCGAGACGCGTTTCGGTCACACCGGCGTTGACGACGATGCGCTTTCCCACGGCCTACCTCGATCCGGGGTCTCGCGGGAGACCCGGCCGGCAGTTCTGCGGTTAATGGAACTGCCGCATTCGGATCGAGAGCAGGAGTCCCAGGCCCGTCAGCGAGACCACCATGGAGGATCCGCCGTAGCTCATCAGCGGCAGCGGTATCCCCACGATGGGGAGCAGGCCCGTCACCATCCCGATATTGATCAGGATCTGGGCCGCAAACACGGTCGTCACCCCGAGAGCCAGAATGCGCCCGCGCATCTCACGCGTGCCGGCCGCGATCTCGAACCCCCGCATGACCAGGAGCACGTAGGCCACGATCAGCACGAGACAGCCAAGGAACCCCCACATCTCGGCGAACACGGCAAAAATGAAATCAGTATGCCGCTCCGGCAGAAACGAGAGGCGGCTCTGCGTCGCGCCGCCCATCCCCTTCCCCAGGAGCTGGCCCGAACCGATGGCGATCTTCGCCTGAATGACATTGTAGGCCGTTCCGAGCGGATCGCGGAACGGATCGAGGTAGACGAGCAGCCGATCCCGCTGGTAGGGCTTGAGGACGAGCCAGGCGAGTGGCATCGCGGCCACCCCCGCGAGCGACAGCGCGCCCAGGACTTTCAGCCGGATCCCGATGCCCACCAGGATTGCGGCCAGCACCGGCACCAGGACCAGGGCGGTACCCAGGTCCGGCTGCCGTACCACCAGCAGGAAGGGAACCCCCAGCAGCACGAAGATACCGATGAGCATGCCCCGGGAGAACCGTTCGCCCCGGCCGGAGGTGAGCGCCCACGCCAGCGTGATGATGAAGATCAGCTTGAAGAGCTCCGAGGGCTGCACCGTGAAGGGGCCCAGGTGGATCCAGCGCCGGGCGCCCGAGACCGTGCGACCCAGGACGAAGACCGACGTGAGGAGGCCCAGGCCCACCACGTAGAGGACCGGGGCGGTCCGCACCAGGTTCCGGTAGTCCACGCTGACCACCACCAGAAGGCCCAGCAGCCCGACGCCGACCCAGGAGACCTGCCGCCACACGAGCGACGAGATGCCCCGGCCGGGATTGAGGCTCCACAGGCAGGTGAGGCTGAGCCCGATGATGAACAGGGCGGCGCCCAGGAGCAGCCAATCGACGTTCTGAAGCAGGCGCCGGTCGAGCCGGAGCATCAACCGGGCTCGGGAAGCGTCACCTGCGCGACCTTCTGGAGGAAGAGGGCCTCGTAGATCTTGCGCGCGATGGGGGCCGCCACGTCGCCGCCGTGGCCGCCGCGCTCGACGAACACCACCACCACCGCCTGCGCGTCGTCGGCGGGCGCGAAGGACGCGAACCACGCGTGATCCTGCCCCTTGGCCGAGTCGCTCTTGGCGATGGTCTGGGCGGTGCCGGTCTTGCCCGCGATGTCCAGGCCCGGGAGCCGCGCCGCCGCCCCGGTGCCCTCCTTGACGACCGCGGACAAGGCGTTCCGGAGAAACGCCCACACCACCGGCGAGAGCTCCACCCGCTCCGTCATCTTGCTGGTGGCGCTGTAGGCCAGGGAGCCGTCCGCCTTCGCCACGCGCTGCACGAGGCGGGGCTTCCACAGGATGCCCCCGTTGGCCACCGCTCCCATCATCCGGGCGACCTGGAGCGGGGTCACCAGCAGCTGGCCCTGCCCGATGGACATGTTCACGGTGTCCCCGGACTGCCACGGGCGCTTGCCCCGCGGGCGGGCGGCCGCGAACGGCACGAGCCCGAATCGCTCGCCGCCCAGGTCGATGCCGGTCGGCGCGCCCAGGCCGAAGGCCTGCGCGTACCGGGCCATCGTGTCGCCACCGACCTTGAGGCCGGCCTGGTAGAAGTAGACGTCGCACGACTGGGCGACGGCGGTGCGCAGGTCCACGTGGCCGTGCCCGCCCGCCTTCCAGTCCTTGAACGTCCAGTGACCCAGGCTGAACTCCCCGTTGCAGTAGATCCGGTCCATCGGGGCGAGCGAGCCCTCCTGGAGCCCGGCCGCGGCCACGATGATCTTGAACACCGAGCCGGGCGGGTACTGCCCCTGCAGGGCGCGGTTCATGAGCGGGGTCATCGGGTCCTTCACCAGGCGCAGCCACTCGTCGCGGTCGATGTTCCCGGTGAGGCGATCGAGAGGGAACGCGGGACTCGAGGTCAGGGCCAGCACGTCGCCGTTGCGCGGATCCAGGACGACCACCGAGCCGGCCTTGCCCGCCATCGCCTGCTCGGCAATCTCCTGGATCCGGCGATCGATGGTGGTGACGACCTGGGCTCCCGGATCCGGCTCCTCGCGGCGCATCACCTGCACCGGCCGGCCCATGGCGTCGACCTCGATCCGCTCGCCCCCGTCCCGGCCACGCAGGTACTCGTCCAGGAGCCGCTCCAGGCCCGACTGCCCGATCATGTCCCCGCGGCGGTAGCGCCCCTGCTTCATCTGCTCGTCGCTCACCTCGCGGACGTAACCGAGCAGGTGGGCCGCGAACGTGCTGGTGGGATACACGCGCTGAGGCTCGACCTCCACGATCACGCCGGGCAGCTCGAGCTTGCGCTCCTCCACCTTGGTGACGTCCTCGAGCGAGAGCCCCCGCCGCACGCGCACCGGACGGATCGAGTCGGCCGGCACGCGCTCCAGCGCCTCCATGAGGTCGCCGACCGGCATCTTCAGGAGGACGGCCAGGCGCGCCACCACCGAGTTGCGGTCCTCCATCTCCCTCGGGATCAGGGAGAGGGTGAACGCCGGGCGGTTGTCCACCAGCGCCAGGCCGTTTCGGTCGAAGAGGATGCCGCGGGGCGCCGCCACCGGGCGCACCCGGATGCGGTTCTTCTCCGACAGCTCCTGCATGCGGCCGCCTTCGAGCACCTGGAGGTACCAGAGCTGGCCGACCAGGCCGACGAAGCCGATCGCGGTGACCACCGCGAGGGCGAGCACGCGACGGCCCCAGGCTTCGCGTCGATTGGCTGGAGACGGGCTCAGCGCCACGCGCGCCTCCGTACCAGCTCGAAGCTCGCCTCGGCCAGGATGCAGAGGGTACCGATCATCCCGTTGTAGAGCGCCTGCGGCAGGATCACGTGGAGCATCAGGTCGCCGAAGGCCGCCGGATAGTGGAACATCTGCAGGAGCAGGAAGCGCCCCAACCCCTCGGAGATGGTGAGAAGCACGAGGCCCGGGACCTGCACGAGCGGGTTACTGACCCAGAAGCGTCCCACCAGCAGGCCCATGCCGAAGCCGGCCAGGCCCTTGGTGAGGGCCTGCACCCCCACGAGCCCTCCACCGGTCGCGTCCTGGAGCAAGCCCGCCACGAAGCCGGCCAGGCAGCCGGACTCCGGCCCGTAACGGAGCGCGATGAGCACCGTGAGGATGAGCGGGATGTCGGGGGTGATGCCAGCCACTCCCGCCACCGCGACCACCGTCGACTGCAGCACGCCCCCGCCGACGATGACGAGCAGCACGAGGAGGCGGAGCACGCGTCACCCCTCCGACGGGAAGAGCGTGGCCACGTCCTGGGTGGTCTGCCCGGTCACGAGCAGGACCTCCTCGACGCGGGAGAAGTCGACCGCGGGCGCGAGGACCGCGAAGTGGAAGAGGGCCGAGCCCTTGTCCTCGATCTTGATCACGCGGCCAACCGGGAGGCCCTTGGGGAAGAGCGTGCCGAGGCCCGAGGTGACCACGAGATCCCCCGGCGCGACGCTCGCGCCGTCGCGGGCCATGAACTTGAACCGAACGGTGCCGCCCGCGTCGCCCTCCACCAGGCCCGCGGTCCGGGTGCGCTGCACGACCGCGCCCACCGTCGACGCCGGATCGTTGAGGAGCTGGATCACCGCGGCGCCCCGGTGGACCTGCACCACCCGGCCGACCAGGCCGTCCGGGACGATGACCGGAGTCTGCTGGGCGATGCCGTCGCCGCGTCCCCGGTTCACGGTCAGAGAGCGCACCCAGCCCCCGGCCTCACGCCCGATGACCTCGCCGGCCACGGTGGCCAGCGGCAGGCGGTCCTTCAGCACCAGCAGCCGGCGCAGGCGGGCATTCTCCTCTCGGGTCTCGCCGGCCTGCATGGCCTGGACGCGGAGGTGCTCGTTCTCCTCGTGGAGCGTGGCGTTGTCGCGTCGCACCGACTTCCAGTCCACGTAGTTGGCCCAGAGGTTGAGGGCCCCGCGGTGGATACGGACGAGGAGGCTCTGGACCGGGGTGACCGCGATCGTGACCAGCTCTCCCGCCCGTCCGGTTCCCCCTCCGCGCGTCTGCACCGTCAGCAGCAGTAGGGACACCAGTAGCACCGCGAGCAGGATTCCGTATCTGCCAACTCTCACCGCTCCGTCACCCTTACGGCCGATCAGCGCGAGGCCGGCCCGAGGCCGGCGTTCAGGCGGGGATCGCCACTTTCTTGAGAAGCTCGAGCTCGTCCAGGACCTTGCCGGTGCCGAGCGCCACGCAGGACAGGGGATCGTCTCCGACCGTGATCGGGAGATCGGTCTCCTGCCGCAGGAGCAAGTCGAGGCCGCGCAGTAGGGCGCCGCCGCCGGTGAGCACGATTCCCTTGTCGACGATGTCGGCGGCGAGCTCGGGCGGAGTCCGCTCGAGACAGGTCCGGACCGTGTCCACGATCGCCATCACCGGCTCCCGCAACGCCTCCCGGATCTCCTCGTCGGTCACCACGATGGTCTTCGGGATCCCGTCGATCAGGTCGCGGCCCTTCACTTCCATGGTCATGCGCTCGCCGCCCATCGGATAGGCCGAGCCCAGCTTGATCTTGATCTCCTCGGCGCGCCGCTCGCCGACGAGGAGATTGTAGTGCTTCTTGATGTACTGCACGATCGCTTCGTCCATCTCGTCGCCCGCGATGCGCACCGACTTCGAATAGACGATGCCCGACAGCGAGATCACCGCGACCTCGGTGGTGCCGCCGCCCATGTCCACGATCATGTTCCCGCCCGGCTCCTGGATCGGCAGGCCCGCCCCGATCGCGGCGGCCATCGGCTCCTCGATCAGGTAGACCTCGCGCGCGCCGGCTTGCATGGCCGAGTCGCGGACCGCGCGCTTCTCGACCTGGGTGATGCCCGAGGGCACGCCGATGACGATCCGGGGGTGCACGAGGGTGCGACGACGGTGCACCTTGTTGATGAAGTAGTGGAGCATCTTCTCGGTCACGTCGAAGTCGGCGATGACGCCGTCCTTGAGCGGGCGGATGGCCGTGATGTTGCCCGGCGTACGTCCGAGCATCGCCTTGGCCTCGTGCCCCACCGCCAGGACCGAGTGATCGGCCTGGTGGATCGCGACGATGGAGGGCTCGTTCATGACGATCCCTTCCCCGCGGACATACACGAGCGTGTTGGCGGTACCCAGGTCGATGGCCAAGTCGTTGGAGAACAGCCCGGCGAGGAGGCTAATCAGCATAAGGCACCCGTGTGAGATCGGTGGTTTGAGACGCGTAACGACGACTGTTCCAACCCAAGGCTGAGTCTAGCACCCTGATTTTTTCGCAACAAGGAAAACCTAGGATTTTCGAGAGGATGGACGTCATCGGCGCACTCGATCGAGGCAATCGCGAGGGCCGTGAAGAAGCTCGGGAAACTGGCGGGATTCCGGTGGGTTAGGCACGACCTCCCTCGCCCCGGCCGACCGTGGGCGCGATCCGATCCTTATACAGGCGCACCGCGTCACGGATCACCTGCTCGGCCCAGTCGCGCCCCCGGATCTGCTCGACGTCGACCACCTTGTTCTCGAGGACCTTGTAGTCGAGGAAGAAGCGCTGGATCTCCTTCAGGCGGTGCGGCGGCAGCTCCGCCGCCTCGCGATAGTGCGCGTATTCCGGATCGTCGACGTGAACCGCGATCACCTTGTCGTCTCTGCCCTTCTCGTCGCTCATGGTGAGCACGCCGATGGCGCGCGCGCGTAGGACGCAGAGCGGGACCACCGGCTCCTGGCCCAGCACGAGCACGTCGAGCGGATCCCCGTCGTCGCAGTACGTCCGGGGCAGGAAGCCGTAGTTGGCCGGATAGTGCACGGCCGAGTACAGCACGCGATCGAGCCAGAGGAGTCCCGTCTGCTTGTCGAGCTCGTACTTCACCTTCGAGCCCTTCGGGATCTCGATCACGCAGCGGAAGTGCTGCTCGATGGAGTCGCCCAGCTCCACGTCGTGCCACGGGTTCACGCAGGAAAGTATAGCCGCAGGCGGCGCCCGGCGCCCGCCACCGCTGGCTGCCACCAGGCAACTGTGTGACCATGGCGCAGGTGGACGACCTCGAGATCTGGTTCGACAAGGGCGTGACGGACGGTCTGCCCGTGATTCCTCCCTCGCGAGCGCGGGTGGAGCGGATGCTCGCGGCCAGCGCGCGCGCCCGCGACCACCTGGTCGGGGAGGTGGCGCCCAACTACGGCCGCGCCACCGTCGAGAAGATCGCGATCAACGCGGTCATGGCGGGCTGTCGGCCAGAGTACTTCCCGGTGGTGCTGGCCGCGGTCGAGGCGGCGTGCGACCCGTCGTTCAACCTGCACGGGGTGTCGACCTCCACCCATTTCTCGAGCCCCCTCATCGTCGTCCACGGACCGATCCGCACGCGGATCGCTCTCAACTGCTCGTTCGGGGTGTTCGGGCCGGGCCATCGTGCCAACGCCACCATCGGGCGCGCCCTGCGCCTCGTCATGATCAACGTCGGAGGCGTCCGCCCCGGCGAGACCTCGATGTCGACCTTCGGCCACCCGGGCCGCTACACCTATTGCATCGGCGAGCACGAGGAGGTGAGCCCCTGGCCGCCCTATCACGCGGGCCGCGGGCTCACGGCCGCCGACAGCGCGGTGACCGTGTTCGCGGGCGAGGCCCCCCACGGCATCTCCGACCACGCCAGCCGCACCGCGCAGGCGCTCGCCGGCTCACTGGGCTGGTCGATGGCCTCGCTCTGGAACGCCAAGCACTTCCCGCTCTATTCCCACACCATGCTGGTGGTGGGACCCGAGCACGCGCGCACCCTGGCCGACGACGGCTGGAGCAAGGACGACCTCGTCCGGCACATCTTCGAGACGGTGCGCATGCCCTACGGTCGCCTGAAGCCGGACGAGGACAGCGGGGAGGGCACCAATCTACGCTTCGCCAAGGGGGGCGAGCCGGCCGCGGATCAGCCGATCCCCAAGTTCCCCTCCCCGGAGGAGCTACACGTGGTGGTGGCGGGCGGAACCGCCGGGCGCTTCTCGATGGCGATCCCGGGCTGGCTCGGGACCAAGAACGGCTCCCGCCCGGTCACGGTGGCGATCCGGGATACTCCTTGACAGGGCGGGCCCGCTCCGTTATGTTTTCTGCTAGGTTGTGGGTTCATCCGGTAGTCGGAATGCAGAGATTCGAGACCAACGCCGCGAGGACCTCAAGTCCGGGCGGCGTTTTTTGTTTGTCCTCCGATTCAGGAGGACGCCCCCGTCATGGTGACGGGGAATCACCGAGGCGCACGACGCCTCACGAAAGAGGACAGTAGATGGCTCAGGGCAACGTGAAGTGGTTCAACGACGCGAAGGGGTACGGGTTCATCTCTCAGGAGGATGGCGAGGACGTGTTCGTGCATTTCAGCGCCATTCAGGCCCAGGGGTTCAAGAGCCTGGCCGAAGGCGATCGAGTCGAGTTCGAGGTCACGCGGGGCCCCAAGGGGCTCCAGGCCGCGAACGTCCGCAAGGTCTAGCGTCGCACCGGCCGGGCCCCGGACCATTCCGGGGCCCGGCCTCCTTCTCCCCGGCCCCCCAGACCCCCGTCCCCGGCACCAGAAACGGCCTTGACAGTCGTTCCGGTCCTTTGCTAACCTGCGCGCGTTTTCGGGGACTCTGAAGTTCGGTTCCTTTCGTACGTGAACGAAACTCGGTTCTAGGGAATGTGAGCGCCGTGAGGGCCTAGGCCCCTCATCGGCGCTTTTTTGTTGTTCCCCCCGATCCCGGGGGAATCCCCAGCCATGGTGGCGCGGGGCTTAGCGGGCGGCCCATCCCCGCCCAAGGAGAGAGGGTACAGACGTATGGCACAAGGAACGGTCAAGTGGTTCAACGACGCAAAGGGGTACGGTTTCATCCAGGTCGAAGGCGGGGAAGACGTCTTCGTCCACTACAGCGCCATTCAGGCCCAGGGCTTCAAGAGCTTGGCCGAGGGCGACAAGGTCGAGTTCGAGGTGACGAAGGGGCCCAAGGGGCTTCAGGCTTCCAACGTTCGGAAGTCGGCGTAGGCGTCGCCGACCACTTGACGGCCCGCCGGTAGGCCCGGCGGGCCGTTCTCTTTTCACGCGCCGGGGCAAAAAAAATAGCCCCGACGGAGGCTGCGGCGGCGATCCTTCTGCCATGCCGCCCCGCTGGTGAAAGAGCGGGTCCGTCGGGGCCGGTGGTTCCTGGATCCTCCAGGGCCACCTGCAACTGCTACATCTGGGCCTTAGGAGGCGACCACCTCACAGATCACCGTAGGGGTACACATCGGCTGGATCACCTCCCTTTCTCGGCGCGGCCCACGCAAGGGCCCAGGACCCACTCACCTTGCCGCGGACGCCGACTCCCGCCGCAAGGCTCGGTCACGCTGCTCCCGGCGAAATTACCAGGAGGGAACGCTCTGAGGAGCCTGTGTGAGCTCCGACCGATTTCGGCTCATCGTACATGAGCCCGGACGACCGGGAAAGCAATTTTCACTTCACGGTGATCCGCCCGGAGTTCTTCTCGAGGACACCCTTTCCGATGCCGTCCACCTTCTCCAGATCCTGGGCCTTCTTGAACGGCCCGTGCGCTTCCCGGTAGTCGATGATCTTCTGCGCGCCCCCGGCGCCGACGCCCGACAGGTGCATCAGCTCGGTCTTGGTGGCCTCGTTGATGTTCACCTTGACGTCCTTGGCGTCGACCTTCACCCGGACCGGTTTCTCCTTATCCTCCCCGAGCGCCACGCCGCCACCGAGGCACCACAGCGTCACCGCCACCACGCCCATCCAGCGCTTCATCATGATGATCCTCCTGGATCGAGATGAGATGAGTTGCTGGGGCGATTGCACGCCGGAGGGCGCGAGCGGTCAATGCGGACAATTTCAGACGCCGCGGCGTATCTAGGAGTCGGCGGAGCGATCGAACGTGTCGAGGTAGGCCTGCCACTCCCACGCGAGGAGGGACTGCTTCTTGTGGTTGCATTCCTTGCACGCGGCCACCAGGTTGGCGCGGATCGAGCGGCCGCCGCGCACGAGCGGCACGACGTGGTCGAGGGTCAGCGCCTTCGCGCCCACGTCGCGCTGACAGTAGTGGCAGCGGCCGGACGCGATCCGTCGGCGCCACCACGGAGTCTGGCGCAGGGCCCGCGCGCGCGCCTTCTCGCGACGCAGGGTGTCGTCGTCCACCTCCCGCACGTAGCGGTCGTCGCTCACGATCCCTCCGCGGAGACCGCGGACAGGCGCACCGACAGGTCCTCCCACTCCTTCATCAGCCACGCCACCCGCTCCTCGGTGTCCCGCCGCGCCTGGGCGATGTCCCGCGCCCGGTCGCCGTCGCGATAGAGATCCGGATCCGCCAGCGCGAGCCCGATCTCCTGGAGCCGGGCCTCCATCTCGTGGATCTGGGCCTCGACGGTGCCGAGCCGCGCCTTGATGGCCTTGATCTCGCGGTCGAGGTTTTTGTGGCTCTT
>WNFK01018102.1_pt1 | contig 24115 bp, 20 predicted proteins | sample 5400281 | NCBI WGS metagenome assembly WNFK01 (sample SAMN13153350, study PRJNA577476) | soil metagenome | isolation source: 20 cm soil on Douglas fir-dominated hillslope | place: USA:California | collected 2013-09-17
AGCGCATAGATCTTCAGCCCGTGCTCCGTCTCGAGAGCCTCTTTCGGCTCGACGATCTCCCGACGCGCTCTCTCGACCGAGCAAGCCGGGAGAATCGGGTGGAAGACGGTATGAGACTGAAAGTCGACCGCGGACTTCATCTCCGCGATCTCGGCTCGCGACAGCGACTGCCGCGTGTCGTATTCGCGACTGTCCGCATGCCCCTTCTGGAGCAATACCCGGACCCTCTGTTCGTCGGGCAGCGTCTTCAGCGTTTGCGCCTCTCCAGAGTCTTTCGTGTGCATCCACCAGTAATGTCGGTGTGTCCCCACAATCCCGCTGCAGAGAAAGATGGTGACGGGGATCGCCTGTCTCTGAATCACCGGTAGCAGTCCATGGTTGCTCTTGTGTCCGTCGTCGAACGTGATGATCAGGGCTTTCGGCGGGAGCCGCCTAGTCGGCTGGCTCCTCGCTGCAAGGAAGTCGGCGAGCGAGACACGCGAGGGACACCGTACCCACGTAGCCCAGGCCAAAGATACTGATCCTCATCGATCGATGCCTCCGTTGGTCGTCAACTTGGTTAGCTTTGGTTTTCGTCGAACGCCTTGATCCGTGTGGCGGGAAGGAGCGATGCCCCCTGGTGAGAGACTCAGGACCAGAGCTCGCTTGCGCGATTCCGCTTTCCCTCGAGATGCTCCGTCCACGCTTGGCGCACAGGCACCGGATCGAATACGCCCTGCTGTCGAAGCTTGCTGGCGTCCAGCAGGTCTTCAACCCAAGGACGGAGCGAGCCGCGGAGCCACTGACCCAAGGGCAAGTCGAAACCCATCTTGGGCCGCTCGAAAAGCCCAGGCGGAACGTAGCGCGTCAGAATCGCCCGAAGCATCCGCTTTCCTTGTCCGTCATGGATCTTGAAGTCCAGAGGCAGCCGCCATGCGAATTCGACAAGCCGATAATCCAGGAATGGCGTTCGGGCTTCGAGACTCACTGCCATGCTGGCGCGATCAAGTTTTGTGAGGATGTCTTCCGGCAAATAGGTCACAAGATCCATGTACATCATGCGTTCTGTATCGTTGAGCGTATGAGCATGTGAACCTGGATCCGTAAACGCCGTGAGGTGCTCGGTCGCTTCGGGGATCAGATCCGCCGGCCACTTCCACTGCGAGACGTGGAAGTGATGCATCGCCTCCGGTGTGGTCACCTTCAGGAACTCTTCGATCTTCCGGAATCGCCCATTGGCGAGAACGTCGATGCCCTTGACCCCCCCGCGAATCAGAGAGCGAATAGGCGACAGCCTCCGGAGGAGCTTCAATCGCCGGGTACCGCGCCGATATTCGTCGTAGCCGCCGAAAAGCTCATCGCCCCCGTCCCCGGATAGGCTCACCGTCACCGCCTGGCGAGCCAGTCGCGATACCAGAAACGTAGGAATCTGGGACGGGTCGGCAAACGGTTCATCGTAGATGGTCGGCAGTAACGGGATGATCCCGAGCGCGTCCCGGGGAGACAAGCACAGGTCCGTATGCTCACTGCCCAGATGCTGAGCGATCTGTCTGGCGTAGTCTGCCTCGTTGTGGCTGACCTCGCTGAAGCCAATGGTGAACGTTTTGACGGTCGACGTTGTCTGGGCTTGCATCATCGCGGCAATCAGAGATGAATCAATGCCTCCGGACAGAAACGCCCCTACGGGAACATCCGCCAGCATTCGCAGACGGACCGAATCACGCAAGAGCAGGTCCAGCTGATCCAGAGCCTCTGGCAGGCCGCCCTTGAAACGATTCTGAGCGCCTCCCTCGGCGACCTCCCGAGCGCACCAATAGGGCCGAGGGGACACGCGCGCTCCAGGCGCCGACACGGTGAGCAGGTGCCCGGGGGGGAGCTTGTAGATGTCCTCATAGATCGAATGCGGTGCCGGGATATAGCCAAGACGCAGGAACAGGGCCAGGCTGCTGCGATCGAGCGTTCCCGTGAAGCCGGGGAACGAGTGTAAGGCTTTCAGCTCGGAGCCGAACAGAAGGGCATTCTGAAACCACCCGTAGTAGAGCGGCTTAACCCCGAGGCGATCGCGAACCAGCGTGAGAGTCTGCTCTTTGTTATCCCACAACGCGAAGCCGAACATCCCATTCAGTCGACTCAGAGCACGTTCGACACCCCACAGGGCGCAGGCCTCCACGAGGACCTCGGTGTCTGAGTTGCTGACGAAGTATTGGCCCTCTTTTTCCAGGTCCCGCCGAATCTCGTGAAAGTTGTAGGCCTCGCCGTTGTAGGCGATCACATAACGGCCGCAATGCGACGTCATGGGCTGGTGTCCGGCGGGAGAGAGGTCCACGATCGCCAGCCGTCGATTCCCGAGCACGATGCCCGCGGCATGATCGGCCCACACCCCGCCATCGTCGGGGCCGCGATGCCGCAGGGCGCAGTTCATCGCGTCGCCCCATCGAGTCAGGATTTCCTCCGACTCGCCGGGCCGTTTCCAGAAGCCTGTGATTCCACACATTGTCAGCGTCCTCCGTTCATCTCAGAAGCCACGGTGGAAGCGGGAACACGGATGAACAAGATCATTCCCCTTCGCCCGACGGCTCTGCCGATGACCTGAGAATTCTCAGTCGCTTGAGTGAAAAAGTCAGAGGAACCACCGGCCGCGTCGCGCGTGGTGATCGACCCCAACGCGGGACAATCCGGCCGAATCCGATGACGAGGGGCAGCGGCTAATCCTGGGCGGCTTCCGCGGTCACGACGAAGTGGCGCTCACGACTCACCGAAATGCGCGCGAAGCCGGCCGCCGTCAGGGCACGGCGGATCCCCGGCGATGTCTGAAACGACTCGTATCGTCCCCTGCGATAAGGCACCACGCGACCGGTAAAGTGCAACAGCAGACTATTGAGGCCGACGTAGGAGAAACGGAGAAGGGTCCGCGGCTTCCGAAAATCGACGGTGTTCCACACGATGGCCATTGGATGCAGCACCGCCCAAAAGAAGCCGCCAGGCTTCAAGACCCGACGAATCTCCCGGAGGCTCCGCCGGAAATCGGTGTACGGGAGCGACACTCGAGCGATTACGACATCGAAGGCGCCATCGCGGAAGGGAAGGCGTTCCGCCGTCGCACAGGCGAAGGACACTCCCTTTGCCAAGGTTCGGCCGAGCCGCAGAGCCTCGAGGGCGACATCGACGCCGAAGGAGCGTCGATCTCCGTAGCAAGCGATCAGCGTCTGGCCGGCCCCGCAGCCGACATCGAGCACGCGCCGGTCCGGCGGAAAAGGCGGAGGATTGACATGCCGTGGATCCGTCGGCTCCCGCGCGATCGAAAGCTCCTTCAGATGGTAGGCGTCTGTCATAGTTCAATGAACTCCGGGCTCACTCCACTGTCGGAGAGGGTTACGACACCCTCTGCCTCATCGAAGGCACGAGGCGGCCTTCGATGAGTCCAAAGGTAACGGCCCCAACGACGAACAAACACATCGCAAAGGCGGTGGGCATGGCCACACCAAGGACCTTGGCCACCGAGTACGAGACCGTTGTCAGCGTAGCCAACTTCGCGCCGACAACGAATCCTGTTCCTCCCATGGCGCAAGTGGCCAGAAGACGAACTGGGAAGTCCCGCAACTCACTCCATCCGATGGGGCCAAATCTGCCCTGCAGCTTCACGATCATATAGATCGCATTGCTGAGCGAGGCCAGAGATACCGCGATGGGAAGACCGAAAACTCCGAACAATCCAACGAGCAGGACCGCGAATACCGTATGCGCGACGGTGAAGATGACGGTGCTTATGAGCGGCGTTCGCAGGTCCATATTGGCATTGAACAGCGTCTGGGTGACGCTCACAATGCGGCCTAACAGGATGTCCGGAATCATGAATCGGATCAGAACGCCGGTCAAGGCCGCGTCCGCTGCGGAGAATTGACCCCGTTCGAAAAGCAGCACCACCAGGGGCTTCGCCGCCAGGCTCAGCCACAAGCAGATCGGCAGGCCCACGAGAGTCAAAAGGCGAATGCTTTCCAGGAGCGTTCTCCGTTGAGCTCGTACATCGTTCGCCGCGGCATGCTTGGCCATCAGCGGGAACGTCACTTGAACCACGCTTCCCAGGAGAACGCCTGCAATGGCTTGGACTATCCGCGCCGCATACCGTATCACCGTCACGTTCCCACTACCCAGAAACGAACCCAAAACATTCTGCAGGATCATTCCGCTCTCTCCGAGCACGTGACCGGTCAGGGGATAACGGAATGAACTCAGAATCTCTCGAAGCTTAGGATCAGACGGCTTCAGAACCCAGCGGTATCGAAAGTCATGTCTGGAAAGCGCCGCCGTTAGAAGGACAACCTGAACGGAGGCGCCCAAAAACATGCCGGCGGCCACCGCTTGAATCCCCCAATGACCGTGGCACACCGCCACGACCATAATGGTCAGAATGTTGCTGACCAGCTTCCCCGAAGACGCAACGACGTAACGGTGTCGGGCATAGAGCACGGATTGCAGAATCGACGCCAGTCCCTGACACACGACGAGTCCGAAGATAAGTCGGCTCAGGCCGACCGCAAGTGTAACCGTGTCCGAATCCAATCCGGGAATCTGGAGAGGCACGATTATCGAGGAGAGCGCGATCCCCACCACGCAGATCCCCACCAAGACACACAGGGCAGTCGTGAGGACGTTCCTCAGAAGGTCCCAGGCAGCGGTGTCGTCCTGACGACGAAAGTATTCGCTGAACACCGGGATCAAGACCTTCGGACTCTGAGCTGCGAACACATTCGTTATCAGGAGCGGGACGGTGAGCGCCGTGAAAAACGCATCGGTCTGCCGCCCGGCCCCGAACGCACCGAGGATCAACGCATCCAGGATCAGTCCGCTGACGACTCCCAGGCCGCCCAGCATAGCGGTCGAGCTGGCATTCTTAAAAAGATACCGCCCGGTGGAGCTCTTCGCGGACAGCTTCGTCAACATGGCTGGTGCCGCGCTTTGAATGCGGCGCTGACCTTCTCATACACGCCGACGATCTTGTTGACGGTCCGCGCCTGGTCGTACTTCGCCATCGCGGCCCGCCGTTCGAATCGATCGTTCCGCGGGACATCAAGCATCTCTCGAAGGTTGCGGGCGATCTCCCTGACGTCCTGGGCACAGAGTCGCGTTCCCGACACCCCGCTCAGTATTTCCCGGACATCGCCCACGTCGGTCGCGACCACAGGAAGGTCGCAAGCGAGCGCTTCCTTGACGGAGGTCGGGGAGCCTTCTCGGTCCGAGCAGAGAATCATTGCGTCAGACGCGCTGTAGTACCAGGGCATTTCCCTGTTCTCGACACCGAAAACGGTAACCAATTCGGCGGCCATGCCCTCTTCCCTGAGCCGCTCCACTGCTGCTTCGGCCAAATCGTGCCGTTTCACATGACGGCTTGGATCGAACGGAAAAAGGATCATGCGCTTGGCCATCGGCCATCCCAGTCGAGCTCGCGCTTCATCACGGTTGTAGGGTCTAAACAGATTCAGATCGACACCGCACGGAATCACGATTCCTGGGACCCGACTGCGAATCTCCTCCGAGACAACTATGACGGCATCGGCCCTACGTGAGATGGCCATGCTGCACAGGCTCTCAAGCCGATTGCCGAGAACATCGCTTCCGTGCAACGTCATCACCAGAGGGGCGTGGCGGCGACACCAAGCCGAGAGCGCCGTCAGCCCATAATGCGCGTGCACGATGTCGTAAGCCGTGCGCCGCGTCCGTAGAAACACATCGACCGCGCCCTTCAGATAGTTCAATCTCGACCGGAAGCCGAGAATATTGACGACCTCCACCGTATGGCCAAACCTCCGTAACTGCTCTGCCTGTTGCCACACGAACGCCCCATAACCCGGCGTCTGCGCCGTGGGATACATGTTGGTGACAAAGAGTATCCTCACCGGTTCGCGCTACGCCCGATTACACATACTGTAAGGCCTCGGCGTCCCCTCGAATTTGCAAGCGCCACCCTGTAAAGCTCTACCGTCGCTTCCACCATCCGCGCGGTCGAAAACGTGCGTCGCAGCCTTGCTTCGCCGGCTTCACCCATACATCTTGCGATTGTTGGGTTATCGACCAAGTATTCGATTTTCGCTGCCAGAGCGTCCGGATCCTGCGGCGGCACGAGAACGCCTGTCTCGCCATCCACGACCAACTCCGGCGTGCCGCCTCCATCCGTGGCGACCACGGGCTTTCTCAACGCCATGTACTCCATGATGCTGTTGGAGATCCCTTCTGTGAACGTCGACAGTACCCCGACGTCGAAGGTCTCAACGATGTTCTCAATGTCCTTTCGCTCGCCCAGAAACTTGATCGCCGGAACGTCGGCCGCCATCGCCTTGCTGGCTTGAAAAGTCTCTCCGGCTCCGACGGTCACGAAAACGACATCGCTCCTTCTCATGCTTACCTTGCGCGCCATGTGTATGAACGTCGAATAGTCCTTGAACCGATTGAATTCCGCGACCATGCCGACAATCTTCGTTCCGGCATCTCCGCCGCGTCGGCGCGGGACCTCCTTCGTCGAGGAGCGCTCGATCCTGGAGAAGTCGAAGCCGTTATAGATGACGACGTTCCTCGCCTCCGCCTCGGAAAAGCCTCGGCTCCGGAGACCTGCATACGAGTTCGCAACCCGATAATCGGACATCTCGGCGAGCCGTTTCTCCACCTGCCAGCGGAACCCACCCCGGGAAAACGCGTTTCTTATCGATCCGTTGATCAATGGAATGCCGAGCAGTTTTGCGAGCGGCATCGTGTAGAAGGACGACATCAGGCCATTCGTGTGGATTAGATGCGGTCGGTACTGCCTCATCGTCCGATAGAGCCTATGAAAGAGGCCCACGTCCCAGCGCACGCGCCGCGTTGCAAACGCCACAGAGATACCAGGGCCTGTGAGTTGGTCCAAGTAGAAATCATGAGAGGCAAGACAGACAACGTGGCATTCGATGTCCGATCTGCCTGTAAGCCCCTTGATCAGCTCGACGGCTTGCCGTTCCTTCCCGCCCACTCCCAGCGCTTCGATGCAGATCAAGATGCGCAAGCGGTCTCCGCGCGGCGGCACGGCGACTCGCGTGTCGCAGGGAACACCGGGCGCTCCGCTCCTCGGTGTCATCTCTGCCCGCTGGAGCGTCCTGAACCGATCAGCCACAAGATGTCGACGCAATCAGAAAGCAACTTTCAGCGACCGGGCGTTCGTTGGCATATTGAGTAAGAGTCGACCCGTGTCCGTTTGGTCCGCTGACCGTCCAAGGACGAACTCTTGGGAGCCGTCTCCCTTTGTCAGCGTGATCTTTCGGGGCCGGGGCAGGGGAGGAAAGACGAGGCTCAACTCGGTGTGGCCGTATCGTTCACTCGGGAATGACCCTCGCCAGACAACGGTCATTTCACCGTCTGTCTGTTGTACTTCTGGACTCAACCGATGCCGGGCTTCGCAATAGCTGGCAATCTCGGCCATCGATGCCACCCACACCAGGCCGGCCCTCCGCTGGCTGTCGATATAACGGATGATCTGGAAAAGCTCTGTCTCGGCGAGGGAGACGGGATCAGAAGGATGAAACCACAGGTGAAAGGCCGCGCCGCGGGCCATAGCCTTCGCCATGAATATTTTGACCTTATCGAGATAGTCATAGTGCTTGGCTGTGCGCAGATTCATGCTCTCATAGAACTTGTACACGCCAGAGGACAGTCGCTCGGGATATGAAAGTCTGATCCGTCGATCTCGGTGCCGGACGGCGGTAAGAGACAAGTCGGCCAGGAGATCATGATAAGCGTGTCCCATCCGGTTGAACGGATACACCAATGACCGAGGGGTGAGACCGAACCGTTGCATCGCGGCGGCGCTCTCTTCGAGCTCTCGACGTACCAGGCTCGAATCTGAGCAGGCGGGCGAGAAATCTATGTGGCTGAACGAGTGGGTTCCGATTTCATGGCGGACGGGGCTGTCCAGGATCTTCTGGATGAGGTCCGGAGCGTACCAGAGAGGGTCCGCGCGATAGTTCGTGCAGGGATCGTGGGTATACCAGTCACCCGTCCATGCCGTGTTGCGGCGAGGGCGTGGCATTTCTGAGTGCGCGAGTCCGCCGGAGAGCCTCGTGCAACTTTCAAGAAAGAGATGACCAACCGTGGCCCACGTTATCGGGAAATCGTGTCCCTCGAAAATCCGCAAGAGACAGGGGATATTCTCGCGTTCCCGCTGTCCTCGCTCTCGGGCCACCGCCTCGGAGTGCTGTCGAAAAGCCCAACTCAATTCGAAATCGGCAGAGATGCACGCCGCGGCCTGGGCATTGTTCTTGAAGGGGGCGATTGCGATGCCATCGAACACACGTGGTTGCGGCCTGACGCCGGATCGGAAATTCCCTTTCGAGGCGAAAATGGCCTTCAATAGAGCTCTGCTCCGGACTTTCATCTCATGGGCCCGCCCAAAAAAGGCAAGATAGGTTTTGTACCAAACAGGGCGCGACCGTCGACCCGAATGGGGCCGACTCTCGTCGCGTGATTAACGGGCGCGCTAGCCGGTCGCGACGGCGATTCTGGCGAGGACGCCGTCGACCACTGTCCGCTGCTGAGCCGCACGCAGTTGCGGGAACATTGGGAGGGATAACACCCGCGTGGCGGCTCTTTCCGAAATCGGAAAGTCTCCCGGGCGGAAGCTCAGCCCCTCATAGGCTTTCAGCAGATGCAGCGGCACCGGATAATGGATGCCGGTGTCGATCCCATCGCTTGCCAGATCCGCCCGAACGCGATCGCGATCCGCGAGCTCCACCACGTAGAGGTGATGGACGGGGCGGGAATTCGCCGGCACGTACGGCAGCGTCACCGCGCCCTCGGCAACCGCCAACAGCTCATCGTAACGCCGCGCGCTCTCGCGGCGTTGATCGTTCCACTCTCTCAGATACCGCAGCTTGACATGCAGCATCCCTGCCTGTATGGCATCGAGTCGGCCGTTGTAGCCCTCGACATCGTGGTAGTACTTCTGAGTCTGGCCGTGATTGGCGAGCATGCGGACCTTGGCCGCGAGCTTCTCGTCGTTCGTCGTCGCGGCACCTGCTTCACCGAGGGCGCCGAGATTCTTTCCCGGATAAAAGCTGAAAGCGGCCGCATGGCCCATCGACCCGGCCTTTCGCCACCGATTCTGCTTTCGCGAGAAGTACTCGGCACCGTGTGCCTGGCAGGCGTCTTCGATGACGATCAAATTGTATTGGGCCGCCAGCTCGAGAATCGGATCCATGTCCGCCGTCTGCCCGTACAGATGCACTGGGACGACCGCCGTGACCGCGCTACCAGTCCGCTTGCTGACCACCCGGTTCGTCTGCCCGACCCGGACGCAGTCGGTCTCCAGGTAGGACCGTAGCTTCGCCGGATCCATGGTGTACATCCGTTCATCGATGTCGACGAAGTCGATCTGCGCGCCGACCTGAGTGATGACTTCCGTGGTGGCGATGAAGGTGTTTGGAACGGTCACAACCGTTTCACCCGGTTGCACCCCCGACGCGAGCAGCGCCAACCGAAGAGCGTCGGTGCCGCTGCCGACGCCCACGCAACACCGGACGTCACACAATGCCGCAAAATCCCGCTCAAACGCCTCCACCATCGGTCCGCCGACAAAGCCCGCGGTCGCGAGCGCACCTCGGAAGACCGACACCAATTCCTCTTCGAGCTCGCGATGCGGAGTCACGAGGTCCACGAACGGAATCCGGCCGTTGGCCGTCATCACGCAAGCCCCACGGGGTCCGCGAGAGACCGCAGCACGCGGCCCGGATAACCCGCGACGACCGCGTTGGCCGGAACATCACGGGCCACGACGGTCCCGGCCCCGATGACGGCGTTTTCACCGATTGTGATGTTGGCCAAAATGGTCACTCCGGAACCGATGGACGCGCCCTTCTTCACCAGCGTCGGCTCGACGTCCCAATCCCTTTCGGTCTGCAACGTACCGCTCGCCGTCGTAGCCCGCGGGTACGTATCGTTGATGAACGTCACGCCGTGGCCGACGAAGACGTTGTCCTCGATGGTCACGCCCTCGCAGATAAACGTGTGGCTCGAGATCTTACAGTTCCTGCCGATCTTCGCGTTCTTCTGGATCTCGACAAACGCCCCGATCTTCGTGTTGTCGCCCACTTCACAGCCATAGAGGTTGATGAACTTCGACAGCTTGACCCCTTCGCCCAGCTTGACATCGGGAGCAACGCAAAGATATTCGCTCATAGCTCGATTGCCCGTCCCCTCTCTTTCAACGACTGATCGGCGGCTTCCAGCATTCTCACGACTCGCGACCCGGCGACCCCGTCGTTCAACGGTGTCTGGTCGCGCGTGACACAATCGATGAAGTAATTGAGCTCCACCTTCAGAGCCTCGGTCTGCTCCACACGTGGCGCCCACATGTCGCCCGCGCGATAACTCACCAGCAAGATCTTCTCGTCGGCCTCCAGATCGTTCCAGACCAACATCTTCTTCTCACCGCCGATCAGCGTTGTCCGGATCTTGACCGGCGACAGCCAGTTGACATTGACGTGCGCGATGGTGTTGCCCGGGAAGTACACGGTGATGAACGCCACGTCCACGTGACCGTTCAGATGGGCCTCACCGGTTGCCACGACGGCCTCCGGTTTGTCCTGGATCAGAAAGTCCATGATCGAAAGATCGTGCGGCGCGAGGTCCCAGATGACGCTGACGTCGTGTTGAAAGAGGCCCAGGTTGACTCTTGTGGAGTCGTAGTAATAGAGGTCGCCGAGAACACCCTCTTCGATAAGCTGGCGCATCTTTCTTACGGCGCCTGTGAAGAGGAAGGTATGGTCCACCATGATCTTGAGCTTTTTGCGCTCGGCCAGCTCGACCAGCTCCTCGGCCTGCTGGCTGGTGGACGTGAAAGGCTTCTCGACGAAGACGTGCTTCCCGTGCTCGAGGGCTGCCTTGGCCAGCTCGAAATGCGAGCAGACGGGCGTCACCACGGCGACGGCATCGATGTCGGTCGACGTCAGCAGCTCGGAAGGGTCTCCCGTGACGGCCTGGTCCGGATGAGCCTGCTTCACCCGTTTGAGCGCCGCGGGACTTCTGTCGCAGACCAGCGCGAGCTGGCAACCGTCGAGACCGCGAAGGTTCCGAACGATGTTTGGTCCCCAGTAACCGTACCCGAGAACGCCAATGCGAATCATAAGAGACCTCAGTAAGCTCCGTTGCCTGAAAGAACCGCCCGCGGCGTCTGCAGCAGAATCTTGATGTCGAGCCCGAGCGACCATGCTCTCGCATATTCGAGATCGAGCCGGACCATGTCGTCGAACCGGAGCCGGCTGCGCCCGCTCACCTGCCAGAGACCCGTCAGTCCGGGTTTCACCTCGAACAACCGCCGACGGTGCCAGATGTCGTAGTCCTCGACCTCGTAGGGAATCGGCGGCCGCGGCCCGACCAACGACATATCGCCCCTAAAGACGTTGAGAAGCTGGGGAAACTCGTCGAGACTGGTCCTACGAAGAAGCCGGCCGACGCGCGTGACGCGCGGATCTTTGGTGATCTTGTAGACGACTTCGCCCGTGGCTTCTGATCTGCCGGAGTCAGCATCGCCGTTGATGAACTGCTTGATGTACTCCCGGTGGATCTGTGAATCATTGGCGCAATGCATGGAGCGAAATTTCAAGAACGTGAAGGGGACGCCATGCAGGCCAATGCGTTTCTGACGGAACAGGACTGGGCCGGGCGACGACAGCTTGATCGCCGCCGCGATCGTCAGAAACACCGGTGAGAGCACCATCAACACGGTGACACTCAAAGAAACGTCGATGGCTCGCTTGATCACACGCGCCACCCTTGTCGCCTTGTCGCGCTCCGAGAGATCCGGGTAAAGCTTGGTGGTCGCGGGAAGACCGGCGTCGGAGTCGTCCGGAAAGCAGTGAAAGGAGATGTGAATACGACCCATTTCTTGGGGCTTCAAGGTGACCCGCAGGGCCGTCGTGATCTTCGCGCGCAGGGTGTTCACGATGGACTGCTTGTCGGCTGTCCCTACCTCGGGAAAGATGACGCCGAGCAGTGCACCGTCCCTGTACCAGCCCGCCACGTCCGTCTCACGGATCGCCGACAAAAGCGCGGAGACCGTCCTGGTCAGAGTATTGCCGCCGCCGGCGGCCAGGGGCGGGTCACCGGGATCGAGCAGCATCAGGACAAACAACCGTCGTGAGCGTTCCGTCCGCTTGCGCTCGAGGGAGAGCGCCCGGAGGAACGTCGACTCTGGTAGGAGACGATTCAGCATAGACCCCACGGGTAATCTCGGCCGGTTGTTGAGCAAAACGGATACCATCCTCTCGAATTCCTAGCGTTCTTGCGGAAGCTTCGTAGGCTCGGATAGTTCGCGCGCGGGCCGGGAGCGGCCCGGCGCGGTCGTCAGTCGCGGGCCACCCAGAAAGTGAAGCCGGCTGACCCACACCATGAAGGAGTTTGCACAGTCCGTCAGAGCCGCACGAGACGCCCTCGCATGGTCGCAGTTTCCTGGACGCTGTGCCGCGTATCCACGACCAGGCGCCCGTACCGCGCGACCGCCCCATAGTCGAACTCGCGATGATCGGCGAGAATCAGGACACAATGAGCCCCGCGAAGCTCCTTCTGGGTGGCCTCAACGGCCTTGAGCTCCCCCCCGTCCACCAGGAGCGTCGGGACGTAGGGATCCGCATAGGAGACGTGAGCGCCCCGTGTGCGAAGGGCATCGATGATTTCGTACGCCGGAGACTCCCGCGTGTCGCCGATGCCTGGGCCGGGATAGAAGGGCATGAATCCGAAGGGTTTCGTTGCGGCGATCGCTCGATTGATCTCGTCGGCCAGGGAGATGAACCGTGCCTCGTAGCCACTGAGACGCATCTTCCAGGACAGGTAGAGTGGGTCCACGGGGATGCAGTGCCCGCCGATGCCTGGGCCGGGATAGAAGGGCATGAATCCGAAGGGTTTCGTTGCGGCGGCGTCGATGACTTCGTGACTGTCGACCCCGAGGTAGCGGCACATGAGGGCGAACTCGTTGGCGAGCGCGATGTTCACATTGCGGAAGACGTTCTCGTACAGCTTCGCCAGTTCTGCCACCTTCGGTGTCGAGACCTCGTGCACTCGAGGGACGATCTCCCGATATAGAGCCGCCGCCAAGCGGCTGCAGGTGGGTGTGACGCCGCCTACGACCTTTGGAATATCCCCGACCTTGAAGGTGGGGTTTCCTGGGTCAATGCGTTCAGGGGAGAAGGCGAGGAAGAGGTCGTCACCGATTCTGGCGCCTCTTGCCTGGAAAAGCGGGAGGAGCAGCTCCTCGGTGGTCCCCGGATAAGTCGTACTCTCGAGGACGATCAACTGGCCTGGACGGAAGTGATTGGCCGCTTCCTTGGCGGCGGCGACCACGTAGGAGATGTCCGGATCCTTGGATTTTCTCAGTGGGGTTGGGACGCAGATGATGACGGCGTCACTCTCCGCCAGGGTCGCTGGCTCTGCAGCCGCACGGTAGCGGCCCGCACGCAGAAGGGCCTGAAGCTCGTCACTCGGCACGTCGGGGACATGGGAACGGCCGCTCGCGAGCGCCGCCACCCGGTCGGGGTCGTTGTCGAGCCCGGTCACAGGAAAGCCAGCTCTGGCGAATTCGATGGCGAGGGGGAGACCCACGTACCCTTGCCCGATGATGGCTATCCCTGCCGTGCGAGTTCCGATGCGATGGCTCAGCGTCGTAACATGATTCATCAAAGACTTCCTCCTGATCACTCGACCGTCACGCTCTTGGCGAGATTCCGCGGCTGGTCCACGTCGCAGCCCCGAAGCACTCCCATGTGGTACGCCAACAATTGCAGCGCCAGCGCCATGAGGATGGGCTGGAGCCACTCGAGGCTCGAAGGCACGGGGATCACGAAATCGGCCTTCGTCTCGATTTCTCGGTCGCCCTCCGTCGCCACGGCGACGACGACTCCGTCTCGAGCCTTCGCCTCTTCGAGGTTGCTGATCATCTTCTCGTAGGTGCCTCCGCGCGGGACGATCGCGACGACCGGCATCCGGCGATCGATGAGCGCGATCGGCCCATGCTTCATCTCGCCCGCGGGATACCCCTCGGCATGGATATACGAGATCTCCTTGAGCTTCAGCGCCCCCTCGAGCGCCAGAGGATAGTTGAGGCCTCGCCCCAGGTAGAGAACGTGATCGCGGTCGGCGAAGCGTTCGGCAATCCGCCGGATCGAGCCGCTCTGGTCGAGCACGATCGACATGAGGTCCGGTAGCTCCAACAGGCCTTTGGCGACTTGCCGGACGACTGCCGGATCGACGAGGTCACGGGCGAGTCCCAGCTTGAGTGCGAGAAGGGTGACCGCGGCGAGCTGCGCCGTGAAGGCCTTGGTCGAGGCAACGCCGATTTCGAGCCCCGCGCGAGTGTAGACGACGCCATCGGCCTCGCGGGCCAGGGAGCTTCCCACCACGTTGCAGATCGCGACCGCTCGAGAGCCATGCTCGCGAGCTTCGCGTAGCGCGGCGAGCGTATCCGCGGTCTCACCCGACTGGGAGATCGGGACCGTGAGGACCCTGCTGTCAAGGACTGGGCGTCGATAGCGGAACTCTGAGGCGATGTCCACCTCGACCGGCAGCCGCGCAAAGGCTTCGACCAGGTACTTTCCGACCAGCCCCGCATGCCACGAGCTCCCGCACGCGACGAAGCACAAGCGGTTGAGCCCAGCCAGGTCTCGATCCTTGAGCCCGATCTCGGGGATCCGAATCTCGGGCCCTTCCGGGTCGACGCGATCACGGATCGTGTTTCTAACCGCATCGGGTTGCTCGAAGATCTCTTTGAGCATGAAGTGTGGATACCCGGACTTCTCCGCCGTCTCGTTGTCGTATGCCACGGTGCTCGGCCGGCGCTGAACGGGTACGCCGTCGAGAGTGCGCAAGGTGATCCCGCCGGGAGTCAGGACCGCCAGTTCGCCCTCTTCCAGGACGAGAATTTCGCGCGTCTGCGCGAGCAACGCGGGAATGTCCGACGCCACGAACATCTCCCCGCGTCCGTACCCGATCACGAGCGGCGAGCCGCCCCGCCGGAGCGCGATCAGCGTATCTGGGGCGGTCGCGGAGACGCAGGCGACGGCGAACGAACCCTGCAACTCCCGCGCAGCGCGCGCAACGGCCACCGCCAGCCCGTCGGCGTGATAGCGCTCGATGAGATGGGCGATGACCTCAGTGTCGGTTTGAGAGCGAAACCGGTGGCCTTCAGCCACCAGCGCCTTTCGAAGCTCCCGGTAGTTCTCGATGATGCCGTTATGGACGATGGCCAGCTGGCCGCGGCAGTCCAGATGCGGATGCGCATTGGCGTCCGATGGCCGCCCGTGAGTGGCCCACCGGGTGTGGCCGACGCCGACTGTTCCGCTGGGGCGGTCCGCGGCCAACAAGCTCTCGAGTTCGACGATCTTGCCGATGCTCTTCCGGACTTCGAGAGTCCCTCCGAAGACCGTGGCGACTCCGGCCGAGTCATAGCCGCGGTACTCAAGCCGTCGAAGGCCTGCCAGGATGAAGGAAACGGCTTCCTGGTAGCCGGTGTAGCCGACGATTCCACACATCGCCGGACCGCTCTTACGCGGCTTCCAGACGAGTGCAGTCCAGGTGCACTGCCACGCTGCGCTGGAGGAGATTGACCGAGACCACCAGGAGCCCCTTCTTGGGATTCACTCGGACGATGACTCCCTCCGTGTTAGCCAGCGGCCCCTCGGTGATGCGTACCCGCTGTCCTTCCCGGAGATAGGGATAGGGAAGAATCGGGAGTCCCGCGTGGAGGAGGTTCTGAATCGCCCCGATTTCCGAATCAGGCACGACGGCGAGTCGATCCCAGCGTTCGCCGAGCACACTCACAAGCCCGCGGGCTTTGCAGACCTCGAGGTAGCTCATCTTGTCCATCGCGTGGCGCAGGAAAAGGTAGCCCCGGAACATCGGCACTCGTCCGAGCCGGCGGACCCCGCCGCGCTTGGACCAAGCCTCGAGAGTGGGGAGGAACAGCTCAAAGCCTTTTGCGGCAAGCTGGTTGTAGACGAGCTGCTCACAGTTGCTGTGTGTCCACAGAACTCGCCAGCGATCGGTTGTCGATTCCAGAAGCGCCTCCGGCAAGGCTTCGCCCCCTTTGGTCCGCTCCCTGTCGTCGCGGGTGCGAGACCAATCGTTAGCACTGTCTCCGCCACGCAGTCGGGTGTCCGACCGCGCCGCCGCCTCCCCGGTCACCTACAGCTCGCGTGACCGGGCGTTACTGGTGCGAGGCGGTGTGTCTGCTCCGTGTTCCGCTGCCAAAAACCCTGCGCCGCCACCCGCCTCTGTACGGATCGGAGAGCGGCATGCCGTAGGAGTAGCCTCGCGATACGTGATGATCATCGCCGTTGAACACCAAACCCAGAACCTTGGCCTGCTCCGTGATGGTCAGAGCCTCTTCGAGGAGCTCACGGGGTGTTTTATGCGCTGTCACCACGATGAGAAACCCGTCCACCAATCTCCCGATGATGCGACAGTCGGGCACTGGGACCAGGGGCGGCGTATCGAGAATGACGTAGTCGTATCGGCGGCGCCCCTCCGCCAGTAACTCTGCGAGCCGGGGCGATTTCAGCACCTCGTAGGGCGCCGCGGGGATGCGGCCCGTTGTTACGACCGACAGATTGAGTTGCGAGGCGTTGCGTGTCACCGCGTCAAGCGTGAAATTCCCGTTCAGGATCGCTTCGACGAGCCCTGGACCTGGATCAGCGTCGAACCCGAGTTGCCGGGCCAGGCTCGGTACACGCAGATCGGCGTCGATCAAGAGAACCCGCGCGTCCGGTGCCTGGGCCAGAGCGCCCGCGAGATTGATCGCAGTCGTCGTTTTGCCGTCCGCTACAGCCGGGCTCGAGACCGCGATGACCGAGAGATCGGTCGACTTGTGGAGCTGCTCGATCAGATAGCGAAGAGCCCGGTACTGCTCCGCCTCGCGCGACTTCGGTGCGAGCAGACTCACGAGGTGCTCGTCGAGGCTGCTCGCGATCGCGTTCGGGAGTTGGCGAGCGGGCAGGGCGCTCGGGGAGAACGCCTCAGGGGCGGCGCTGGGCGGCCCGTTCCAGGGTTTCACCGGCGCCACCTGACGGCGGAGCGCCTGTTCGTGCTCGGCGTGCTCGAGCGCCTTGAAAAACTTGCTCATGGAAACAGGTAGCGCACGGAATGGACGAACCCAAGCGCGGTGGCGCCGAATTTCATGGCGAGAGCGGCCGCAGCAGTCGCGAGGGCGACCCCGAGCGTGCCGAGGCCCCACCGGAAACGGGCTGGTCTCCTCGCGCCGCGGGGACTCTTCACCCTGCGTTGTGCCGGCGGGCCTTCCTCCAGATAGTCGACCGCCTGGTCGACTATCTGCTGATCGAGATGAGTCTTGGGATACCGCGCGAATACTCCACAATCCGGTTCACCGCTGTCTCGGAGAACAAGCCGAGGTCCGGGCAGCCGGCGATGCGCAGCCGGGTCCGGATATACATGCGAGCTTCGGCAGGGGTCAGCGGGGAAATCCGGCAGCGCAGCCCGACCCGCTGCTTCAGCTGCCGTAGCTCAGGAAGCTCAAGCTTGGCCTTGAGCTCGGGCTGCCCGACCAGCAAGATCTGCAACAGCTTGTGTGTCGGAGTCTCGAAGTTCGAGAGCAGCCGAACCTGCTCCAGTGTCGCAGCGTCCAGGTTCTGGGCTTCGTCGAGAATGAGGACGGTGTTCTGGCCCGCCCGCTCACGCTCGGTGAGAAAGTTGTTGAGCGCGATGAGGTGCTGGGCCCGTGATTCTCCGGCGTTAGAAATCCCGAAATCATTCAGCGCGTATTCGAGGATGCCGTCGAAGGGCAGCGCAGAATTGAACCCGAACGCGACTGCGGTCTGTCCGTTAAGCCGCTGCTGCAGTGCGTGCACCAGCGTGGTCTTTCCCGTGCCCACTTCGCCGGTCAGAACGATGAAACCCTTCCGCTCTTGCACACCGTACTGCAGTTGAGCGAGCGCCTCCCGGTGGCCCGGAGTCATATAGAGGAACCTCGGGTCCGGGGTCGGATTAAAGGGCTTCTCCGCGAGTCCGTAAAACGTCAGGTACACGAGATCCTCCTCAGGACCCGCTTCCGCCCAGGAGTACGACCAGACGTTCGTTTCCGTGGGCGACGAAGTAGGCGCTGCCGATGACCAGGACGAGACAAACAAGTGCGCCAGCGGTCGCCAGCCTGACACGCCACCGGCGGCGACGGCGGTCGGTCGCGGTCATGATGTGCGGAATGCTGACCAGGACCGGCACGGCACTGAACGCACGGAGGTCCTCGATCGCGTGGAAGGACGTGTCAACATGCTCGGCGAGCCAGACGGCGCCGGCGGCCAAGCCCATCGAAACGATCAGAGCCACGAGCAGCAGTTTCGTGCGCTTGGGGGCGTCGGGCTTCGGGACAGGGACCGCCGGGTCGAGGATGCGGAATTGTTCGCCCTTCTGCCGCTGCTCCAGGCTCTCGGCGAGCTGGGCCTCTTCATAGCGCTTGAGAAGAGACTGATAGAGGGCGGTGGTGCTGTCGTAGTCCCGGGAAAGCTCCCTCAGCTCCTGTTCACGCTTCGGCACGTTCTCAACCTTGCTCTGATAGCTGGCGATGCTCTCCTTGAGACGCCGTTCTTCGCCCTTGAAGACCTTGATGTCTCCCTCGGCCTCGCTCAGGGCCTCTTTCAGTCGAAGCAGATAAGGCGTGAGAGTCGTCGCCCGGGGGGTCGTGGGCTTCCCCTCCGTCGTCAGACTCTTGGGCTCGCGAGATTTGGCGTCGGCAACCACGCGCTCGAGCGCGGCAACCTCCGCCGATAGTTGAACGACGTCCGGATACTTTTCACTGAATTGCGCGCGAAGCTTCATCAACTCCTGCTTCATCTGTGCAAGGCGAACCTCCTGCGGCAGCTCCGGCGGAGCCCCGGGAACCGGAGGTGCGCCCGGTACGCCAGGCGTCACCAGGAGGGTTTCGGCCTCGGCCAGTTGGCTCGACAGTGCCTGCCGGCGTTCGAGTGCACGTGTCTGGTTGTCGGCATTCATGCGCAGCTGTGTGTGCAGCCGCTCGAGGCTCGCCAGATTCGTCTCCATCTGCTGCGGCAATTCGCCCAGATGGCGCCGCTTGAAGTCGCCGACGCGGTGTTCCACCTCGTCAAGCCGCTTCCTCGTCTCGGCAAGTTGCACCTTGAGGAACTCTGCCGCGCCAGTCGCCAAGCGCTCCCGGACTTTCAGATCCTCCTCGATATAGAAGGACGCGAGGGTATTCGTCACGCGCGAGACCGTGCCGGGATCACCACCCTGGTAACTTATGGTGAACGCCACGGTGGCCTGGCGCTGCCCCCGTACATCGACGCCCTTCAGCTCCAGCTTGATATCCTTACGCATACGTACAATGACGTCTTCGAGCGACACCTGCTTGCGCAGTTCGGGGTACAGACCGAAGCGGTTGATCAACGCCTCGAGCCGCGATCGACTCAATATTTCCTGGGAGATCGTCTGGAGCCGGGTCTCCAGGGTGCTCGTCACCGTGGACTGCACGAAGCTCTCGGGAACCTGTTGGCGATCCACGAGGACGGTGGCTGTCGAGCGATAGACATTCGGCAGGAAGACGATGAGACTCACCGCGGCGGCCATGGGAATCGCGAACGCTGGGATTGCAAGCCAACTCCGCCGGCGCCAGATGGCCAGCAGACCCTGCAGCCCGACTGTCTTCTCCGTCTCCTCAGCCATAGAGAGTTGTCCCTTCGGCCTCTAGGGCACGAGCACGATGTCGCCGTTGCGGAGGTAGAAGTTTTCCTGCTCCCCGGCGAGTTTGTTGTAATTGAACGGTATCCGCCTCATCGTCGTGCCCTCGGGATGGAGGACCACGATGCGCGATCGCGAGGCGAACTGTGTGAACCCACCGGCCATGGCGAGCGCATCCAGTACGGTCGCCCAGCTTTTCAGCTCGAATCGACCGGGGCGATTGACTTCACCGATGACGGACACCTTGAAGCTACGGACCTCGGAGACGATCACGGACACTTCCGGGCTCGGGATGTACTCGGCGAGCCTCTTGATCAAGATCCCACGCAGCTCGAGGGCTGTGAGTCCGCTGGCCTGAACGTCGTTCACGAGGGGGAGTGAGATCTTGCCGTCGGGTCTGACGGTCACCGTCCGACTCAGGGTGTCGTTCTTCCAGACGGATATTTGTAGCAGATCCTCGGGCCAGCGCAGAGCCATCGGCCACGGACGCCTGAGCGTGAGCCGAATCGACGCCTCGCATCGGAGAGACGAGGAGCGCGATCCCGAGGACGCACATCGCGGCGCGCTTCATCTTCAGGCTCCTCATGCTCCTCACGAGGCCGAGCGAACCGACGATCGTTCCGCGGCGAGCCCGGCCTGCTTGATCTTGTAGAGGAGTGCCCGGTAGCTGATGCGCAATGCTCTCGCGGCCCGCACACGATTCCATCCGGTTTGCGCGAGCATCTTAGAGATAGCTTCGCGCTCGGCTGCCTGCGACGCCCGCCGCGAGATTTCCTTGAGGGAAGGTTCCGGAGCGGGTGGTGAGGGGGCGACAACTGGTCCACTGTCCACGACGGCTTCGGGCAGGGGAATCCGGGTCAAGAAAGGATCATCGAGGACGATCATCCGCTTGATCAGATTCTCCAGTTCGCGAACGTTCCCGGGGAACGGGTGACGGGTGAGGCGTTCGATCATCGACAGCGGAATGGTGAACCCGTCGCGGCGGTAGAGCTTGGCGTACCGCTCGACGAAGTAATTCGCTAACAGCGGGATTTCGGCCCTGCGCTCGCGAAGCGGCGGGACGCAGACGTGGACCACGTTGAGACGGTAATAGAGATCATCGCGGAACCGGCCCTCGGCCACCGCCCGCTCCAAATCCTGATTGGTGGCCGCGAGGACTCGGACATCGACACTCAGCGTCGATTTTCCGCCGATCCGCGAAAACTCGCCATCCTGCAGGACGTGGAGCAGCTTGGCCTGGAGCGCGGGATGCAAGTCGCCGATCTCGTCGAGGAAGATGGTGCCGCGGTGGGCGGCTTCGAATTTGCCGATCTTGAGCTTGTGGGCACCCGTGAAGGCGCCCCGCTCGTGCCCGAACAACTCACTCTCCAGAAGCTCTCGTGGCATTGCGGCGCAGTTGACCTTGACGAAGGGCCCTGCGCGACGCGAGGAGAAGTGGTGTACCGCCCGGGCGATGAGCTCCTTACCGGTGCCGGTCTCGCCCGTGATGAGCACCGTGACGTCCACCCGGGCGGCCTCATGGAGGATCTGGCGCGCGTCGAGCATCTTCGGGCTGCACCAGAGATCCATCTCGCGCCGGAGACGCCCGGCCAGCTGTTCTGGAGCCGGCCCGAGCGCCTCCGACTGCGGGCGGACCAAGGTATCGATCGTCTGCTGAAGCTCGTCAAGGTTCAGAGGTTTGTGCAAGATCGCCTCGACGTCGAGGTGGGAAGGATTGACGCCGCGGTCCCGACGGTCGGCGACGGCGATGATTGGACCTGAATTCCGGCCGCACATCCTCAGACACTGCGTCAGTTCCGCGGGGTCGGTGCCGTTTCCGTTCAGATCGACCAGCGTGAAGCTGAACGTGCCGTCGGCGAGAGCCTCCATCGCCTCGACAGCGGATGACACGGCGATGCACTGATAGCCGCGAACCCGAAGAAAGCCGAGGAGGCCCAACTGTGTTGCCGCGTCCACTTCGACGACGAGTGCTCTTCGTTCAATCATCTCGGGACTGGGTAGTGGCAAATCACGTACCAGGCACCTCTGCGCTCGGAGAAGACGCCAAATGTCATGAATCTTTCACAGAAATATTTGTTCGATCGATCGTGACCCGTAGTGCACATTCTCCCGAGGGCGGTGGGTACTTCGGGACCTAGTGTGAAATTGGTTACCACATTCGGACACCTGAAGAGAGGTTTCCGGAAAAGTTTTTCATAAACTTCTGCAAATCCGTGGCGAACAAGGCCGCGCGACTCACGCCCCTCTGTTTCGTTCTTGCCCCGTCGCGCGCGTCTGGCTTATGATCCCGACCTCGCGGCATCCTCGGTTGGAGATGACCATGGTCTTCGTTCGGTTGCGTCGACGATGGCAGGACCCAGCGTCTCGGTGGCGGCGCCTCCCTACGATTTTCATCCTGGCCTCTCTCGTCGTGTTTGCCGTGTCAGACTCTCCCGGCTCGCCCGCCCCGCTGTCGATCGCCGCCGACATTGACGATGCGCCCGATTTTGACGACGTCCATTTCGACGTCCTCGTATGGGTGGTTCCTGAGATCGAGTCAGTATCTTCGGCCATCATCGGTACCGAACTCCTTGCGCCACCCACTCGAGGCCGGCGGCTGCTGTTTTCCTCGTTCGTAGCTCGGCTTCGCGCGCCTCCCGCCGCCTAACCCAGCGTTTCCTCTCGTAGATTCCCCCGTGTCGCTCGCCTGCCACGCGAGCCGACGGCGAGGGTGAACCTTCACCAGGCGAATCGCAGTGAACTTGGGAGAGGACTATGGCGCTTCAGATGGTCTCGCTGCCCGCGATCTACCGACGCGTCGAATCCCGACTGCTCGCGAGCACACAGGCGGAGCCCCTGCTCCGTCCCGTCATGCCCGAGCTGGACACCATCCGCGGCATTGCCATTTGGATGGTCCTCATCTTTCACGGCTTCTACTGGTCCGGCTCCATGGCGACCCTGCCGCGCGCGACGCGAATCTTCGTCTATGCAACCTGGTTTGGCCGCCTGGGTGTGAACCTGTTCTTCGTGATGTCTGGATTCCTCATCACAGGGCTTCTGCTCAATTCGGTCGCGCGGCCGGATTATTTCCGAAACTTCTACCTTCGTCGCATGCTACGCATTCTCCCTGCCTATTACGGAATCCTCCTGATCCTGGCAGTCACCCGCCACGCGTCCGGCCCGTTTCTCGAAATGAGCGCGATTCATCTCGCCAATTTCGCCCCGCTATTCGGTGTCGGATCGTCCTATGTCGTCCTGTGGTCACTGGCCGTGGAAGAGCATTTCTACTTGATCTGGCCGCTCATGGTGCGCCACCTGACAGCACGCCGCCTGTTGTGGGTGTCCGGAGGGATGTTGCTTGTCGTGCCGGCGTTGCGTGCCGTCAGCTACCTGATCGTCGTGCGCCGGGGCTCGGAGTGGAACGCGGCAGCCCGGTACACCTGGAATGCCTCCGATGCGCTCGCGCTGGGCTGCCTTTTTGCGCTCGCCGTTCGAGAGTTCCGCTGGAATCGCCAGACCACCGTCCGCTATGCGCTGGGGACCATCGTTGGCGGAGTTCTCCTCTTCTGCGCCGGTATCCCACTCGGAATCACCGCCAGGCATTCCAATATCATCGGGGCCGCTCTACAGGAAGTGCCGTGGAATCTGGCCTTTGCGGGACTCGTGGCTCTCTTTCTGGTGCTGGGAACCGGAAAATGGAGACCCCTGGTCGTGTCGAGTTCGCTGCAGTTCTTTGGCCGAATCAGCTACGGTCTCTACCTCATTCACTACCTTATGTTCGACGCATACGATGCGGTAGCCGCCTGCTACTTCCCCAGGCTCACTCCAGACGCAGGCGGCGGCGGTCTGCTCTGGGTTCGCTTTCTCACCGCGTCAGCCGTTGCGATTCTGATTGCGTGGATCTCCCGGGAAACTCTCGAGGAGTTCTTCCTGAACCAGACCGCGTGGGTCCGCCTGAAACTGTCGAGATAAGATCCATCCACATTTCCACCGTTGTCCACACCCAACGGATCAGCCGCCGTGATGTGATTCCGCGGCCTTCATCCCATGAAGTTCCCTGATTTTGCAGCCGAAACGCGATGGCATGCCCAAAAAAAACATGTTGACGGCACTTTGAGGATCGCCTAAGCTCCGGCCCTGCTCGCCGGGGGTCAATCGGCCCTTTGTGGGAGGGGGAATGTCGGTCCCGCGCTCCACGACCGCATGCGTCGCAACGCTCGTAAACTCGGCGACCGTTCGCCACCTCCTCGCACACGCTCCGCACGCGCATCTCGGGGCGCTCCTGGTGATCCGGGGCGAACCCGGTGTGGGGAAAGACACGCTGGCTCGGCTCATTCATGCCACCTCGATCCGGCGACCATACCCCTTCGTGCATGTGAACTGCGGTGCTCAGCCCGGTGACCGCTGCGCTGCGGACTTGTTCGGCCACGAGAAGGGCGTCTCGACCCTA
>WNFK01167282.1_pt1 | contig 24084 bp, 25 predicted proteins | sample 5400281 | NCBI WGS metagenome assembly WNFK01 (sample SAMN13153350, study PRJNA577476) | soil metagenome | isolation source: 20 cm soil on Douglas fir-dominated hillslope | place: USA:California | collected 2013-09-17
GGCAATTTGCGAACCGGAGGCGCCGGAACCGATCACCAGCACCGCGCCCGATGGCAGCTGGTCAGGATTCAAGTATCGGCTGGCGTGCACCTGAAAGACGTCGATGTCATCGCGCAATGTGGCCGGAACGACGACGGGGCACTGGTAGGGACCGGTAGCGACGACGACATTGTCAGCGACGATCGGGCCGTCGGACGTTTCGGCGACAAAGCCGGATACGCCATCGCGACGCCGCAGCGACGTCACCGCGACGCCGCAGCGAATTGGTGCTGCGACGAAGCCGGCATAGGCTGCGATGAAATCCACAATCTCGCCTGATGTCGCGAAGCCGTCGGGGTCGGTGTGCGGAAACAGGAAATCCGGCAGCCGCACCGACCAGTTGGGAAATTGAAACCGCAGGCCATCCCAGCGTTCGCTGCGCCAGCGTTCGCCGATCCGGCCCCGTTCGAGCACGAGATGCGCGAGGCCGCGCTGCTTCAGCCTGTGGCTCATCGTCAGCCCGGCCTGGCCACCTCCGATGATAAGTGTTTTTATTTGTTCAATCGGCATTGCGATGAATCTTACCTGTGAATTTGCCGTGCCCGGCAGGTCCTGCCGCGGCACGCATGATCCAACGCCGGAACGCGGCGAAATCACGCTGCTCGGTTTGGAAATTGCGATAGACCAGATACCAGCGCATGCCTTTCGGCACGCTCAGCGCAAATGGCGCGACCAGCCGTCCGGCGGCAAGATCGTCGTCGATATAGGGCCGAATACCCATAGCAATACCCAGCCCGTCGATGGCGGCCTGCAGCGCCTGGCCGTAGAATTGAAACTCCGGCCCACGCGCTGTCACGCGCGTAACGGCGGCGGTCTTGAGCCACGACGGCCAGTCACCGGGCGAGTGAGCGACGCGCAGCAGGCTCGGCCCTTTCAGGTCGCCGGGGCGTTTCAGTCGCGCCGCCAGTCGTGGCGCGCACACCGGCAAGAGATCGGCCGCGACCAATGGTTCAGCCACCAGACCCGGCCATTCGCCGTCACCGAGCTTGATGCCGCAGCTCCAGTCGTCGCCGAACGGGGCCGCCGCGCCGCCGGTGGTAATCCGCACGTCGATGTCGGGTTCGTGCTGACGAAAGTCCGCCAGCCGCGGGATCAGCCATTTCATGGCAAAGGTCGGGCCGACGCCGATGGTCAGCACCCGGACGCTGGATGGCGCGGTCACCTGCGCGGTCAGGCTTGCCAGTGCATCGAAGATCGGCGTCAGCCCGCTCTGGTAGGCGCGGCCGGCGGATGTCATCGCCAGCTTGTTTGCCTTGCGCTCGAATAGGGCGACGCCGAGCCGCTGCTCCAAAAGATGCACCATCCGGCTGACCGCCGCCGCTGATACGTTGAGCTCCGCTCCCGCGCCGGCGAAGCTTCCGCTTCGCGCCGCGGCCTCGAACGCCTTGATGCCGTTGAGAAACAGCAGCCGCCGCATTGCACCCCAAAAACTTGCCACCCTCAGGAAAACTGATGCCAGGCCAAGATAACTCAGTTTGCTCTGGCGATACAAGCGAGGCAGAAATGTCAGCGGAGATTCGAGATGACGCCGCTGCTGATTACGGCACTTGGACTGTTGATGGTCGCGACCGCATTCCTGTCCGGCTTGTTCGGCATGGCGGGCGGACTGATCCTGATCGGCGTGCTGCTGACCATCCTGCCGCTTCCCTCCGCGATGGTGTTGCATGCGATCACGCAGATGGCTTCCAACGGCTGGCGCGCTTTCTTGTGGCGCAGCCACATCAGGTGGCGGCCGGTCGCGATCTACCTGATCGGATGCGCGGTCGCGCTGGTGGCGTGGTCGATCACCCGCTACGTACCGGACAAGCCGGTCGCGCTGCTGCTGCTGGGGGTGACGCCGTTCATGGCGCGGCTGACGCCGCCGGGCCTGAAGCCTGACCCCGAAAGCATCTGGCAGGGAACTTTCTATGGCTCGATCTGCATGGGGCTGATGCTGATGACCGGCGTCTCCGGGCCCTTGATGGATACGTTCTTTCTGGGCGGAAAATTCGATCGCCGCGGCATCGTCGCGACCAAGGCCACCTGTCAGGTGGCCAGTCATTTCGTGAAGCTGATCTATTTCGGCGGCATCATCGATCAGGCCGCCACGCTCGATCCGGCTCTCGCTGCGGTCGCTGTCGCCGCGTCGATGATCGGCACCACGCTGGCGCGGCGCATCCTCGAAGCCATGACCGAGCTGCAATTTCGCACCTGGGCGCGGCGGCTGATCAAGCAGCTGGGCTGTTTCCTTGTTTTGAGCGGAGGAACCCGATGGCCGACGCGGCGGATCCACTGGTGCTTGACTTTGTCGAATGGATCGCGAGGGAGCCCCGGCTTTACTCCGAGGTGATTGCGACCTGGCGCACGTCATGCCCGCGGCTGACGATCTGGGAGGATGCGGTCGATAGCGGCTACGTCGCGCGCGAGTCCGTCGCGGGTTTCGGGGTGATCATTACGGTTACGGAAGACGGCGAAAAGCTGCTGCACAACAACGGCCGCATTGGCTGATCGCATGGCAGCGCGGACTTGCGCCGCGCGGTAGCCCCACCATGGGAACATTCCAACGTGCTTTCGTCATATCCTGCAGATCAATTCGCCGGGATGCGAAACGCCCGCCATTGACTTCGCGTTCCTGATGCGGTGAAGTTCATGCAGTCGCATCCAGTTTGGATGCCAAGTTGCATGCCAGGCATGAATCCGCAGCAGGACGGGGACGCCCCATGATCGACCTTCATTACTGGACCACGCCGAACGGCCACAAGATCACGATGTTTCTGGAAGAGACCGGGCTGAAATACAAGATTTTCCCGGTCAACATTGGCAAGGGCGACCAGTTCAAGCCGGAGTTTCTGGCGATCGCGCCCAACAACCGCATTCCCGCAATGCTCGATCACGAGCCGAAGGGCGGCGGCAAGCCGATCTCGATCTTCGAATCCGGCGCGATGCTGCTGTATCTGGCGGAGAAGACCGGAAAATTCCTTCCCGCCGACATCTACGGCCGTTACGACGCGATTCAATGGACGTTCTGGCAGATGGGCGGGCTCGGTCCGATGGCGGGGCAGAACCATCACTTCAGCAATTACGCCCAGGAAAAAATCAAATATGCCATCGACCGCTATGTGAACGAGACCAACCGGCTCTACGGCGTGCTCAACAAACGCCTGAAGGATCGCGAGTTCATCGCTGGCGATTATTCGATCGCGGATATGGCGAGCTATCCCTGGGTGGTGGGGTACAAGAACCAGAGCCAGAACATCGACGACTTTCCGCATCTCAAGCGCTGGCTCGAGACCATCCGCGAGCGGCCGGCCACGTTGCGCGCCTACGCGATGGCCAAAGAGGTCAATCCGAATTTCGGCCAGCCGGCGATCCGCACCGAGGAAGAGCGCAAGCTGTTGTTCGGGCAGACCGCAGCGGTGGTGAAGTAGACGGCGCGGATATTCCATCTCGTCATACGCGGGCTTGACCCGCGTATCCATCTTCCTGAAAAGATGGATTGCCGGATCAAGTCCGGCAATGACGACACAACACTTGGCGCGCGCTCATCCGCTGGGATATGCAATGGCCATAAAACTGTTCGAGCTGGTCGGCACCGACGAGGCGCGTCCGTTCAGTCCGTACTGCTGGCGGACGCGGATGGCGCTCGCGCATAAGGGACTGTCAGCGCAATCGATCCCGTGGCGCTTCACCGAGAAGGATGCGATCGCTCCGCACAATTCCGAAAAGGTGCCAGTGCTGATCGACGGCGAAACCGCCATCGTCGATTCCTGGGCGATCGCGAATTATCTGGAAGACACCTATCCCGACCGGCCGTCGCTGTTCGGCGGCGAAGGCGGCCGCGCCATCGGCCGGATGCTGAACTGGTGGGGCGACGTCACCGTGATCGGCGGCATGTTCCCGCTGATCGTCGCGGATATCCCCGGACATCTAAGGCCGGTGGATGCGGCCTATTTCCGCAGCACGCGCGAGGCGCGCTTCGGCAAGCCGCTGGAAGAAGTCGTGGCCGGGCGCGACAAATCCGTCGAGGGCTTTCGTCGGGCGCTCGACCCGATGCGGCTGACGTTGAAGACGCAGGCCTTTCTCGGCGGCGCCGCGCCGAACTATGCCGACTACATCGTGTTCGGTGGATTCCAGTGGGCGCGCGTGGTCAGCCCGTTCAAATTGCTCGCCGACAATGATCCGGTCCATGCGTGGCGCGAAAGACTGCTCGACGCGTTCGACGGCATGGCGCGGAAATCGCCGGGACATCCGGTGTAGGAATGCGCGGCGCGTTGGTGGTGATGCCGTGAGCGTTTGAATATTGACAAATGTCCGGCGTCTCGGCCATGCTGGCGGTGCTGCATGTAGGGCGCATCGGCTTCGGCCGAAGGGGCAATGCCCACCTACGCATTGACCACAACGTCAACCGTAGCGCGCCCATGCCTAACCTCGAAAACCTCAGGAAGCAGGCCAAGCTCATCCTGCGCTGGCATCGTGACCGGTATTATCCGGTCGCGGCGCAGATCAGGTCGGGCTTGCCCCGTTACAGCCGAATGACCGACCCCGAAATTCTGGCGCAAAGTTTTAAGCTCAGCGATGCGCAGGAGCTGGTCGCAAGGCAACATGGGTTTGAAAGCTGGCAGGCGCTCAAGACAGGACTTTCGACCATGTCAGATCATGCCGAGACCATTTTCACCAAAGCCGTCATCGCCGGTGCCGAACCGCAATTGTTCGTCGCGGATATCAAGTCGTCGTGCGATTTCTTCACCGGCAAGCTCGGCTTCGCCATCGCGTTCACCTATGGCGAGCCGGCGTTCTATGCGCAGGTCAGGCGCGATGCCGCGCTGATCAACCTGCGATGCGTCGAGCAGCCGGTGATCGATGCCGGCGTGCGAGACCGTGAGCAATTGCTGTCCGCCTCGCTCACGGTCGCGACGGCGGAGGAAATCAAGGCGTTGTTCCTTGAGTTTCAGGCCGCCGGCGTAACGTTTTTTCAAACGCTCAAAAGCGAGCCCTGGGGTGCGCGAGATTTCATTCTGAAGGACCCAGATGGCAATCTGCTGCTGTTTGCGGGACCGGCGGAGTAGGGGGCGGAAGTCGGGACAGTTACTTCCGTCATTGCGAGCCAACGGGTCGCGCGAATGCGCGCCCGATGACAGGCTCCGCGAAGCAATCCATAGCCAAGAAGTAAGGCTGGATTGCTTCGTCGCTTGCGCTCCTCGCAATGACGGCGATGCCTTATTGTACCGAGTTGCTTGCCGCCATCTGCGCCATCTTCCGCAGACAATCCCGGCACAGGCAATCCCCGCCCTCCACCGGCATCGGCAGCCGCGCGGTTTCCTCGGCGCACCAGCACGGCCCCGCCGGACGGCAGGTGAATTCCGTTCCGCAAGCGGAACAGGCGAGGCGGCGGGACACCGGATTTTCTAACCGATTTGTCATGAAGCGGACCAAACCCTAGCCTGTTTTTTAATGTCTGGTTCATGCCGAACGGCGGTATGATCCACCAGCAATATAGGCACAGGACAGCGCAAGGGAAATCCGATGGCCCGCGATTCGCAAGCTGCTCTGGTCGCGCTCAATCGCTTCGGATTTGGCGCGCGCGGCGGCGCGGCGGGTGATTTTGTCAATGCCGCCTCCGATCCGCGCGGCTTTGTCAAAGCCGAACTGAGCCGCCCCAACGGCGTGCTGCTCGAGGTGCCCGGGCTGTTATCGACCCCGGCGTTGGGCGCCGCGGTGTTCGCCTATCAGTTCGAGATCCAGCAAGCGCGCGAAGCCGCCGCGAAGTCGGGGGCATCGCCAGCGTCGGAGACCGCGCCGGCGCAACCGGCAACCGACGCCAAGGCGCAAAAGCGAAACCTTTCGCTCAACAGCATCGCCATGGACATTTCCGGAAAAGAACCGGCGATGAAGACGCCGGACAACGGCGGCGGCAACGCGGCGATGGCGCCGGCCGAGGCGATGCAGCCGAACGCACCGAAGCAGCCGGCACCGCCGCTCAACATCATTCAGAAGACCTACCGCGCCGAGGCGCTGGCGCGGCTGCAACGCGCTGTGATCGCCGATTGTGGATTCGTCGAGCGGCTGGTGGCGTTCTGGTCCAACCACTTTTGCATCTCCGCCAACAAAGGCGGGCTGGCGCGGATGTGGGCCGGCTCGTTCGAGCGCGAGGCGATCCGGCCCCACGTCCTGGGACGTTTCGGCGACATGCTGAAGGCGGTCGAGCAGCATCCGGCGATGCTGTTCTTTCTCGACAACCAGCAATCGCTCGGACCGGAGTCACGCGCCGGGCAGAACCGCAAGCGCGGGCTGAACGAAAATCTCGCGCGCGAAATCATGGAATTGCATACGCTCGGGGTCGGCGGCGGCTACAGCCAGGAGGACGTGACCTCGCTGGCGCGCATCATCACCGGCTGGACCTTCGCCGGGCGGCAAGGACAATTGGGTGCGCCCGGCAGCTTCGTGTTCAACGCCAATGCGCACCAGCCGGGGGCGCAGCGGCTGCTCGGCAAAACGTACGAGAACAACGGCGTCGCGCAGGGCGAAGCGGCGCTGGCGGACATCGCACGCCATCCCTCCACCGCGAAATTCATCGCGATCAAATTCGCCCGCCATTTCGTGGCCGACGATCCGCCGCCGGCATTGGTGGCGCGGCTGCAGGAGACCTTCCGCAACACCGACGGCGACCTCAAGGCACTGACTTTCGTACTGCTGGATTCCGATGAGGCCTGGCAGGCGCCTTTGACAAAACTGCGCAGCCCTTACGAATTTCTGGTGGCGACCGGCCGGCTGCTGGGACGAATTCCCGAAGATCCCGGCCGCTATCTCGGCAGCCTCAACCTGCTGGGCCAGCCGCTGTGGTCGCCGTCCGGGCCGAATGGATTTCCAGATACCAATGCCGCATGGGCCGCGCCCGAGGGGATGAAGCTGCGCCTCGATGTTTCGGCGCAGGTGGCTTCGCGTCTCGCCGACGGTATCGACCCCCGCGATCTGCTCGAGCTTGTCGCCGCGGACGCGGCGTCGCCGGAAACCCGGCGAACCGTCGAGCACGCCGAATCGCGGCAGCAGGCGCTGGCGCTATTGTTGATGTCGCCGGAATTCCAGAGGAGATGACGATGGATTGCTGCGAAAGCCAGACATCACCAGTCACATCGCGGCGGGCGCTGTTGCTCGGCGGCGCGTCGTTTGCCGCCTGGGCTTACTTGCCGAAATTCGCGCGCGCCGCCGACGGTCGCGATCCGCGCCTGATCGTTGTGATACTGCGCGGTGCGCTGGATGGTCTCGCCACCGTCGCGCCGACAGGCGATCCCGATTATGCCGCGCTGCATGGTTCGATCGCGCTGGCATCGAATGGTCCCCACGCGGCTTTGATGCTGGATTCGTTTTTCGCGCTGCATCCAGCGATGCCGGAGTTCGCGCGGATGTATCGAGAGAAGCGCGCCGCTGTGATTCATGCGGTGGCAACGTCCTATCGCGACCGCTCGCATTTCGACGGACAGGACGTGCTCGAAAGCGGCTTTGCCGGTCCGGGCCGGGTGCAGTCCGGCTGGCTCAACCGCGCGCTGGAAGTGTTGCCAAGAGGTGAAAGGGTGACGAGCGGCCTCGCCATCGGTCCGACCACGCCGCTGGTGCTGCGCGGCGCGGCGCCGACCGTCGGCTGGGCGCCGGTGGCATTGCCGCAGGCCGCCGACGATACCGCGATGCGCCTTGTCGAACTTTACAATCGTCGTGATCCCGCGCTGGCATCGGCGTTGTCGCAAGGCCTGCAACTCGACAAGGCGGCCCAGGGCGACGACATGAAGCCGAAGCCGGGCACCAATGGTGCCGGCGCGATGAAGCTGGTGGCGCGCGGCGCCGCCAAGCTGATGGCGGCCGACGACGGTCCGCGGATCGCGGCGCTCGCTTTCGATGGTTGGGATACCCATGCCAATGAAGGCGGCCCGGTCGGCCGCCTGGCGCAGTTGCTGTCAGGCCTCGACGGCGCGCTCGCGGAATTCGAGAGCGGATTGGGCGAGCGCTGGCGCGACACCGTGGTGGTGGTCGCAACCGAATTCGGCCGCACCGCGCGCATCAACGGCACCGAGGGCACCGATCACGGCACCGGCACCGTTGCGCTGCTCGCCGGCGGTGCGGTGAAGGGCGGCCGGGTGATCTCGGACTGGCCGGGCCTGAAGACCGCCAACCTCTATGAGGGCCGCGATCTGGCGCCGACCACCGATCTGCGCGCCGTGATCAAAGGCGTGCTGCACGATCATCTCGGCCTTGCCGAGCGCGTGCTGGCCGACACGGTGTTTCCCGACAGCGCGCCGGTGAAGGCGATGAAGGGATTGGTGGGGTGATAAGGTTTACAGCGCCAGGATAACAATTGCGTCGTCCCGGCGAACGCCGGGACCCATAACCCCAGTACGTTGTTATTTATTACGAGAGTTGGAGCAACACTTCGCCGAACCAGAAATTCCGGTGGTTATGGGTCCCGGCGTTCGCCGGGACGACGATGTGCATGTTGCGCGATTTAGCTCACCCCTTCGTAATCTTGTCGATCTCCGCGATCTCCTTGGCGCTCAGTGTCCATTCGATCGCCTTGACGTTCTGCTCGACCTGCTCGACCCGCGTCGCGCCGGCGATCACGCTTGCTACCTGCGGCCGCGACGCCAGCCATGAGAACGCGAGCTCCAGCATGGTGTGGCCGCGCGTCTGCGCGAAGGCCTGCAGCTGTTCGACGATATCCTCGTTGCGCGGCGTGACGTAGCGATCGCGCAGCGCGGGCGCCTTGCCGAAACGTGTATCCGCCGGCGCCGCCGCGCCGCGCTTGTATTTGCCGGTCAGCAAACCGCTGGCCAGCGGGAAGAACGGCAGCAGGCCGAGCTTGTACTTCTGCGCCGCCGGCAGCAGGTCCTTTTCGATCTCGCGCACCACCAGGCTGTATTCATCCTGGCACGACACGAATGGACTGACGTTGAGGGCACGCGCGGTGAGTTCGGCTTCGGCGATGCGCCATGCCGGAAAATTCGAATTGCCGATGTAGCGCACCTTGCCCTGCCGGATCAGGTCGTCCAATGCCCGCAAGGTTTCCTCGATCGGCGTCAGCGGATCGTAGTCGTGCTGCTGGTAGAGATCGATATAGTCGGTCTTCAGCCGCGTCAGGCTGGCTTCGACGGCAGACATGATGTAGCGCCGCGACGCGCCCTGCTTGGTGCCGTCGTCGCTCATCGGCTTGGAGTATTTTGTCGCCAGCACGATGGTCTTGCGCCTGTCGCCAAGCACCTGGCCCAGCACGGTCTCGGAGCCGCCCATTCCCGCATAGATGTCGGCGGTGTCGAACAGCGTGACACCGAGGTCGATCGCCTTGTGAATGACTTTGCGCGAGGTTTCGAGATCGGTGCGCTGGCCGAAATTGTTGCAGCCGAGGCCAACGGCTGAAACACGCAGGCCTGAGCCGCCGAGATTGCGAATTTGCATGGATCGATCCTGTGGGGGAGGGCACGAGGTGGGATCGTATTGTGACTCGTGCGCCTCGAGGCCGCAAGGCATGGGGCCTATTCGCACCGCGCGCATCAAGCCGGGTTGGGCAGGGGACCCAGGCATTCGGAGACCGACGCGGCCGAAGGTTGCGCAGGCGACGTGGCGCGCAACGCTGCCGCGGTCATGCGCCGCACCGATTGTTCGGCGCCGCGCGCAATCGCCTTGCGATCGGCGCTCATGTCATACGCTGTGGCCTCGCCCCAGCTCACGGTGACGTCGACGGCTCCTGACGCCAGTACGCGAAGCAGATGCGGGACCAGTTCGACATCACCGTACCATGCCACGCGCTCGCGCAAGCTCCGGCCGATCGGCACCCCGCCGAACCCGACATAGGCCAGCGACATCGGTTGCACGGTGACGTGGGTATGATGCGTGGTGTTGCCGAGCGCGTGATGGACGGCGCCGACCAGTGAGGAGCGGAACGGCAGCACGCGGATGCCATCGCTCGAGGTGCCCTCGGCAAACAGCACCACCGCGTCGCCGCCGAGCAACCGAGCCGCGATCTCCCGGGTCGCGGCGCCGGTCTGATGCCGGGCCTGCCGGTTGATGAAGATCGTCCGCTGCAGTCTTGCAAGCCAGCCCAATACCGGCCATCCCGCGACCTCGCTCTTGGCGATGAACACTACCGGAGCCAGCGCGGCGATGACGCAGATGTCCAGCCACGACACATGGTTGGACAGGATGAGCGCCGGACTGGCAGTCGATCGCCGGCCGACCTCGCGAATCCGAACGCCGATCAGCGCGCAGAGAATGCGATGGTACAGATGCGGAATGCTCCGCTGCAGCGGCAGGTCGAATGCGATGCCGATCAACTGGAACGGCAGCAGCACAAGCGTGAGCGCGACGAAGGCCAATGCGAATGATATGACGCGGATCATGGAAGCGCTTGGTTGAGCGTGGACACCGGCACAGCGAAGGAGCCCATCGCCGGCCGATTATACTCGACTCAACCCGTGAGGAGACAAAAAAACGCGGCCCCGGTCAGACGCGGCGACTGACGGGGACCGCTGGGGGCGTGTGATCTGTGACGGGGGGCCTGATCAGACGCAGGGCAAAACCTAGCCTTGCTTTGTAACGTGCCGGTGACAGCTGAACTTATCCACAGGCCGGTCGCGCCCGCTGACCTGAGGCTGCAGGGCTCGGCGTTTCGAAAACCTTCAAAGCAGCTTGCGGTACACGACGAAGCCGGAGCGCTCCGCTACCTTGTCGTACAGCTGCATCGCGGTCAGGTTGGTTTCGTGGGTTTGCCAGTACACGCGTGGCGATCCGGCAAGCCGCGCCTGCTCATAGACTCCGTTAATGAGCGCTCTGCCCACGCCTTTTCCACGCGCGGCCTCGCCGGTGAACAAATCCTGCAGATAGCAGGTCGGCTCGATGGCCGTGGTGCTGCGGTGGAAGAGATAGTGCGTCAGGCCCAGCAATTCTCGGCCGCTCTCCGCGACCAGACCATGCACCGGCTCATATGCATCGAAGAAGCGCGCCCACGTCATTGCCGTAATTTCAGGGGAAAGTGCGGTCGCGCCAGACCGCCCGTAAAAGGCGTTGTATCCATCCCACAGGGGAAGCCATCGCTCGTAGTCCTGCCGGGTCACAAAGCGGATGGACAGCTCATTGGACATTTTGCGACTCTACATTCCTGGAAACGGCACGCCTAGTACCTGGAATCACAAATCGGTATTGCAGCCCATCCTTCGAGACGGCCACTTCGCGGCCTCCTCAGGATGAGGTCTAGCTTGCTGAAACACAACAACCTCATGCTGAGGAGCGAGCGACGCGAGCGTCTCGAAGCATGGGCAGCAAGCGACTCACCGATATCTCATCGTCAGTACTAGGTGCGCGGGGCGCGGTGACATCGTCCTTTCATTAGGGCCGACGTCGAAAAGGATCAATCTCATTGAGCGCTTGATGCCGTGTCGCGGCTATTCCGCGGCGCGCAGGTGCCTGACAAGGCCATGCTCTCCGCTCGTGCGCAGCGACCGGTGGTAGTCGGCATTGGAGGCGTGGTCGGTGTGGCGGACGAGGTCGGTCACCGGCGTGTAACTCAGCATTCGTCCGCCGTCGGACAGCGCCGTGCAACTGAAACGCAGCACCTTTCCGTCCGCGAGTTTGATATTGATCGGCGTCGAATCGCCTGAGCGCATCATCTCGGTGCGCCGCGCGATGAAGGCGCTCAGCTCTGCTTCCGGCAGTTCATAGGCGCCGGTATCGCGGCCGTGATACATCAGCGCGATGAAGGGCGGCTTGCTGTCGGCCTTCGCGTCCGGAAGCGAAAAATAATCGCGGAAGGCGCGGTTGATGAACTCGGCGCGGGTGTCGGAATCGAGCAGCACGATGCCGATGTCGTCGACCTGGTCGAGCGCCGCCGACAGGCGTTCCGCGGTCGAATGATGCCTGCGCTGCCACGCGAAAGCATCCGTCAATTGTTTCCGCAGCAGGCCGGTGATGACGGCGGTGCCGATCGCGGTGATTGCCAGCATCGCGAGCCGAACCAGATCCGTCAGGTCATGGCCCGGCGTCGCGCGGTGGTTGAGGAAAAACAGCGCCGAAGCCGCGACAGCAATGGCGGCGCTGATCATGCCTGAGGCGAGGCCGCTCAGCGACGCGGCGAAAGCGACGATGCAGACGGACAGCGGCGCCGGATCGGGAATGGCCAAAAAATAACGATCGACAGAGATGGCGATCAAAGCCGCCGCTGTCGTCAGAGCCGGACCGCAGATTGCGCGCCAGTCGAACCGCATGCCTGTTCTCGTTCCCTGCCGGGAATGACGCAGCTTGACTGATGGTTGCGATCGCGGCGCGGCTTTCTGGCGCCATGCTTAAAGGGCGGTTGCACGAACCGGCGCGGCTTTTCCGATTTCTTGGATTAAATGATATCGATCATCGATGGAACCGGCGTCCACGCTTATGGGTTAGCGCTAGAATTTTTCGAAAGGATATCCATGCCCACCATTTCGCCGTCGGTTCTGCCGGTTCTGATGCTGTTTGCCTCCAATGTTTTCATGACCTTCGCATGGTACGGCCATCTCAAATTCAAGGCGAGCTGGCTTCCGGTCGCGGTACTGGTGAGCTGGGGCATCGCGTTTTTCGAGTACTGGCTGGCGGTGCCGGCCAATCGATGGGGCAGCGCGGTGTATTCAGCTGCGCAGCTCAAGACCATGCAGGAGGTGATCACGCTGGTCGTGTTCGCCGGCTTCTCGGTTTTGTATCTGAAGGAGCCGCTGGGGTGGAATCACGGACTGGGTTTTGCGCTGATCGCCGCCGGTGCGTTTCTGATTTTTCACAAATGGTCGTGAGGTTGGGAAGTTAGCGGCGAGGTGAAGCGGTGCGCCGGGGACACATCTGGCCGTCATACCCGCGAAAGCGGGTATCCAGTACGCTGCGGCTTCGCGACTCCAGTACCAGCGCTCTGGAATACGGGTTCACCCGCTTTCGCGGGTGATGACACTATTGCTTAATACGCGTCATTTCGCGGCGGGCGACACCCGCAAAATCCGTCCCGCCGAATTATCGGTGAGCAGCCACAACGCGCCGTCCGGCCCCTGCCGCACATCGCGAATCCGCTCGTTCAGATTTGGCAGCAGACGTTCTTCGCCGGTCACGGTATTGCCGTTGAGCGACAGCCGCACCAGCATCCTGCCCGCCAGCGCGCCGGTGAACAGGCTGCCGGTCCATTTCGGAAACAGTGCTGCGGTATAAAACGTCATGCCGGACGGGGCGATCGACGGCACCCAGTATTTGATCGGCTGCTCCATGCCGTCCCTGGCGGTGCTCTCGTGAATCTTGGCGCCGTTATAGTCGATGCCATAGCCGATCACGGGCCAGCCGTAATTCTTGCCCTTGCCGATGATGTTGACTTCATCGCCGCCGCGCGGGCCGTGCTCGATCTCCCAGAGATCGCCCGATGCGGGATTGATCGCGAGCCCTTGCTCGTTGCGATGGCCGTAACTCCAGATTTCCGGCTTCGCACCGGCGCGGCCGATGAACGGGTTGTCTGCGGGCACCGAGCCGTCGGGCGCGATCCGGATCAGCTTGCCCAGATGATTGCCGAGATTCTGCGCCTCGTCGCGGTATTTGAAATGTTCGCCGAGCGTGACGAACAGATTGCCATCGTTCGCCTGCACGATCCGGCAGCCGTAGTGACCGCCTGACGACAGCGGTCCCTCCTGCCGGAAGATGATCTTGACGTCGTCGAGCCGGCCATTGCCGTCGTTCAGCGTTGCCCGCGCCACCGCGGTACGGCCGCCACCGCCGGTTCCTTCGGCGAAGCAGAAGTAGATGGTTTTGTTTTGCGGGTAAGATTTGTCGATGATGACATCCAGCAATCCGCCCTGGTTGGACGCCCAGACCTCCGGCACGCCCTTTAGCGGCGGCGAGAGTTGTCCTTCCGCGGTGACGACGCGCATGCGGCCCGGGCGCTCCGTCACCAGCATCCGGCCATCCGGCAGGAACGCCAGCGACCAGGGATTGACCAAACCGCTGGCAACGGTCTGCACCTCGAGCTGTCCCGCCGACGATGCAAACGACACGTTTTCGCCGCGCGTTCCCGTCGCGATCAGGAATGATGCTGCCAGCAGAATCGCCGCCGTCAGCGCCGCGGTAACAAGTCCGACAGGTGTTTTCATCGTTGCCCGATAGCGATGTTGATCACCGTGCTGGTGCGCAAGAGTTACGAATGGCCAGGGAAGACAATCGAGCTATGCCGGAATCGGCATCGCCATGGCGATTTTGGCCGAAAGCACCGTGAGGGTGACGATCAGGCACAGCGATACCGCACCGAACGCCAGCGAGGCCGCGACGGCATGGGTCAGTCCGGATGAAGCAACTAGCGCAGCGCGGCCATCGAAACCTGCTGCGTCGGGCGACCGTGTCATGGCCGAAATCCTTGAATGCGCAGGCGAATCACCTGCGGCGTGCAAAGTATTTCGCAGCAACCACGGGCAATATTGCGGCAAAACCGCCCGGAAAATGGCGAAATGGCGGCGCCAGCAGCTTTTGTCGCTAAACCTCGGCGGCAATACCGGGCGAATCGTCGACCTCGGCGCCGCTAGGCCACCAGTCCATGTCGACAAAGCCCGGGGTCTGCTCGACCCGCCGCAACCATGCACGAATCGCGGGGAATGTCGCGAGGTCGTAATCGCAGCGGTCGGCGACATGGGTGTAGCCGTAGAGCGCGATATCCGCGACCGTGAGCTGGCCCGTTGCGAAATATGTGTGGGTCTTGAGGTGATTTTCCATCACCTGCAACGCGGCGTAGCCGCGCTCCATCCAATCTTCCAGCGCGTGGGTCTGCAGGTCGCGGCCACCCTTGACCAGCGCCAGCCAGAAATATGCCGCGCCGATGTTCGGCTCCAGCGCGTGTTGTTCGAAGAACATCCACTGCAGCGCCTCGGCGCGTTCGATCCGCGATTCCGGCGCGAGCGGCGTGCCGCCGGCGACATACCAGAGAATGGCATTGGATTCGGCGAGGTAGCGTCCTTCCGCGACTTCGAGCAGCGGCACCTGGCCGCTGGGATTCATCGCGAGAAAGTCCGGCGTGCGGCTCTCGCCGCGCAGAATGTCGATCTCGATCGCGCGATAGGGCGCGTTGAGCAGCGCCAGCGCAAGGCGAACCTTGTAGCTGTTGCCGGAGCGCTGCATCGAATAGAGCTTGTACATTCTGGATTTCATTTGATCGGTAGGACACGCTGTGCGCGACGAGCAAGATCTTGTCGCTCCGCAACGCGGCTAAAGAATGATGCCGATAGCGAAGCGTCGCAAGGCCCAAGAACTTTAAAGGCTTTATAAAGTCAAAGACCTTAAAGGTTAACGACCTGCCAATAGTTGAAAAGCTTTGCCGCACTGCACCCGCGTCGAAGATCTTACCAACACGCCGGAACAAATCAGATCACGCTTGCGCGATGCCGCGAACCTTGATCACCGGTCCCAGGCGATCCCGCACCGCACGCTGCACTATGAAAACGTATAACGCCAGCAACACCAGCAGACCAAGGGGGATACCGGTGACGCCGGCGATGATGCGTGACAGCAGCGGCACGATCCATGCCGCGGCCAGCAGGCTGATCTCATAGCCGCGGACTCCCCCGGCAAAACCGGCACAGGCCATGAATGCGATGGCAGGGCCTAGAATCATCAAATCGTAGTCGAGGGTATGCGGTGATGCCAGCAACGTCGCAATGGTCAGCAGGGCTGCCTTGATGTTGAAATCGCTGGAACCGTGCCACGTCCAGGCGACGCCGCAGACGGCTGCGATCGAAATCGCACCCTGGGCGATATAGGCCAAGGGAAGCCCGCCGCCCCACATGCGCACCACGGCGAACATGCTTTGCAATTTCTCGAAGCCGACGTCGCCATTCTGCAGAAGAAGTTTTCGCGACATGTCGGTCGAGGCCGCAAAGGCATACCAGATCTCCGTTCCGAACGTAGCCACGCTCAGGACAGACAGCGCCATAATGGTTGCCGCCGCCGCGGCGATCGCGCGCCATTGGTTCGACGCCAGCAGTGCGATGGGTATGACCAGCGCGAATTGCGGCTTGTACGCGAGCAGGCCGAACAGCGTGCCCGACAAAAGCGGCTGACGAGTGAGCATCAGCAGGGCGGCGCCCAGCAAAGCCGCGGTCAGAAGGCCGTTCTGGCCATGTCCGAGATTGATGAAAACCGCCGGAAAGGCCAGCGCGAGCAACACCCAGAGATAGCCGAGATCGGGTCGCGATTGGCGGATCGGTTGCAGGATGGCGCCGATAACACAGACGTAAAATGCCAATGTCGCGACCTGCCAGGTCATGAGCGCGGCCGGATAGGGCAACAGCGCGAGAGGGGCGGCGATAAAGAGAAGAAACGGCGGATAGAACCACGCGTAATATGGCGTGCTGGCGCCGAAGATCTGCTGCTGGCGGGCATAATGCGCGGCCATGTCGTAGGCATTGGCCGCGTGCCCCTCAAGGGCCATCGACCCGGCCGCGTAAAAGCTGGAGAAATCGGTGCCGATCGGCTTGCCGTTAAGGTCGGTGAGGCCGTCCGACAGCATCACCCAGCCGACCGCCGCAACCGTGCATATGCCGAGCAGAATGAGGCTATAGCCGCGCGCGCGCGTGGCGGTCAGCCACTCGCCGGATCGAAGCCCTTGCCAGATATGAGTCATTTTGCCGCGGAATTTTATGAATATTGCGCGAATCTAGCGAGCGGCGTTTAACGTTCCCTAAAGTTTGAGCGTGCCGGACCAACCTTCTTGCGATGCAGCGTGACGCGCTTTAGGGTGCGTCGATCCCAACAAAAAGCGTCGTGGATCAGTGTGGCGGTTCGGGAGTTGACCCCCGGCGCTGGCCAATTCATGACGTTTGCCGAGGAGATGATGATGCCGTTTCTGTCCGCTGCGCTCGACCGTGTGAAGCCGTCCGCCACCATCGCCGTGACGGATAAGGCACGCGAGCTCAAAGCGGCCGGCCGCAACGTCATTGGCCTCGGCGCCGGCGAGCCCGATTTCGACACCCCCGCCAACATCAAGCTGGCGGCGATTCACGCCATCGAGGCCGGCAAGACCAAATACACCGCGGTGGACGGCATTCCCGAGTTGAAGCAGGCGATCATCGCCAAGTTTCAGCGCGAGAACGGTCTGACCTACAAGCCGAACCAGGTCATTGTCGGGACCGGCGGCAAGCAGGTGCTCTACAACGCGCTGATGGCTACCATCAATCCGGGCGACGAGGTGATCATTCCCGCGCCCTACTGGGTGAGCTATCCGGAGATGGTGGCGCTCGCCGGCGGCGAACCGGTGCCGGTGGTGTGCACGGCGGAGCAGGGCTTCAAGCTGCAGCCGGACGCGCTCGAGAAGGCGATCACGCCGAAGACCAAGTGGATCATCCTGTGCTCGCCGTCGAACCCGACCGGCGCCGCCTATACGCGCGCCGAACTGAACATCTGGTCTATGACGATTTCGTCTTCACGACGCCGGCGCAGGTCGAGCCGAAACTGTATGGCCGCACGCTGACGGTGAACGGCGTGTCTAAAGCCTATTGCATGACCGGCTGGCGCATCGGTTACGCCGGCGGACCCGCCGAACTGATCAAGGCGATGGCGACCATCCAGTCGCAGTCGACCTCGAACCCGTCGTCGATCTCGCAATGGGCCTCGGTGGAAGCCCTCAACGGTCCGCAGGACTTCATCCCCATGAACAACAAGATGTTCAAGGAGCGCCGCGACCTCGTGGTGTCGATGCTCAATCAGGCCAAGGGCATCGATTGTCCGCGGCCGCAGGGCGCGTTCTATGTCTATCCGTCCTGCGCCGGCACCATCGGCAAGACGTCGCCGTCGGGCAAGGTGATCGCCAACGACGAGGATTTTGTTACCGAACTGCTGGAGACCGAAGGCGTCGCGGTGGTGCAGGGTTCGGCATTCGGGCTCGGTCCGGCGTTTCGGATTTCCTATGCCGCCAAGACTTCCGATCTCGAGGACGCCTGCAAACGCATTCAGCGATTTTGCGGCAATCTGAGGTAGTCAAATCACTTCGCGGTCGAACATCTGATATTTTGACGGCGGATTTGGGAAGCGCCTTGTTTTGGACACGGCGCTTGCGTCCTGCTCCCCCCGCAAGCTCAATTCGTGATGCGGAGATCAAATTCATGCGACTTTCGACCCTTGGCGTTGCCATCGCTGCACTCGTTGCATCGTTCGCAAGCGCCCACGCGCTGCCGCCGGTTCAGGCCGGTATTTTGGAATGCCGGGGCGGCCAGAATGTCGGCTTCGTCGTCGGCTCGGTGACCAGCCTTGAATGTGTGTTCCAGGGCGAAGGCCGCCGTCCTGAGCCCTACATCGCAACCGTCCGCCGCTACGGCCTGGATATCGGCTTCACCGATCAGACCCGGTTTTCCTGGGCGGTGAACGCACCGACCACCAGGATTGGACGCGGCGATCTCGCCGGCAATTACGGTGGCGTCGGCGCCAACGCATCGGTCGGGCTCGGCGGCGGCGGCAACTTTCTGGTCGGCGGACCGCAAAATTCCTATGCGCTGCAGCCCGTCAGCGTGCAAGGCCAGACCGGGTTGAACGTCGCGGCCGGTGTCGCTGATATCGAATTGCAGCCGGTCCGGCTTGCGCATGGCGGTCCTCGCCGGCACATGCATCACCATCGCCGCCACCACTGAAGAACTTCAAGGCTACCAAAGAGGCCCGCTCAGGCGGGCCTCTTTTTTGTTGGCGTCAGGGGTCCCGTCATCCCCCGAATATACGATAGCAGCGGTCGAAGCGCGGCAAATCTGGCACGGCCGCGGATGTTGTGTCATAGAAACAGAGAGCGCCGGGGCTATGGCGCTTCCTGATTTTCTGCTCGCATCACAACTTTTCAGCCGGAGATTTTCTTCATGCGCCGCTCATTCATCCTTGCCGGTGTCGCCATTGCCATCACCATGCTGGCTGCCCTGTTTGCCCGCGCCAATGCCCAGCAGCCGATGCAGCGCGTGCAGGTCGGCGTCCTCGAATGCCGCGGCGGTTCAAGCGTCGGCTTCATCGTCGGCTCGGTGACCAACCTCGGTTGCGTGCTGCGGGTCGAGGGCATGCCGGAGGACCGCTATGTCGCGACCATCCGCAAGGTTGGCCTTGATCTTGGCATCACGCAGGAATCGGCGCTGGCCTGGGGCGTGTATGCGCCGGTCGCGCGGCTCGGGCCCGGCGATCTCTCGGGCAATTATGCCGGCGCACAGGGCAGCGCGACGATCGGCGTCGGCCTCGGCGGCAATGTTCTGGTGGGCGGCTCGGCCAATTCGATCGCTTTGCAGCCGCTCAGCGTCCAGGGGCAGGTCGGCCTTAGTGTCGCAGCCGGGCTGGAAAGCCTCGAACTTCGGCCGGGAAGGTAGTCGAGGTCGCGGCTGTGTCTCTTTTTTCCTCTCCCACATGGGAGAGGGAAAGAAATCACGATGCAGCGCAGCGACGTTTTTCCGGCTTGCCAAATCGTCACCTTAGGGGGAGCATCGTTCCTGCCGACCCAATCAAGGGCCGAGCTCCAGATGAGGAGGCGGCAATGGGACAGGACGTCAGAAGTCCTCGCGGTCCACGGTGCATTGCGCTGGTGGGCCCTTTCCAAAGCGGTAAAACCACACTTCTTGAAGCGATATTGGCGCGCACGGGCGCAATTCCCCGCGCCGGCAGCGTCGACGCCGGAACGTCGATAGGCGACGCCAGCCCAGAGGCCCGCCGTCACAAGATGGGTGTCGGCCTCACCGCCGCCACGACCACTTTCATGGGCGACAGTTACACCTTTATCGACTGTCCCGGCTCGGTGGAGTTCGCGCATGACATGCGCGCCGCGATCCCGGCGGTCGATGCCGCAGTGGTGGTGTGCGAGGCCGACGAACGCAAGCTGCCGCAACTTCAGCTTATCCTGCGCGAACTCGAAGACCTCGGGGTTCCGCGCTTTCTGTTTCTCAACAAGATCGACAGGGCCAACAAGCGCATCCGCGAGACACTCGCGACATTGCAGCCGGCGTCGCGGATTCCGCTGGTGCTGCGACAAATTCCGATCTGGAACGGCGACCTGATCGCAGGCTTCGTCGATCTGGCGCTGGAACGCGCCTTCGTCTATCGCGAGCATAAAGCTTCCGAAGTCGTAGCCCTCGAAGGCGGCGATCTCGACCGTGAGAAGGAAGCCCGGTTCTCGATGCTGGAAAAGCTCGCCGATCACGACGACGCGCTGATGGAGCAATTGCTCGAGGATATTCCGCCGCCGCGCGACGCGGTGTTCGACGATCTCGCACGCGAATTGCGCGAAGGATTGATCTGTCCGGTGCTGCTCGGTTCCGCGACCCGCGAGAATGGCGTGCTGCGGCTGATGAAGGCGCTGCGGCATGAATCGCCCGGTGTCGCCGAAACTGCAAAGCGTCTCGGCGCATCTTCACCCAAGGATGCGCGGGCCTATGTCTTCAAGACCATTCATTTGCAACACGGCGGCAAGCTGTCGCTGACCCGCCTGCTGGCAGGTCATCTCGATGATGGCGCGACGCTGCAATCGTCATCGGGCGAGGCCGGCCGGGCATCCGGCATATCCTCCCCGAGCTGCGCCCATGACACCAAGCGCGCCTCCGCCGAGGCCGGCGACACGGTCGCACTCGGCAAGCTCGACGCCATCAAGACCGGCGACACGCTGTCGAGCGGCAAGGCCGCGCCAGCCGCGCTGGCGAGCGTCGAGCCGTTGCCGCCGGTGCTGGCGATTGCGATCTCGGCAGCCGACCGCAAGGACGACGTCAAACTCGGCCAGGCGCTGTTGCGGCTGAACGAGGAAGACCCGTCGTTGACGATGGTCCAGAACCCGCAGACCCACGACATCGTGCTGTGGGGACAGGGCGAGATGCATCTGCGGGTCGCGCTGGAGCGCTTGCGCGAGCGCTTCGGCGTCAACGTCAAATCGCAGCCGCCGACGATCGGATATCAGGAGACGATCCGCCAATCGATCACCCAGCGCGGCCGGCACAAGAAACAATCCGGCGGTCACGGCCAGTTTGGCGATGTGGTGCTGGAGGTCAAGCCGATGCCGCGCGGCGGCGGCTTCGAGTTTCAGGAAAAGGTCGTCGGCGGCGCGGTGCCGCGAAATTATATCGGCGCGGTGGAAGAGGGTGTGGTCGATGGATTGCTGCGCGGGCCGCTCGGCTTTCCCGTCATTGACGTCCAGGTGACGCTGACTGACGGTTCGTATCACAGCGTGGATTCCTCGGATCTCGCGTTCCGCACCGCGGCGCGGATCGGCGTCAGCGAAGCGCTGCCGCAGTGCCAGCCGGTGCTGCTGGAGCCGATCCATGTGGTGGAGATCGTCTGTCCGACCGATGCCACCGCGAAGATCAACGCGATCCTGTCGGGGCGGCGTGGGCAGATCCTCGGTTTCGACACCCGCGAAGGCTGGCCGGGATGGGATCGCGTCCGCGCCATGATGCCCGAAGCCGAGATCGGCGAGTTGATCGTGGAGTTGCGGTCGGCGACGGCCGGCGCGGGAAGTTTTACCCGGCAGTTCGACCGCATGGCCGAGGTTACCGGCCGCGCCGCCGATCAGATCATCGCCGCGCATCGCGTCGCGGCGTAATTTCTGCTGTCATTCCCCGACGCGCCAATTGGCGCGTCGGAGGGCAGGCCAGCGGTCGGCTTTGCGCCGCCCGCTGGCAGGCGCCGCGCGTACCTCAGATCAGATCTTTGCAGATCGGGGAATTTCGCACCGGTCATCCCTTGATTCGGGGTCTGCGCGCTTTGCACGCATCGCGGAATGACCGCCGGCTGCGACGATTCAATCACTATGCAGTGATTTTTCGCTCCCGTTCCGCGGTGATCATGATTTCCCTCAACGGTCTGTCGCGGTATTCTGCTCCATGGTGTAGCAGCCCACGAGGAGCGCAATGGACGAGATCGATTTGTCGTTGAAAATGAGGCGGCTTGCCGCCTGGCTGGATCGAAGATGCCAGCCCGACAGCCTCATTCGAAAACAATTCCATGGTCACCCTTTCGGCAGCTGTTACGTCACCATCGATCCCAGCCGCCAGGCTCCCTACGCATCCGCCAATCTCAATCGCGTCTATTTGTGCGGAACAGAAGCGGGAATGGACTTCGACAGTGTCGCGCGGTTCATCGATCTGTTCGCAAACGAAGGCGTGAAGCGGTTCTTCGTCTGGCTCAGCCCCGGCCCCAACATGGATGTGGTGCGCCGGTGGCTGGAGGGCAGCGGGCTTTCCCGCATTCGACGTACCGGCTATCCGACCCTGTGCCGCAGTCACGCTTCGCCGATTCAATTCAGAACCGATCTCGAAATACGCGAGGTGAGCATCGACGAGATCGAAGGCGCCCGCGACGAGTTGGGCGAGACCCTGTGGCCTGAATATGCGCGGTCTGCGGGTAGCGACGGCTTCTTCCATTACATGGCGTTTGACGGCGGCCGCCCGGTGGCCATCGCGGCCCTCTGCGTGTTCGAGGACCTTGGATATCTGACGGCGGCGGCGACCGCCGAAAGTCATCGCAAACGCGGCGCTCAACAGGCGCTGATTGCGAAGAGGGTCGAGCAGGCCGAACGGATCGGTTGTTCGCTGCTGGTGTCTGAAACCCTGTATATGCTTGAGCATTCCTATCGCAATCTGCAACGGGCCGGCTTTCAGGAAGTGTACGAAAAAGAAGTCTACGAATGGAGCGCCTGAACAGTCCCGTTGTTGCGAGCGACCGATACGGCGGCGGCGCGCCTGCGGCATGGTGATTCTGCGCAATGCTTGATTCACGCCGCAACATTGCCCTGGCCTGCGCCTTGAGCGCGCTGGCCGGCTATGTCGACGGCATCGGTTTCCTGCATCTCGGCGGCCTGTTCGTCTCCTTCATGAGCGGCAACTCGACACGGATGGGCGTCAGTCTTGCGGAGGGGCATTGGTTGGGCGCGATCGAGGCGCTCGGCCTGGTCGCGCTGTTCGTGATCGGCGCCGCCGCCGGCAGCCTGATTGTGCTCGGCCGCGGCGTCAATCGCCAGCCCTGGGTGCTGCTGGCGGAAGCATCGCTGCTCGCCGCCGCGGCCCTTTGTTATGCGTTCGACCTGCCGAATGTCGCGATCGCCGCGGTCGTGCTGGCGATGGGGATGGAGAACGCGGTGTTCCAGATCGACGGCGGCGCCGGCCTCGGTCTCACCTACGTCACCGGCGCGCTGGTCAAGGTCGGCCAACTCGCGGCAGAGGCGCTGACCGGCGGCGCGCGCTGGGGCTGGGCTTCGAATCTGCTGTTGTGGGCGGCGCTGGTGGCGGGTTCCTTGTGCGGTGCGCTCGCCTATCACTGGATCAATCTGGCCGCGATCTGGTTTGCCGCCGCTGCTGCGCTGGCGTTAAGCGCGATCGTTGCCGCGACAATTCACCTATAGCCAATTCACCTACAGCATTGACAGCTGACGCAGCTTGTCCGATCTGAGCAGCCACGATGCCCGCTTACCGGGCGGGCCCAACAGGATTGGCAATGACAGCCGTGAGCAAAGCCCTTGCCGCCTGCCTGATCGGTTGGCCGGCCGCGCATTCGCGATCGCCCCTGATCCATCACTATTGGCTGCGCACGCTCGGCATCGAGGGCGGCTACAATATCGAGGCGGTGCCGCCCGAAGGCTTTGCCGAGTTCGTGCTGCATTTGTCGACCCACGGCTTTGTCGGCGCCAATGTCACCATTCCGCACAAGGAGCGCGCGCTGGCGTTGACCAAGTCGGACGCGCGCGCCCGCGCGGTCGGCGCCGCCAATACGCTGTGGTACGAAGGCGGCGAACTGTGCTCGACCAACACCGACATCGAAGGTTTCATCCATAATCTCGACGCCTGCACGCCCGGATGGGACACGGTCGAGGAAGCGCTGGTGCTCGGCGCCGGCGGCTCGTCGCGCGCGGTGGTGTTCGGATTGATCGAGCGCGGCATCAAGCGCGTTCATCTGGCAAACCGGACCGCGGAGCGGGCGAGCGTGCTTGCGGACCAATTCGGCGCCAACGTCCATCCCGTCGCATGGGAGACCATCGACAGTCTGTTGCCGCGCGCCGGGCTGCTGGTCAACACCACATCGCTCGGCATGCACGGCCAGCCGGCACTGGAACTC
>WNFK01228366.1_pt2 | contig 24063 bp, 29 predicted proteins | sample 5400281 | NCBI WGS metagenome assembly WNFK01 (sample SAMN13153350, study PRJNA577476) | soil metagenome | isolation source: 20 cm soil on Douglas fir-dominated hillslope | place: USA:California | collected 2013-09-17
GAGGCACCATCGAATTCCGTACCGACGTGGCGGCCGTGCTGACCCGGCGGACCGCCCTGATCGCGCTGGACCGAGCGAGGGCGAACTGATGGCCAAGCATCACATCCAGGCAACCGTGAACGGCGACCCAGCCGAGTTCCTGTGCGAGACGGAGGAAACGCTGCTCGACGTCCTCCGCGACACGCTGGACTTGACCGGCAGCAAGGAAGGCTGCTCCTCGGGTGACTGCGGGGCGTGCAGCGTGATGCTGGACGGCCGGCTGGTCTGCTCCTGCCTCGTGCTGGGCTGCGAGGTGAGCGGCCGGAAGATCGAGACCATCGAGGGCCTCGCCAAGGGCGAGTCGCTCCATCCCTTGCAGCGGCGCTTCCTCGAGGTGGCCGCGCTCCAGTGCGGCATCTGCACCCCCGGCTTCCTGGTGGCCTCGAAGGCCCTGCTCGAGAAGAACCCGGACCCGAGCGAGCACGAGGTCCGCTTCTGGCTGGCCGGTAACCTCTGCCGGTGCACGGGGTACGACAAGATCGTGACCGCGGTGATGGACACCGCCGCGTCGCTGAGAAAGGGCTAAATAAATGGCCGAGACGAACGGACACTCCAATGGGACGAACGGGAAGCACGTGGTGGGCACCCGCACCATCCGCCCGGACGGGGTGGACAAGGTCACCGGGCGTGCGCGCTTCGGCGCCGACTTCAACCTGCCCGGCCAGCTCATCGGCCGTGTGCTGCGCAGCCCGCACGCGCACGCGCGCATCGTCTCGATCGACACCTCCAAGGCCGCGGCGCTGCCCGGCGTGAAGGCGATCATCACCCGTGACGACTTCGGGGATCAGCCGTCGGAGTTCATCCCGGCCGGCGAGATGATGATGAACTACAAGGACGTGGTCCGGAACGTGATGGCCCGCGAGAAGGCGCTCTACGAGGGCCACCCGGTGGCCGCGGTCGCCGCGACCACCACCGCGATCGCCCGGCAGGCGGTCAAGCTGATCGACGTCAAGTACGAGGTGCTCCCCCACGTCATCGACGTGGTCGAGGCCATGAAGCCCGATGCCCCGCTGCTCCACGACGATCTCTTCACGGTCGGCGTCGAGCCCAAGCCCGACAAGCCCTCGAACATCGCCAAGCGCATCGAGATCAAGGTGGGCGACGTGGGCGCCGGGTTCCAGAAGGCCGACGTAATCGTCGAGCGGCTGTTCAAGACGGCGCCGGTGCACCAGGGCTACATCGAGCCGCACGCCGCCCTGGCCACCGTCTCCGAGGACGGCTCCACCGAGCTCTGGACGACTACCCAGGGCCACTACATCGTGCGCGCTCACTGCGCGCGCCTGCTCGGCCTCGACATCGGCAAGGTCCGCGTCACCGCCACCGAGATCGGCGGCGGCTTCGGCGGCAAGACGGTCGTCTACCTCGAGCCGCTCGCCATCGCGCTGTCCCGCAAGGCCAAGCGTCCGGTGAAGATGGTCATGTCGCGCGAGGAGGTGTTCAAGGCCAGCGGGCCGACCTCCGGCGCCACCGTGCACGTGAAGATGGGCGCGACCAAGGACGGCAAGTTCGTGGCCGGCTTCGCGGAGCTCAAATACCAGGCGGGTGCCTTCCAGGGCTCGCCGGTGCAGCCGGGCACCATGTGCGCCTACGCGCCCTACGACATCGCGGACGTGCACGTGATCGGCTACGACGTGGTCTCGAACCGCCCGAAGGTCGCGGCGTACCGGGCCCCCGGCGCGCCGATCTCGGAGTACGCGGTCGAGAGCGTGGTGGACGAGATCGCCAAGAAGCTCAAGCTCGATCCGATCGAGCTCCGCATGATGAACGCGGCGCGCGAGGGGACCAAGGCGGCCTACGGCCCCAAGTTCGGCCCCATCGGGCTCGAGGAGACGCTGAACTCCATCAAGAAGACCGAGCACTGGAACACCCCGCTCCGGAAGTGGCAGGGCCGCGGGGTGGCTTCCGGCTTCTGGTTCAATATCGGCGGCGAGACCACCGTCTCCCTCACCGTCAACGAGGACGGCACGGTCTCGCTGATGGCCGGCACCCCGGACATCGGCGGGCTGCGCGCCTCGCTGGCCGCGGTGGTCTCGGACGAGCTGGGGGTGCCCTACGAGAAGGTGCGGCCGATCATCGGTGATACCGGATCGCTCGGCTTCAACTTCCTCACCGGCGGCAGCCGCTCCGCCTTCTCCGGCTCGATGGCCATCGTGGAGGCGGCCAAGCAGATCCGGGCCGATCTCTGCGCGCGGGCCTGCAAGCTCTGGGAGGCCAAGCCGGACCAGGTCGAGTTCAAGGACGGCGCGGTGCACCCCCTCGGCGCGCTCGGCGAGAAGGTCAAGCCGATGGCCATCGCGGACTTCGCCAAGACCGCCGGCAAGACCGGCGGCCCCATCGGCGGAGTCGGCCGCATCAACGCCCAGGGGGCGGGCCCGAGCTTCGGCACGCACCTGGTGGACCTCGAGGTGGATCCGGAGACCGGGCGGACCACCATCCTGCGCTACACGGTGGCCCAGGACGCGGGCCGTGCGCTCCATCCGGCCTACGTCGAGGGGCAATACCAGGGTGGGGCGGTGCAGGGGATCGGCTGGGCGCTCAACGAGGAGTACATCTACGGGGACGACGGCAAGCTGCAGAACGCGGGGTTCCTCGACTACCGCATGCCGGTGGCCTCCGACGTGCCGATGATCGACGCGATCCTGGTCGAGGTCGCCAACCCGAAGCATCCTTACGGCGTGCGGGGCGTCGGCGAGACGCCGATCGTCCCCCCGCTCGGGGCCATCGCCAACGCGATGGAGAACGCCACCGGCATCCGCTTCACCGAGCTGCCGATGTCGCCCCCCAAGGTGCTGAAGGCGCTCAAGGAGAAGGGCCTCAACAAGGCCTGAGCCAGAACCGCATGGCGCGAGTGGTGCTGATCGGCAACCTCGCGCAGGTCACGGGGGGCGTCGCCGAGTTCAATCTCTCGGCGACGTCCGTCCAGCAGCTCTTCCGGCAGCTCGGCGAGCTCCATCCGGCGCTCGCGCCCCACCTCGAGTCGGGCGTGGCCGTCGCCATCGACGGCCAGATCTTCCAGGACGCCCTGCTCGAGCCGATCGCGCCCAACAGCGAGGTCTTTCTCCTCCCGGCCATCGCGGGCGGCGCCGGGGTCAGCTGCGCCGGGGTCAGGTCTTGAATTACGACATTTCCTCGCGCGACCTTCCCGCCGGCCCGGTCGAAAAATGTCGTAATTCAAGACCTGACCCCAAACTAAGGAGACCATGATGGCGCGTATGCAGCCGCTGCCGATCAACCAGCTCGACGACGAGATCCGGCACATGTGCGAGGAGTCCGAGAAGCAGATCGGCACCTCCGCGAGCACGCGCACGTACGCCCGGAACCCCGCGGTGGTCAAGGCGCTCGCCGCCTTCCGCGCCGCGCTCGCGCGGGAGGGCACCATCGACCCGGTGATCCGCGAGCTGGTGCGGATCAAGATCGCGGAGCTCAACGCCTGTCGCTACTGACTCAAGGCGCGCTATGCCGGGGCCCGGCATGCGGGAGCGACCGAGGAGAAGATCGCGGCGATCAACGACGAGACCTCCACACTCCTCACCCCGCGCGAGCGGGCCGCGGTCCACTTCGCCGAGAAGCTCGCGGTGGATCACAACAAGGTCGATGACGCGCTCTGGGCCGAGGTGCGCGCCCAGTTCTCCGAGGCCGAGGTGATCGAGCTGGTGGCGCACACCACGCTCTACATCGGCTTCGGGCGGTTCAACGAGATCGTGGGGATCGACCCCGCCTAGTGCCGCCCGCCCGCCGGCTCGTCCTCGTCCTCGTGGTGGACGGGTTGCGGCCCGATTCCATCACCGCGGAGGACACCCCGACCCTCTTCCGGCTCCGCGCCGAGGGGGTAGACCTGGTGAACAGCCACGCGGTCTTCCCCACCGTGACCCGCGTCAACGCGGCCGCGATCGCCACCGGGACGCAGCCGGGTACCAACGGCCTGGTCGGCAACCAGATGTTCGTGCCCGCGGTGGACGAGCGGCGCGCATTCGACACCGGCAACCACCGCAACTTCCTCGCCCTCGACCGGGTCACCGGGGGCCGCGTCCTCCAGGCCCCGACGCTCGCCGAGCGGCTCCACGCCCGCGGGCTCCGGCTGGCCGGCGTCAGCTCGGGCTCCACCGGCAGCGCGTTCCTGCTCAATCCGAGGTCGATCGCCGGGGTGGGCGCGCTCGTCAACGGCTACCTCGAGCCGGGCCAGACGGTGGCCTATCCGGCCCCGGTCAGCGAGGCGGTGCTGGCCCGCTTCGGCCCGGCGCCCGCGAAGGCGCCCGGCGGCGCGCGCTTCGACGCCGCCGTCAGCTGGACGCAGCGGGTGCTGCGCGAGTACGTGCTCCCCGAGCTCGCGCCCGACGTCGTGATCAACTGGCTGACCGAGCCGGACCACAGCCAGCACCACGTGGGCGTCGGATCGCCCGCCGCGCGCGAGGCGCTCCGCAACGACGATCGGGAGATCGCGCAGGTGCTGGCCGGGCTCGATGCCGCCCGGACCAGCGTGCTGGTGGTCTCCGACCACGGGTTCACCACCAATACCGCGGGCGTCGACGTGGCAGGCGCCCTGATCGAGGCCAAGCTGAAGGCGGCGCGCGACTCGACCGACGTGATCCTGGCCAGCAGCGGCCAGGCGGTCGCGCTCCACGTGGAAGGCCGCGACGCGGAGCGGATCGCGCGGCTCGCCCGGTTCATCCGGTCGCAGGACTGGGGCGGCGTGGTCTTCTCCGCCGAGGCGGTGGAGGGCGCCTTCCCGATGGAGCTGATCAACGTGGCGCCCCGCGACCGCGGCCCCGATCTCCTCTTCACGTTCCCGTGGACCTCGCGGCGCAGCGCGTTCGGGGTGCCCGGCACCGATCTCGCCAACGTGAGCGCGGGCGGGGCCCCCTACGTGAGTGACCACGGCAGCATGAGCCCGTGGAACGTGCGCAACACCTTCCTGGCCTGGGGCGCGGGCGTGAAGAAGGGCATCATCGGGCGCGCGCCCGCCGGGAACGTGGACGTGACGCCGACCGTGCTCGCCCTGCTGGGCCTCGAGGGCGAGGCCGGGCTCGACGGCCGCGTCGTCGCCGAGGCGCTGGACGGCGGGCCCGATCCGGAGGCGGTGGCGGTGGAGACCCGCGTCCACACCGCGGCGGCCGGCGGCTACCGCGCCGCGCTCCAGATCTCGACGGTGGACGGCCGGCGCTACGTGGACAAGAGCTGGCGCGTCAGCTGACCTGCGCCACCGTGGGCCGCTCGCCGGCCAGGGTGGTCCGGCGCACGTCGCGCGGCTCGTGCTCGGGGAAGGGCCGCGCGCGGTGCATGGTCTGCCGGTTGTCCCACATCACGAGGTCGCCGACCCGCCACTGGTGCGAGTAGACGAACTGCCGCTGGGTCGCGTGCTCGACCAGGTCGCGCAGGAAGGCGCGCGCCTCGGGCACCGGCCAGCCCTCGATGCCGCCGGCGTGGGAGGACAGGTACAGCGACTTGCGCCCGGTCACCGGGTGCGTGCGCACCAGTACCTGGCGCACCGGGGCGAAGCGGGCGCGCTCGTCGTCGGTGAAATCGGTGAAGCCCAGGATCTGGCGCGAGTAGATCTGCGAGTGCTCGCAGATCAGCCCCTCGCACGCGCCCTGCATCTCCGGATCGAGGCTGTCCCACCCCGCCCGCATGTCCGCGAACTCGGTGTTCCCCCCACGGGACGGGATGCGGTGGGCGTGCAGCAGGGAGTACTTCGCGGGAGTGGGCTTGAACGAGCTGTCGGAGTGCCAGAGGCGGTTGCCGAGCGCGAAGAGCCGCGTGCGGCTGTCCCGCTCGAACACTCGGTCGTCCTTGTCGAGGTTCGACACGTCCGCGAACGTGGTGGGGATGCGCTCGTTCTCGCGAAGGCCGGTGCCGATCGCCTGCTCGATCGGGCCCAGGGCCAGCGTGAAGGCCATCTGCTGCTCCAGCGTGACCGGCCGGCCGTGGAAGACCAGCACCGCGTAGCGGTCCATGCCCGCGTGGATGGCGGCCGCGTCCTCCGGGGAGAGCGGCCTGGCGAGATCGAGGCCGTCCACCTCGCCGGCGAAGCAGGGTCCGACCTGTCGGATCGCGATGGCCATCAGCGTTTCTCCGCGGGAGTCGAGGTCGCGGGGCCCATGCCCCAGACCTGGATGATGGTTTCCTCGGCCTTGGCGCCGTCGTAGTGCACCTTGTTCGCGTAGTGGACGACGTAGGTGCCCGCGGGCGCCGGCACCGTGCTCTCCGGGTCGAACGTTTCGCCGGTGCCCATCCACCAGGTGCCGGAGATCACCACGAAGAAGCGATCGTTCGGGTGAAAGTGCGGCCGGCTCATGTTGCCGGGCAGCCACTTGAGCCGCACCACGTAGGGCCCGGGCTTGCTCGGGTCGCCGAAGAGTACCGCCGACTCGTTCGTGCCCGCCGCGTTCCGCACCCACTTGATCTCGGCGGGGGTCTTCCAGTCCACTGCGGTGCGGTCGATGTCGGGGGCGCTGTAGGCGGAGGGCACGATCAACAGGAGGAAGGCGAAGGCGGCCAAGGGCAGGACGCGGGTCGTTCGGCTCATACCGTCTCCTTCGGGTTTGAGTGAACCGCCAGCACCGACGGCGGTATGATGCGCCAATCATGGCGGAGACACCAGCCCCCGTCCGGCCCGTCGAGCCGATCACGCGGCCGTTCGACGCGGAGGTGGCGCTGCCGGGGTCGAAGAGCTACAGCAACCGCGCGCTCCTGGTGGCGGCGCTGGCCCGCGGGCGCTCCGAGATCACCCAGGCCCTCTGGTCGGACGACACGCGCTACATGCACGGGGCCCTCGAGGCGCTGGGGGTGCGGGTGCGGGGCGACGAGGCCGGGCGGGCCTTCGTGGTGGAGGGCGTGGACGGCCGCTTCCCCGCGACGGAGGCCACGCTCGCGATCGGCAACGCGGGCACCGCCGCGCGCTTCCTGACCGCCGCGGTCGCGCTCGGGCAGGGGACCTTCGTGGTGGACGGCTCCGCCGCCATGCGCAAGCGCCCGATCCAACCGCTGCTCGACGGTCTGCGCGCACTCGGGGTGGACGCGGAGAGCCGCGAGGGCACCGGCTGCCCGCCGGTGGTGGTGCGGGCCGCCGGCATCGCGGGCGGCCTCGCGCGGATGCGCGGGGACATCTCGAGCCAGTACTTCAGCGCGCTCCTGCTCGCCGCGCCCTACGCGCGGGCCGACGTGGAGATCGAGGTGGAGGGCGAGCTGGTCTCGGCACCCTACATCGCGATGACCCTCTCCACCATGGAGGCCTTCGGGGTGCGCGCCGAGCGCGAGGGCGACCGGCGGTTCCGCGTCCCGGCCGGGCAGCGCTACCAGGGCCGGGTCTACGCGGTGGAGCCCGACGCCTCCGCCGCGTCCTACTTCTTCGCGGCCGCCGCGGTGACCGGCAGCCGCGTGGTGGTGCCGCGCCTCGGCACCGACTCCGCGCAGGGCGACCTCGGGCTGGTCGACGTGCTGGCCCGGATGGGGTGCGAGGTGACGGTAGCGCTCGACACGGTCACGGTGCGCGGCCCCGCGCGGCTGCGCGCGGTGGACGCGGACTTCACCCGGATGGGCGACGTGGCGACCACGCTGATGGCCATCGCGCCCTTCGCGGACGGGCCGGTGACGGTGCGCGGGATCGCCCAGACGCATTTCGAGGAGAGCGACCGGCCGGTCGCCGCGGTGACCGAGCTGCGGCGCATGGGGCTCGAGGTCGAGAGCGAGTGGGATTCGGTCACCATCCATCCGGGCGCGCCGCGGCCGACCGACGTGCAGACCTACGACGACCACCGCATCGCGATGAGCTTCGCGGTGACCGGCCTGCGGGCGCCGGGCATCCGCATCGTCAACCCGGGCTGCGTGTCCAAGACGTTTCCGGACTACTTCGACGTGCTGGCCGGGCTGACCGAAAAACCCCTGATTCCCTGATCGTCCGCGAAAGGAGCGTCCCATGCCTCGCATCCCCGCCATCACCGGCAAATCGGATGTGCCCGCCGCCCACCACGGAGTCGTCGACCAGGTCGTCACGGTCTTCGGCGGCGTGCGCGGGCCATTCAGCATGCTGCTGCACAGCCCGAAGCTCGCCGAGCGCCTCCTGCCCCTGGTCACGTTCTTCCGCGACGAGAGCACGGTCGAGGGCAAGCTCCGCTCGGTGGCCATCCTGGCCGCGGTGCGCGAGCGCGAGGCGGCCTACGTCTGGTCCGCCCAGACCGCGCAGGCGCGGCGCAACGGGGTGAGCGAGGCGGTCATCGACGTGCTCCGCGCCAAGGGCGACCCGGCCGCCCTCCCCACCGACGAGCGCGAGATCGTGGTCTACGTGCGCCAGCTCATGCGGGCGAACAAGGTGCACCAGGGGGCCTTCGACACGCTCGCCAAGCGCCATGGGGCCCAGTGGATGGTGGAGATGACCGCGGCCGCGAGCTACTTCGCGATGCTGTGCGGGGTGGTCAACGCCTTCGAGGTGCCGGCCCCGCCCGACGGCGACAAGCTCCCGGCCTGACGCGGCCCGGCCCATGGACCGCCTGCGCCTGGCCATCGTCGGCTGCGGGAACATCTCGCGGCTCAACGCGCCCGGCTATCTCCAGCACCCACGCTGCGACGTGGTCGCGCTCTGCGATCCACTGCCCGAGCGGGCGAAGCGGCGGGCCGCCGAGTGGGGAATCACCCCGCGGCTCTACACCGATCTCGCGCAGGTGCTGGACGACCCCGCGGTGGACGCGGTGGAGCTGCTCACCCCCACGTGGCTGCACGCCGACCAGATCGTGGCCGCGCTCGCCGCGGGCAAGCACGTGTCGTGTCAGAAGCCGCTCGCGATCACGGTGGCCGAGGCCGACCGCATCGCGGCCGCGGTGGCCCGGGCGCGCACCACCTTCCGGGTCACCGAGAACTTCCTCTACTACCCGCCGATCGTGAAGGCCAAGGCGCTGCTCGACGCGGGGGCGATCGGCGAGCCCTCGCTGGTGCGCGTCCACACCACGCGGGCCCAGCGCGTCGAAGGGATCACGCTCGACATGGAGCCGGACGCGATGGCGTGGCGCCGGGATCCCGCGCGCAATCCGGGCGGGGTGCTCTTCGACGACGGCGTGCACAAGTACGGCACCGCCGCCTACTGGATCGGCGAGATCGGCGAGGTCTCCGCGATCGTCACGCGCGGCCCGGACTTCATCATGGAGACCCCGAGTGTCGCCACCTGGCGCTTCAAGGACCGCGACTGCCTCGGAATCATGGACTATACCTACGCGCCCGAGATGACGATCCGGGGCCGCTACGTCCGGGTGGACGAGTTCTTCGAGATCCACGGCAGCCGCGGCATCCTCTGGGTGACCCGCTGCAGCGGCGAGATGCTCGACCTGCCGCCGGTGCAGGTGATCCGCGGCAGCGAGACGGTCAGCTACCAGGTCCCGATGGACTGGCGGCTCGGCTTCGACGGCGCCGCCGCGGACTTCGTGGACGGCGTGCTCGAGGGGCACCAGCCGGCCCAGGACGTGCGGGCCGCCCGGCACATGCTGCAGGTCGCGCTGGCGATCTACGAATCCGGGCGCACCGGCCACGCGGTGCGCCCGGATTCGATCGGGTAGCGTCTAGAGCACGGAGCGCACGAGACCTCCGTCCACGAGGATGGTGGTCCCGGTGATGTAGCTGGACTTGCCGGAAGCGAGGAACGCCACCAGGTGGGCCAGCTCCCTGGGCTCGCCGACGCGCCCCACCGCGGTCTCCGCCGCGCGCTGGGCCAGCGCCTCCTCGAGCGTGATGCCGAGCTGCTTGGCCCGCGCGGCCACGTTCGACTGCATCCGCTCGCTCATGATCGAGCCGGGGCACACGTTGTTGACCAGGATGCCGTCGCGCCCGACCTCGTCGGCCAGGGTCTTGGCGAAGGCCACCACACCCAGGCGGGTGACGCCCGAGAGCACGAGATTGGGAATGGGCTGGTAGACGGTGCTGGCCAGGATGTTGATGATGCGGCCGGCGCCGGCGGCCTTCAGATGCGGCAGCGCCTCGCGGCACATCCGGGCGAAGAAGAAGAGCGACCGCTCCACCGCGGTGGCCCACTGCTCCTCGGTCGCGGTCTGGGCCTGGGCGAGCGGCGGGCCGCCCGAGTTGTTGACCAGGACGTCGATGCGCCTGAATCGCTCCACCGCGGCCGCCACCAGCCCGCGGATGGTCTCGGGCCGGTCCAGGTCGCCCGCGAAGGCGAGCACCTCGCGGCCGGTCGCGCCCCGGATGTCCTTGGCGGCCTTCTCCAGGTCGTCTCGCGACCGGCTGCAGATCACCACGCGGCATCCTTCCTGGGCGAGTACCTCCGCGCAGGCCCGCCCGAGGCCCTTGCTGGCGCCGCCGACGATCGCCACCTTGTCCGTGAGCTCGAGATCCATGGCGCGTGTTATATCACCAAAGCCTGTGATACGCTTCAGCGCCGAACATTCTTTTACCGACGAGGTGTCACGATGCGGCCGAACAAGATCAAGCAGATGTGGCGCGAGAACAAGTGCGTGACCATGGGCTGGCTCTCGGTGTCCAACGGGTTCACCGCCGAGGTCATGGCCCGGCAGGGCTTCGACGCCCTCGTCATCGACATGCAGCACGGCCTCACCGACATGGCCAACCTCTGGCCCATGCTCCAGGCGGTCTCCCAGACCGACACGGTGCCGGTGGTGCGGGTGGCCGGGAACGACCCGGCCACGATCATGAAGGCGCTAGATTTCGGCGCGTACGGCATGCTGGTGCCGCTGATCAATACCGCGGAGGACGCGGCCAAGGCGGTGGCCGCGTGCCGCTATCCCCCGGTGGGCATGCGCTCCTCGGGGCCGGTGCGGGCCGTCCACTACGGCGGCGCCGACTACATGGCGAAGGCCAACGACGAGATCGTGGTGATGGCGATGATCGAGACCAAGGAGGGCCTCGCCAACCTCGACGCGATCTGCGCGACCCCCGGGCTCGACTGCATCTACATCGGCCCCGCCGATCTCTCGTTCGCCCTCGGGCTGGCCCCGCGCGGCGACAACCCGGACCCGCTGCACATGGCCACGTGCGACAAGATCCGCGACGCGGCCCACAAGCACGGCAAGAAGGCGGCCATGCACTGCGCGAGCGCCGCGTTCGCGGCCGGCTCGGTCAAGCGCGGCTTCGACCTGGTGATGCTCTGCTCGGACCTGGCCTCCATGGTCGCGGGCGTGCGCAAGCAGCTGGACGATCTGAAGGCGGCGACCGCGTAGCGCGGATCGACCGCGACCCGAAGCGACCCTGACCCACTGACCCGGAGGAACGCGCCATGAAGCGACTGCTCGCCGTCCTTGTGCTTACTCTGTCGATCACCGGCTTCATCGGCGACGCCGCCGCTCAGCAGAAGCTCGTCATCAAGTTCGCGCACCACGCGCCGGTCACCTACCCCTACCAGGACGGCGCGCTCAAGTTCAAGGAAGTGGCCGAGCGGATCTCGGGCGGCAAGCTCGAGGTGCAGGTGTTCGGGGGCGCGCAGCTCGGAGGCGAGCGCGATCTGCTCGAGGGCATCAAGCTCGGCACGCTCCACATGTGCATCGGGGCGGGGGGCCTCGCCAACTTCGCCCCCGCCTACAACGTGGTGCAGCTGCCGTTCCTGATCAAGAACCAGGAGCACATGGTGAAGATTGCGGAGGGGCCGGCGGGCAAGCTGCTCTCCCAGCGCATCGAGGAGCAGGGCGGCTACAAGGTGCTCGGCTACTTCAGCACCGGCGACAGCGGCATCCGGGTCATGGAGAATCCCGCCCTGATCGAGTCCATGCGCGCGATGGGCGCCAACCCGACCCCGCTGCCGTTCCCGGAGCTCTACACCTCGATGAAGCAGGGCGTGGTCGAGGGCGCCACCATCGACTACACCGCGCTGTGGACCACCAAGGTGTACGAGGCGGTCAAGTACGTGACCGAGCCCGGCTTCCACTTCCTGGCCGAGCCGCGGCCGGTGCTGATCTCCGCGAAGTTCTTCGCGAGCCAGCCCGCCGAGGTGCAGCAGTGGATCGCCCAGGCCGCCGCCGAGGCCTCGGTCTACGAGCGCTCGCTCTTCAAGGACCGGCAGGGCAAGGCGATCGAGGACCTGCGCGCCAAGGGCATCCAGTTCGCCCCGATGGACGAGGCCGCGTTCCTCACGGTCATGAAGCCGGTGTGGCAGAAGGTCGCGGCCGGGTACAAGGCCGAGGACCTGCTGGACGCGATCGTCAAGGCAGGGCAGTAGCCCGTGGCGGAAGCCGCCGGCGTGGGACTCACGGTCGAGTCCCACGCCGAGGACCCCGCGTCCGCGGCGTGGCGGTTGCTCGAGCTGATCGCGGGGCTGCTCATCGGCGCCATCACCGTGCTGGTGACGGTGCAGGTGTTCGCCCGCTACGTGCTCAACAACACGCCGCCGTGGAGCGAGGAGCTCTGCCGCTACCTCTTCGTCTGGGTGTCGTTCCTGGGCGCGTGCGTGGCCACCCGCCGGGCCGCGCACCTGGGGGTGGACAGCCTGGTGAGCCGTCTCCCCGCGGGCGCCCGCGACGTGCTGCGCCACGCGGTGAGCGTCCTGATCGTCGTGTTCACCGGGCTCCTCGTCTGGCAGGGGGCGGCGCTGGTGCCGGCCATGGCCAGCCAGCGCTCGCCCTCGATGGCGATCTCGCTCCAGTACGTCTTCGTGGCGATCCCGATCGCGGGGGTGATCATGCTGACCCTGCAGCTCCGCACGCTTGCCCGTGACCGGGCCGCGCCCGGCCTGCGGACCGGCGTCGCCCTCGCGCTGGTCGCCGCCGTCGCGGTGGTGCTGACCGGCCGGCTGGTGGAGGTCTCGCCGTCGGCGGCGGTGATCGCGCTGATCGGCACCATGGCCCTGCTGATCGCGGTGCACATGCCGATCGCGTTCGCGGTGGGCATCGCGTGCGTGGTGTACGTCGTCCTGCGCGGCGAGCTGCCCCTGATCGTGGTGCCCCACCGCATGATCAGCGGCATGGACTCGTTCCTGCTGCTGGCCATGCCCCTCTTCGTGCTCGCGGGCGACCTGATGAACACCGGGGGCATCACCGAGCGGCTCGTGGGCTTCGCGCGGGCGCTGGTGGGGCACATCCGCGGCGGCCTCGGCATGACCACGGTGGTGAGCGAGTACCTCTTCTCCGGCATCTCCGGCTCCTCCGCGGCCGACGTCTCCGCGGTGGGATCGCTGCTGATCCCGGCCATGACGCGCGCGGGTTACCGGCCCGAGCTGGCCGTCTCCATCGTGGCCGCCGCCTCCGCGATGGGCGTGCTGGTGCCTCCGTGCCTGATGATGGTGGTGCTCGCGAGCCTGACCGACCTCTCGGTCGCGGCCCTCTTCATGGCCGGCTTCCTGCCCGCCGCGGCCATGGCCCTGCTGCTGATGGGCTTGATCTACGTGCAGGCCCGGAGGGAGAACCTGCCCCGCGAGCCGCGGCCGTCCGGGCGGGACGTGCTGCGCGCGTGCGCGCGGGGCACGCTGCCCCTCATCGCGCCGGTGATCATCCTCGGCGGGATCCTGGGCGGAATCGTCACGCCCACCGAGGCCGCGGTGCTCGCGGTGCTCTACGCGCTCGTGCTGGGGCTCGGGATCTACCGCGAGATCCGCGTGCGCGACCTCATGCCGCTCCTGATCAACACCGCCTCGCTCACCGGCATGGTGATGCTCCTGGTGGGCACCGCCTCGGTGCTCTCGTGGATCTTCGCGGCCCAGGGCATCCCGCGGCTGATCGCGGGCGTGCTGCTCGGGCTGTCGTCCGACCCGACTTTGGTGCTCCTGGTGACCATCGTCGTGTTCGTGCCGCTCGGGGCCATCCTCGAGGGGGTGCCCGCCATGATCATCCTGGTGCCGGTGTTCTTCCCGATCATCGCGCGCTTCGGCATCGATCCCTTGCACTACGGCACCCTGGTGGTCGCGGCTCTCGGGCTCGGCCTCTTCATTCCGCCCTTCGGCGTCGGCTTCTTCATCGCCTGCGCGCTCGGCCGCACCAACGTGGAGAGCGCCGCGCGGGCCTACGTGCCCTACGTGGTCGTGCTGCTGGTGGGGCTGCTCCTGGTCGCGTTCGTGCCGTGGATCACCCTGATCGTCCCGCGGCTCATGAACCTCTGAGCGGCGAGCCCATGCTCCACACCCTGCGCGCCACCCCCGAGACGTGCTTCTGGGGGTTCTTCGACGCCGCGCTGCCCCCGGTGCTGCGGGTACGCTCGGGCGACCTGGTGCGGATCGAGACGCTCACGCATCAGGCCGGGGACGCGCCTGACCTCATGATGGACGACGGCGTGAAGGCGGTCTACGACGCGATCCCGATCGCCACGCGCGGACCCGGCGTGCACGTGATGACCGGGCCCATCCACGTGGAGGGCGCCCAGCCGGGCGACGCGCTCGAGATCCGCGTGCTCTCGATGGAGCCGCGGCTGGCCTACGGGACGAACATCGCGGCGTGGTGGGGGCACCTTTACGACGACTTCGCCAAGGAGCGCATCACGATCTACCGGATCGACGCGGCCGCCGGCCTGGCGCGCGCCGCGTTCGCCTTCGACTACACGACCACCCCGCGCTACGAGCAGCCCGGGATCATCGTGCCGCCCGACGCGGGCGCCCGGCAGCCCGCGCTGGCCAACGTGGTGGTGCCGTTGCGGCCGCACTTCGGGGTGGGCGGCGTCGCCCCGCGAGAAGCGGGCCGGCTCAACAGCATCCCCCCTCGTGAGTTCGGCGGCAACGTGGACAACTGGCGCTTCGGCCCGGGTGCGGCCATGTACTATCCGGTCTTCCGGCCGGGCGCGCTTTGCTATCTCGGCGATCCGCACATGGCCGAGGGTGACGCGGAACTCTCCGGCACCGCGATCGAGGCCTCGGCCAACGCGGTCGTGCAGATCACGGTCCGGAAGGACCTGCGCCTGACGACCCCGATGCTCGAGACGCCCACCCACTGGATCGCCCACGGCTTCGACGAGGATCTCGACCGCGCCATGAAGGCGGCGGCGCGCGCCCTGCTCGCCTTTCTGGTCGAGCAGCGCGGGCTGAGCCGCGACGACGCCTACTCGCTGATCTCGGTGGCGGGCGACTTCGGGGTGACGCAAGTGGTGGACCAGCGCCAGGGCGTGCACGGGATGATCGCCAAGAACCTCTTCCTGCCGGCCTGAGCCCCATGGCCCACGACCTGGTCATCCGCGGCGGGTTCGTGGCCACCGCGACCGACGCGGTCGTCGCCGATCTCGGCATCCGCGGCGGGCGCATCGCGACCATCGACCAGGGGTTACCGAAGAACGGCCAGGAGATCGACGCGCGCGGCCTCGTGGTCGTCCCCGGCGGGGTGGACGTGCACACCCATCTGGACCTCGACCTGGGCGGCACCCGCACCGCGGACGACTTCGAGTCCGGCACCGCGGCGGCGGCATGCGGCGGCGTCACCACGATCTGCGACTACGCCTGGCAGACGAAGGGCCACACCCTCGCGGGCACGATCGACACCTGGAAGGCCAAGGCCCAGGGTCGCGCCCACGTGGACTATGGCTTCCACGTGATCCTCTCCGAGGCCACCGACTCGATCCTGAAGGAGCTGCCCGGGCTGGTGGGCGCGGGGTTCCCGAGCGTCAAGGTGTTCACGATCCGCGAGTTCGGCCTGCCCGATGAGGCCCTGCTGCGCGTGATGCGGGCGGCGCGCGCGGCCGGCGCGCTGCTCAACGTGCACTGCGAGAACAGCGACGTGCTCGATCTGGCGCAGGCCGACCTGATCGCGGCCGGCCGCACCGACCCGCGCCACTACGCGGACAGCCGGCCCGCGCTCGCCGAGGTGGAAGCCACCCGTCGGGTGATCGACTACGCGGAGCTGGTGGACGCCGAGGTCTACATCGTCCACATGTCCTGCTCGGGCGCGGCGGAGGCGCTGCGGGCCGCCCGCCGGCGCGGCCTGCGGGTGTGGGGCGAGACGCGGCCGATCTACCTGGGCCTCACCGACGAGGCGTACGCGAAGGGACGCGCTCTGGGACGCCCTCCGGTCGGGCGACATCCAGACCATCGGCAGCGACAACACCTCCTGGACCGTCAAGCAGAAGGCGGAAGGCGCCACGGACTTCCGCAAGATCCCGTACGGGGTGCCCGGGCTCGAGACCGAGATGCGCGTGGTCTACTCGGAGGGCGTGGCGAAGGGGCGCATCTCGCTCCAGACCTTCGTGTCCGCGTTCGCCACCACGCCCGCCAAGCTGTTTGGCCTCTACCCGCGAAAGGGCACGATCGCGGTGGGCAGCGACGCCGACCTGCTGCTGCTCGACCCCGCGGGAACCCAGACCATCGACGAGCGGACCCTGCACTCGCGCGCGGGCTACGATCCCTTCCACGGGTTCGAGATCCGGGGCGTGCCGCGGCTCACCCTCTCGCGCGGCGAGATCATCGCCCGCGACGGGCAGCTCCTGAGCCGGCCGGGTCGTGGCCAGCTCGTGCTGCGGCAGCGCGCGCGGGACTAGGCCGCCCCCTCACCCTGCCCTCTCCCCCGCGAGGGGGAGCGGGATTTTCCACTCCCTCTCCCGCCTCGGGAGGGAGAGGGTAGGGGTGAGGGTGGGGGCACTCAGCGCGCGGGCGCCGGGTGAGTCTTCACCCAGTGCTGCGCGATGTCCACCCGGCGGGTGAACCAGACGTCCTTGTGGCTGCCGATGTAGTCGAGCGCGCGCTCGAGGCCGGCGGCCCGCGACGGGTGGCCGATCAGGCGCAGGTGCAGGCCGAGCGACATCATCTTGGGCTGGGTCTTGCCCTCGCGGTAGAGCACGTCGAAGCCGTCCTTCACGAGGGCACGACGAGATGCGGCTTCTCGTCGACGCGCACCCAGTAGGGCAGCTCGTCGTTGTAGGCGTCGGAGTCGTAGAGGAAGCCGCCCTCCTCGACCACGAGGCGCCTGGTGTTCACGCTGGGCCCGTAGCGGCAGTACCAGCCGAGCGGCCGCTCGCCCACCGTCTTCTTCATGGACTCGACCGCCATCCGGATGTGCTTGCGCTCGTCCTCCTCGCTGAGCTCGTAGTGCTTGACCCAGCGCCAGCCGTGCGAGCAGACGTCCCAGCCTGACTCGCGAATCGCCGCGGCCACCGCCGGGTTGCGCTCCAGCGCGAGCGCGCAGCCGAACACGGTGAGGGGCAGCCCACGCTCCTTGAAGATGCGCTGCACGCGCCAGAAGCCGACGCGGCTGCCGTACTCGAACATCCCCTCGGCGGCGAGGTCGCGGCCCTTCACCCCGTAGCTCGCGGCCCCCGACTCGGTCAGGGTGCCCTCGGAGAAACCGTCGTCGGCCGCGTTGTACTCGGAGCCTTCTTCGTAGTTCATGACGAAGTTGACCGCGATCCGCGCCCCGCCCGGCCACTGGGGGTGCGGGGGATTGCCGGCGTAGCCGACGAGATCGCGCGGGGCGGCGGTGGTCATGACGGGGCTCCCTCGGGGAGGACGATGGTGAGCGGGGTGGTGACCGGGACGAACTCCTCGTCCCCGGAGGTGCCGTCGCGCCACATGAGGACCGCGAACGAGGCGGGCCCGTCCAGCACCGTGACCGGATGGTGCCACGTGCCCATCGCGTAGGTGACGCCCTGGCCGGCGCGGGCCACGAAGGCGCGCAGCCGGGAGAGATCGGGGCCGCCCCCGGGGGCGTCCAGCGTGGCCAGCACCAGATAGCGCTTCACGTGGAGGGGGACGAAGGTCTGCGAGGAGTGCTCGTGGCGCTCCAGCACCTTCACCTCCATCGGGAACGTGGCCTTCGGCTCCACGGTGGCGACGGACAGGCTGACCGGCGCGTGGGAGCGCCCGTTGGCGAGGGTGTCGCTCAGGTAGACCCGGCCCGGTACGGGCGGGCCCTCGAGCACGGCCCCGAAGGGCTTGAACGCTTCCGCGGTGAGCGACTCGGCGACGATGCGCATCAGGAGATCCTCCGTGTGAGTCCCACCACCCGGTCCATGATCACCACGAGCAGGGCGGTGGAAAAGATGAGCACCCCCGACACCGCGGCGGTGCGGACGTCGAGCGTGGACTCCAGCATGCTCCACATACGGATCGGCAGCACGTCGGTCTCGGGGCCCGCCAGGAACAGGGAGACCGACACGTTGTCCAGCGAGGCCATGAAGGCGATGAAGGCTCCGGCCAGGATGCCCGGCCGGATCACGGGCAGGGTCACGCGCCGGAACGTGTAGAAGGCGCCGGCTCCGAGGCTCGCCGAGGTGTCGAGGAGCCCGCGGTCGAGCTGGGAGAGACTCGCGATGGTGGTGCGCAGGATGAACGGCACGATCACCGCCACGTGGCCCACGATCATCAGCGGGATCGACAGCGGCAGCCCGAGCGTGCTGAAGAACATGAGCGCGCCCCGCGATGGCCAGCGCGGCCGCGGTGCCGAGGACGACCGCGACCGTGGTCGCGCAGAACGCGATCAGCACGCTGTTCCAGGCCGCCATGTGGATCTGGACGGACTGGACGGGGTCGAAGAGGCTCCGGTACCAGCGCAGCGACACCGCGGGCGGCGGGAAGCGGAGCGAGCGCGAGTCGGTGAACGAGGTGATCAGCACCACCAGCACCGGGACCACCAGGATCAGGAGCGCGATGCCGCTCAGCAGGCCGAGCACGAGCCGGTAGGAGATGTCGCCGCCGCTCGATCGCCGCGCCACCGCGCTAGCCGTTCGCGAGCGCGCGGCTGCGGCGCCCGAGCGCGTTGAGGGTGGTGACCACCGCGAGGACCGAGACGAGCAGGATCATGGAGATGGTCGCCGCGAACGGCCAGTTGAAGAGCGTGGTGGCCTGCTGCCAGATGTAGAACGGCATCAGCACCATGCGGCCGCCGCCGATGATGGTCTGCGACACGAAGGCGGTGACCGAGCTCGCGAAGACGAGCAGGCAGCCCGCGACCAGGCCGGGCAGGGACAGCGGCAGGGTCACCCGGAAGAGGGTGCGCCAGCGTCCGGCCCCGAGCGCGGCGGAGGCGTCCTTCAGGTTCGGGTCGAGCCGCGACATCACGCTGATGAGGGGCAGCAGCATGAGCGGCATCTCGATCTGGGAGAGCGCCACCACGAGGCCCATCTCGGTGTGGAGCAGGCGCAGCGGGACGGTCACCAGCCCCAGGTTGATCAGGGCGTAGTTGACGAGGCCCTCGCGCCCCAGGATGACGATCCAGGCGAAGGTGCGCACCACCACGCTGGTGAGCAGGGGTAGCCGAGCGGCACCCCGATGCAGGCGGTGAGGGCGACCGTCTTCACCCCGAGTAGCAGGGTCTGCCCCAGCACGCTCCAGTTGAACGAATCGCCCGCGAACTTGGCGTACTGGACCAGCCCCCAGCCCTCGAACTGCGGCGTCACCCGCAGGCTGATGCCCGCGAGCAGCGCCAGCGGCGCGAAGAAGAAGAACAGGAAGAAGCACGCGAGGGGCAGGGCGAGCAGCCCCTCGCGCGCCCGGGGCGCGGCGGCGCGGCGCTCGGCTATTGCCGGATCTCCTTGTTGAAGCGCTCGATCCACGCCGCGCGGTGCGGGTTGATCTGGCGCCAGTCGTGGTGGACGAAGCTCGCCAGCTCCGCGTGCGACTTGACGATGTCGCTCGGGAAGTCGGGCTGGAGCGAGACGTTCTTGTTCACCGAGAGCAGCCCGTGGGGCGGCTTCTGCAGCGCGCTCTGCACCTCGGTGCTCAGCACGGTGTCGATGAACTTGTACGCGTTGTCCTTGTTGGTCGCGTTCTTGACCACGTGCAGGGTGGTGTAGAAGGCGATGGGGCCGGTCTCGGGCTTCACGAACTCGATGTCCACCCCGCGCGCCTTGAGGGTCGAGACGGTCTGGAAGTTCGTGTAGGTCACGTCCATCTGTCCCTGCTGGAAGAGGGTGTTCACCGCCACCGGGTTCTGGGCGATCCCCGCCACGTGGGGCAGCCACTTCTTGAGCTGCGCGAAGGCGGGATCCACGTTGGTGAGCGAGCCGCCGTAGAGCTTGGAGATCTCGATCAGCGACGAGGTGCCGAAGGTGGTGCCGAAGCCCGAGATGCCGACCTTGCCGTTGTATTTTGCCTCGAAGAGGTCCTTCCACCCCTTGGGGCGGTCCACCTTCTTGGGGTTGTAGGCGATGCCCACGATCTGCGCGGCCACCGACACGCCCCAGTCGTCGTAGAACTCGGCCGCGACCACCACCGGGCCCGGGTCGAGCATGAACACGTCGAGCGGCGGGGTGGCGCGCGTGGCCTTCCCCTTGGCCACCTGATCGAGCGACAGCAGCGGGGTCAGCACCGTGTCCACGTCCGAGCCCTTCTTGAGCGCGGGCAGCACCACCGCCCGATAGGCCTCCTCCCACGGTCCCGGGTAGGCGGGGGCAACGACGCGGCCGGCCCCGGCCGCGAAGCGGGGCAGCATGGAGGTGGTGGCCAGGACCGCGCCGCCGGCGAGCAGCGCGCGGCGCGTGATCACCGGATGGTGAATGGGGGGCTGGTGCATGGGATGCCTCCTCAGGGAGTGGCCGGCTCGAGCGCCGGCGCGGGGAATAAGGACACGGCGGACGGCGAGACGATGCCGCAGTACAGCGCGGCCCCCGCCTCGCCCGGCGGGGCCAGGCTCTCGCGCGGCTCGGTGACCTTGAGCGATTCGCCCGCACGGGTGACGACCTCGCTCACGGTCTGCGCGCCGACCGGCATGCGGATGCGCAGCTCGACCGGCCAGCGCCCGGGCCCGGGCGCGGCGTGCAGGCGCAGGTTCTCGGGGCGCGCGGAGACCACCACGCGCTTGCCCTCGGGCCCGGCGGGCAGCTCCAGGGTGACGCCGGCCTCGAGCGCCACCGCGCACGCGGAGCCCGCGCGCGAGACGATCTCGCCCGCGAGGAGGTTGGCGGTCCCCACGAAGCTGTTGACGAAGAGCGTGCGCGGCCGGTCGTAGACCTCGACCGGGCTCGCGAACTGCTCCACCCGGCCCCGGTGCATCACCGCGATGCGGTCGGCCAGGCTCATCGCCTCCTCCTGGTCGTGGGTCACCAGGATCGCGGTGATGCCGAACTGACGCTGCAGCCGCTTGACCTCGATCTGCATGTCGAGCCGCAGGTTCTTGTCGAGCGCGCCGAACGGCTCGTCGAGCAGGAGGATGCGCGGCTCCACCGCGAGGGCGCGGGCCAGCGCCACGCGCTGCTGCTGGCCGCCCGAGAGCTGGCGCGGCATGCGGTCGGCGAGCGCCTCCAGCTGCACGGTGGCGAGCATGCGCGCAACCCGATCGCGGATCCGCTCGCGCGCGGCGTGCCGCGCGCGCAGGCCGTAGGCCACGTTCTCGTACACCGTCATGTGGGGGAACAGCGCGTAGTTCTGGAAGACCACCCCGATGTCGCGGCGGCTCGCGGGCAGGTGATCGATGGAGCGCCCGTCCACCCGGACGCTTCCCGCGGTGGGCACGATGAAGCCGCCGATGATCCGCAGGAGGGTGGTCTTGCCGCAGCCGCTCGGACCGAGCAGAGCGACCAGCTCGCCCGCCTCGACGGGCAGGCTCACGCCGTCCACCGCGAGGGTCGCGCCGAAGCGGTGGGTGATCGATTCGAGCTGGACGCTGTGGCCCGCTCGGCGGGCCTCGGCCAGGGTGACCACGGCGGTGGGATCAGCCACGAACGCGCGTCCGTAACTTCACGTAGCGAGCCTTGACGATGATGGCGGGCATCCTACCACAGGCGCGGCGGGCGGGTTATGCTGCGTGCGGGCGCCGCCCCGCGGCGCCGATCTCAGCCGGGAGGTCACGCCCATGGCCAGCGGCCCGCTCCGTCCCACCACGCTCGAGATCGATCTCGACGCGGCCGCCGGGAATCTGCGCGCGGTCCGGGGCCTCGTCGGTCCCGAGCGGAAGATCTTTGCCGTGATCAAGGCCGACGGCTACGGGTACGGCGCCGCCGAGATGGGCGCGGTGTTCGCGCGGAACGGGGCCGACTACCTGGCGGTGGCCGACGTCACCGAGGGGATCCGGCTCCGCGGGCGGGGCATCACCGCGCCGATCCTCGTCTATCCGAACTCGCTGCCCGCCGCGGCGGCCGACACGCTGGCCCACCGCCTCGTGCCGACCCTGGTCGATCTCGAGGCGGCGCGCGCCTACGCGGAGGCCGCGACCGGCCCGTGCGACGTCTTCGTCAAGATCGACGTCGGCCTCGAGCGCCTCGGCGTGCCCGCCGAGCAGGCGGTGAAGACGATCCTCGCGATACTCGAGCTGCGCCACCTCCGCCTGGGCGGGCTGTGCGCCCATCCCCACTCCGAGGTCGGCGGCGATCCCGCGTACGCCGACTGGCAGCTCGGGCGTTTCACCGGAGTCGTGGACGAGCTGGAAGCGCGCGGGGTGCGGGTCCCGGTGCGGCTGCTCGCCGCGAGCCCGTTCCTGCTGCGCTTCCCGCACACGTACCTGAACGCGGTGGACCCCGGGCGCATGCTCTACGGCATCACGTTCCCGGGCGAGACGCCGCCCGTCCCGCTGCGCCCGGCGCTCCGCGCCCTCACCTCGCGCGTCATCGCGCTCAAGGAGCTGGCGCCGCGCGAGCGATTCGCCGAGGCCGCGCCGTTTCCGGTGACCGCGCCGCTGCGCCTGGGCGTGATCCCGATGGGATCGGCCGACGGCCTGCGCTGGCTCCACGCCGACCGCGTCCTCGTGCGCGGCCGGGCCGCGCCGCTGATCGGCTCGCCGTCGCTCGAGCACACGCGCATCGACCTGACCGCGGTCCCCGACGCCGCGGTGGGCGACGAGGTCGTGATCATCGGCCGCCAGGGCGACCTGGAGATCTCGCCCGCCGAGGTCGCGGCCCGGCACGGGCTCGGGCTCCATCATGTGGCCACGACGGTCGGCCCCCGCGTCGCCCGCGTCTATCTCGAAGCACCCCTGCGAGGTTGACCATGCGCTACCGTCCATTCGGCCGCACCGGGTTGAAGGTCTCCGTGGTGGGCTTCGGCTGCTGGCCGATGGCCGGCGATCGGTATGGCGCCATCGAGGACGACGAGGCGGTGAAGGCCATCCATCGCGCGCTCGACCGCGGGGTGAACTGCGTGGACACCGCGCCCGCCTACGGGGCGGGCCACTCCGAGGAGGTGGTGGCGCGCGCGCTGGAGAAGCATCGCAAGGACGTCGTCCTCGTCACCAAGTGCGGGGTGAAGGCGCCGCCGCCCGGCCAGCCCGGGCCGCTGCGCGACGCGAGCCGAGCCAACATCCTCCGGGAGATCGACGCGAGCCTGAAGCGGCTGCGCACCGACTGGGTGGACGTGCTGCTCGTTCACTGGCCGGACGCGGCCACCCCGTTCGAGGAGAGCATGCGCGCGCTCGAGGAGGTGGTGGGCTCCGGCCGCGCCCGCTTCGTCGGGGTGTCCAACTTCACCGGCGCCATGCTCGCCGAGTGCATGGGCACCCGGCGCGTGGACGTCTCGCAGGTGGGCTACCACATGCTCGACCGGCGCCAGGAGCAGGAGACGTTTCCGTTCTGCGTCGACCACGGCGTCGGAGTGATGGGGTACGGGTCGCTGGGCCACGGCCTGCTCACCGGCGCCTTCACCGCGACCACGACCTTCGACCCCGCGCGCGACTGGCGCGCCGGCGGGGTGGCGTTCGGTCAGCCGATCTTCCGCGGGGAGAACCTCAAGACGAACGTCTCCGTGGTGGAGCGGCTGCGCCGCGAGGTGGCCGAGCCGCGCGGGGTGCCGCTGAGCCAGATCGCGCTCGCCTGGGTGCTGGGGAATCCCGCGATCAGCACCGCGCTGGTGGGGGCCCGCACCCCCGCGGAGGTGGACGCCAACGACGCGGGCGCCGAGCTGCAGCTCTCCGCGGCCGAGCGGGCGGCGATCGACACGATCCTGAACGGCGTGGCGGGCCGCGTGCGGGAATTCACCCCGCTGCGGCCCGCCATGGAGCCCTGGGGCGAGGAGGTGGCGGTTAGGGCTTGAGCGCCATGTCGTAGGCGCGGATCAGCTCATCGCTGCGCGCCTTCCACTGCAGACGCTTGTTGGCGCCGTAGAGGTCGATCTGCTGGTAGAGCGGGATCGCGGGGACCTCCTCGATCCACAGCTTGTTGATCCGCTGATACTGGGCGAGGCGCTTCTTCTCGTCCATCTCCGACTGCGCCTGCTCCACCATCCCGTTGAAGTCCTCGTTGAGCCAGTTC
>WNFK01249349.1_pt1 | contig 24044 bp, 27 predicted proteins | sample 5400281 | NCBI WGS metagenome assembly WNFK01 (sample SAMN13153350, study PRJNA577476) | soil metagenome | isolation source: 20 cm soil on Douglas fir-dominated hillslope | place: USA:California | collected 2013-09-17
GTCACGGAGTGAATTACGCACAAAAAAGGGACGCCCGACGTTTCGGCCGAGCGTCCCTCCTTATTCGCCGACTAAGGCTTTACGGGCAACAGCCGAGTGAGATGCCGCAGCAGGCGGCGAGCGCCGCACAGCAGGACGCGGCGACCTTGGCCACCGCTTCCGGCGCGGCGGCATAGGCCCCCGTGCTGGTCATCAACAGGACTGCTCCCGTGACATAGAGTTTCTTCATGTTCGTCTCCAAAAAAACTGGGGTTGATCGGTGATCCTTACCCAAGTCGAGGAGGGGGTGGCTCCGGCTGGATGCCGCGCGCTTCGAGCCGCGCGAGTTGCAAGGATGCTGGTGTCGAGGTTGCGGGATGCGGCGCCGCGACGGTCGCCATCGCCGCGACCACGGCCACGCAGCTGGCGCAGGCGAGGCCGACGTGCGCCTTGCCCATGTCCGGGCAGTCCGACTTCATCGGTGGAGCGGCAGCGGTGCCGACGGATGCGGAGGCGCAGTCCAAAGCGGCGGCGGACGAAGCCGCCGGATAGGCCAGCGTCACCGCCGCGACGACGAGCAGGGACAGGAGCCAGCGCAGGACCATGGCCTCGGTATAAGCGCGCGCGGGGGACGAGGCCAGAGCGGACAAGCGCCGCCTGGCCTGGCGGTTCAGGCGCGGCCCTCGGCGCGAACCCGCAAGCTGAGGCGCGACATCATCGCCAGGACATCATCCGACGACCGCTCGAGCGCCGCGGAGATTTCCGCGGCCGACTCACCGCCGTCCAATCTGCCGCGCAGTGCGGTGATGTCGGTCTGGGTCCAGCGTTTCTCTGCAGGCATGATGCGACCAGTAGCACATCGCCGGGTAAAGCACGCCACGTTCCGTTAGCAAAAAAGAACCGGGCGCGAGGCCCGGTCCTTCTCCGAAACAGGTGGCGCTTAGTTCCGCCGCGCCATCGCCGTTGTCTTCTGCGCGGAAATCCACGCGTCGCGGGCCGTGAACCAGTCCGCGCGGCGCTGAGCCCAGTCGCGGGCAGTCATGTTCGGACGCTCGGCGAGCCACGCATCGCGCATCGTTTGCCAGCTCTTCCGATCGACCTGGAACTGGGCGCGCCAAGCATCGATGTCGAACCGCAGCGCGGTCTTGATCCTGGGGCCGGCGCTGGCCGGGATGTTGCCGCCGGCGCGAGCGGCCTGCGCGAGCGCCATCGCGTCGGCGCGGTGCTCGGCCGCCTGGGCCCGAAGCTCGGTCGAGCTAAGGTGCTGTTGGGCGGCGAAATCGCGGCCGAACTGACCCTGCTGAGACGCAATGCCGCGGGCGAGATCGGATGTCCCCTGGCCCATTCCGGCCAAACCGGGCGGGCTGATCGGCGGACCGGCGCCCATGCCCCCGCCGGGGCCGGCGCCGGCTGGCGGGCCATGCTGCGCGAGGGCCGCGGTGGCGGACAGCATCAGCGTCATAGCGCCGGTGAATATGGCTTTACGCATCGCACATATCCTCCCTGTGAGTGCGTTAAAACAAATCAACTCGTACCCCGCCGCAAGGTTGCAAAAGTTCATGAAAGGGGTGTTCGCACGCGAAAAGGGGCGGGATCCTGACTCCCGCCCCGATCGCTTGATTTGACTGGCGGTTAGATCGTTTGGAGGTTGAGCGCGACCGGCTTGCTGTTGCTGTCGGTGCCGAGCTCATAGGACAGGCGCTGGCCGGTCGTGGGCGGGTTCGTCTTGATGTCCCACTTGAACGCGGTCTTTTCGAACGGCAGAGTGTCGCCGCCGGCTTCCGGCTTGATCGAGCCCTTGCCCTGAGTGGCGTCGAACGAATTGACGGTGCCAAAGATTTTCATGGTGTGTTCCTTCGTTTCCAGGCGCCGGAATTGGCGCCTGTTGGCTAGGAGACGGTGAAGATAGGCAAAAGGCGCGGGGCTCTTTGTGATGCGGGCTGGGCGCCCCAGACCGTCTTGCGGCTGGTAGCATGATATAAAACGGTCTCAGGCACTTACGGGGCCTCCACTCACCCCGGTTACTACTCCGTCGGGGCCGTTTGGCCCGCTCGCTTCGTGACGGCGATTTCATGCAGCGTAAATCGTCGGTTCACGGCAAGCTGGCCATGGGCACCCGGCGACGGGACCAGCGAGTTCGAGGAGTTCGACCCATGAAGATTTTTCTGATCGCCGCGGCGGCAACGGCTGCGATTGCGACCCAGGCTCAGGCCGCGCCGTCTGCACAGGCCGCGCCACCGGCGCAGGCCGCGCCGCTACCCGGGCTGCGTGGCAACGGGCTGCAGCCCGACGTAACCCGTCAGAAAGCCCAGCAGATGGCCGGTGGGCTGTTCCAGCGGTTCGACGTCAATCACGACGGCACGTTGACCCGCCAGGAAGCCGACCAGGCCAGCGCGCGGATGGGCGGCGGCGGTGCTGGTGGTGATCGGGCGGAGCGGATGATCGCGCGCGTGTTCGGCGAGGCCCAGTCGATCACGCTCGCCCAGTTCGAAGCGCAGTTGCTGGCCCGGTTCGACCGGCAGGATCTCAACCACGATGGCACGGTGACGGCGGCGGAACGCCAGCAGGCGCGCGCCGCCCAGTCGCAACAGAACTAGGGGGAAGGACCGTCACGCGAGTGAATCGCGTGACGTCGGACGGGTTCGCTCGATTTAGCCTCGCGCCGCGGCGACCGGCTCGCGCCGTCTCTTCGCGCTGCTTCGGCGACGCGCGTGGGTAGCTTGTTCCATCCAAGCCAACCGAACAAGCTGTCGGCGTCGCTACGCTCGGCGGCTCGAGTTAAAAAGCGCGGCGCTGGGCGGCGACGAGCATGCGCAGCAGCATCGCCACGGGGCGGGGGACGCCGACCTTGCCTTCGAGCCACAGACTCACCGCCGAGCGCGATACGCCGATCGCCTGGGCGAGGTCGTTCTGGGTGCGGTAGCCGAGGCTGCGCATCGACGATTTCAATTCGTCGGGGGACATCGAGGCGAGGCGTTCGTCGAGCATTTTAGATTGCGTCCGAACCACGGTCGCCGGTGCGGATGCGGATCGCCTGTTCGACCGGAATGACAAAGATCTTGCCGTCGCCGATGCGCCCGGTCCGCGCGGCATTTTCGATCGCCTCGATGACATTTTCGACCAGGTTGTCCTCGACCACCACTTCGACCTTCACTTTGGGCAGGAAGTCGATGACATATTCGGCGCCGCGATAAAGCTCGGTATGGCCCTTCTGGCGGCCGAAGCCCTTGACCTCGACGACGGTGATGCCGCTGACCCCGACTTCGTGCAGCGCATCCTTGACGTCGTCCAGCTTGAACGGCTTGATGATCGCCTCGATTTTCTTCACGCGAGAATCCTTATGAGCCGGGCTGGCTTGCTAATGCCCAATCGGTGCCGCAATTCCAAGCAAAGGCCGCGCGCGACATGAAAGCCATCATCCTTTCCGCCGGCCAGGGCTCGCGGCTCGGCCATCTGGTCGACGACCGCCCCAAGTGCCTGATCGACTTTTCGGGGCGCACCTTGCTCGACCGCCAGCTCGACACGCTCGAGGCCAACGGGGTGCACGAAGCGGTGGTCGTCACCGGCTTTCACGACGAATTGATCGAGCAGGCGATCGCGGCGCGAACGGGCGGACCAAAGGTGCGGACGGTCTATAACCCGTTCTACAAGGTCGCCGACAATACCGGCTCGCTGTACATGGCGAGGGCCGAACTGGCGGGCGATTGCCTGGTGTGGAACGGCGATACGCTCGTGTCGCGCGCGCTGATGGCCAGGGTCGTCGCGAACCAACAGCCGGGGATTTGCGTCACCATCGACCGCAAGGACGACGGCTACGACGACGACGACATGAAGGTGGTCGAGGCCGACGGCCGGCTGAAGGCGATCGGCAAACGGATCAGCGAAGGCGTCAACGCCGAGTCGATCGGCTTGCTGGCGTTCCGCGCCGGCGGGGCCGAGCAATTCCGCGCGGCGATCGAGCAAGCGATGCGGACCCCCGAAGGCACGACCATCTGGTACCTCCGGGTGATCAACCACCTCGCGCAGAGCAATGATGTGTGGACGCTCGACATCGCCGGCGAGGAATGGGGCGAGGTCGACTTCCCGCCCGACGTCGAAGCGGCGCGTGAACTAACGGCGCGCTGGGACGCGACGGCTAAAGCCGCCGCCGCTTAGTTCAAAAAAATTTCGGCGAGCCGGGAATAAACCCGACGCCGGCCCGGTCTCTTGCATCGACACCTCGCAACAAAGGTCGATGCCGTGCCCGAGACCATCGAAGACGAACGCCGCGATTTCCTGAAATGCATGGCGTGGGCCGGGACCGGCGCGTTGTTCGCGTTCGCCGGCGGCGTGCCGAGCTCGCTTGGACTCGATGCCGCGATTGCCGCGCCCTTGCGGCCACGCGCGAAGGCCGCGTCCTTTTCCTTCCTGCAGCTGAGCGACAGCCACATCGGCTTCAACAAACCGCCCAACGCCGATGCCCGGGCGACCTTCCGCGAGGCGATCGCGAAGGTCAAAGCATTGCGGGTCCAGCCCGATTTCATCATCCACACCGGCGACGTCTCGCAGCTTTCGCGAGACGAAGAGTTCGACGATGCCGATCAGATCCTGAAGGAAGCCGGGCTGCCGGTGTTCTTCGTCCCCGGCGAGCACGACATGCTCGACCCCGACGGCGGCAAGGCGTTCCGCGACCGGTTCGGGCGCGGGACGCAGGGCGCGGGCTGGTACAGTTTCGACCATAAGGGCGTGCACTTCATCGCCCTGGTCAACGTCGCCGACCTCAAGCCGGGCGGCATGGGCAATCTTGGCGCCGGGCAGCTCAAGTGGCTGGCGGCGGATCTTGCCGGGCGGCCGTCGTCGATGCCGATCGTGGTGTTCGCGCATATCCCGCTGTGGACGGTGTACGCCGACTGGGGCTGGGGCACCGACGATGCCGCCGTGGCGCTCAAGCTGCTCGCCCGGTTCGGTTCGGTGACCGTGCTCAACGGACACATCCACCAGATCACGCAGAAGGTCGAAGGGCGCATCGCGTTTCATACGGCGCGCTCGACCGCGTTCCCGCAGCCGGCCCCGGGCACGGCCCCTTCGCCCGGACCGCTCAAAGTCCCCGCCGAGCAGCTCCACGGCATGCTCGGCATTACCGACGCGATCTTCGTCCATGGCCGCGAGCGCATTGCGCTGATCGATTCCACACTTTCCGCCTGATCAGCACCCAGGAGATATCATGACTAAAGCATTCAAAATCCTTACGTTTCAAGCATCCGCACTCGTCGCAGGCGCCCTCATGATGTCGGTCGCCGCGGACATGGCGAAAGCCGTTCCAGCGCCGCCCGTCGCTGCGGTCACGATCGGCAATTTCACCTTCAAGGCGCCGATTGTGACGGTCAGGTCCGGAACGACCGTCACGTGGACCAACGGCGACGACATCCCGCATACGGTGCTGTCCAAGGACGGCCTGTTCAAATCGAAGGTGCTCGACACCGGCGACCGGTTTTCATTCACCTTCGCCAAGCCCGGCCAATTCGGCTATTTCTGTTCCCTGCACCCGCACATGACGGGCACTATCATCGTCAAGGCATGAGGCAGGGACTGGTCGTGAGCCTGTGAGGAAGATCGCCCCCCGTCTTTTCACACCGCGCCTTGCGGCCAGCAATGGCTCGGCGCCGGGTTCCCTGCCGCCCGGCGCCGACCTGACGTCACGTTTCCGGCAGTTGGTCCTGCCGCACCTCGACGGAGCCTATAATCTGGCTTGCTATCTGACCCGCGATCCCGTGCTGAGCGAGGATATCGTCCAGGACGCCATTATTCGCGCGTTCCGGGCATTTGAACAATTCCGCGGCGCTTCTCCCCGCGCCTGGCTGTTCGCCATCGTCCGCAATTGCTGCTGGACCGCACAGTCCGCACAAAAGGGCATCTTGAGCCTGATCGTCCAAGAAAGCGGGATCAGCGATGAGACTGGAACGATGTTGGGCGACCAGGCCGACCCCTCGCCGACGCCCGAAGAGGAGGTCATCCGCAAGGCGGAGATCAACCGTTTGACTAGTGCCATCGAAGCCATGCCCGAGCCGTTCCGGGAAGCTATCGTGCTGCGCGATATCGAGGATATGTCCTATGCCGAGATCGCCGAAGTGACCGGCGTGCCGATCGGCACCGTGATGTCGCGATTGTCGCGCGGCCGGTCGATCCTCGCCAAGGAGCTGCTGCCGTCCGCCAGCGAACGGACCAATCAGGGGAGCGCGAGCAAATGACCGCCTGCGCCGATCAGAGCCTGATGCTGGGCGGCCTCATCGACGGCGAGCTCGACGCCGCCAACACGGCGTTGGTCGAAGCGCACGTCACGCGCTGCGAGGGGTGCCGCGAAGAACTGGAACGGCTGCAGGCGGTGCGCAGCTTACTGGCCGCGGACGGCGTGCGCCGGAGCGCGCCGCCATCGCTGCGCGAAGCCATTGCCGCAATGCCCGAGCTGGCGCTGCAACCGACGCGGCCGCCGTCGCGGCTGCCCGGATGGCTTGCACCGGGCGTTGCCGGGGCGCTTGCCGCATCGCTCGCACTCATGGTGCTGACGCCGGCTCAAACCGACCCGTTGATCGATCAACAGCTTGTGTCGAGCCACGTCCGCTCGCTTCAGCCGGGGCATCTGACCGATGTCCAAACGTCCAACCAGCACGTCGTCAAGCCGTGGTTCAACGGCAAGATCGACTTCGCGCCCCCTGTGCCCGAACTCGCCAACCAAGGGTTCCCGCTTGCCGGCGGGCGGCTCGATTCCATCAACGGCAAGACGGTCGCGGCGATCGTCTATCACCGCCGCCTGCACACAGTGAACCTGTTCGTCTGGCCCGCCAAGTCCGCCGCTGAACGATCATCGCTCGAAGACGGCTTCGCGCTTACCGAATGGAGCGACGGTGGGCTGAGGTTTGCCGCGGTCTCGGACATCGCGCCTAATGAACTCGGCCAATTCGAGCAGGCTTTCCGCGCCCAGTCACAGGCGACCCAGCATTAAAGCCGCCTAGACGTCGCCGAATAGGCCGACCGGTCTGAAGACGCTACTGTTAGCGGGGCAGGTCGGGGAGGAAGCGGCCGATTACGTCGCGGGCGAGGCGCGCCGGGCGCTGGGTCACGGCGTCGAGGCAGCACCAGCTGCTGTGGATTTCGCTGAGCACGTCTTCGCCGCGCTTGAGCACCGTGCGGAACATGGCACGGGCGCCCTGGACCCTCTCGGCGATCACTTCGGCGACGACCTTGTCCTGCAGGAAGGTCGGCTTGAGGTAGGTGATCTCGTGCTTGAGCGCGACCCACAGGTGGCTGGCGACCGCGTCGGGCGGGGCGACGCTGCGCCAGTAATCGATCACCGCATCCTGCACCCATTTGAGGTACACGGCATTGTTGACATGACCCATGTGGTCGATGTCGTTCGGCTCGATTGCGATCTGGTGGCGGAACATGCCGGGGTGCCCTGTATAGACGCTGATTCTGCCTCTCACTCACTGACAAACGTGTCAATAAGCTTAAAGTGCCATGTCAGTAAGGCGGCTTGTCCCGCCCCGTCGGACTCTTCGTAAAAATCTCGCAGCCGGTTTCGGTGATGCCGATCGAATGTTCGAACTGGGCCGACAGCGAGCGGTCGCGGGTGACCGCCGTCCAGCCGTCGTCGAGCACCTTCACGTCGGCGCGGCCGATGTTGATCATCGGTTCGACGGTGAAAAACATGCCGGGCCTGAGCTCGGGACCGGTGCCGGGGCGGCCGGCGTGGACCACCTCCGGGCTGTCGTGGAACAGCCGGCCGACGCCGTGGCCGCAGAAATCGCGGACGACGCTGTAACGCTGCGCTTCCGCGTGGCGCTGGATGGCATGGGAAATGTCGCCGAGGTGATTGCCGGGCCGGGCCTGCTCGAGACCGAGCATCAGGCATTCGTAGGTGACGTCGACCAGCTTGCGCGCCTTCAAGGGTACATCGCCGACCAGATACATGCGGCTGGTGTCGCCATGCCAGCCGTCGACGATCGGGGTCACGTCGATATTGACGATGTCGCCGTCTTTCAGAGTCTTCTCGCCCGGGATGCCGTGGCACACGACGTGATTGACCGAGACACAGCAGCTCATGGTGTAACCGCGGTAGCCGAGGGTCGCGGGGACCGCGCCCGCAGCGACCGTCATGCGGTGTACGATATCGTCGAGCTCCTGGGTCGAGACGCCCGGAACGACGTGCGGCACGAGCGCATCGAGGATCTCGGCGGCGAGCCGCCCGGCGCGGCGCATGCCGGCGAAGCCTTCGGGGCCATGGAGCTTGATGACGCCGTTCTTGGCTTCGACGCGGTCGTCGTCGGCGACGGTGATATATTCAGTCATACCGCCTAGATAAGCATTCGGACCGTCGAAGTCACCGGAGGATGAGTGGGCGAGGCAAGCAAAATCTGGACCGCTGCCCTGGTCGTAATCGGCGACGAGATCCTGTCCGGGCGGACCCAGGACAAGAACGTCGGCCAGCTCGCGACCTGGCTCAACGACCAGGGCATTCGCCTCGCCGAAGTCCGGATCGTGCCCGACGACCAGCCGCGGATCGTCGCGGCGGTCAACGCGCTGCGCCCGGTCCACGATTATCTGTTCACGACCGGCGGCATCGGCCCGACCCACGACGACATTACGGTCGACGCGATCGCCGCCGCCTTCGCCGTGCCCGTGGTGGTCCATCCGGCCGCGCGGGCGATCCTCAAGGATTATTATCGCGGCCGGTCGGGCGGGCTCAACGAAGCGCGCTTGCGGATGGCGCGGGTGCCCGAGGGGGCCGAGCTGCTGCCCAATCCGAGCTCGGGCGCGCCGGGCGTGAAAATCGCCAATGTCTATATTCTCGCCGGAGTTCCGCACATCGCGGCGAGCATGCTCGAGGCGTTGACCGGGACCCTCGAGGGCGGGCGGCCAGTGGTCTCGATCACCATCGGCGCCCGCGCGGCGGAAAGCGAGGTCGCTGACCTGCTGCGCGAGACCGAAGCCGCGCATCCGGGAGTCGCGATCGGCAGCTATCCGTTTTTCAAGGACGGGCGCTACGGTGCGAATTTCGTCATTCGCTCCGACGATGCGGCGCTGGCCAAAGAATGCGGCGACGCGCTGATGACGGGGCTGCGCGACGCCGGTTATGAGCCCGTCGCGGGCGGGATTTGACTAGGCTATTCAAAGCCGTCGCGTGAAGCGATAAGCTGTCCCGCGGGGGGCACAAGATCATGGCGAGCGAGGCCGGCGGTCCGGCGATCTTCCTGAGCTACGCCCACGCCGATCGGGCGAAGGCGCAGCGCCTGGCCTCGATCCTCGAGCAGGCGGGCTATACCGTCTGGTGGGACGCGCTGGTTGAAGGCGGCTCGCGCTTCGCCAAGTCGATCGACGAGGCCCTGGATAAGGCCGATGCGGTGGTCGTCCTGTGGTCGAAGCATTCGGTGGAATCCGACTGGGTCCGCGACGAGGCCGCGCAAGGCCGCGACCGCCAGCGGCTGGTCCCGCTGTCGCTCGATGGGACCGTGCCGCCGCTCGGCTTCCGCCAAATCCAGGTGATCAAGCTGTCGAGCTGGCACGGCCGCGCCGACGCGCCGCAGATCGACGCGATCCGGCGGGCGATTGCCGCGTCGTTGGGCGAACAACCGGGACCGCGGCCGGTTGCCGGCCGGTCGATCGATCGCCGGCAGGCGCTGGTGATCGGCGGCGGCGCGGCCGTCGCGGTGGCCGGCGGCGGGCTGATCGCCTGGCAGACGGGCCTGATCGGTCCGGTCCGCGCCAATGCCCGGAGCATCGCCGTCCTGCCGTTCAAGAATTTGGGCGGCGATTCGGCCCAGGCCTTCATTTCCGATGGCCTCACCGAGGAAATCCGCTCGGCGCTGTCGCGCAATTCGCGGCTGCTGGTGCTCGCCACAACCTCGTCGAACACGGTCCGCGACGACCAGGGCGATGCCCGCTCGATCGCCGCCAAGCTCGACGTCGCTTATCTGCTCGACGGGTCGGTCCAGCGGGCCGGCGACCGTGTGCGGGTCGCGATCAATTTGACCAACGGGCGCACCGGCTTTTCCGAATGGTCCGATCGGGTCGATCGTCAACTCGGCGACATCTTTGCATTCCAGAGTGAGATCGCGCGCAACGTTTCCAACGCTTTGTCGGTGCGCATGGCGACCGACACCCCCGCGCCCGGCGGGACTCGCAATGCCAAGGCCTTTGAGGCCTATTTACGCGGCAAGGCGCTCTACAATGCCACCGGGGGTGAGGAATCGGACCGCGCGGCCCGCGCCAATTTCGAACTCGCGATCGCGGCCGATCCGAACTTCGCATTGGCGCACGCGGCGCTATCGCGGGTCCTCGCTTCCATCGCGGCGAGCAGCGCCGAGGCCAGCGAACTCAAGCCGCTTTACAACCAGGCGGTTGCCGAGGCCGAACGGGCGATCGAGCTTGCGCCGACACTGCCGCAGGGCCAACTTGCTCTCGGCTATGCGAAATTCGCGGGGTTCTTGGACGTGCGCGGCGCCCGGCCGTTTTATGACAAGGCCTATCAATATGGACGCGGCAATGCCGATATCGTCCTGCTCTGTGCGACGTATATGGTCAGAACCCGCCGTTTTCGGGAGGCGCGCGACGCCATCGATTGGGCGCTTGCGCTTGACCCCCTGAACCCGCGCACGCACCGCGCCGCCGGGGCCATCGCTTTTGCCTCGCGCCGCTATGCGGATGCGATCACTCAAGGCCAGCGCGCAGTCGAGCTCAACCCGAAAATCTCCAATGCCAATGCCACCATCGGGGACAGCCTGATGGAACTGGGCAAGCTCGCCGACGCGCGCGCGGCTTATTTGAAGGAACCGTCCGCAATGTTCCGCCTGCGCGGACTGGCAGTGCTGGAACACCGCGCCGGTCACCAAGCGGCGGCAGAAAAGGCGTTCGCGCGACTGGTCAGTGAGGCCGGCGACGCCGCGATGTACCAGCAGGCCGAGGTCATGGCTCAGTGGGGGCAAACGGACGAGGCGATTGCGAAGCTGCAGCGCGCGCGGGCGATCGGTGACTCGGGCCTGAGTTTGGCCGCGACCGATCCGTTGCTCGATCCGATTTCGAAGGACCCGAGATTCGTCAGTTTTGTCAAGGATTTGGGCTTTGGCTGAGCCGTCTATCCAACATCCGCGATTCATGACAGTTAGAGCAGCTAATCCGAAGGAGCGCCGTCGATGATCTATGATCAGCAGCAAGGGCCTGAAGACGAAGAAGGCAGCGACGAGGATCGCGGCAGCGATGTCGATCGCGGCAGTGACGTGGATCGTGGCAGCGACGTCGACCGCGGGAGCGATGTCGACCGCGGGAGCGATGTCGATCGCGGCAGCGACGTCGACCGCTAACGCAACTCGCTGATCGACGGATCGGCCGCCATGGCGCGGTGGATCCAGTCGAGGAAGTGGTCGCGATCAATGCGGAGATACACGCCGGCGCTGTCCTCATGATAGCAGCCGACGCCAAAGTTCACGATGCCGACCAGGACCCGATTGTCGGTGTCGAGCACGAGCGGACCCCCGCTGTCGCCGGTGCAGGTATCAGCGTCGTCGCCTGGCGTCCGTCCGGTCGCGCACAGCTGATATTCCGGAACGTTGGCATATTGCGGATAGTCGGCGCAGTCGGCGGTAATCAGGTCAACCGAGGTAAGTTCGGACTGGAAGCCTGAGTCCTTGGCTTCGTCGAGCTGGCCCCAGCCAGTGGCGTAGACATTCTCTCCGGGTTCCAACGGCGGACCGTCGTAGAGTGGGATGGCTTCGACCGGCCCGGCATTTTCCGGGTTCGTCTCCGCATCGGCGACGAAATGAACGAGCGCGATATCGTAGCTGTGCTTGTCCTTGTTCCAGTCGGCATGGCGGATCATGCGGTCGATTTTGTAGGTCACGCCTTCATCATTATCGATGTAATCGGCGCCGAGCCGGACGCGGTGTCCGTTCTTGATCCGCTCAGCATTGATGCAGTGGGCCGCGGTCAGCACCCAGCCGTCGGCGATCAGCGAGCCGCCGCATTTATGCGCCATGTCCCAGCCATCGCGCCCGCTTTCCAAGTCTTCCGGGGTCCACTTTGGGTAACCGCTGTAAATCTGCGCCTGCCAAGGCGTGGCGCCGGTGGTTTCTTCGGCCTGCGCCTCGGCCGGCTGCGCGGCCAGCGCCAGCGCGTACAGGATTGGCAATAGCTGCAGCATGATCACGGGCCCCCGTGAGGCGGGGTTATGTTCGATTATCGCCCTCGGCGATAGCTCTTGCTCCGTTCGAGGAGATGCAGGACGTAAGCCCCGGCGCCGTATCCCACCATCGGCAACGCTCCGGTCGGATCGCCGATTTTGCCCGGAAACAGATCACATGGAACCGCCACGTACATTTCGGGAATGATGTTATGGTCGGCCGCGGCCTTGTTCACGATCCTCCGCAACATGGCGTCGGCCTCCGCCGGTCGGCCGAGCCGCCGGTTTAGCTCCGCGAGATGGAAGTCGACGAACAGGAACTCCTGCTGCTCGTACCAATATTCGAAAATTTTGGGATCGGTGTACGTGCCGCGAACGCGGCGATATCCGCCGGACGCGACCTTCAACAGCTCCATTCGCGCGACGGTGTCGCGGATCACTTGCGGATCGCGCACGACGCCGAAATTGATGATCGGTAACAGCGCTCCGTCGATGTCGTTCTTGACGCCGTCCTCGAGCGTGCCGCGTAGTTTTCCATCGCGAATGAAGGTCGCGGCGAAACCCTTTTCGAGCAGGGCCTGGCTGTCGAGGGCCTGTTTGCGCGCAGCGGTGTCGCCGGCGCGCTGCGCCACGGCCGCGAATTCGCCCAGACCGACGATTGCCATGGCGGTCGAGAAAGCGAAGTGCTTCTGGTCCTTCTGCTTCTCCTCCCAGATCGAGGTGTCGGCAGCGACGATCCGCCCGTCGCCGTACGGCTCGGTGTTGGCCAGGAGCGGTTTGACGATGAAATCGCGTGCCGTCTCGTACAGCGGTCCGCGATGGGTGGCGGCTTTCAGCAGGGCCGGGTCGTCATATTTGCGGAGATATTCGCCCAGCACCCACAAGGCTTCGCCCCAATTGTCGAACTCGATGTTGGTGCTGCCTTCCTGGGTGAAGAACGGTTCCTCGGCCCCGTCCCCGAAATAGCGCACCACCGAGATCTGATAGTCCGCGCCATTGACCTCGCTGCGCATTTTGCCGGTCGGCCGCGCGTTGAAATAAGCAAGCAGCGCGGCGCGCGCCTCGGCCTGGTGGCCCATGCGCGCCAGCGCCACCGTCGCCCACGCCATGTCGCGGACCCAGGGCGTCGCGTAGACATCGGGGAGCGCCGCGACGATGAGCCCATTGCCGTAGCGGTTCGCGCGGTTCGGCTCGCGGCTTTGCGCCATGCGCAGCATCGTTTCGCTTTGACGCCACAGGTGGCGTTCCCGCGCATCCTTGAAGCGCACCGCGGGCTTCGCTCGCCATTGCTCGAACCGGGCGAGTTCTCGCTTGACCAACCGTGGCGCGGACTGCCCCGCGCGCCAGCGCGCGAAGTCGCGAGTGGCCGGCTCGGCGTCAGCTTCGGTCTCGAGCGCGATCAACGCCCAGGCCGGGCTTGCCGCGAGCGTCTGGTCCGTCGACGATTTGCGGACTTCGGCCAGCGGGATCAGCAGCAGCGGCTCGTCGATCCCGTCGAACCGCAACAGTTGGGCGCCCGTTGCGCCCACCGCTTTTTGCGATCGAAGCGGGTGGTTCCATTCGACGCGCCAAACCGCTGAGCTCTGCTTGACGATGATCAGCGCCGCGCGTTCGAACCCGAACGGCATGAAGATATCCGCACGCTCGTCGTCGGCTCGATGCAAGCGAATGACATGCGAATCTTCGACATAGTCCGCGGCGAACGGCCGTCCCGGCTCGCCCCAGCCGAGCGACTTGATGAAGTTCGCCGTCTCGATCCCCTCGCTCAGAGGGTTGGCCGGATCGGCCCGGATGTAACTGTGCGGATGGGGATAGAATTTCGTCACCGCTCCGCTCTCGGGGGCGACGACCGCGAACCCATGTCCATTGCCGGTGACCGGATGAGACGCGGCGGCCGGCAGGCATAACGCAAGCCAGAGCCCAACACCGGCAATGACGCGCATCGCAAGTCCGGCGATCGAATCCCGCATTAGACGGAGTGCATTTCAGGCTCGCCGCGGGCCACCGACCAGGTGGCGCGCTTGCTGAGCTGCCCGCCCCGCGTGCTCACCCGGTCGACGACCATGAAGTCGGTGTGCCATTCGTCGGGCGTGACATCGCAAGCGAGGTAGCCGCGCTGATTGTTGATGAACTTCAATTGCGGGTTGTTGGCGAGATACGCCGCGGCAAACGAAGGGACGTCCTGGCCGTCGCCATCGCTCGAGATCGAGGTCCCGACGAACTCGACCGCCACGGGCCGGTCGCGGTCGTGAAGCAGGCCGGCATAATTGGTGTGCTCGTCCCCGGTCAGCACAACGACGTTGTTGAGGCCGCGCATCCGCGCCAGCAGCCGCTCGCGCTGCGCTTCGTAACCTGCCCAGCTGTCGAGGTTGAGCAGCTTGCCGGGCGGTGCATTGCGTTGCTGACGGCAATCCAGTGACATCATCATCACCTGCTGGGCGACGACGTTCCATCGCGTGTCGCGCCGCTGCAGGTTCCGCGTCAGCCAGGCCTCTTCTTCGGCGTTGATCATGTGTGCCTTTGGTGAGCCAACCTCGGGGCAGGCGACCTTATAACCGTCGCCGCACGGCTGGTTGGTGCGGAACTGGCGTGTGTCGAGGAAGTCGAATCTCGCGAGATTACCGTAGCGAGCGCCGCGGTAGAGCTGGATCGCAGGGCCGGTTGGCAGTTGCCCTCGCCGCATGGGCATATGTTCGTACCACGCCTGGAACGCAGCCGCCCGACGCCGACGGAAGGCCTCCGGCGGCGTGTTGTCATCGTCGTCGTCGATATCGCCAGCCCAATTATTGCGGACCTCATGATCGTCCAACGTCATGAAAAACGCGTGCGCGGCGTGAGCGGCTTGCAGGTCGGAATCCGATTTGTACTGGGCGTGACGACGGCGATAATCGTCAAGCGACGTTAGCAGGCCGCCGGCGTGTTGGCGAACTGCGGGGTTGTCCGGGCCGTATTCATAAATGTAGTCGCCGTAATGGTAGACGAATGCCAGTTCCTCAGCCGCAAGGTGGCGGTAAGCGGTGTAGTAGCCGGCCTGGTAATCCTGGCAGCCCGCAACTCCGAAGCGGAGGCGCCGGGGAGCGGAGCTCGCGAGCGGGAGCGTGCGGGCATGGCCGCTGTCGCTTCGCTCGCCGCCGCATTCGAAGCGATAGAAATAGGGCCGATCCGGCTGCAGGCCCGCCACCTCGACATGGATCGAATGGGCAAGCTCGGGCAGCGCCACGGCATTGCCGCGCGCGACGATCGTCTTGAACCCTTCGTCCGCGGCCACTTCCCATGACGCCGGCACGGGCTCGATCGGCATGGCGCCATGCGGATCGAGCGGTTCGGGCGCGAGGCGGGTCCAGATTACGAAGCCATCGGGCGCGGGGTCGCCGGAGGCGATGCCGAGACTGAAGGGATTGCCGCGCCACTTCGTCTGGGCGCGAACGATCGACGGCGCGGCGACCATGGCCGCGGCGCCGGTCGCAACGAAATGGCGGCGAGTCAGCATTCGCTGATTGGTAACGGCCGTTTGTCGCGGCGGCGAGTCGTCGGAAACTGAAACGGATTGGCGAGACCATTGCGGACGTTCGTCCCCCGTGGAATGCTGGCTGGGTGATGAAGGTCTTCTCGATCGTTGCAGCAGCAATTCTGATCCACGCGTCGGCGAGTGCCGCGCCGCCCGCGCCGTTGGCGATGCGCGTTGGCATCACGGATGATCCGTGCGCGCGAACGCAGCGCGATTCGGCGGGCTATTTCAACCTCTGCAGGTATCGCGCCGCGAACCGTTCGCTTCCCGAGCCGTCGTCCAGCCGGATCGTATTCATGGGCGATTCCATCACGGAAGGTTGGCAAGCGAGCCGGCCCGAGTTCTTCAAGGGAGACCGGGTCGATCGCGGTATCAGTGGGCAAACGAGCGCGCAGATGCTCGGCCGATTTTACGCCGATGTCATCGCTCTGCGTCCGGCGGTCGTGCACATCCTCGCTGGCACCAACGACATCGCCGGAAACGCTGGTCCGATCACCCTCGACGCTATTGAGAATAATATCCGGAGCATGGTCGAACTCGCCCAGGCCCATCGGATCAAGGTGGTCATCGGGACGGTTCTCCCGGCGGCGCGCTACAACTGGCGACCGGAAATTGATCCGGTCCCATCAATCCAGGCGCTCAACGTCTGGATCAGAAGCTATGCGCGATCGCACGGGATCACTCTGGTCGATTATTATGCCGTCCTCGACGATGGCCATCATGCTTTGGCCGCGGCCGACAGCGGGGACGGCGTCCACCCGAGCCCGGCCGGCTTTGCGAAGATGGAGGCAGCGCTAACCGCCAGCCTGGATCGCGGCCGGAAGCAATAGCGGGCCTGGCCGGCGATGGACAAAATCAGCGAATGGCAGACACCGACGCTCGAGGCGTTTCGCGGTACGATCATCCCGCGCGCTCGCCCGGCGGTTCTGCGTGGCCTGGCCGCGAATTGGCCGTTGGTCCTCATCGCCAAGCGCGATCCGCGCCGGCTGGCTTCGGTTCTGGCGAAGTCCGCCAGCGCACAGCCGATCGAAATCTTGCGTGCCGACCCGGCCGAAGAAGGACGGTTTCACTACAGCGCCGATGGGCAGACGCTGAACTTCGTGCGGGGGCGCGCAAGCCTTGCCGCATTTCTCGCCGCGCTCGGCGAGCAGGCAGGGAAGGACCGACCGTACGCCATGGTCGCTCAGGGCCTGGTCGCAAACGCCATCGTCCCCGGCTTTACCAGGCATCACGCGATGCCGCTGGTTCCGGCAGGAACCGCGCCACGGCTGTGGATTGGCAACGCCTCCAAGGTCGCGACCCATCACGATCCGGTCGACAATATTGCGGTCGTGGTTGCGGGGCGAAGGCGCTTCACATTGTTCCCGCCCGAGGCGGACGCGGATCTCTACATGGGTCCTGCACATCCGACGCCGGCCGGCACACGGGTGAGCATGGTCCATGTCACGGCGCCCGACCTGAACGCCTTTCCGCGCTACGCGTCAGCGCTCGAGATCGGTGAGGAAGCCGAGCTTTCGCCGGGGGACGCGGTCTTTATTCCGAGGGACTGGTATCACCACGTCGAGGCGCTTGAGCGCTTCAACATGCTGGTCAACTATTGGTGGGATGCTTCGGCGCATTCTTAGTCATTCGACGCGAGCACCTGCCCCTCACCACGACGTCATAGGCAACCCGCTGAAGGCGGCCGGCCAGATCTGGCGCAAGGCCCAATTCGCGCGCGACGCTTTCCCGGGGCCCAAGGCCGCGAGGATCGCGTCCCGTGACGCGAGCGAAGACGGTCAGCGCTTCAAGATAATAGCCGGCCGTGCTCGCATGGTAATGGTCTTCGGCCCATAGATCGATGGTGCCTGCAGCCATCCCGTCATAGGGGTTGCCGTCCGCGATTCCGGACGCGATCGCGCAGTTGAACGCTTCCCCCACCGGGATCACCCAATTGATCTTGCCGCTCGCCTTGAGCGCGCGGTCGTCGGCCCGGCGAATGTCCAGCGCCATGCGCTCGATCGGCTTGCCCGACCAGTGGCCACTCGTCGGAAAGGTTTGATCGGGTCGTGACCAGGTCGCGACCAGGCCAATCGCCACTTTGGGGTTACGCGCATGGAACATCGTCGCCAATTGCGCGGAGGCGCTCAGTAGCTTGGTCGGGTCGCCGGGCCGGTCCGGATCGAGCGTGCTATATTCCTGAAGCACGACATAATCCCACGAGCGGTCGAGCAATGGGCGGCGGTTGCGCCAATGCCAGTCGAGCGACTGGCCCGCGGCCGTCTTCAGAGATACGTCGAAATGCAGGCCGGACTCGGCTGCAAAGCGTTTGAACAGTGCCGGCACGCCCCCGACGCCATCGCGATTGAGATCGGTCACGCTCGCCGCCTGCCAGGTCATGACGGGGGACAGGGCCCCGAAGGTGAAACTGTTGCCCACGAACAGGATCGACTTCGCGGTGGCGGGCGACGCGAGCAACATCGAGGCCAAGGCAAGGGAGCGAACGAGATGGGGCATCTCAGTTGGTGATGAATTCATAGGCGTCGCCCTCGCCGCGGCGAGCGTTGATGCCCTTGGCGCGCAGCGCTTCGATGTGGGGTTCGAGCCGACCCGTGAATTCTTTCTCGTCGCGCGGGCCGCGCGGCCGCCAGGCGATCTCCGCCAGCGCGAGCAGGCGCGGAAAGGTCATGAATTGGAGATAGCGCTCCGTCTCGATGAATTCGGTCCACACGGCCGCCTCGACGCCGAGCACGTGTGACTGTTCTTCCGGCGTGAAGCTGTCAGGTACGGGCTCCCAGGCCAGCATCTTACCGATCGACTGTGGCCCGCCCTTGTTTCCTTCCCATGGAGCGCCGGGTTCGCCCGGGCCTTGGGAATAATCGAAATAGAGCTGGTCTGCCGGCGACATCACGACGTCGTACCCATTCTTAACGGCAGCGTCCCGGACCTCAGGCTTGTCCCGCCGCCACCATTGGATGACCACGCTCTTCGGAGCTTTGGCGTCCACCTGCTCGTCCCAAGCCATGGGACGCTTGCCGAGGCTCTGGATGATGCTCACGACCTTGCGACCGAAATAGGCTTCGACGTCGTCGGTGGTCTTTAAGCCGTGCTCGGCCTTGAGCCGGTCCACATCGGCCATTCCCTTCCAGGTTTCCTCGCCAACCTCATCGCCCCCGAAGTGGATGTACGGCGCGGGGAAGAGGCGGCCGACTTCCGTGAGGACGCCGAGAATGAAATCATAGGTTTTCGGGTTTGCCGGGTTGAAGGCCCCGCCGTCCTTGTCGAAATATTCGGGGTAGGCGCGGGCGGCCGCTCCGGCATGGCCCGGCATCTCGATTTCCGGCACGACCATGATGTGCCGCTCGGCCGCATAGGCGACGATCTCGCGCATCTCGGCCGTCGTGAAATATTGCGGCTTTCCATCGACCAGGGCGCCGACCGCGGTGAGCTTGGGGTATGCGGGGATCTCGAGCCGCCATCCCTGATAGTCGGTCAGATGCAATTTCAGGACGTTGAGCTTGTAAGCAGCCATCTCGTCGATGATTTTGACCAGCGCCGCCTTGCCGAAGAAATGTCGGCTTACGTCGATCGTCAGCCCGCGCCAGCGGAAGCGGGGCGCGTCGCTGATCTTGACCCCGGGGATGGTCCGGGTTCCGTTGGGTCCTTTCTCGACCAGCTGGGGAAGCGTCTGGGCGCCGTAGAACAGGCCACGCTCGTCGGGCGCCTCGATGCGGATCTCCCTGGCGTCGACCGAAAGACGATAGGATTCTTCGCCGCCACCGATTTTCGGATCGAGGATGAGACGGAAGCGCGATGCGCCGCCTGTGCCGGGCTTCAATCCCATGGCTCGGGACAAATATTCGGCGGTCGCCGCGGCACGGCCCGGGCCTTCGACGACCGTATTCGCGGTGATCGGGAATCCACCGTCGCGCCAGGCGACGGACGCCGGCATCGGGATCAGTGGAGGCGGCGCGGCAGTTGCCGGGAACGAGGTGAAAACCAGTAGAGCCAGGAAAATTCTCACGACGCTCATCACTCTCGCCCGCCTCCTTCACGCATGCGTGCGTACGATCCCGCAGTGCATCGGCGACCGCAATGTCCGTTGCGAAGCGGTCGAAGCATTGCCACCTTGCGCGCGTGAGCAAGCGCAATTCGACGATCGACGATGTGGCAAAGGCGGCCGGCGTCGCGCGCGTGACCGTTTCGCGCGTGCTCAACAATGGACAGAACGTTCGGGCTGCAACCCGTGAGCGCGTGCAGCGCGCCGTCGAAGCCCTGGGCTATTCGGTCAATCAGCAGGCTCGAGCGCTTGCCAGCGGATCGGGGCGACAGATCATGCTGATCCACGCCCATAACCCGGAACGCGAGCCCAACAGTTATTATCATGCGGGACTTGAGCTCGGCGCGCTGCGCGCCTGTTCGTCGCTCGGCTATGACCTCATCACGCTTGCGATCGATCCGGATGGCGACAATCCGTCGCGGTTGCTGGCTGCGATTGTCGAGCGTGAGCGGCCCGCGGGAATCATCCTTTCGCCACCGCTTTGCGACGATTTGGAACTCCTGGCCTCGGCTCAGCGCGCAGGCGTCCGAATCGTCGCCATCTCCGCGGGCGGGCGCGCCCGCGCTTTGGTTTCGGCGGTCGGGATCGACGAGCGCATGGCCGGCAAGGCGATCGGGGACCATCTTGTTTCGCTCGGCCACCGCCGGCTCGGATTCGTCAAGGGCCCAGCGGAACATCGTTCCGCGGCGCTGCGCTATGACGGGTTCATCGACGCGCTGCGCGAGGCCGGATTTGACGATGAGCCATGGACGACCACCGGCGATTTCACGTTCAAATCCGGAGTCGAGGCGGCCGAGCGGCTGCTTCGCGAGCAAGCCAGCGTCACCGCGCTCGCCTGCGCCAACGACGATATGGCCGCGGGCGCGATGCTCGCGCTTCACCGGGCGGGGCTCGAAATCCCGTCGGCGATGTCGGTCACCGGCTTCGACGACACGCCGATGTCGGAAATCGTCTGGCCACCGCTCACGACCGTCCGGCAGCCGATCAAATATTTCGCCGAACGCGCGGTCCATTTGCTGTTCGAGGAACAGGCGAACGGGGGGACGCAGTGCGAAGTGGTGGCGCATGAGGTGGTCGTTCGGGAATCGACGGCGCCGCCCAACAAGTTTCGCGCCGCTTGACATATCCGGACCTTTGCCGCACCAAATTGGAAGCGCTTCCATAGGGGTATGGAGGCCGGGCTCGTTTGCGCCAGCGAACTTGCCCGAACAGGGGAGAGAAATCGTTGTTCATGCGCTCACTGCGTTCGCGCCGTGCCTTGCTCTTGGCCGGTGGATGTTGCTCGTCGCTGCTCGCGGCCGCGCTTCCGTCTGAAGCCTCGGCCCAATCGACGTCTGATCAAACCACGGCGACTCAGCCGGCGGACACGACGGCCCCCGGCGATGTGAACGCCCAGCCGCCGGCGGACCAGGGCGCGATCGTCGTTACCGGCATTCGCCGGAGCATCCAGAATTCGATTCAAATCAAGCGTCGCGAGACGAGCATGGTCGAGGCGGTCTCGGCTGAAGAAATCGGCAAGCTGCCGGATGTTTCGATCGCCGAATCGATCGCCCGCCTTCCAGGTCTCACTGCCCAGCGCGTCGCGGGACGCGCGCAGATCGTTTCAATTCGCGGCTTTTCTCCCGACTTTTCGACTGTGCTCCTGAACGGCCGCCAGCAGGCCAGCTCCGGCTTCAACCGGGCCGTCGAATTCGACCAATATCCGTCGGAGCTGCTCGGCTCCGTCGTCGTCTACAAGACGCCGGATGCCGGCATTTCAGGCATGGGCCTGGCCGGCACGGTCGATCTCAGGACCATTCGTCCGCTCGAATATGGCAAGCGCGCCATCGTCATCAACTTGCGCGGCGAATATGACCAGGGTGGCGGTCGCAACGCGGAAATGTCCAACAAGGGCTGGCGCGGAAGCGTGAGTTATATCGGTCAGAACAAGGAGGGCACGCTTGGCTGGATGCTCGGCTATGCGCATCTCGACGCGCCGGGTCACATCAATCACGCCAAGGACTGGTACTACGAGAATTACGGCGGAAATTTCGGCGGCGGAGATGAGAACATCCTGGCTGGACAAGAAGTTCGAGCCTACACGTCGCGCGACATACGTGACGGCATCACGGGAACGCTCGAATGGAAGCCGAGCGATGCCATCCACTCGGTCCTCGACCTCTATTATTCACGCTTCAAGCAACACACCACGATGCACGGAGCCGAGTGGTTTTCCGATGCTTGGATCGGCAAACCGACCACCTTCAGCAACATTCAGGTCGAGACCCGCCAAGGTGTGCCGTTTGCCAAATCCGGGCACGTTGACGGCGCCGATCTGGTCCTGCGGAACGACGACAACCAGCGAACGGACCATCTTTTCTCGGCCGGCTTGAACAACGAATTCAGGCTAGCTGACCGCACCCATCTGTACGCGGACCTTTCTTATTCCTCGAACAAGCGCGACGAGACCAATATTGAAACTTACGCCGGCTATGGCGCAGGGCCGGTCGATCAGCGGCCCCTCGACAGCTATGACTTCGTCACTCCGGGCAACGATTTTCCTGAGTATCGCAATTTCGGCTTCGACTATGCCGACGTGAATCAGGTCGTGCTCGGCGATCGCGAGCCCTGGGGCGCGTGGGGGCACGACGGCTTGAAGCAATCCCCCCACGTCAAGGAAACTTTGGCCTCGGGCGATCTGCGACTGAACCAGGAACTCGGCGGCGGATTCCTCAGCAGCTTCGATGTCGGCCTCGACTACACCCGTCGTCACAAGACCAAGACGGTCGACGAACACAATCTCATGTTGAGGAATTTTCGCCAGATGGTTCCGGTCGATCCGCGGTTCGTGAACGACCCGACATCGCTGGATTTCGCCGGCGATTGGAAGGTCATCGACATCGACATTCTCGATGCGTTGTCGACCTACTACGACACGACGCCGGTCACCGACACCGCGCACTACGACAAGTCGTGGAGCATCACTGAGGACATCGTCACGGGCTTCGCGAAAGCGAATATCAATTCGGGCGACCTTCACGGAAACGTGGGTGTACAGGTTGTGCGTCAGAGGCAGGAATCAAAGGGCCTGCGCATCAATGGAACGGGCGTCACGACCGTGCTCGAACCCGTCGATGTGACGAGGACCTATACCGATGTGTTGCCCACCTTGAACCTTTTCTATGACCTGGACACCAAGAACCGCATCCGCTTCGCCGCGGCCAAGGTCATGGCGCGGCCGCGCATGGACGACATGCGAGCAAACCTCGTGCCGGGCTTCGACAGCGGCATCTGCAACAGTGGCAACTGCGCGCCCGGCGCAGTTGTCCATCCATGGTCGGCCGGTGGCGGCAACCCGGATCTCAGGCCGTGGCGCGCCAAGGAAGTCGACATCGCCTACGAATGGTATGGCGGCAAGGCGACCTATCTCAGCGTCAATGCGTTTAACTTCTGGCTCGATAATTATATCTACAACAAGAGCGTGCCGTTCGATTTCTCGATCTTCCCGCTGCCGCCTAACGCGGCGCAAGTACTCGATCCGGCTACGTGCGATCCGATCAATGAAACAAACCCCTGCACGATCAGCAGCGTCGGAACCTTATCCATGCCTTCCAATGGTCAGGGAGGGTGGATCCGCGGGATCGAGGTGAGCGGCGCCGTTGATTTCGGCATGTTCGCCCATTTCCTCGACGGCTTCGGTGCACAGTTCGGCGTCGCCCACAGCAAGTACAAGCTTAAGGGTGAAGCAGCATCGACGGTTGGCGCCCTCCCGGGCTTCTCGCCGTGGGTCTACAACATCACCGGCTATTACGAGAAGAACGGTTTCCAGGCTCGGGCGAGCTATCGTTACCGCTCTACGTTCAAGGGCGAGGTGGTGTCCTTGTTCTCGAACCTAGGCACGCCGCAGATCTTGGCTGACAGGCAGCTCGATGCGCAGATCGGCTACACCTTCCAGCCAGGCTCCCGGATGAACGGTCTGGGAATCCTCCTCCAGGTCAACAATCTGCTGAACTCGCCGTATCGGACTTCCTTGGGCAGCCCGGCACCGCAGACACTCGAGACGTATGAGGAATACGGTCGGCAGTGGTTCCTCGGCGCCAGTTACCGCTTCTAGGCGAGTTCGAGTGAAAATCTTGGTTAGCCGTGCGAGGCCGCGAGTGCTTTTGTGTCTCGCGGCCGCCTTCCTCGCCTCCGCCGCGTCCGCGGCGGACCCGTGGCCGAAGCGGGCTGCGCCGACGCCTGACGCATCCCTGGATGCCCGGGTCCGTTCGATCGTCGCCGGCATGACGCTCGAGCAGAAGGTTGGGCAGATCACGCAGGCGGACATTCGCTCGGTGACGCCGGACGATGTGCGCAAATATTACCTTGGCTCGGTGCTCAACGGCGGCGGG
>WNFK01171553.1_pt1 | contig 24018 bp, 23 predicted proteins | sample 5400281 | NCBI WGS metagenome assembly WNFK01 (sample SAMN13153350, study PRJNA577476) | soil metagenome | isolation source: 20 cm soil on Douglas fir-dominated hillslope | place: USA:California | collected 2013-09-17
CTGGCAGCCCGCCTTCTCCAGCGCTTCCCGCACCGTCCGCACGATCCGCTCGGCGCCGGGGGTGTCGCCGTGGCAGCAGATCGTCTGCACCGAGATGTCAATGTCCACACCGTCCATGGCGCGGACTTTACCAAGCATCGCCATCTGCACGGCCTGCGCGGCCGCCTTGGCCGGGTCGGTGATGAGCGAGCCCGCGACCTTGCGGGACACCAGGGTGCCGTCCACGTTGTAGGCGCGGTCCGCGAAGCCCTCGGAGGCCACGCGGGCCCCCATCTTCCGGCAGGTGGCGTCGTAACGCCCGGAGGCGAGCGTCATCAGGATCAGGCCCGAGTCCATCGCGGACTGGCCGGCCGCGGTGGCGAGGGCCTCGTCGGCTTCCATCATGTTGTAGAGGATGCCGTGGGGTTTCATGTGCTGCAGCTCCACCCCCGCCGCGCGCGCGACCTCGCGCAGCGCGCCGGTCTGGTAGCAGAGGTAGTCCTGCAGCTCGCGCTGGCTCACGTCCATCTTGCGACGGCCGAATCCCATGAGATCGGGCAGCGAGGGATGGGCGCCCAGGGCCACCCGGTGGGCGAGGGCCAGCTCCACCGTCTTCCGCATGATGTGCGGGTCGCCGCCGTGGAAGCCGCAGGCCACGTTGGCGGAGCTGATGAACGGCATGATGGCCTCGTCGGCCCCGAGCGTCCACCGGCCATACGATTCGCCCATGTCGCAGTTGAGATCGATCATCTTCGGCATAACCCACCCCTCACCCTGCCCTCTCCCCTGAAGGGAGAGGGTTATTCGAGGACGCGGCCCAAGGTCTCGACGAAGCGGTCCACGTCGGCGTCGGTCATGGCCAGGGAGCAGGCGCCGAGCCCGCGCTGGGAGAGCAGCACGCCCTCGTTGACCAGGCCCAGGAAGGCGCGCGCGGGCGTCTTCGGATCCTCGGGCCGGGCGGAGCGGTAGTCGCTCAGCTTCTTCTTGGTGTGGTGCAGCCAGAAGAGCGAGCCGGTGCCGGTGATCTGGCCCGCGTAACCCTTCTTGCGCAGGAGGCGCCGCACCCCGTCGCGCAGCCGGTCGCCGAGCGCGTCCAGGCGCGCGTAAGCCTCCGGGGTGAGCTGCTCCATGGTGGCGATGCCGCCCGCCATCGTGAGCGGGTTGGCGTTGAAGGTGCCGCCGTGGTTGATGCGGCCCTTGCCGTCGCGCGGGTCGTAGTAGTTCATCACGTCCACGCGCCCGCCGAAGGCGCCCACCGCGAGGCCCCCGCCGATGATCTTGCCGAGGGTGGTGAGATCGGGCCGGATGTTGAACCGCTCCTGGGCGCCGCCGCGGCCGATCCGGAACGAGATCACCTCGTCGAAGATGAGCAGGATGCCCAGGCGCTGGGTGACCTCGCGCAACTTCTCGAGGAACCCCTCGCGCACCGGGATCAGGCCGGCGTTGGCCAGGAGCGGATCGATGATCAGCGCCGCGATGTCGCTCCCCTGCTTGTCGAGGATCTTCTCGCAGGCGCCCGCGTCGTTCCACGGCAGCGTCACCACGTGCTTGACCACCGCGGCGGGGACGCCCGAGGACCACGCCACCGACTTCGGCCGCTTGCGCGGGCCCGCGGAGGCCGGGTCCGGGGCCACGCTCACCAGCACCCAGTCGTGGGTGCCGTGGTAGGCGCCCTCGAACTTGGCGATCTTGGACCGGCCGGTGAAGGCGCGGGCCACCCGCACCGCGTGCATGGTGGCCTCGGTGCCGGAGTTCGCGAAGCGGATCACCTCCATGCCCGGGATGCGCGTGGTGAGGATCTCGGCGAGCCGGATCTCGTGCTCGCTCGGGCCCGGGAACGACATGCCGTTCACCGCCGCGTCCTGGATCGCCTTCACCACCTGCGGGTTGGCGTGGCCCAGGATCAGGCTCGTGTAGTTGCCGTTGAAGTCGAGCCGCTCGACCGAGTCGGCGTCCCAGATGCGCGCGCCCTCGCCGCGGGTGATGTAGAACGGGTACGGGTCGAAGAAGGTGGTGGTGCGGCTGTTGCCGCCCGGCATCACCCGCAGCGCCTCCTCGAAGAGCTGGCGGGAGCGGGGGGTCTTGGCCTGGTAGTCGGTGACGGCGCGCTCGAGAGACATGGCGTTCCTCCCTGGATCCGGTTCCTATTCGATCGCTGCGTCCAGCGTCCGGAGGCTCTGCCGCAGCATCGCATGAGCCTCGGCCACTGTCACGCGGCGGAAGTGGAGCCGCCCGCCCGGCTTCACCTGGGCGATCCGGCCTATGTGGAACGAGCAGATGGTGCCGATCTTGGTGTATCCGCCGGTGGATTGCCGATCCGCCAGCAGGACGATGGGCTGGCCGTCGCCGATGACCTGGATGCCGCCGAGCGCCACCCCGTCGGAGATGATGTCGTGGCCGCGGGTGTGCTCGATGAGGGCGCCCTTGAGCCGCGCGCCCATGCGATCGCTCTGGGGCAGCATCTCGTAGGGCGCGTCGAAGAGCGCGGCGATGCCTCGCGGGGTGAAACGGTCGTCCTGGGGTCCCAGCACCACCGCCAGGTCGGCCTCGCCCCCGTACGTGGGCACGCGGTCGGGATGCAGGCGGCGTGGCCGCGCGGCCCCCATCGGGCCCAGCGGCAGCCGGTCGGCCTTGCGCAGCGCGCGGCCCTCGAGGCCGCCCAGCCGGCCGCGTACGTAGGTCGAGCGCGATCCCAGCACGGGCGGCGTCTCGATGCCACCCGCGATGGCCACGTAGGCGCGCACCCCGCTCCGGGCGGGCCCGAGCTTGAGCACGTCGCCCGCGTGGACGCGCAGGCCCTGCCAGGCGGGCACCGGCGCGCCGTTCACGGTCGGCGCCGTGTCCGCGCCGGTGATCGCGATCAGCCGCTCGTCGGTGAACTCCAGGCGCGGCCCGATCAGGGTGCACTCGAGCCCCGCCGCGGTGTCGGGATTGGCGATCAGCCGGTTGGCGACGAGGAAGGCCTCGCGGTCCATCGGGCCCGACGCCGGGATGCCCACGCGGAGATGGCCGGGCCGGCCCAGATCCTGGACGGTCGTGAGCGGACCCGCGTCCTGGACCACCAGGTCGCTCATGGCAGGTCGCTCATGGCGGCGTGGCGACGGGCCCGGCGATGCGCGGCACGTAGCGCCCCGCGTCCACCAGGGCCGCGATGGCGTCGTACTCGGCGCGGTCGATCGGGCGGAAGCGCACGTGATCGCCGGCCCGGAGCAGGATCGGATCGACCGCGCTCGGATCGTAGAGGCGCACCGGCGTGCGGCCGAGCACCCAGAAGCCGCCGGGGCTCTCCACCGAGTAGATGCAGCACTGCACGCCCCCGATGCTCACGCTGCCCGGCGGCGTCTTCAGGCGCGGGTTCGTCAGGCGCGGGATCGTCAGCCGCTCGGGCATGCCGGTCATGTAGGGCAGCCCAGGGGTGAAGCCGACGAAGTAGACGTAGTAGTCGGCCTCCGCGTGCAGGCGCGCCGTCTCCTCGGGCGCGAGCCCGAGCTTGGCCGCCGCGGCCTCGAGCTCGAACCCCAGCTCGCCGCCGTAGCAGCACGGCAGCTCCACGGTGCGGACCGGCGGCAGGACCTCCGGGCGCGCCTCGGTGAGGAGCCCGCGCAGCGTGGCGGTCAGCTCGTCGTGGCCCACCACGAGCGGATCGTAGTAGACGAGCAGCGCGCGGTAACTGGGGACGGTCTCGCCGACCCCGGGCACGCGCTTCTGCTGGAGCAGGTACTCGAGCGCCAGGATCCTCGCGTTGATGCCCCGGGTGATCTCGTCACCCAGCTCGACCGAGAGCGCGCGGTCCCCGCAGGGGAGGAATCGCGGCTCGGACCAGATCGTCACCGGACGGGAGTGATCAGATTGCCGCCAGCGTGTGGTTCGGCAGGTCGGTGATGAACATGTGCCCCGGGCTGTGGGTGATCATGAACGCGGGCTTCGAGGCCAGCGCCACCGCCTGCGGCGTCACCCCGCAGGCCCAGAACACCGGGACCTCGCCCGCCCGCACGCCCACCGAGTCGCCCCAGTCGGGCTTGTTCACGTCGGCGATACCGAGGGCCGCCGGGTCGCCGATGTGCACGGGGGCGCCGTGGGCCCCGGGGAAGCGCGCGGAGGCGGTCACCGCCTTGGAGACGAGCCCGGTCGGGATCGGCCGCATCGAGACGACCATGGGCCCGTGGAACTGGCCGGCCGGCCGGCACGCCACCGACGTCTTCCACATCGCCACGTTCTTGCCCTCGTCGATGTGGCGCATCGGGATGCCCGCGTCGAGCAGCGCCCACTCGAACGTGAAGGAGCAGCCGAGCAGGAAGGCGACCAGGTCGTCGCGCCAGAACGGGGTCACGTCGGTGACCTCGTCGGCGAGCACGCCGTCCTTGTAGATGCGGTACCGGGGAATGTCCCGGCGGAGGTCGGCCCCCGGGGCCACTCCCACCGGCTCCGCGGAGCCCACGTCGGTGACCTCGATCAGCGGGCACGGCCGCGGGTTGCGCTGGCAGAAGAGCAGGAAGTCGTAGGCCTGCTCCTTCGGCAGCACCGCGAGATTGGCCTGCACGAAGCCGGGGGCGAGCCCGGCGGTGATGGTCGCGAGCCGGCCCGCCCGGATGTCGGCCCGGATCTCCTTCGGATGGCGCGCGTCGATCGGCATCGGTGATCTCCTCTCGCCCAGTCTACTTGAGGTGCCCGAGCCGGGGCCAGAGATCGGGGTTGGCGAGCACGTGCGGCTTCTCCCCGCGCAGCACGCGCAGCATCTCGGCGGTCACCTGGAGGGCCATGCCGCGCATGGTCTCGCGGGTCACCCCGGCGATGTGCGGCGAGACGATCACCTGCTCGAGCTGGAAGAGGCGGTTGTCGGAGGACGCGGGCTCCTCCTCGAAGACGTCGATGCCCGCCGCCCGGATCTTGCCGCTCTCGAGCCCGGCCACCAGCGCGTCCTCGTCCTGGGTCTTGCCCCTGGACGTATTCACGAAGATCACGCCGTCCTTCATCTGGGCCACCGCGGCGGCGTCGATCATGTGATGCGATTCCTTGGTGTGCGGCGTGTGGCAGGTCACCACGTCGGCCTGGCGCAGCACCGAGGCCATGTCGGGCATCGGCTCGACCCCGCGGTTGCGCACCTCGTCGGCCGGCACGAACTTGTCGTAGCCGATCACCCGCATGCCGAGCGCGGCCGCGGTCCGGGCCACCCGCCGGCCGATATTGCCGACCCCGATGATGCCGAGCGTCTTGCCGTTCATCTCGAGCATGCCTTCCCAGCGCGCCTTGCCCCAGTCGGCCTTGCGGGTGCGCTGGTCCACCACCACCGCCTGCTTGGCGCAGGCCAGCATGAGCATGATCGCGTGCTCGGCCACCGAGTTCGAGTTGGAGCCGGGGGCGTGCACCACCGCCACGCCGAGATCGGTGGCCGCGGGCAGGTCCACGATGTCGAGGCCCACCCCGTGGCGCCCGACCACCTTGAGCTGCGGGCAGGCGGCCATCAGGCTCCGGGTGCAATCCGGCTTGGACCGGAACAGGATGCCCGCGGCCTCCTTGGCGGCGGCGATCATGCCGGTCTCGGTCTCGGCGTTGGTGACGACCACCCGGGCCTCCGCCTCGAGCTGCTTCAGCCCATCGGCGTGGATGGGTCCCCCGAGCACGACGAGCGGCTTCATTCGGTCTCTCCCCTCCGGATCGCGGCCCCGGATATACCCGGCGCATTATAGCGGACTCGTCCTCGCCGAGTCACCCCGGCCCGGCCGCCGGGGAGAAACAACCCGGTAGAAGTTCCCACGCTCCCGCCCTGCCGGCGGCGGTTCACGACGCCGCCCCGGAAAGAACGGGGGTTACGATGCGCCCCTGCTCGCCCGCCGGCTGGCACGCGATTTGATAGGTCGCCGCCACCACTCATCATCCAAATCACTCGAGCCCGCAGTGACAGGAGGGAGCCGGCATGAGGCAGGAAGCGCTTCTGGAGGACGGAGGGGGCGTCGAGCGCACTGCGGCGCAGCACTGCTGGGCCGTGATCCTGGCCGGAGGCGAAGGGATGCGCCTGCGTCCGCTGGTCCGCCAGATGCTGGGGGCCGATCGGCCGAAGCAGTACGTGCGGCTCCTCGGCCAGCGGACCCTGCTGGGCCAGACGCTGGACCGGGTCTCGCTGGCGATTCCAGAGGAGCGCACCTTGGTCGTCACGGTCCGCCGGCATGCCAGCTATATCGCCGAGGAGTTCTCCGGCGGCCCGCATCCGCGGATCCTCGCCCAGCCGCTCGATCGCGGCACCGCGGCCGGCGTGCTCTACCCGGCCCACTGGATCGCCTGGCGCAACCCGGAGGCGACCGTGGCGATCTTCCCGTCCGACCACTTCCTGCTGGGCGAGACGAGCTTCATGGCCCACGTCGCCGAAGTCACCGCCTGGGTCCAGAAGCATCCGGAGCGGCTCGTGCTGCTGGGCGCTCCGCCCTCCTCACCGGAGGTGGAGTACGGGTGGATCGACCCGGGTGAGGCGCTCGGCGATGTCTCGACCGGCCCGGTCCGGGCCGTCCGCCAGTTCTGGGAGAAGCCGTCGGTCGCGCGCGCCCGCGCCTGTCTCGTGGCCGGTCACCTGTGGAATACCTCGGTGCTCGTCGGCAAGGTGGCCACGCTGGTACAGACCGGCTGGCAGGCCCTCCCCGACCTCAGCGACCGGCTGGCTCACATCGAGCCGTTCGTGGGCACGCCGGAGGAGGCCGATGCGGTCCGGCAGGCGTACGAGCTCATGCCGCGGGCGAACTTCTCGAAGGAGGTGCTCGAAAGGGCCGGGGATGCGCTCGCGGTCTCCCGGCTGCCGCGCATCGTCTGGTCCGATCTGGGCAGCCCGCACCGCGTCATGGAAGCCGTGACCCGGATGCGAATCCGGCCGGAGTGGGCCCTCCAGGCCGCGACGATCCTGGACGAGGCCTCTCAGGCGGAAGCGACCACCCGGGGAACCGGGCGGAGCGGCGGGATGAGCGTCACCTGAAGGTCGCAGTAGTCTCGTAGCATCTCCGGGTGCTGCTCTCGGATCTCGGCCACGACCGACTCCGCGTGCTTGCCGGTGCGAAGCTGCGTCGCCGCGTGAGACAGGATCCGCTGCTGGCGGGCCAGGTCGTGCTGGATCTCCGAGATCTCGGCCATGCGACGGGTGATCTCGGTCAGGAGTGACTCATCGAGGTCTCGGCGATTCGTCATCATCCCGTCGTCTCCTCTCGCATCGTGGGCCCTCGGGTGAACTCCGCCATCCCGAACCCGCTGCGAAGCAACCCGTCTGCCATCCGCCTAATCGGAGACATGGAGCCGGTTTGGCGGCGCGCTCGCGCCCGCCGCGCGATCGAATGGCCAAGCCTTACCGGGTAGAAACTTCCTGTGTCATGAAGGGAGCAGGAGCCGGCGGGTCGTTCTTACCGCGCGACAATACCGTCGTCGCCCGGCGCGCACGCGAATTGCAAACCGACATCCTCATACTTTCCGCCACATCGGCGGGTGCGTGGCGCGGGCACGGCACTTGCTCAGTCACGGACCATGGGCAATCCGGAATGTCGGTGAAGTCTCAGATCCTGATCGTGGACGACGAGGAAGACTCGCGCGCCGCGCTCGAGGCTCTGCTCGGCACCTGGGGATACGCGACGGACACCGCGTCGCAGGGGCGGGAGGCGCTTGAGAAGGCGCCGCTGCTGCGCCCCTCCCTCGTGATCACCGATCTCATGATGCCGGACATGGACGGGCTCGCGCTCCTGAACGCGCTGCAACAGGAGATGCCGAGGGTCCCGGTGATCATCCTGACCGGCCGCGCCAGCGTGGACACCGCGGTGGGCGCGATGCGCCAGGGCGCCTACGACTACCTCACCAAGCCGGTGGACCTCGACCGGCTCCGGCTGCTGGTCGAGAAGGCCCTGGACCGGGCGCGGACCCTGGACGAGATCACGATCCTGCGGCGGCGCGTGAAGGACGTCTGGGGCATGGGCCGGCTGATCGGCCGCAGCGCGCCCATGCAAGAGGTCCACCGCCTCATCGAGCAGGCCGCGGCCACCTCCGCGCCCGTGCTGATCCACGGCGAGACCGGCACCGGCAAGGAGCTGGTGGCCCGCACGCTCCACGACCTCTCGGCCCGCGCGGTCGGCCCGTTCGTGGCAGTCAACTGCGCGGCCATGCCGGAGACGCTGCTGGAGAGCGAGATCTTCGGCCACGAGCGAGGCGCGTTCACCGACGCGCGCGACCGCCGCGAGGGCTGCTTCGAGCTGGCCCACGGGGGCACGCTCCTCCTCGACGAGGTGGCCGAGATGGCGCCCGGGACCCAGGCCAAGTTCCTCCGCGTGCTCGAGGAGGGCTCGTTCCGCCGGCTGGGCGGCAAGACCGAGATCAAGGTGGACGTGCGCGTGGTGGCCGCCACCAACAAGGATCCGATCGCGGCCATGAAGGAGGGGGCGTTTCGCGAGGACCTGTACTACCGGCTCAAGACCGGCTTCATCGAGGAGTTCAACGGCAAGTACGACAAGCGCATCACCGGCGCCGACGACGCCACCGTCAAGATCCTGATGGCGCACGCGTGGCCGGGCAACGTGCGCGAGCTGCGCAACGTGGTGGAGCGCGCCTTCATCGCCTGCGAGGGCGACGTGCTCACCCCGAGGTACCTGCCGAGCACCTCGCCGGTCGCGGTCGCGGCGCCCACCGCCTGGAGCGGGGATCCCGACGCGCTCACCGTCCCCATCGGGTTGCCCCTGCGCGAGGTCGAGAAGCAATTCGTGCTGCGGACGCTGGCCGCCGAGCACAACAACAAGACCCGCGCGGCCGATCGGCTCGCGATCAGCACCAAGACGCTTCACAACATGCTGCAGCGCTGGGGGTTGCTGGGCCGCAACGTCGCCACTCGGACCGGCCCGTGATCCAGGTGGACCGCTCGATGGATCGGCGAGAGACGGCGCGGGAACGGTTCGACGACCTCGAGGGGGCGATCGGGCGGCTCGGTAACCTCTCCGATGAAGCCCGGGCGGACCTGACGGATCGCCTCACCGCCCTGCGGACGTGTCTGGAGGCGGAGCGCGTTGCCGATCGCGAGGAGCTGCACCAGCTGGGCCATGATCTCCGCGCTCCGCTCAACGCGATCGCGGGCTGGGCCCATATCCTGCGTCTGGAGGCGACGACCGCGGGGACGGTGCTGCGGGCGGCGGATGTCTTCGATCGGAACGTGCGCGCCTTGACGCGGGTGATCGACGGCTACACCGCGGACCCGGGCTCCTAGCGCCCGACCGTGCCGATCACCGCGGCGAGGTGCGCCGCGTCCACCGGCTTGACGAGGTGGGTGTCGAAACCGGCTTCGTGCGAGCGGCGGTGATCCTCGGGGAGACCGTAGCCGGTGAGCGCCACCAGCCGCACCGTGCGGCCGGCCTCGGTCGCCCGCACCCGGCGGGCGACCTCGTACCCGTCGAGGCCCGGCAGCCCCACGTCCACCAGCGCGATATCCGGGCGCACCGTCAGGATGGCCTCGACGCCGCTCGGCCCGTCCCCCGCCTCGTGGACCTCGTGACCGGCGCGCTCGAGGAGATACCGGAGCATGTCGCGGCTGTCGCGGCTGTCCTCGACGATCAGGATGCGCCGCGGGCTCGCGGGCTGCGGCGCGGCGGCCGGGGCGACCGCGTGCGGCTCGGGGACCTGAGGCAGCTCGACGATGACCGTGCTGCCGCGCCCCGGGCCCGGGCTCCGGACCTCGACTCGTCCGCCGTGCTGCTCGGCGAGGCGCCGCACCAGGGTCAGACCGATGCCGAGCCCGCCTTCCGCCCGGTCGAGGGTCCGCTCACCCTGGAAGAAGAGGTCGAAGACCCGCTCGATCATGTGAGGGCTCATCCCGGCGCCGGTGTCGGTGACGGTGAGCCGCCCCATGCGCCCGTCGCCGCCGACCGTGAGATCAATGCCTCCGCCCTTCGGGGTGTACTTGACCGCGTTCGAGAGCAGGTTCATCACGATCTGCTCGACCCGCGATTGGTCGGCCTCGACCCAGGTGGGCTCGGCCCGCACGGTCACGGTGTGATGGGGCACCTCGCCGGGGGGCATGAGCCCGGCGACACATCGCCGGACGGTCTCGGCCAGATCCACCGGCACGCGGACGAGGGTGATCTTGCCGGTGCTGACGCGGCCCACGTCGAGCAGGTCGTCGACGAGCCGGGCGAGCTGACGCACCTGCCGGGCGATGACTGCCTGCGCCTTCGCCGCGGGCGCGTCATGGTCGGGCTGCACGTCGAGCACGCGCACCGCGCTGCCGATCACGTCGAGAGGATTCCGCAGCTCGTGGCCGAGCATGGCCAGGAACTCGTCCTTGGCCCGGTTGGTGGCCTCCGCCTCCTCTCGCGCCTCCTGCTCGCGCGCGAAGAGCGCAGCCCGCACCTGGGCGGCCTGGCGCTCGATGGTGACGTCGCTGACGATGCACACGAGACCGGCAAGCGCGTCGCCTTCGAGCACCGGGTCGACGAGCAGACGGAACCAGCCGTGATCCCGCTGCAGCTCGAGCGTCTCCCGCCGTCGGCTGTGCTCCACCCCGGTGGTGGGCGACGGCTTGCCGCTCCCGCCCAGCTGCTCCCAGAGGCCGGCCCAGGGCCGGCCGACCAGGGCAGCCGGGGCGGTGCCGACCAGCGCGGCGAACGCGCCGTTGCAGCGGGCCACCGTGCCGTCGACGCCGAGGAGGCAGATGCCGTCGCCGATCGCGTCGAAGGTGGCCTGCCACTCGCGGCTCGCCGCGCGCAGCCCTTCCTCGGCGCGCCGGAGACGCAGCAGCGAGTGCATCGTGGCGAGCAGGACCGCGGGCTCGACCGGATCGGTGAGGTAGCTGTCCGCGCCGCCTTCGTAGGCCAGGTCCTGGGCCTTGTCGCTGACGAACGTCGCCGAGATGTGCACGATCGGCACCGTGAGCGTCGCCGCCGCGGCCCGGAGGCGCCGGCAGACCTCGAACCCATCCATGTCCGGCAGGTTCACGTCGAGCAGGATCAGGACGGGCCGGCTCTCCGCGGCGATCCGGAGCGCCTCGGCCCCGGTGGCCGCCTGCAGCACCTGGAAGCCCGCGCGCTTGAGCATCTCGGTGCGCGCATAGCGCGACGCTTCGTAGTCGTCCACGTTGAGGATGAGGCCCCGGGAGTCAGTCACGGGCGGGCTCCCCGGCCGCGGGGGCCGACAGGGCCGCCCGGAGATCGTCGGCGGTGTCGCCGGCCGCCAGGGCCTGCTTGGACAGGATCCGGAGCGCGTGCGGGGCCAGACGGCGCCGCTCGTCGTCGCTGAGCGCCTTCGACGTCAGGACGACCACCGGGATGTCCATCGTCGCCGGATCCTCCTTCAGACGCGCCAGCACGTCGAAGCCGGACATCTCGGGCATGACGAGGTCGAGCACGATGGCGTCCGGGCGCTCGGCCCGCGCGTCGCGGAGCCCCTCCACCGGGCCGACCGCCTCCCGGACATCGAAGGCGGTTCCCGCCAGATGGTTGCGCACGAGATAGCGGGAGATCTCATCATCGTCGATCACGAGCACTCGCCGGCCGTGCCCCCGGTCGAGCAGGCGATTCAGGGTGCCGAGCAGCCAGGCCGAGTGCACGGGCTTGATCGCGTAGGCGTCCGCCCCCAGGGTCAGGCCCTTCGCCTGATCATCGATGCTCGACACCACGACGACCGGCATCGCGCGGGTGTCGTCGCGCCGCCGCACCTCGCCGATGAACGCCCAGGCGTCCTCGCCCTGGAGGCGGATGTCGAGCACCATGGCGGCCGGGTGCAGCTGATCGATGAGCCTCCGCGCGTCCGGAAGCGTGCGCGCCGCCACCGCCTGGAACGGCGAGTCGCGGAAGTAGTGCTCGTAGAGCAGCAGATCCTGGGCGCTGTCCTCCACCACCAGCACCGGCACCCGGCCCGGCTCGACCGCGCCGGCCGGCTCGGCCGGGGTGGAGGCTCCGGGCTCGGCCTCGACCTCGTACCGGACCGGGATCGTGGTGGTGAACGTGGATCCCACTCCCGGGATGCTCTCCAGCGCGACGCCACCGCCGAGCAGAGCGGCGAGCCGCCGCACCAGGGGCAGGCCGAGCCCGGTGCCGCGCACGCGACGCTGCACCGGATTCTCGAGCTGGCCGAACTCCTCGAAGATGCGCTGCTGATCCTCGGGCGCGATGCCGATGCCGGTGTCGGCCACCGAGAACGCGATCATCCCCTCTCCGGCCGGCCGCGCGCTCACCCGGATCTCACCGCGCTCGGTGAACTTCAGCGCGTTCGAGAGCAGGTTGCGCAGGATCTGCGAGACCTTGCCCTCGTCGGTGTGCAACGGAGGCAGCCCGTCCGGCTCCTCGAAGATCAGGTTGACCGACTCGTTGAGGAGCAGCGGCCGCAGCATGCCGCGCAGCGCGGCGAAGAGGTCCCGTACGTCGAAGTCGGCCGCGCGGATCACGATCTTGCCCGCCTCGACCTTGGCGAGGTCGAGCAGGTCGTTGACCAGCTCGGTGAGATCCTCGGCGGCCTGGCGGATATAGCCCACCTGGCGCCGCTGCGCGGCGGTCAGCGGGCTCTCCGCGTCCTCCAGGAGCAGCCGGGAGAGGGCCATCATCGAGTTGAGCGGGGTGCGGAACTCGTGGCTCATGTTCGAGAGGAACCGCGACTTCATCTCGTCGGCGCGCCGGAGCGTGTCCGCCTTCTCGTCGAGCTCCGCGTAGAGGGCGAGAACGCCCCGGTTGGTATCCTGCAGCTCGGCGTTCAGGCGGGAGAGGTCCTCCTGGCGCTGGCGGAGCTCCTCGAGGGTGCCGAGCAGTTCCTGGTTCTGCTGCCTGACCTCCTCCAGCGGACCCCGGGGCGCTTCGCCCGCGAGGGCGTCGGCGAGGGCCGCGAGCCCGGCAGTGGTGACCTGCGGAGCCCGGCGCGGGAAGAGCTTGCTGAGGGTGATGGTGGCCCCCGTGCCGGGCCGGCTCGTCACGTCGAAGTGATCGACGAGGCGGCGGGCCCCGAGCATGCCGATACCCATGCCGGTCGAGGAGCGGTACCGGCCCGAGAGGATCGCGTCGAGATCCCGGATGCCGGGCCCCCGGTCGCTCACGCGCACGACCAGGAGCTGGGGCGCGCGACGTCCCTCGACCGCCATCTCGACCTTGCCCCCGCCCGCGTACATGAAGGCGTTGCGCGCGATCTCGGACACCGCGGTCGCGATGCGGGTCTGGTCCTGGCCGTCGAAGCCGAGGCGGGCCGCGATCTCCCGGGCCCGCTGGCGGACCGCGACCACGTCCTGCTCGTGCCGGACGAAGAGCGAGACGAGGGGCAGGCTCATGTCCGGATCATCCGGGAGTGCGCCGGATCGCCACGACCGTCACGTCGTCGCGGCCCCGGCTCCAGTCGCGGTAGAGGATGCCCGCGACCAGCGCGGGATGGCGGCTGGGCAGGCCGGGGTAGCGCTCGATCTGCCAGCGGCTGACGAGCCCGTCGGAGTGCATGACGAGGAGCGCGGCGTCGGGCCACGGGTAGGCGAACTCGTTGATGCGGCCGGCGTTGTGCCCGGCGGTACCGTTACCGGAGACGAGGTGCCGGGTCGCGTCGCCCGCGACGATCGCCCCCCCGATGTTGCCGATCCCCGAGTAGGCGACCACGCCCCGGGCCGGGTCGATGCGCGCCACCGCCACCGCGGCGCCCCGGCTCCCGCGGAGCGCGTCATGGATCACCGCCACCTGCTCGGCGGGCGGCCGCTCCGGCGCGGACTCGAAGCAGGCGACCGCGAGGCGAGCGGCGTCCGCGGCCCCGGGCCCGTGGCCGAGGCCGTCGACGACCATCACGCTCGGACACGCGAGGCCGGCGGCCACCGAGAAGCCATCCCCGCACACGTCCTCACCCGCCTTCGGTACGCTCACCCCCCCGGCCTGCACCGGGAGAGCGCGCGCCTCGCGCCGGCCGTGCGCGTCGACCCGCGCCAGGATCGCGGTACCGCCGGGCTGAGCCGAATACACGTCCATGAGCGACGCGAGACGGTCCACCGCCCCCAGCCCGGTGCCCGGGCTGCCCGCGGTGGAGTATCCATCCCGGAAGCACTCGGCGACGCTCGCCATGCCGGCGCCCCGATCCAGCGCGAGCACCTCGATCGCCCCGGGCGCCTCGAGCGCGCGCACGAGCAGCTCGCCGCCGCCCGCGTGCTTGACCAGGTTGCTCCCCAGTTCGTTGACCACGAGCGCGAGCCGGCCCTGCTCGCCCGCGTCGAGCCCCACCAGGCCGGCGAGGCCCAGGATCTGGCGGCGCGCCTCGCCCACCTGGCTCGGCTCGGTGATCGCGAACGGCAGCGGCGTGCGCGCGACGATCATTTCCATCTCGTTATGCGGACGCGCGTGCCCTGGCCGGCCGCGGAGGTGATGTCGAACTCGCTCGACAATCGCCGCGCCCCGCCCAGGCCCAGACCGAGGCCGGCGCCGGTGGTGTAGCCGTCGCGAAGCGCCTGCGGAAGGTCCGCGATGCCGGGCCCCTTGTCCTCGAAGGTGAGCCGTAACCCCCGGCGCGCTCCTTCCACCAGCTCCTCGATCCGCGTCGAGCCCCCGCCGCCGTGGACCAGGGTGTTGCGCGCCAGTTCGCTCGCTGCGGTCACGATCTTGGTCTGGTCGACCAGGCTGAAGGCCAGGCCCACCGCCCACTGGCGCGTGACCTGCCGGACGCGGACGACGTCCTCGTCGGAGTGCACGTCCAGCGTCTCTTCACGAACCGTGGGCATCGAGCCCCCCGCCCGGGCCGAGCCGGCGGCGGATCAGAGCCATGCCCTTCTCCGCGTTCAGCGCGGTGCGAACTCCGTCCAGGTTCAGCCCGAGCTCGACCAGGGTGATGGCGACCGCGGGCCGCATGCCCACCACCACGGTCTCCGCGTCCAGGATGCGCGACATGCTGGCGATGTTGGCGAGCGCGCGGCCGATGAAGGAGTCGACGATCTCCAGTGCCGAGATGTCGATGAGCACCCCTCGGGCCCGATGCCGGACGATCTGCTGGGTCAGCTCGTCCTGCAGCGTCATGACCAGCCGGTCGTGCATCTCCACCTGGATGGTGACCAGCAGGAACTCCCCCAGCTTCAGGATCGGGATGCGCTCGGTCGGCGGCTTGCCGTCAAGCACGGGGGCCGCTTCGCGTCACGGTGCTGCCCACGCGCCCCATCGCGAGCACGAGCGCGTCGGCGAGCGTGGCCTTGGTGGCGACGTTGCCGAGGTCGACGCCCAGGTGCACGATCGTCTGGGCGATCTGGGGTCGGATGCCGCTGATGATGCACTCCGCGCCCATCAGGCGCGCCGCCCCCACCGTCTTGAGCAGATGCTGGGCCACGAGGGTATCCACGGTGGGCACGCCGGTGATGTCGACGATGGCGATCGAGGCCCCGGTGTCCACGATGCGCTGCAGCAGGCTCTCCATCACCACCTGGGTCCGCTCGCTGTCGAGCGTGCCGATCAGAGGCACCGCGAGGACACCCTCCCACAACGAGACGACCGGCGTGGACAGCTCGAGCATCTCGCGCTGCTGCCGCACGATGACCTCCTCGCGGCTCTTCAGGAAGATCTCGGCGGTCAGGAGCCCGAGCCGGTCGAGCAGGAGCGTGGCGGTCCACATCTCGCGCGCGAGGCCCTCCGCGTCGGCGCGATATTCACTCTGGAGTCGCGAGAAGAGCGGCTGCTTGAATGAGAAGACGAAGGTGGCGGTCTCGGTCGGGGTGGAGCCCAGCCGCGCGCGGGAGGCCGACATGGTGGCCAGCGTGTCCCGCACCTTCGTCCACTCCGGGCCGTCGATTCCCCCGCTCGGGTCGGCCGCCATCGCGTCCGCGAGCAGCCGCGCGAAGGTCCGCGCGTGCGCTTCCACCTCGGCTCGATCGACGACCCCGCGGCCGCCGCCCTTCGTGAGGAGACCGATCCATTCGTTGAGGATCTGCGACTCGTGCTCCCGCACGATCGTTGCGAGCTTGCTCCGGTGGTCCGCCATGTCTCGGGCTCCCGTCCGCGTGACGTAGCGGGCGATCTCCCCGCGGAGCATCATTAGACGTGGCGACTTGCGCGTTTACAAGCGTTGCGCGAGGGATTTCCGAGCGTTTCGCACGCGCTCGGTAAAAACTTCCAGCCCGCGTCGCCTTCGGGCATTCGGCGCCGCCCCATTGACAAGGCGGGCGATTTGAAGATAATCACCGCACCCGCACACCCGAATCGGGCTTATTCCAGCTTCTCGACCACTCTGACCTACGTCTCATGGAGGAGACGGCGGTGGGCCTACTCCGGCGCAGATGCCTGTCGATGCTCGCGGCGGCTTCGAACGCCGTGCGCTCGACCGTGGCCGTGACCCTGGCGGTGCTCCTGGCCGGCCTTGTCGGGGGCCCGGGACGCCCCGCCGCGGCCGCGGGCCCCGAGGGTCAGGTGACCTGGGCCGTGCACATCACGCTCGCCCCGACCTGGTTCGATCCGGCGGAGACCGCGGGGATCATCACGCCCTTCATGGTGCTGTACGCCATGCACGATGCGCTCGTGAAGCCGATGCCCGGCAAGCCGATGGCACCGTCCCTCGCCGAGTCGTGGACCCAGTCGAAGGACGGCCTCACCTACGACTTCGTGCTGCGCAAGAACGTGCGCTTCCACAACGGCGACCTGATGACCGCCGAGGACGTGAAGTACTCCTTCGAACGGTACCGGGGCGCGAGCGCGGCCCTGCTCAAGGGCAAGGTCGCCCGCGTCGAGGTGCTCGACCTCCACCGCGTCCGCTTCACCCTGAAGCAGGCGTGGCCCGACTTCCTGGCCTTCTACGCCACGCCCGCGACCGGCGCGGCCTGGATCGTGCCCAAGAAGTACGTCGAGCAGGTGGGCGAGGAGGGCTTCAAGAAGGCGCCGGTGGGGGCGGGGCCGTACAAGTTCGTCTCGTTCAAGCCGGGGGTGGAGCTGACCCTGGAGGCGCACGAGCAGTACTGGCGGAAGGTCCCGACGGTGAAGACCCTGGTGCTGCGGACCATCCCCGACGAGTCCACCCGCCTGGCCGCGCTCAAGCTCGGCGAGGTGGACGTGGCCTACTCGGTCACCGGACCGCTCGCCGAGGAGCTCAAGCGCTCGGCCGGGCTCACCCTGGCGCCGACCTACTTCACCTTCACCACCTGGCTGGTGTTCTCCGAGCAGTCGGACCCGAAGTCGCCCTGGCACGACCGGCGCGTGCGCCTGGCCGCGAACCTGGCGATCGACCGCGCCGGCATCAATAACGCGGTCTACCTGGGCCTCTCCAAGCTCTCCCACTCCTTCATTCCCCAGGGCATGGAGTACTTCTGGGCTCCCCCGCCCTACGTCTTCGACCCCAGGCGGGCCAAGCAGCTCCTGGCGGAGGCCGGCTATCCGAACGGCTTCGACGCGGGCGATCTCACCGGGGACACGATCTACGGGGTGGCCATCGGGGAGCCGGTGGCGAACTACCTGCAGCAGGTCGGGATCCGGCTCCGCCTCCGGCCGATGGAGCGGGTCGCGTTCTTCAAGGAGTACGGCGAGAAGAAGCTGCGCGGGGTCATCTTCAGTGGCAGCGGGGCGCCCGGCAACGCGCCCACGCGCCTCGAGCAGTACGCGGTGACCGGCGGGCGCTATACTTACGGCGCCTATCCCGACGTGGACGGGCTCTACACCGAGCAGGTCAACGAGATGAACCCGCGGGTGCGCCAGCAGATCCTCTACAAGATGCAGCAGCTCATCCACGAGAAGGTGATGTTCGGGCCGGTGATCGAGCCCGCCTTCCTCAACGGGGTGGGCCCGCGTCTCGAGGTCCACGGGCTGGGTCTCATCGCCAACCACGCGTACTCGGCGCCGTACGAAGACGTGCGCCTGAAGAAGAAGTGACATGAAGCGCTACATTCTCAAGCGGGTCGGCTTCGCGGGCATCTCGCTCGTGCTCCTGTCCGTCACGATCTTCCTCCTCGTCCGGCTCACCGGCGATCCCACCGTGCTCCTCGTCGAGCCGGGGGCCAGCCAGGCCGACATGGAGGCCATCCGCCAGCAGTTCGGCCTCGACCGCCCGATCTGGGTGCAGTACGGCCACTTCGTCTCGAGCCTGGTACGGGGCGATCTCGGCCACTCCTTCTACTACCGCACCCCGGTGCTCGAGCTGTATCTCTCCCGGCTGCCCAGCTCGCTCATGCTCGCCGCGGCCGCGATGGCCTTCTCGCTGGTGATCGGCATCCCCACCGGGATCATCGCGGCGGTGCGCGTCAACCAGTGGTGGGACAGCGCGGGCAAGGTGTTCGCCCTCCTCGGGCTGTCGCTGCCCTCGTTCTGGGTGGGTCTTCTCCTGATCCTCTTCTTCTCGGTCTATCTCGGGTGGCTCCCGTCCTCCGGGTCCGGCACCGCGGCGCATCTCGTGATGCCCGCGTTCGCCCTCGGCTGGTACTTCGCGGCCGCCCACATGCGGCTCACCCGCTCGTCCATGCTGGACGTGCTGGGCTCCGAGTACGTGAAGCTGGCCCGCCTGAAGGGCCTGCCGGAGGCGCTCGTGATCGGCAAGCACGCGTTCAAGAATGCGCTCATCCCGGTGCTGACCCTGGCCGGGATCAACCTGGTGATCATGGTCAACGTCGCGGTGGTGGTGGAGACCGTCTTCGCGTGGCCGGGCATCGGCCGGCTCCTCTACGAGGGCATCGCGTTCCGCGACTTCCCGGTGGTGCAGGCGACGGTCATCCTGAACGGGGCCATGGTGGTGGTGGTGAGCCTCCTCGTCGACATCCTCTACGCGGTGATCGACCCGCGCATCCGGCTCGCCCGATGAACGGCAGCCGCGCCGCCACCCTCCCCATCGCCCGGCGCCTCAGCTCGTTCCGGAGCGACGGCTTCCCGATGATCCCGGTGTCCATCCTCGGGCTGCTGATCTTCGTGGCGGTCTTCGCCAACGTGCTCGCGCCCCACGATCCCGAGGTCGGCAGCCTCGGGGAGCGGTTCCGCCCGCCGGGCTGGCAGCAGGGCGGCAGCGAGAAGTTCCTGCTCGGCAGCGACCACCTGGGGCGCGACGTGCTCTCGCGGCTGATCTTCGGCGCGCGGGTCTCGATCGTGGTCGGCTTCACCGCGGTGCTGGTGGCGGGCGTACTCGGCACCGGGCTCGGCATCCTGTCCGGCTACCTGGGCGGCTGGGTGGACCAGGTCATCATGCGGCTCACCGACGCGTGGCTCGCCCTGCCCGCGCTGACCTTCGCGATCTTCCTGGCCGCGGTGGTGGGACCGAGCGAGATGAACATCGTGATCATCCTGGGCTCGGTCTACTGGACGCGCTACGCGCGGGTGATCCGCGGTGAGGTGCTCTCGCTCAAGGAGCGCGACTTCGTCCGCCTCGCCATCGTGGCGGGCTGCTCCAAGCGCACGATCATGAAGCGGCACATCCTGCCCAACGTGCTCAACTCCGCGATCGTGCTGGGTACCCTCATGCTCGGGGTGGTGGTGGTGACGGAAGCGGCGCTCTCGTTCCTCGGGGTCGGGGTACCGCCGCCCAAGCCGGCGTGGGGGCTGATGCTCGCCGACGGCAAGAAGGGCATGATGGCGGGCTACTGGTGGCTCACCGTGCTGCCCGGCTGCTGCATCATGTTCATGGTCCTCTCCGCCAATCTCCTGGGTGACTGGCTCCGCGTGAAGCTCGACCCCCAGCTCCGCCAGCTGTGAGCGCGGCGCCCCTTCTCGAGCTGCGCAACCTCTCGACCCACTACGTGAGCGCGCGGGGCACCCGCGTGGTGCGCGCGGTGGACGAGGTCTCGCTCACCCTGGAGGCGAGCAGCACGCTCGGCATCGTGGGCGAGTCCGGCTCGGGCAAGAGTACCCTCGCCCTGACCATCCTGCGCCTGCTGCCGCCCGCGGCCCACATCACGGGCGGAGAGATCCTTTTCGAGGGCGACGATCTGCGCACCAAGTCCGACGTGGAGATGCGGCGCATCCGCGGCAAGCGCATCGCGATGATCCTGCAGGATCCGATGGCGTCGCTGAACCCGCTCTTCACCGTCGGGGACCAGGTCGCGGAGCCGCTCCGGGTGCACGAGGGAGTCGGGCGCGCGGGCGCCTGGAGCCGGGCCAAGGACCTGCTGAAGTCGGTGCGCATCTCCGCCCCGGAGTCGCGGGTCGGCGAGTATCCCCACCAGATGTCGGGCGGCATGCGCCAGCGCATCGTGGGGGCGATCGCGATCTCCTGCGCTCCCCGGCTGCTCATCGCCGACGAGCCCACCACGAGCCTCGACCTCACGATCCAGGCCCAGTACCTGAACCTCCTGCGGGACCTGCAGCGGCAGCACGAGCTGGCCTTGATCTTCATCACCCACAACCTCGGCATCGTGGCCAAGATGTGCGACCAGGTGGCGGTGATGTACGCGGGACGCCTCGTGGAGTGGGGGCCGGTGACCCGGATCTTCGACGCGCCCGCCCACCCGTACACCCAGGCGCTGCTCGGCTCCATCCCCCGCATGGGCGGCGACGCCCGCGAGCGCCTCACCGCCATCGAGGGCCAGCCCCCGGACCTGGCCGCCCCGCCGTCCGGCTGCGCCTTCCATCCCCGCTGCCCGCACGTGATGGCCCAGTGCCGCGAGCAGGCGCCGCCCGAGACCGTGCTGGCTCCGCGCCACACCACGCGCTGCTGGCTCTCGGTGCCGGCTCCCGCTCGATGACCTCGACTCCGATCCTCGAGGCGCAGAACCTCACCAAGCACTTCCCGGTGAAGCGCGGGGTCTTCGCCAAGACGCTCGGGGTGGTGCGGGCGGTGGACGGCGTGACCTTCTCGATCGCACCCGGCCAGACCCTGGGCCTGGTGGGCGAGTCCGGCTGCGGTAAGACCACCACCGCCAAGCTGGTGCTGCGGCTGGAGGAGCCCACCGCCGGCGCCCTGCGCTTCGAGGGCCAGGAGATCGGGGGCCTGGGCGGCAACGACGTGAAGCGGTACCGGCGCGCGGTGCAGGCGGTGTTCCAGGACCCGTTCGCGTCACTCAACCCGCGGATGCGGGTGGACGCCATCATCTCGGAGCCCCTGATCACCCACGAGCGGCTCCCCGCCGCCGAGGTGGCCAAGCGGGTGCGCCAGGTGATCGACCTGGTCGGACTGCCGGAGCGGGCCGCGAACCTCTTCCCCCACGAGTTCTCGGGTGGCCAGCGCCAGCGCATCGCGATCGCGCGGTCCCTGACGCTCTCGCCCAAGCTGGTCGTGCTCGACGAGCCGGTGTCCGCGCTCGACGTGTCGATCCGCGCCCAGATCCTGAACCTGCTGCGCGATCTGCAGGCCCAGCTCGGGCTCTCCTACCTCTTCATCGCCCACGACCTGGCCGCGGTGGCGCACATGAGCCACACCATCGCGGTGATGTATCTCGGTCAGATCGTGGAGATCGGCGAGGCCGCGACCGTCGCGCGCCGGCCGCTGCATCCCTACACCCAGGCGCTCTTCGCGGCGGCCCTCCCATCACATCCGTCGGAGCAGCGCGGGGAGATGGCGCTGGCCGGTGAAGTGCCGAGCCCGCTCAACCCGCCCGCGGCCTGCCGCTTCCACCCGCGCTGCCCGCACGTGATGGCCCGCTGCTCCAGCGAGGAGCCGGTGCTGCGCGAGCACGATGGCCGGCGGGTGTCCTGTCACCTATATTCGGAGGGGGGCTTCGCCCCCCTTCCGAACCTCCCCCCGAAACGATAGGAAGCGCGGGCGAAGCCCGCGCTCGAACGTGGATCGGTCCAGTGCCCGCTCGTCGTGCGGGCCGGGTATCAGCGGTCCGCGGCGATCGGTCGGACGGCGGCGGGGGTGGCAGTCAGGCCGAGGTCGCGGGCCTCGGTGAGGACGCGCGCGTTGACCTCCGCGTCGTCGGTCGCGGCGACCACGCGCGCGAAGCCGGAGACGTCGCCGGGCGCGTACTCGCGGGGCCACCAGGCGAGGCGACCCTCGCGGGCTACCTCGAGGAGGGCGGGCGCCAGCCACGGGCTCACCACCGTGACGCGGGTGCCCGCCTCCAGCAGCGACGCGATCGCCCGAGCGGCGATGATCCCGCCGCCGACCACCAAGCACGACTCCTTGCGCTCGCTCACGTCGCTGGCCCCCATCGGCCCGAGCAACCGCTGTGCCAGGATCGAACCGCGCGGAACCGCGCCAGAATCGAGCGCGGACCACGGGGTGGCCGCGCCCGGCTGATCATCCGTTAGGCAGGCGCTGCCACGAATTCGGTCACGGAGCGGCCCCGAGGCTACAATGACCGGACCATGGATCTCCTGTGGCTGCTCGTCGACATCGTGCTCCACCTGGATCGGCATCTCAGCGAGGTCATCCAGCAGTACGGAGTCTGGACGTACCTGATCCTGTTCCTGATCGTCTTCTGCGAGACCGGCCTGGTGGTGACCCCGTTCCTGCCCGGCGACTCGCTGCTGTTCGCGGTCGGCACCTTCGCGGCCCTCGGGGCGCTCGACCTGGGGCTGGTCATCGCGCTGCTGAGCGCGGCGGCGATCCTGGGGGACAGCCTCAACTACGCGGTCGGGGCGACGATCGGCCCGCGCGTGTTCCGGCAGGATGGCGTGCGGTTCCTCAACCGTCGGCATCTCGAGCGCACCCACGAATTCTACGAGCGCTACGGGGCCAAGACCATCGTGATCGCGCGGTTCGTGCCGATCGTGCGGACCTTCGCCCCGTTCGTGGCGGGGATCGGCCGGATGCGATACCGGCAGTTCCTCTTCTACAACGTGGCGGGCGCGCTCCTGTGGATCCTGGGCCTGGTGCTGGGCGGCTACCTCTTCGGCAATATCCCGGTGGTCCGGCGCAACTTCTCGCTCGTGATCTTCGCGATCATCATCCTATCGATCCTGCCCGGGATCATCGAGGTGTGGCGTCAGCGGGGGCGCGCCGGAACCGCAGTCCGGTGACCCCCTCCTCCGTCTTCCGCTCCTCGACCTGGGTCCTGGTGGCGAGCAGCCGCAGCATCCGGTGATTGTCGGCCTGCACGTAGGCGCTGAAGCGGTGGATCCCCCGCGCCTCGGCCGCTCCCAGCACCGCGTCCAGCAGGATGCCGCCGAGGCCCCGCCCCTGCCAGCCGTCCTCCACCACGAAGGCCACCTCCGCGGTGTCCGGCTCCTCCGCGGGCTCGTAGCGGCCCACCCCGATCAGCTGCACGCCCGCGACCGTCTCGCGCTCGGCGACCAGGGCCAGGCGGCGCACGTAGTCCACGTTGGCGAAGAAGTGGTACCAGTCGGCGGGGAGCCGGCGCAGCACCGTGAAGAACCGCTGGTAGGCGGTGTGCCGGCTCAGGCGCTCGTAGAGATCCACGAGCCGGGGCTCGTCATCGGGCCGGATCGGGCGGAGCCTCGCCGAGAAGCCGTCCTTGAGCGCGACCGTCCGCACGAGCTCGCGCGGGTACGGGGCCGCTTCGTGCATCACATCGCCCATCGTCGCCTCCACCTCCGGAGCCACTCCACTGTTTAGACGGAGTCTCCCGCAAGATGGATGCCTCGCCGGCGGACGCTGACGGTCGGACCAGGAAGGAGTGCTACGACTCGATTACTACTTGATGGCGCCGGCGGTGAGGCCGGAGACGTAGTAGTCGAGGAAGAACACGTAGAGGATCACGATCGGCACCGAGCCCAGCACCGCGCCGGCCATGAGCGAGCCCCAGAAGTAGATGTCCCCCCGGATCAGCTCGGTGGTGACTCCCACGCTGGCGGTGATCTGCTCGGACGACGACGTGAAGGTGAGCGCGTAGATGAACTCGTTCCACGAGAGCGTGAACGCGAACAGGGCCGCGCACACGAGGCCGGGCACCGCGATGGGCAGGACGATGCGCCAGAGCGCCTGGATGCGGGTGGCCCCGTCCACCATCGCGCACTCCTCGATCTCCTTGGGGACGGTGCGGAAGTAGCCGATGAGCAGCCAGGTGCAGAACGGCACCAGGAAGGTCGGGTACGTGAGCACGAGCGCCCACTTCGAATCGCCGAGGCCCACCCAGTTGACGATCTGGGCCAGCGGCAGGAAGAGGAGGGAGGTGGGCACGAGGTAGGTGACGAAGATGCCGGTGCCGAAGGCGGCCACCCCCGCGAACTTCAGCCGCGCGAGCGCGTAGGCCGCGATGGTGCCGAGGACGACCGACACCACGGTGGAGAGCGCGGTCAC
>WNFK01204016.1_pt1 | contig 23979 bp, 17 predicted proteins | sample 5400281 | NCBI WGS metagenome assembly WNFK01 (sample SAMN13153350, study PRJNA577476) | soil metagenome | isolation source: 20 cm soil on Douglas fir-dominated hillslope | place: USA:California | collected 2013-09-17
CAGCGGCTCCGACCTCGTGTTCGAGCGCATCCTCGACGACGGCGTCGTCGACTCGAGCCAATTCGGCTGCGTCGACGCGCGCGGCCACGTCTGGATGTGCACCGTCGACGGGATCGTCGAGCTCGACGGCTCCTCCGTCGTCGCGCGACACGCCGCGCCGGATCCCGCGCTCGCGGCGGAGCGCGTCTACGCGATCGTCCCGCAGCCCGGCGGCGGCGTGCTCGCCGCCTATCGCAAGGACGCGTTCGAGTTCGTGCCTCCCGCCTGGCGGCGCCTCCCGATCGCATTGCCGCCGGAGCAGGAGTTTCGCTGCGCGCTCCGCGCCTCGAAGGGCACACTCTGGTTCGGCACGACCGGCGGGCTCGTCCGCTGGCGCGCGGGCGTGCAGACGACGTACGGATCCGAGAGCGGCTTGCCCGACATCTCGATCCGCTCCGTGCTCGAGGACCGCGACGGCTTGCTCTGGATGGGCACCTGGTCGTCGGGAGTCGTCAAGCTCGCGAGCGAAGCGATCGTGAACTTCGTCCTCCCCGCCGCGATGCCGGACCGCAACGCCGGTCGCGTTCTCGAGGCCCGCGACGGCTCGATCTACGCGCCGGGAAAGACCGGGATCCTCCGCGTGCGCGACGAAAAGCCCGAGCTCGTGCCCGGATCGGACGACCCGCGCTTCGCCGCGATCGCCCATCGCATCCTCCAGGACGCGCGCGGCGACTTCTGGATCGGCGCGCCGAGCGGGCTCTACCGTTTCACCGGTCCCGAGCTGGACCTCCGCGGCGGCGAGCACTTCGGCGCTCGCGACGGGATTGCGGAGCAGGGAGTCTTCGGTCGGATCCTCGAGGATCGCGGCGGAAAGATCTGGGTGAGCGTGCTCGACGGCGCGTTGTACGTCTGGGATCCGACGAAGAGTCCGGCGCCGCACTTCGAGCGGGTTCCGCTCCAGGAGAGTTCCGGGTTGCAGCTGCCGCGCGACCTGCTCTCGGATGCGGCCGGCCAGCTCTGGCTCGCGCCCTACGTCGGACTCGCGCGCATGGTCGAGGGAAGGCTCGAGCTGCTCGAGGCGACCGAAGGCCTCCCGGATCTCCAGACGCGCTGCTTCCTCGAGGACCGGCGCGGCCGCCTGTGGATCGGCACGCGCTTTCACGGCGTGTCCGTCACCGACGAACCCGCCGCCGCGCGGCCCCGGTTCCGCAACTACTCGAGGCTGAACGGACTCGCGAGCGACGCGGTGTGGTCGATCGCCGAGGACGACGAAGGGCGCATGTACCTGGCGACGTCGCGCGGGATGGAGCGCCTCGACGTCGCCTCGGGCCGCGTGAAGCACGTCACCGCCTCCGACGGCCTCGCGGGCGAGATCGTGAACCACGTGATGAAGGACCGGGCCGGCCGCATCTGGGCCGCGACCTCGGGAGGTCTCTCGCGCTACGACCCGCGCGCGGAGGCGCCGGCACCGGAACCTCCGCCGGTGTACCTGTCGCGCGTGCGCGTCGCGGGCGAAGAGCTGCCGATCCCGGAGGTTGGCGCGGTGTCGATCGCCGGAGTGAGCCTGCCGGCGTCGAAGGACAACCTCCGGATCGAGTTCGTCGGCCTGTCGTTCCGCGGCGAGCGCGACGTCGCCTACCAGTACGAACTCGAGGGGATCGACGCGGACTGGTCGCAGCCCTCGCCCGAGCGCGCGGTGAACTACGCGCACCTGGCGCCCGCGGACTACGTGTTCCTCGTGCGCGCGGTGCAACCCGAGGGCGCGCGCGCCGGCGCGCCGGCGTCGTTCGCCTTCCGCATCCTGCCCCCGATCTGGCGTCAGCCCTGGTTCGTCGCAGCGGCGGCGGCCCTCGTCGCCGCGATCGGCTACGCGCTCCACCGCGCGCGCGTGCAGCGCATCCTGGCGCTCGAGGGGATCCGCACGCAGATCGCGACCGACATCCACGACGACATCGGTTCGGGGCTCTCGCAGATCGCGATCCTGTCCGAAGTGGCGAAACGCGAGTCGACGCCCGCGGTCCAGCGGCACCTCGACGAGGTCGCGGGCCTCGCGCGGACGATGCGCGAGTCGATGAGCGACATCGTGTGGGCCGTCGACCCGCGGCGCGACCGCTTCACCGATCTCGTGCAGCGCATGCGGCAGGCGGCGTTCAACCTGCTCGAGGCGGAAGGCCTGCGCGTCGAGTTCCGCGCGCCGCCGGACGCCGCGCTCGAGGGCGTCGGGCTCGCGCCGGACCGCCGCCGGCACCTGCTCTTGATCCTCAAGGAGTCGCTGAGCAACGTCGCACGCCACGCGCGCGCCTCGCACGTCGTCGTCGACATCCGGATCGAGGGCGGCGAGCTGCGGCTTTCGATCCGCGACGACGGCTGCGGCTTCGACGCCGCGATCGAGAACCGCGGACACGGCCTCGCGAGCCTGCGCCAGCGCACGGCGAAGATCGAAGGCACGATCCGCATCGATTCGTCGCCCGGAGACGGCGCCGCGATCGAGGTCGCCGTGCCGCTCTGAGCCCGGCGGGCGCCGCCTCCCCGCATGTTCATGGGGTGGTCGCGGGGAGGCGTCGTCGCTTAGGCTCGCCGGACGATGACCGGCGCGGAGATCAAGCTCGCGATCGTGGAGGATCAGGCGCAGACCCGCGAGGGCCTCGCGATCCTGCTCCGCGGCACGCCGGGCTACACGCTCATCGGCGCCTTCGCGTCGATGGAGGACGCGCTCGCCGGTCTCGCGCGCGAGGCGCCGGACGTCGCGCTGCTCGACATCGAGCTGCCCGGCATGTCCGGGATCGCGGGAGTCCGCCTCCTCAAGGAGCGCTTCCCCTCGATCCAGGTCCTGATGCTCACGGTGTTCGCCGACAACGACCACGTGTTCGAGGCGATCTGCGCCGGAGCGAGCGGCTACCTGCTCAAGGACACGCCGCCGGCGCGGTTGATGGAAGCCGTGCGCGAGCTCCACGGCGGCGGTGCGCCGATGTCGCCCGAGATCGCGCGCAAGGTCGTCGGGATGTTCTCGAAGGTCGCGCCGCCGCGGACGGAGGAGCACCGGCTCTCGCCGCGCGAGGTCGAGCTGCTGAAGCTCCTCGCGCAGGGCCACAGCTACAAGACGGCGGCCAAGGCGCTGTCGATCAGCATCGACACCGTGCGCTTCCACATCCGCAACATCTACGACAAGCTCCACGTCCACTCGAAGTCCGAGGCCGTGATCCTCGCGCTGCGGCAGGGGATCGTGAGGTAGCTCCGTGCGGCTCGTCGCGGATATCCTTTCCGCGACGACCATGCCCGCACCGATCGAAAAGAGAGGGGTCGCGAGTTCGCTGCCGAGGGTCGCGGGCGGCTTTCGTCTCCTGCGCGAGCTCGGCCGCGGCGGGATGGGCGTCGTCTACCACGCCGAGGAGCTCTCCTCCGGCCGCGTGGTCGCGCTCAAGGTGCTCGTCGCTGACGAGGAAGTGTCCGAGGAGGCCTTCGAACGCTTCCGGCGCGAATCGCGCATGGCGGCTTCGATCTCCGACTCGCACTGCGTGTTCGTCTACGGCGCGCACCAGGTCGAGGGCGCGCCGGCGATCGCGATGGAGCTGTGCCCGGGCGAGACCCTCGAGCACCGCCTGGCGAAGGGCGTCCCGATCCCGATCGAGACCGCGGTGCGCTGGACGCTCGAGATCCTCGAAGGGCTCGAGGCCGCGCACCGTTTCGGCGTCGTCCACCGCGACGTCAAGCCGTCGAACTGCTTCATCACGCAGGACGACCACGTCAAGGTCGGCGACTTCGGCTTGTCGCGTTCGCTCGACTCCGACATCCGCCTCACGCAGTCCGGCGCATTCCTCGGCTCCCCGCTGTACGCGTCGCCGGAACAGGTCAAGGGGCGCGACACCGACCTGCGCAGCGACATCTACTCGTGCGGCGCGACGCTCTACGCGCTGCTCGGCGGTCGCGCGCCGTACCATGGATCGAACATCGGCGAGGTGCTCGCGCGCATCCTGTCGGAGAGCCCTCCGCGCCTGCATTCGCTGCGTCCCGACGTCTCGCCGGAGCTCGAGAAGGTCGTCGCGCGCGCGATGGAGCGCGACCCGGCGAAGCGCTTCCAGGACCACGCCGCCTTCCGCGCCGCGTTGGACCCGTTCGTCGCGAGCGAGATCGTGCCAGCCGGGCGGATGCTGCGCGTCGCCGCCTTCGTCCTCGATCAGATGCTGACCAGCATGCTCGTCAGCTTCACGATGCTGGTCGGCGCCTCGCAGTCATGGGCGTGGACGGAGATGGATCCGACGCACACGGGACGGCTCAGGTCGTTCGGTTTCACGCTGGGCATCGCCGCGTTCCCGATGCTGTATTTCTCGCTCTTCGAAGGTCTGGCCGGCGCCACCCCCGGGAAGTGGATCCTCGGTCAACGCGTCGTCGAGGTTCGCACGCGGCGGACGAGCCTCCCGCGCTGCTTGCTGCGATCGATCGTCTACTTCGCCGCGAACTTCGTCGCGATCAGCATCCTCTACCGGGTCGCGACGGACCAGAAGATGTACGGCGCCTGCTTCTACGGCGCCGCGATCGTGAACTACTCGACCCTGGCATCGTCGATGCGCCGCCGGAACGGCTTCCGCGGACTGCACGAGCTCGCCAGCGGCACGCGCGTCGTGCAGGTGCGCTCGCCGTTCGCGCGTGTCCAGGATTCCCTTCCGGTGCCGGTGCAGGCGTCGGTCGCGGCCGAGGGATGGCCCGCGGACCTCGCTCCCTACGTCATCGAGAGCAGCCTCGGAGAGACGACCGCCGGGGTCCTGCTGCAAGGCGCCGATCAGAGTCTCGGGCGCACGGTCTGGATCCACGCGCGGAAGGGAGAAGCCGGCGCCGCGGGCGACGCGCGGCGCGCGCTCGCGCGTCCGACTCGACTGCGCTGGCTCGACGCCGTTCGACGGGGCGAGTTCCTGTTCGAAGTGTTCGAGGCCCCCGGAGGCGCGAGCCTCTCCGCGTGCATCGCGCAGGGGGCGCGGTTCGACTGGGCGACGTCCCGCAGGATCCTGGCGGCCCTCGCCGACGAGCTCGCGCACGACTCGCGACCGGCGTGCATCGAGCAGGTCTGGATCGACCGCACGCGGAACGCGCGGCTGCTCGACGAGCCGATCGGGAAGCAGGGATGCGCGCTGCGGTCGCCGATCGAGCTCCTCTCCGACGCCGCGCGCCTCCTCGTGCCGGACCGCGGTCTGCTTCCGCTGGGCGGTGCCTACGCGAACCTCGAAGAGGCCCGGCGCGACCTCGAGGGACTCGCTCGCCGCCCGACGAGGCTGACTCCGGCCGGGCGCGCGGGCCAAATGGCCGTCGCGGCGCTCGCTCCCGCCATCGCACTCGCGTTCATCACGCTCAGCATGTTCGCGCTCGCCGACCCGATCGACCGCTTCGTGGAATGCCTCCGCTGCATCGAGCAGCTCCGGGCGCAGGACGCCGCTCCCCCGCCGGCCGAGCGGATGGACGACGACGACCGCAAGGCGCGCGAGATCGTCATCGCCGCCTTGCAAGGGTCGCCTTGGATGGCGAACTTCAGCAGCCGGCTCAAACCCGCGCAGCTCGAAGTGCAGTCGCGCGCGCTGGCGGCCCATCCCGTGACGAGCGCCGAGGAGGTCGCGTGGGCGCGCGAGCGGATCGTCGCGCGGCCATTTCACGGAGGGGGCGGCGACGGAGACGCCGCGACCGCCGACATCGGGCCCGACTCGAAGGTCTCGGTGTCCCCCGACGCGAAGGTGGGGATCCGGGAGGCGCGCTGGAAGGTCATCCCGATGTTCATCGCCGGAGCCGCGGGCGTGTGGGGCGTCCTGAGCACGCTCCTCGCGCTCGCGTTCCGCGGCGGACTCTCGCTCAGGCTCTTCGGAACGGGTGTGCGCACGAAGCGCGGCGCGCAGGCCTCGAGGCTGCGTTGCGGCTGGCGCAGCTTGATCGTGTGGATTCCGCTGACGACGCTCTACGGGATCGGGGCCAGGCTCGCGAGCGGGGACCACTTCGTTCCCGGCGCGGCGATCGTGCTCGTCACGGCGCTGGTCCACGCCGCGTGCGTCGGCTACGCGGTGTGGCACCCGTCGCGCGGCATGCAGGATCGCCTCGCGGGGACGCAGCTCGTGCCGCGCTGAGGCATTTCGCGACAGATGAGCCCCGCACGTGGAAACACTATCCTGCGCAGCATGATCGAACGGGAACAGCGCGGATCCGTCGCCGTCCTGCGCCTCGCGCACGGCAAGGCGAGCGCGATGGACCTCGAGCTCTTGTTCGCGCTCGAGCAGGCGCTCGCGCACGAGGAATCGACGCCCGAGCGGGCCGTCGTGCTCACCGGCACCGGCTCGATCTTCTCCGCCGGCGTCGATCTCTTCCGCGTCCTCGACGGCGGGCGCGAATACCTCGAGCAGTTCCTGCCGGCGCTCGACACGGCGTTCAAGAAGCTGCTCGGCTTCGAGAAGCCGCTCGTCGCCGCGATCAACGGCCACGCGATCGCCGGCGGCTGCATCCTCGCCTGCGGCGCGGACCAGCGCTTCCTCGCGCGCGGCAAGGCGACCTACGGCGCGCCGGAGTTGAAGGTCGGAGTCCCCTTCCCGCCCGTCGCGCTCGAACTCCTGCGCCTCGGCATTCCGCCGCGCTACCTGCGGGACGCCGCGCTCCGCGGACGGGTTTTCAGCGTCGACGAGTGCCGCGATCTCGGTCTGGTCGACGAGGTCGTCGAGCCGGCCGCTCTCCTCGATCGAGCGGTGGCCGCCGCAGAAGAGTTCGCCGCGCTGCCTTCCCGCTCGTTCGCGCTGACGAAGCGCCAGGTGCGCCGCCCCGCCATCGAAGCGGTCGAGCGCGCTGCCGGGCTGTCGTCGCGCATCCTGGATGCGTGGTCGTCGCCGGAGATCCTCGGCGCGATCCGCACCTACGTCGATCGCACGTTGAAGAAGTGACCGACCGGAGGAATTCCGTGGAACGCAGGTACGTCGCAAGCCTTCTCCTCATCGCGTCCGTGCTCGGCTCGTGCGGCTCGCCGGCGAAACGCCCGGAGCCCACGAAGCACGAGATCCCGGTCCTGTTCGGCGATCTCGGTCGCCACCACCGGCTGGTCGCGACGAAATCGGCGCAGGCGCAGCGCTGGTTCGACCAGGGGCTCGTGCTCGCGTTCGCCTTCAACCACGACGAGGCGATCCGCTCGTTCAAGGAGTGCGCGCGCGTCGACCCGGCCTGCGCGATCGCATGGTGGGGCGTCGCGCTGTGCAACGGGCCGCACATCAACAATCCGATGATGGACGCGGAGCACAGCGCCGCCGCGTGGGAGGCGCTGACGAAGGCGCACGAGCTCGAGATCGGAGCGACCCCGCTCGAGCGCGACCTGATCGCGGCGTTGAGCAAGCGCTACGCCGAGCACGCGCCCGAGGATCGATCCGCGCTCGACGCCGCGTACGCCGACGCGATGCGCGCACTGGCGAGCGCGAATCCGAAGGACTGGGACATCGGCGCGCTGTGCGCCGAGGCGCTGATGGACCTCCACCCCTGGGATCTCTGGAACGGCGACGGCACGCCGAAGGAGTACACGCCCGAGATCGTCGAGCTGCTCGAGAAGGTCCTCGCGGCCGCGCCCGACCACCCGCTCGCGAACCACCTCTACATCCACGCGGTCGAGTCGTCGCCGCACCCGGAGCGCGCGACGGCGTCCGCCGACCGACTGCGCACGCTCGTGCCCGGCGCCGGGCACCTCGTGCACATGCCGGCGCACATCTACGCGCGGACAGGGCGCTGGGCGGACGCGGCCGCCGCGAACGAGCGCGCGATCGAAGTCGACCGCGCCTACCGCGCGCAGTCGCCGGAGCAGGGCTTCTACCGCGTGTACATGTCGCACAACCACCAGTTCCTCGCGTGGGCATCGATGATGGAGGGCAAGAGCTCCGTCGCGATCCGCGAAGCGCGCAAGATGGTCGCGGAGATTCCGCCGCAGATGGTGGAGGCGATGGCACCGCTCGTCGACGGCCTGATGGCGCTGCCGTACACGGCGCTCGTGCGCTTCGGACGCTGGGACGATGTGCTCAAGGAGCCCGAGCCGGCCGCGTACCTTCCGGTGACGCGGGCCTTGTGGCACTTCGCGCGCGGCACCGCGCTCGCTTCGACGGGCAAGCTCGAGGAAGCCGAGACCGAGCGGAAGGCAGTCGACGCGATCGCCGGGACGCTGACGGACGCGACGACGGTGGGCAACAGCAAGGCGCAGGACATCCTGGCGATCGCGTCGCAGGCGCTGACGGGCGAAATCGCCGCGCAGCGCGGAGACACGGACGCGGCCGTCGCGGCGCTGACGAAGGCCGTGTCGATCGAGGACGGGAACCGCTACGACGAGCCGCCGGATTGGCTGCAGCCGGTGCGGCATGCGCTCGGCGCGGTGCTCTTGCGCGCGGGCCGCGCCGAGGAGGCCGAGAAGGTGTACCGCGAGGACCTCGCGCGCTGGCCGGAGAACGGCTGGTCGCTGTGGGGACTCGCGCGCGCGCTCGAAAAGCAGGAGAAGCGCGCGGCGGCGCAGGACGTGCAGGCGCGGTTCGAGAAGACCTGGGAGCGGTCGGAGACGAAGCTCGATTCGACCTGCCTGTGCCTGCCGGGCGTCGCGCGCTGAGCACGATGGACCTCGCGCTCGTCGCGACCGGTCTCGCGCTAGCGCTGGGCTCGTCCGCGCCGCAATCCTCCGCTTCTCCGCAGCACGCCGTCGACGCCGCGGTCGACCGCGGCGTGGCGCACCTCCTCTCGGTGTGCTCCGACGGCGCGGCCGGCGCCGTCGGATTGCCCGAGCCGCGGCTCACGCCTCTCGATCGACCCGGTCTGCGCGCGCTCACGGCCTACGCGCTCCTGAAGGCTGGAGTCGACTCCAGGAATCCGAAGCTCGAGCGGCTCCTCGCCCACCTCGCCGGCGAACGCTTCGATCGGACCTACGACGCCGCCTGCATGCTCCTCGTCCTGTGCACGCTCGACCCGACGGCGCATCGCGCTTGGATCGACGAGCTCGCGACGGACCTCCTCGGTTGGTGCACGAGCTCGGGCGACTTCGGCTATCCCGGCGGCGAGGGCGACCTCTCGAACACGCAGCTCGGCGCGCTCGCGCTGCGCGCCGCCGCCGTCGCGGGATTCGACGTTCCTGCAGCCGCGTGGATCGGCCTCGCGCGCGCGACGCTGCGGTACCAGACGCGCGAGGGAGGCTTCCCTTACGCCGTCGGAAGCCGCCGGCAGGCCTCCGGCTCGATGACCGCCGCGGGGATCGGCACGCTCGCGATCTGCGAGGAGCGCCTGGCGACGGCCCGCGCGCTCCCTCCGGATCTCGAGGAACGCCTCCGCAGCGCACGCTCGAACGGCCTGCGCTGGCTCGCGCAGCACTTCGCCGTCGATCGCAATCCCGGGTACGGGGCCTTCACCCACTACTACCTGTACGGGCTCGAGCGCATGGGCGGTTTCTCCGGCGTCGAGCGCGTCGGCGACCACGACTGGTACCAGGAAGGTGCCGAGTTCCTCCTCTCGAGCCAGCTCGGAGACGGCTCCTGGGCCGGCACGTTCCGGGGCGAGGCCACGCCCTTTGCGCTGCTCTTCCTGCGCCGTGCGAGCGCACCGCCGGAGCCGCGGACCGACGCGCGCGTCGCCGCCGTCCGCGCGCCGTCCGCGACCGGCACGCACGTCGAAGCCGCCGTTCGCGTCTGCGCCGCCGCAGGTCCGCCGCTGCTCCTGTGGATCCGCGGCCTCGCCAACCCGTCGAACGCGACGCTCGAGTGGCCCGGGGAGCGCGCCGCGGGTCCTCGCGTCCTCCGGGTCGAGTACCTCGGCGACGGCCGGACGATCGCGGCCGCGCTCGGCGACCCCGAGCGACCTGCGCGCGAGCGCCGGTTCCCGTGCGAGGACCGCTCGCTGGCTCCGGGATCGCACCGGATCTCCGCGCGCGTGCTCGTGCGCCCGCCTCCGGACCGGAACGGGGCCGAGTCTCCCGCTCGCCTCCTGGCTTCGGACGAGATCGAGGTCGAAGCCGCGCCGGTCGCCGTCGCGCCGCGCCCCGTGGCGACTCTGCCGCGCCTGCAGAACCTCCTCGTCGGCGCCAGGCCGAAGGCGAACCCCTCCTCCGTGCTCGTCGACGCGTCGGGCTGGAGCCTTTCCGGCTTCCCCGCGGCCTCCGCGGTCGACGGGAATCCGCGCACGGCCTGGATCGCCGCCGCGGACGACGAATCTCCGGAGCTCCGGCTCGTGCTGCCCGCGGCCGTGCGCGCGAATCGCATCCGCGTCGCCTGCGCGACGCTGTTCCCCCGCACGCCCGATTTCATCACGCGACCGATCGGCGTGACCGTGCGGGTGAACGGCGGCCGGAGACTGGACGCGCGGTTCCTGCCCGAGACCGGAGACAGGCTCGAGATCCGGCTCGAGAAGGCGACTCTCGTCGAGAGCCTCGAGATCCGGCTCGTCGGACGCGAGGTCGCGAGCAAGGCGACCGGCATCGGCGAGGTCGAGCTCGGACTCGCCCAGGATTGAGCGCCGCTGCGAATCTGGCCCGGCTGGCTGTGCAGAAGTCAGGTGGCGGGTAGGACCCTCCAAGCGCAGAGCTCCGCGGCGGTCCACTGCTTCGTCTCGACTCCGAGCGCCATCGCGGGCGACGTCGCAGGCGCTTGGTTCGTGATGCCGCGGATGTAGTTGCGCCATGCGATCCAGATCCAAGCGTGCAGTTCGAGACGCTGCCTCAGCTTCGACGCGGCCCACGTTCGCCTGACCAGCCGCGAGATCCCGTCGCGCAGCATCGCCAGCGTGTGGTTGATGGGGAACAGCGGGTTCTGATAGTCGCGCCTGTCGGTCGAAGAGTGCCGCCGGTGCAAGATCCTGGGCCCGAAGCAGCGCCTAAGAATGCCTGGATACGTCACCTTGCGATCGGTTTGGACGTGCACCGGGAACTCCGGCGCATGAAACGCGGCCAGAACCTGGAAGCATTTGGCGACGGCGTCGCGTGACCCGCTCTTGCGCACGCCGGCGACGCGCTCCCGCTCCGCCTTCTTCACGCGATCCAGCAAGGAAAGGCCGCCACGACAGGGCAACGGCGCCGTCTCGAGATCGACGACGAAGTAGCTCGACCGCTCGATGAGGACGGGGACGGTCACCGGCGCAAGGCGTCTCGAGTGCTCGAAGGTCTCGAGCTCGTCGAGCTGGAACTGGCCGGTGATGCCGCCGCGTTCAGCCGCTTGGATGAGGCGCCAATGATGGAAGCTCCTGCAGTGCCCTCCAAGGAGCTTCAGGCGGTGCGCGACGGTGTCGCGCGAGCAACCGATGATGCGCGCTGCCTGTCGGTGCGTGACCTTGGAGATGAAGGTCGGGAAGAGACTGTGGTTGAGCTGCGGCTTCTTGAGTCGGTAGTCGACGCGAAACGTCTGTGTCGAGAAGGTGCGGTGGCACTCGAGACAGAGGAAGCGCTGGACGGTGCGGCCGTCGCACGCGCGGGTGAACCCACCCTTGAAGCACCAGCGGTGATGGCCGGATGAACGCGAGGGGCAGTCGGGTCGAGGGCACGATCGAGGCTGAAAGCGCATGGCGGTCCGTTCTCCCGGGCTCGGCCGGGGGCTCTGGTCGTTGGACGGACCAGGCGGACTCCAGGTGGTTTCGGGGTGAGATCGGGAAAACCGCGGCGGGCTCCTCAGTTCGAGGACAGCGGTCCGGGCCAGATTCCGCCGCTGCTACCCGGTCAGCACGATGCTCGCGATCTCCGCCGGATTCCCGACGCGCATCGGCGGACCCCAGAAGCCCGTCCCGCGCGACACGTAGATCTGCGTCCCGTCCTCCGCGCGGTGGAGGCCGGCGATCCAGGGTTGCGTCAGCGCGACGAGCGCGCCGAAAGGCCACAGTTGTCCGCCGTGCGTGTGGCCGGAGAGCTGCAGGCCGACGCCGCGGCCGCTCGCCATCGCGATCTGTCGCGGCTGGTGCGCGAGGAGCACGAGGGCGCGCTCGGCATCGCGGCCCTCGAGCGCGCGGACGAGATCGGGCGTGTGATCCCCCCGTCCGCTAGCGTCGGGGATGCCGGCGAGGTCGAACGTCGCGCCTCCCGCGTGCGCGTCCCCCACCGTGATCCGCTCGTTCAAGAGCGCGTGGATCCCCCGCGCGCGGAGGAATTCCATCCACTCGCGCGCGCCGCAGTAGTACTCGTGGTTGCCCGTCACGAACGCCACGCCGCAGCGCGCGCGCAGCTTCGCGAGCGGAGCCAGCGACGGCGCGAGGCGCGCGACGGGCGCGTCGACGAGATCGCCGGTGATCACGACGAGGTCGGGGGCGAGCGCGTTCGTCTTCTCGACCACGGACTCGAGGAAGCGCTCGCGCAGCAAGGGACCGAGGTGGAGGTCGCTGAGCTGGGCGATCCTGAAGCCCGAGAGCTCGCGCGGCAGGCGCGGGAGCTTCACGTCGAGCACTGGAGTCAGGATCTCCCCCGCTTCGAGGTGTCCGATCACGGCGATCGTCCCCGTTCCCGCGATCGCGGTGCTCGCCGCGACGCGCGCGAGGAAGCGACGCCGTCCCTCGTCGACGGGTCGCGCCGCGAACACGCGTCGCGCGAGTCGGACGAGGTCGAGCGCGCCGAACCAGAGGAAGAGGTAGAACAGCGCTCCGAGCCACGTGTAGCCGAGGAGCGCCGCGCCCGTCTCCAGATCCGGATCGACGCGCCGGCCCGCGACGAACACGAGGACGACGACTAGCGCGAGGAGCACGACGAGGAACGTCGCGCCGCGTCGCCAGGGGCGCGGCAGCGCCGGATCGCGCACGACGCGCTTCCAGGCGTAGACGTGCAGACCGACGAAAACGCCGATGGCGATGCTCGCGAAGGCGATCCCGAACACGGTCACGTGCACGATGGCTCCGGAATCTCAGGGTCCGATCGCGTCGGCGATCGCCTTTCCCGACTTCGATTCCGCGGCACCCCAGTCCTCGCCGAGGAGCGCGGCGACGGTCGCGGCGACCTGGGACTGCGTCACCTCCGCGCAGTTCGTCCGCTCGCCCAGCGCGCGCGTGTCGGGGCCGAGGACGGCGATCCAGATGCGGTCGGACGCCGGGATCTTCTCGCCGTGGCTCTTCCATTCCTCGGGCGCGCCGCCGCGGCCGTGGTCGGTCGTGATCACGAGCGAGGTCTTGCCGGCGTACGCGGGCATCGACTGCACTTCCTCCCAGAGACGCGCGATGTACCCGTCGATCCGGTGCGCGGACTCGAGGACGAAGTCGTAGCGACCTTCGTGCGCCCACTCGTCGGTCTCGCCGAAGCTGATGAAGAGGACGCGCGGCTTCGTGCGTTCGAAGTAGGCCTGCGCCATGAGGAACGTCAGCGCGTCGGAGCGTTGATCGGCGTGGGGCCAGGTCGTGGCGAGCAGCACCTGGTTCAGCGTCTTCTCGCGCTCCGACAGTCCCGGCCCTTCGACGGTCGCGATCCCCGCGTTGACGAAAAGCCCGCTGCGCGCGACGTTCAGGATCGCGGGGAAGCAATCCCACTCCGCGAAGGCGGCGACGCGTCCGCGGTAGGCGTCCTTGCCGTGCAACCACTCGAGCACGGAGACATTGGGGTTCGGCTTCTTGTCGTTGCTGTCGATGCGCGCGTCGCCGAAGCCGCACAGGATCTCGTTGTAGCCGGGGTAGGAGAAGCGCTTGTCGTTCGTGACGCGCGCGACGCTGCCTTTCGGGCCGTTGCCGAAGATCTGCCCCTGTTTCGCGACGGTTCCCCAGAGGAACGGCAGGAGCGCCGTTCGACGAGCGTCCGCCGCATCGCGACCGTACGCCTTGCGCGCGGCGGCCTGTTCCTTCGTGAACAACGATTCGTCCGCGCCCTCGAACACCTCCTGCCAGCGGAGGCCGTCGTACGTGACGAGGATCACGTTCTCGGTCTTGTGCGCGAGAAGGAGCGCGAGCAGGAGATGGAGGATCGGCATGATTCTCAGACGTCGCGCGCCAACCGGATCCCGCTGAACTGCCAGCGCGCGGTCGGCGCGAAGAAGTTGCGGTACGTCGCGCGCAGGTGCGGCCGCGGCGAAGCGCACGAGCCGCCGCGGAGGACCATGCGGTTCGACATGAACTTGCCGTTGTACTCGCCCAGCGCGCCGGGCGCAGGACGGAAGCCGGGGTAGGCGACGTACGGACTCCACGTCCACTCCCACACGTCGCCGAAGAGCGCGCCGGGCGCCGCATCGTCCCATTCCGCCTCGGTCGGCAGGCGCTTTTCGGCCCAGCGCGCGAAGGCGTCGGCCTCGTAGAAGCTGACGTGCGCGACCGGCTCCGCCGGCGCGAGGTCGCGCTCGCCGCCGAGCGTGAACACCTTCCAGCCGCGTTCCTCGCGCGACCAGTACTCCGGCGCGCGGATCGACTCCGCGACGACCCAGTCCCATCCGTCCGAAAGCCACCACCGCGGGTCCTGGTACCCGCCCGCCTCGACGAACTCGAGGAATTCGCCGTTCGTCGCGGGGCGCGAGGCGAGCTCGAAGGGCTGCGTGAACACCTGGTGCCGCGGTCCCTCGTTGTCGAACGCGAAGCCGGCGCCGCCGTGGCCGATCGCGTGGAGCCCGCCTTCGTAGCGGACGAAGCGCCACGGAGCAGCAGCGCTGACCGGAGGAGACGCGAGCCCGCGGTAGACCGGCCGCAGCGGGTTCAGCGAAAAGAGATGCTTCAGGTCGGTGAGCATCAGCTCCTGGTGCTGCTGTTCGTGGTTGAGGCCGAGCTCGAGCGCGGGCGGCGCCCCGCGTTCGAGCAGGCGCGCGACCGCGCGGTCGACGTGCGCGCGGTACTCGAGGACCTCGGCGAGGTCGGGGCGCGTCATCCGGCCGCGCATCGGGCGCGCCACGCGCGCGCCGATCGCGTCGTAGTAGGAGTTGAAGAGGAAGTCGAAGCGCGCGTCGAAGGGCTTGTATCCGGTGGTCGCGCGCGCGAGGACGAAGGTCTCGAAGAACCAGGCCGTGTGCGCGAGGTGCCAGCGGATCGGACTCGCATCGGGCATCGACTGGGCCGCGCAGTCCTCGGCCGAGAGCGGGGCCGCGATGCTCATCGTCGTGCCGCGCACGGCGGCGTAGCGCGCGGAGAGTCCCTCCGCGGCGACCGGGGCTGACTTCACTGCGCGACTCCGCGCGCGAGCGCCTGGACGAGCCGCGGCACGTCGCGCGCAGGCGTCGAGCACAGCGCGACGCGCACCGCGCCCTGGAGCGGCACGACGTACACGCCGTCCGCGCGCATCGTCCGCGCCGTGCGCTCGGCGTCGGGAGCGAACACCGAGACGAAGAAGCCGCCCTCGTAGCGCGGGAAGCGCAGACTCGCCTTGGCAGCCTCGCAGTGAAAGGCGTCGACGCGCCCGCGCAGGAGCTGCAGGAGGACCTCGCGCTCGGCGTCCGCGCGCGCGCGGAGCTCGCGGTCGACGAGAAGCGCCGTGATCGCGAGCTGTCCGAGGTGATTGCAGTTCGACCAGGTGCCGCGGCAGGAGAAGCCGAGAGCCGCGCGGATCGCCTCGCGCTGTCGAGCATCGGAGTGCAGGGCGACGAGCGCGCCGACGCGCGCGCCGTACTGCGCGAACGACTTCGAGGCGGTCCAGGCGACGAGCACGACCGCGGAATCGGTCATGCGCTCGGCGTGCTCCACCCAGCCTTGGCTCGCCGCGGTTCCGAAGCGCGCGTAGGCGTCGTCGAGCAGGAACGCGACGGGGCCCCGCTCGCCCGCACGGCGCACGATCTCGGCGACCCCGGCCCATTCGTCCGCGTCCAGCGAGTAGCCCGTCGGGTTGTTGCACGGGAAGTTCAGCAGCGCGAGAGCGCGCCCCTGCCGCGCGAGCTGCTGCGCCAGTCCGCGTTCGAACGCGTCCAGATCGAAGCGGCCGCGCGCGTCGAACGTCGGAAACGTCTCGATGCCCCGCCCGGTGTGCGTCGCGATCGTCTGGTAGGGCCCCCAGTAGTAGTTCGCCGTCAGCACCGACTGCCCGGGTTCGAGGAAGTTCACGATCGCGTGATGGATCGCGCCCGTGCCGCCGGGCGTCGCGGCGGCGACCGCCTGGCCGGCGAGAGGTCCGTCGCCGAACAGATCGCCGATCACCGCGCGCAGGAAGCCCGCGTCGCCGAGGATCGGGGCGTAGGCCGCGGCGCGCTTCGGCGGGACCCGCGCGATCGCATCCAGGACGGACGGCAGGATCGCGAGCGTCCCGTCGTCCTCCGTCAGCGCGCCGAGCGTCGCGTTCAGGATCGATTCGCCCTTCTGCGCGCGCGCCGTCGCCTCGGCGTTCAGCGCGAAGATGGGATCGTCGCCGGACCGGCCCACGGCCGCGGGGATCAAGGCGTTCCCCGGGTTCTGTGTCACGATCGAGCCCACGTCGACCCTAGAGATTAGCGCCTGCGCCGTCCTGGCGCAGCTTTCGCGCGTGTCATAATGCGTGCGGGACCAAGCCCATGATCCGGCCGCGTCGAGTGGTTCGACGGCACGCTCCAGCAGGCGCTGGCCCAGGCGGCGAAGGAGAAGAAGCTGGTCTTCGTCGACTTCTGGACGAAGACCTGCCCCGCCTGCAAGCAGCTCGACCGCGAGACGCTGAACGCCACCGCGATCGTCGAGGACGCGCGCGCGTTCGTGTGCCTCGCCGTCGACGCGGAGAGCGAGGGCGGGAAGCCGATCGCCGAGCGCTACGGGATCCGCGCGTGGCCCGCGCTCGTCTTCCTCGAGCCCGACGGCTCGCTCCGCGATCGACAGACCGGCTTCCGCCCGCCCGACCAGCTCCTGGGCGAGTTCCGCCGCGCGCGAGCGGGAATCGGCACGTTCGGCGAGATCGAGAAGCGCGTCGCCGCGCACCCGCAGGACGTGTGCGCGCGCCTCGACCTCGTGATCCGCCTCCGCATGATGCACGACGAGCGCTGGGCGCAGGAGATGGCGACCGCGCACGAGGCGATCGCACGCGGGGAGGGTTTCGATCCGAAGAGCCCGGACGAGCGGTACGCCGTCGCGCGCCGGCTGAAGCAGTGCGCCGACGCTTCCGGCTACGACGAGCAGATCGACGAGATCCGGGCGCTCGATCCGGAAGGCCGCTCCGCGGCGTCGCACCTCTTGGCGCTCGCCGAACGATTCCAGTGGGTCCGGGCCCGCCAGCTCCAGGATCACACGCTCGATGCCCGCACGATGCTCGAATACCTGGCAGAGGAGCACGACGAGAGCGTCCTGTTCGAGGGCTGGTCCGCGCTGCACGCTCTCGCGCGCCAGCGGTTCCCCAAGGAAGCCCGGACCTACGGCGCGGAGGCCTGGAAGCATTGCCCGCCCGACCAGGTGGCGAGCCTCGGCCGCGAGCTCGCCCGGGAGCTCCTGGCCGCGGCGCCCGAGATCGACGACGGACAGCGCGCCTTCGCGGTCGAGCTCGCGACGAAGGCGAGCGCGGCCGCGCCGCAGAGCGTCGACCACCTCGAGACTCTCGCCGAATGCCTCGTCCTCGCCGGGCGCAAGGCGGACGCGATCGCGGTGCTCGAGCGCGCGCGGGCGATCGAGCCGACGCGCGCGTCCCTGCGCGAACGGATCGACGAGCTGCGCCGCTGACCGGTCACTTCGGCGGAGTCGGCGGCGGCGTCGGCTGCGCGGGCGTCGCTCCGACCGCCTGCACGGCGTCGAGCGCGCGCTTCTCCTCGCGCGTCAGCGTCTTGTCCTTGTACGTGCGGTGGTCGTGCGCGCGGATCCCGCGCAGGGCCAGGTAGCGGTCGAAGTAGCGTCGCGACTCGATCGCGCCCCACAGGAAGTCCGTCGCCTCGGCCTCGAGCCAGTTCAGCTCCTCGCCGAGCGGGTCGAACGCGAGCGCCGCGGGCAGGTCCTTGACGGCGTTCGCGTAGCGCCTGCTCTTCGAGAGACGCGTGACCTCGGGCCCGGCCTTCTCGCTCTCGGGCGTGCCGGGGAAGTAGCCGCGGACCTTCCGGAGGAGATCGTCGGCTGCCGCGATGTCGCGCTTGCGGCGCTCGAGCTCCTCCGCGAGCTTCGTCTCCAGGCGCGTGGTGAACAGCGCCGAGGCCATGCCGAGCTCGCGCTGCTCGAGCCGGTCGAGGACTTCCGGCAGCTCGCGCGCTCGTCGCTCGACGTCGTCCGTGCGGATGAGCTCGAACAGCGCCTCGAGGTCCTTCCCCCAGGTCTCGCCCGCGGTCGCGCCCTGCGCATCCTCGCGCAGCGCCTCGAGATCGAGCTTCGCCGCGCGCAGCCGCGACGCCGCGAGGTCGACACGCCGCGCGATCGCCTCGGCTTCGCCGTCGCGCAACCCGACGAAGCCGTCGAGCTCGGCCGAGAGGACCGCGAGCCCCGCCCTCAGCTCCACGAACTCGAACTCGAGGCCGTCGATGACCTGCGCGCGCACGCGGAAGCGCGAGTCGACCAGCAATCGGGCCAGGAGATCCGCGCCGCGTCCGCCCTTCGGCAGCTCCGTGCCCGCGTGCAGCGCGCGCTCACGGAACACGGCCGCGAGCTTCTCGAGCGGCGACATCTGCACCTCGTCGGATCCCGTCGAGGGCGGCTTCTCCCTTTCCGCGATCTCGATCAGGTCGAAGTAGCCCGCACTCTTGTACCGCTCCGTCGAGAGCGACAGCAGCACGCGGATGTCGTCCTCGAGCTTGTAGAGCGACTGGACGAACGCGCGATCGCCCTCGGCGGTCGATCGCAGGAGATGCGTGATGTCGCGCAGCGAGCGGCGGGCGCCGAACCCGCGCTCGCCGTCGTGAGCCTGGCCCCACTCGCCTTCGTGCGCCGGCGCCGGCGCCTGGCTCGGCGCCTGCTGCGCGAAGAGCACGAGCGACAGCGCGGCGAGGAGCATGGCGAAAAACCGCGAGGGTGTCAGGCGAACGGTCCGCCGGCACTCTCGCGCTCGGCGTTCTCGCGCTCGGCGATCTCGCGCTCCGCGGTGCGCGCGGCCGCGTCGGGCTCTGCGCGTCCGGGCGGCGGCATCGGGCGGATCTCGCGGTTCCATTCGAGCTCGAGGATCGAGGGCTCCGCGCGCGGCGGGAACTCCGCGAGGGACAGCTTGGGCGGCTCTACTTGGGCCGAGGACGAGGCGCGGCGCGCCAGTGAGGCGAGCCTCCACAATCCGGTGTAACCGACGCCGAGCTCCATCGAGAGCCCCAGCGGGTCGATGCGCGCGAGCTCGGCTAGCGTGTGGACGCCGACACCCGCCAGGATCCCGCACATCGCCTCGTCGAGGCCGTCGACGGCGCCCTCATCGCGCTGACGGCGGCGGCGAGATCCGTACCGAACTCGAACTCGGGCCGGGCGCGCGCGGGCCGCGGCGAGAGCTCGTCGCCGTCTTCCGCGTCCGCTGTCTCGCCGTCGTCCTCGACCAGGTCGTCGACCACGTCGTCGGACGGCGGCAGCGGAGCGGACATCGGCGCGAGCGCGTCGCCCTGGGATTCCTCCCGATCGAGGATCCCCTGCCCGAGACGCTCGCGCAGGTGCCGCGCCTCGCGCGCGAACCGCCGCGCCGACGCCGGCGGCGAGCCGAGCAGTTTCGAGAGGCGCTCCTCTTCCATCGTCTCCACCGATTCCAGCGACGAGCATCCGGCCTGGCGTAGGTTCCGGAGCGTCGCCGGGCCGTCGGCGTGGAGCATGCACAACAAGGCCATCGCGTCCATGTTCGAACCTCCTCGAACGGCTGGTCTACGCCTTTCGAGGGCGGGACGCCACCCGGGAGCTCCGGCTCAGGTCAAGGCGCGGCGCGCGCGGTCGTAGAAGGCGGTCGGCGTCCGCGCGTGATCGATCGGGGGCCAGGACGCGGCCCGGCCGAACGCCAGGGCGGCGCGGCTGCCGGGTTCGCCGAGGATCACTGGCGTGCGCGCCTGCACGCTGCGCGCGACGGCCTCGTCCTGCGGGATCCAGCCCACGTACTCCGGGGAGTCGCCGAGGAACTTCAGCGCGACGCTCTTGAAGCGCTCCCAGGCCGCGTTCGCGGAGTGTTCGTCGGGGGCGCGGTTCAGGACCAGTCCGACGCGCAGGTGCTCGTTGACCATCCGCGCGCGCTTGTAGAGGGCGTACGCGTCGGAGAGCGCGGTGACCTCGTGGTTCGTGACGAGGACCAGCGTGCTCGCCGCGGCCAGGTGCGCGACCGTCGCGTACGACATGCCCGCGCCGTGATCGACGATCACGAGGTCGTAGTCCTGCTCGAGCGGCCGCAGGGCCTGGAACAGGCGGTCGAGCTCGCGGCGCGTCGGGTTTGCGAGGGCGTGCCGGCCGACTCCGCCCGAGAGCAGGTGCATCCCGGCGGGTCCTCGGACGACCGCATTGCGCGCGTCGACCGTGCCGTCGAGGACGTGGCCGAGATCGTGCTGGGGCGCGAGCCCGAGCAGCAGGTGGAGATTCGCGAGACCCGCATCGAAGTCGAGCAACAGCACGCGCTCGCCGCGCGCCGCGCGCGCCACGGCCAGGTTCGTCGCCAGGACGCTCTTGCCCACGCCGCCCTTGCCGCTCGCGACGCACACGACCCGCGCGCCGGGCGTGGTGTCCGCGGGCGTCCGATCGCCGGGCGACAGGAACCGCGACAGGGAGCGCAGGCGCGTGAAATCGAAGCGGGTGCCGTTGAGCATGGTGAAGATCCGGGTGTGCCAATGTCCGCGAGCCACCGCGGAGAGTCAACCCGTTGCAAGCTCCGAATCGTGGCCGATCGGAGCCCCGGGCGTCAGTGGAGCTTCACTTCTTCCCCGATGTGATGGAGCTTCATCACGTTCGTCGTCCTGGAAATCCCCGGGGGAACTCCCGCGACGAACACGATCGCGTCGCCCGCGCGCGCCATGCCGCGCACGAGGAGCATCTCCGACGCCATGTGCAGCATCTCCTCGAGACTGCGCTCGCGGCGGAACAACATCGGCCGCACGTGGGCGAGCACGGTCATCTGGTTCACCGTGCGCAGGTGCGGGCTCAGGGCGACGACCTCGGCGCTCGGGCGGTACCGCGAGACCTGCCGGACAGAGTTCCCGGTCTCGCTGAAACACACGATCTTCGTGATCCCCAGGGCCTCGGCCGCCTGGACGGCCGCGAGTGCCGTCGCGTTGCCGAAATCGGCCTCGGACATGCGGAAAGTCGGCCTGGGGAGGTCGTGGTAGCGCTGGCTCGCCTCGACCGCGCGCGCGATGCGCGCCATCGTCGCCACCGCCTCGACGGGATGCTCCCCGACCGCCGTCTCGGCCGAGAGCATCACCGCGTCGCTGCCGTCGAGCACGGCGTTCGCGACGTCCGTCACCTCGGCCCGCGTCGGCCGGCTGGATTCGACCATCGACTCGAGCATCTCGGTGGCCGTGATCGCGAACTTGCCGGCGCGCAGGGTCGACGCGATCAGCGACTTCTGGATCAGCGGCAGCTGCTCGAGCTCCGCCTCGACCCCCAGATCGCCCCGCGCGACCATGATGCCGTCCGCCTCGCCGAGGATCGCGTCGATGTTCTCGAGCGCGGCCATGCGCTCGATCTTGGCGATCACGGAGAGGCCCGGGACGAGGGCGCGGATCGCGCGGATCTCGTCGGGGCGCGAGACGAAGCTCGCGCCGATCATGTCGACGCCGGCTTCGTTGGCCAGGGCGAGGTGCCTCTTGTCGTGCGCGCTGGGGAGGTCGTAGGCCAGCTTCGAGTCCGGAAAATGGACGCCCTTGCGGTCCCCCAGCTCGCCGCCGCGCGTCACGCGCGCGACGATCGCAGCGGGCTCGATCGACTCGGCGACGAGCTCCGCCTGGCCGTCGGCGAGGATGACGCGGTGCCCCGGGCGCACGGCCTCGAGGAATCCGTCGAAATCGAGCTCGACCTCGTCGTGTTTCGCGACCCCGGCGCCGCGGCGCCGCAGGCGCAGGCGTTCGCCGTCGCGCAGGGTGCGGACGCCCCCCGCGAACCTGCCCATCCGCATCTTCGGTCCGGGGATGTCGGTCAGGATCCCGACCGCGCGCATGCGCGCGTCGGCTTCGCGCCGGATCAACGCGACGCGCCGGAGGAAGTCCTCCTCCGTGCCGTGGCTCAGGTTGATCCGCGCGACGGACATCCCCGCCTCGATCATCTCGCCGATCCGCCCCTCCGAAGCGGGACCGATCGTGGCGATCACCTTGGTGTGGGGAATCGCGGCCGGCGAGGAGGGCGGGGGCGGTTTGGCGTCCGAGTGCATGACCTCCGCGCATCGTTCTCCGGTGGCGACGGCCGGGCAAGGCCCAGCCCCGGGGAAATAGGGAGGGAACTGACTGGCTTTCGTGTTGCGAGCCCCGTTGGAGCGCTGAATTGCGCCTTCTGGAGTGGTCGCAACACGGAAGCCAGTCAGTTCCAAAAGGGAACGCCAGCCGAGGTTTCTCGACTGGCGTTCGGGGGGGTCCGCGCCGCTCCTGAGGTCGTGCTCCCGGCAGCCCCTGCTGGATCCGGGGGCAGCATTCCATCGGCGCGGAAACCGGCGGATTGGACGGCACCGGGCCCCGCCGGGTTCCGTTCCCCGCGGGATCCCCGCCCAGGGGGCCGCCGGGGCCGGATCAGCGGCGGTGGACCTGGTCGAAACCCGGGCCCAGGACCTTGGCGTAGACGTCCCAGCCCTTCGAGCGGCGGCGATCGCTCCAGACCGCGCAGAGCCCGTCCGCCAAGGCCGCGATCGCGGGGCTCTGGCGGTCCGGAATGCACAGCGTCGGGAGCTCGTTGATCAGGACGATCGGGCCGAGATCCTTGCCGTTCTTCGCGATCCGGCGCAGGTAGGTCTGGTCGTGCATCGAGATGTCGTCTTCCCACGCCACCACCCACGCTCCGTCCGCGAGGCGCACGACGTGGCCGTGGTCCTGCTCGTTGGCGAGCGGCGAGATCGGGAGCAGCGGACCCGCGGGCCGACCCTGCGCGTCGAAGGCTCGCGCGACGACGTCGTGCCCGCTGTCGTCGCGAGCGCCCGAGCACCACGACATCACGAACCCGCCGCCGGTCGCGGGTGCCAGGGAGGGATCCCAGTCCTGCCCGCGCATCGTGCGCTCGAAGGACATCTCGTCGGCGTGCGGCACTCCGTCGAGATCGAGCGTGCGCGCCGCGACGGCCCACACGCCGTCGCCGGGATCGCGACTCCACGCCGCGAGCACGCCACCGCCCTCGACGAGCGCGAGCGCGGGCTCCTGGATGCCGCCCTTCGCAGCGTTCGCGCAAGGGCGCGGTTCCGCCGCCAGCTTTCCCTCGGGTGCGATGCGCACGGCCAGGAGCGCGCGCTGCGAAGCGTCGTCCCAAGCCAGGAGGTAGCCGCGGTCGTCGGGCAAGGCGACGCTGGCGATGCGGCTGGGCGCCCGGGCGAGATCCGGAAGACGGATCGGGTCGCACACGGCGCGCCCGTCGGCGCCGAAGAGCTGCGCTCGCGGCGCCACGTGCTTCGCCGGGCCTTCGACCCAGGCGACGAGGAAGCTGCCGTCCTCGCGCATCGCGACCGTCGGACTCGCGCGCGCGGCGTCCGAGGCCGGCACCGTCGATCCCGGCAGCGCCGCGGGCACGAGGAACTCGTCGCCGGCGAATCCGCCCGGCCAGGTCACGAACCGCGCGTAGACGTGCGGCTGCACGTCGCGGTCGTCCTGCCAGGCGATCACGGCCCGCTGGCCGGCACCGGCGACGACGGGCCGGATCTGCCCGGAGCTGGCCGTGTCGGAGTTCAGGCGGCGTTCGGGTCCGAGGCGCTTCTCGGGCGGCGCTTTCGGATCGACCGTGCGGCCGTAGATGTCGCTGTCGCCATTCCGGCTGTCGGTCCAGGCCACGAAGAGCGTCGCGCCGTTGGCCGCGATGCGCGCGTCTTCGACGCGGCGCGCCTCGGGAGAGCTCACGACGGTCGCCTGGTCCTCCGAACGCCGGCCCTCGAAATCGAGGAGGTGGAGCTCGAGGGATCCGGACGCACGCTCGGCGAGCAGAGCGAGTCCGCCCTGCCAGCGCGCGAGATCCGCGCCGGCGAGCGCGTCGTCCACCGGCCGGATCGCCGCGCGATCGGCTTCTCCCGCCGCGGAGAGGTGGCGCAGCTCGAACGATCCGGCGACCTGGAAGAGACCCCAGAATCCGCCGGCGGGATCGGACTGCAGCCGCGCCGGCGTGCCCTCGCCG
>WNFK01236361.1_pt1 | contig 23944 bp, 20 predicted proteins | sample 5400281 | NCBI WGS metagenome assembly WNFK01 (sample SAMN13153350, study PRJNA577476) | soil metagenome | isolation source: 20 cm soil on Douglas fir-dominated hillslope | place: USA:California | collected 2013-09-17
CCAGAGCAGCTTGAGCGCGAGGTACATCGCCAGTACGAGGGCGGCGGCTCGCACCACGTCTCGGCTTCGCCAACCGACCTGACGCCGATGCCGCACGTCGCGGCGCCCGTACAGGGGTCGTGTGTTCAACGCCTTCGGATCGACCGATTGCGTGCTCGAGCGTGAAACGGCACCAACGTCGAGAGTGGGGTCGGTCATGCGATGAGCTCGGATCGGGAGCGCCGATTGGTCCGCCTTTCGTCGGCATGCGAACCGCGTGACGCGATCGCGCGAGGCGCTACATTACCGCGAGATCTGATCTGCCAACAGAGCGAGGAGTCAGCGTGGGAGAGGGCGCGAACGACGCATCGTTTCTCTATCTCGACACCGTCGTCGGCGTCGAGCGCTTCACCTCGGAGATCTCCGCCACGCACGAGATCGCACTCGACACCGAGGGCGCGAGCTTCCACCGCTTCGTCGATCGCATCTACCTGCTGCAGCTCTCGACGCGCGACACCCACGCGGTGATCGACCCGTTGCCCATCGGGCGGCCCACGGGGCTGGGCAAGCTGCTCGAGGATCCGTCCGTCGAAGTGGTGTTCCACGACGCAGACTACGACCTCCGCCTGCTCGAGCAGGACTACGGCTGGAAGATCAAGCACATCTTCGATACCCGCATCGCGGCGCAGCTCCTCGGCTACACCGCGTTCGGCCTCGCCGCGTTGCTCGAGCGGTTCTTCGGCGTGAAGCTCGACAAGAAGCATCAGCGCGCCGACTGGTCGATGCGGCCGCTCACCGCCGACATGCTCGACTACGCGGCGCAGGACACGCGCTACCTGCTGGAGCTGAAGGACAAGATGTCGGCCGCGCTGGAGAGCGCGGGGCGGATGGGCTGGGCGCGCGAGGAGTTCGTGCTGCTCGAGGGAACGCGCTGGGCGGATGAGGAGCCGGGGATGGGGTTCCTCAAGCTCAAGGGCGCGCGCGACCTGAGTCGCCGCGAGCTCGCGGTGCTCCGTGAGCTGGTGCCCTGGCGCGACGCGGTCGCGCGGCAGATGGATCGGGCCACCTTCCGCGTCCTCGGCAACGAGCAGCTGCTCGACATCTCGCGCACGCAGCCGCGCACGCGCGACGCGCTGGCGAAGGTCAAGGGAATGCCGCGCGGCGTCCTCGAGCAGCGGGGTGCCGAGCTGCTCGAGGCCGTGACGCGCGCGCTCGCCGTTCCCGAGTCGGAGCTGCCGCGCTTTCCCAAGGCGGCGCGGTGGGACCGCGACGCCGAGTTCGACGCACGCGTGACTGCGCTCAAGACGGCGCGCGACGAGGCGGCCAAGCGGCTGGCGCTCGACCCCGGCGTCCTCTGCTCGCGCGACCGCATGGAGGCGGTGGCGCGCCGCAACCCGGCGACGGTGGACGAGCTGATGGAGGTCACGGAGCTGCGGCGGTGGCAGGCGAACGAGCTGGCCGAGGCCTTCGTCGCCGCTCTCGCGCCCCATCGCGGTGCGAAGGTGTCGGGCGAGACAAAGCCGCCCCGCGCTTCGAAGGCGAAGCGCGCCCCGGCCGAGGACGCGTCGCCGTATAGCGACTGACGGGCGGCGCCGGCTGCGCTGGCGCCGTACGGGAACGGGCGACGTCGTGCGCCGGAGCGCCTCGCTCTTACAGTCCCATGTACGCGCGGACGCGCGGCTCGATGCGGTCCGGCGTCCAGAACGGCGACCACACCAGATTCACCGCCACCGTCCCCACGCCCGGCAGCGCCTTCAGCACGCGCTCCGCGTCGCCCATGATCTCCGGGCCGCTGGGGCAGCCGGGCGAGGTGAGCGACATGTCGACTTCGACGTTGTTGTCCACCACGCGCACGTCGTACACCAACCCCAGGTCCACGATGTTCAGATTGAGGTCGGGGTCCTTCACCTTACGCAGCGCGAGCTTGGCCTGTTCGAGGCTGACGTCGGTGAACGCGGCACCACTCCCTGGGGGGACGGCGGGCACGGCGCGCTCCGCGCCGTCGGCCTGCGGCGCGGAGGGAACGTGCGGCGCGTGCGGCGCGGCCGCGGAGGTCGGGGAGATCGGCAGCTCGGTGGACATGACACGGGACTCCATGGGGGACCTCTAGCGCGGCGACGTCGCCTTCTTCTGCGCGGACGCGCTGCTCTTCCGTGCGCTTGCCTTGCTCTTCGCGCGCGCCCGGGCCCGCGCCGCGGCCGCCCGCTTGGCCCGCGCGGCCTTCGCGCGCGAGATCTTCACCTCGGGCTTGTTCCACCCCACCGCACGGTCGGCACGGAAGGAACGCGGCATGTCGAGCGGACCGCCCTGCATGTCCGTCACTGCCAGCGCGGCGGCGTCGGCCAGGTCGGCGCGTACGTCGCTGATCACCTTCGCGGGCCGGCGAGCCCTCGCCGCATGGACGCGATTGGTGAGCAGCACGACGAACATGTCGCGGTCGGGGTCGATCCAGAGCGAGGTTCCGGTGAAGCCCGTGTGTCCGTAGGCGTTCGCGCTCATGTACTTGCCGCAGCCGAACTCGCCGGCGCAGGTGTCCCAGCCCAGCGCACGCGTCCCCGCCGCGCGCTTGGTGAACAGCGCGACCGTACTGTCGGCGATGATGCGTGTCCCGTTGAACGTGCCGCCGTTGAGCAGCATCTGCGCGAAGATCGAGAGGTCGCTCGCCGTGCTGAAGAGGCCCGCGTGGCCCGACACGCCGCCCAGCGCGTAGGCGTTCTCGTCGTGCACCTCACCGCGCAGCGGATAGCCCCGCGGCGGTGTGAGCTCCGTCGGCGCGATGCGACCGCGCAGCGCGGCGTCCGGACGGAAGCGCGTGTCCCGCATTCCCAGCGGTGTGAAGACGCGCGCGTCGAGGAACTGGTCCAGCCGCTGTCCCGTCACCGATTCCACCATGAAGCCGAGCACGTCGGCGCCCAGATCGGAGTACTCGTAGTACTGTCCCGGCGCGCCGATGAGCGGCGTCTGCAGCACCGCGGTCCGCGCTTCCTCCGCCGTGTGCGCGAGACGCCACAGGTCGCGTCCCGCCGGCAGCCCGGAGCGATGCTCGAGCAGAAGGCGGATCGTCACCCGCTCACGACCGCCTCCGGTGAACTCGGGGAGATACTTCACCACATAGTCGTCGAGCCGGATCTTTCCCTCGTCGAACAGGATCATCACCGCCGACGTCGTCCCGACGACCTTCGTCAGCGACGCGAGGTCGTACATGGTCTGCTCGGCCTCGACCCCTGCGGCGTCCGACGTCCACCCGAGGTGACCGAAGCCCTTCTCCCATACGACAGCGCCGCGGCGTCCGACGACGACTGCCGCGCCTGGATACCCGCCTGCCTTGATCCCCCGCTCGATGACGCGATTGATCGTCGCCAGCCGGGCGGCGGACATCCCGACGGCGCTCGGCGCCTTGGCCGGCAACCCGTCACGGTCGAAGACGGCCGGCGGGAGCGGATGGGTGAGAGTGGCGGCAGCGAACAGCAGGGTCAGCAACGCGGTGTCCTCGTGGTCTGCCAGGAAGCCCGGCACTGCCGGGTACGCCAGGCAGAATGCGTGCTCATGTGGAAAAGCGAAAGGCCGGACCTGGGTGGGAACTGCAGGGTCCGGTAAACATCAGTACTATTCGAAACGAGGCAGGTTCCATCAAGGCAGGCCTGCTGGGGCCAGTATGCCAGCTGTTTCAACGACGAGCAAGAGCTTGAGGTGTCACGAGATAGGCTGGGTCCGCTAAGCTGCCGGATGAGAGGCCCGGAAACACGGAGGCCCGGAGGCCCGGAGGCCCGCAAGCTCGGAGGCCGGGAGGCCGGGATGAGCGCACAGGCGGTTTTCCGCGCATCCGCGTACCGCGCATCCGGCTGTTGAAGCTCGAGGCTTTCCCGATCCGTACGGAGGGCAACCATCTTTCCCTCTGGCAGTGACCAATCCGATGGACGTCATGGAGAACGAACAACTCACCGTTCAGCGCGCCCTCGAAGGCGACCAGGTGGCGATGCGGGCGCTGTGGACGCGCCATGCACCGCACATCGACGTCGTCGTGCGCCGTCTGGTGGGACATGATGCCGACCTCGCGGCGGACGTCGCCCAGGAGGTCTGGATCCAGATCTTCCGGGCGCTGCCGAGCTTTCGTGGCGACGCGCAGTTCGGCACGTGGGCGCACCGCATCGCGGTGAACCGAACGCTGAATGCCCTGCGGCGCACACGCCGTGCCGCCGCCATGGAGGTGGATGTGGAGGATGACAGCGCGTCGGTGGAGCCGGAGGCGGATCGCGCGATGCTCGCGGCATCGATCGAAGATGCCGCGGCACGGCTGTCGCCGGGCGCCCGCACGGTGTTCCTTCTCCACGACGTCGAAGGCTACACGCACGAGGAGATCGCCACTCAGCTCGGCATCACCGCGGGCGGCTCCAAGTCGCAATTGTTCAAGGCGCGCGCCAAACTGCGCGTGCTGCTGGCGCACCTGATCGATGCACCGTCATCAGAAAGGACTCGACCCAACACGACCGAGCATGTCGCACCTCTCCATTGATCGTCTCGCCGCCCTCGGCGACGAGCAGCCCACGCCGGCCGAGTCGGCGCACCTGGCGACGTGCGGTGAGTGCGCGCGCGAGCGCGACGCCTACCGGACGCTCGTCGCCATGGCGCAGGCGGAGCGCGCGCCGCTCGGCCTCCCGCTCACGCGCTGGGACGCCATCTCGGCGGCGCTCGCTGCCGAGACACCCGCTGACGCTGCGGCCCGGACGGCACGGCCAGCATCGCGATGGCCACTGCGCGCCGCGGCGAGCGTGTTGCTCCTCGCTGGCGGGGCCATGGTGGGCCGCGTCAGCGCGGGCGCCGATCCGCTGCCGAGCGCCGGCGCAAACCGGACGGCGGCCGTGGTCTCGGCGCCGCCCACCGGGACGCGCGTCGCGACCGACTCGGCGTTCGCGTCCGTCGAGGAGGCGCGCTCGGCGCAGCGCCGCTCCGAGCAGCTCTACCAGCAGGCAGTGGCGTACCTGGCGCGGTACGACAGCAGCGCGGTCGACGATGGCAGCCCGGTTGCGTACCGGTCGCGTCTGGCCGTGCTCGATCGCGTGATCTCGGCGACGAGCGAGGCGATGCGCGAGGCGCCGCACGACCCCGTGATCAACGGCTATTACCTCACCACGCTTGGCCAGCGTGAGGCGACGATCCGGCAGCTCAATACGGCACTGCCGGCCAGCCTCCGCCTCAACAGCTTCTGATTCTCACCCGGCAATCGACGATGGTCTGCTCGGTTCGCACTCCGATCCTGGTCTCCTTCACTCTGGTGCTCGCCGTCGGGGCGCCGCTTCGGGCGCAGCGTAGCGAGGCCGGCGGCATGCGTCGAACCCCGCGTGCCGAGCCCGCCGACACGAGCGAGCGCCAGCTGCGGCGCCTCGAGCGCAAGGCGGATTCGCTCGCGCAGCTCTACAACGAGAGTGAGGAGCTGAGCGTCGTCCAGCGGAAGCGCATCGGCGAGGAGCTCGACCGCACAGTCGCCCAGATCGAGGATCTGGCGCGCCGGATGGCCGCGGCGGACGAACGCATGGTGCGGGTGCGCGTCCAGGTGGCGCCGATGATGGACGAGCGCGAGGCGACGGCGATGAGCAGCGCGCTGCGCCAGGCGCAGGAGAGCCAGCTCGCCATGCCGCGCGGCTGGCTCGGGCTTCTCATTTCGGGTACCGCGCGCGTGCCCCGCGCCGACAATGGGGAGCTGATCGTCCGCTATCTCACGCACCCCGTGATCCTGTCGGTGGACCCGAGCTCCCCCGCTGAGAAGGCCGGCCTCGTGCCAGGCGATACGTTGCTGGCGTACGATGGCCGCGACGTGCGCGACCGCGACATCTCGATGACGCGCCTGCTGGTCCCGAACGCACGCGTGCTGGTGCGGATCCGGCGCGACGGCAGGACGAAAGAGGTGCCGGTGACGATCGCCGACGTGCCGTCGCGCATCCGCCTGCGGAGCGAGGCGAACTTTGAGGTGCGCGTGCCGCGACCCCCCGCCATCGCGGAGACGACGTTTCCGCGAGGATCGGCGCCCCAGACGGCCTTCATGCCGCACCGAGCCCCGCCGCCGCCGATGCCGGTCATGCCCGCACTGCCGCCAATGCGGATGATGATCTTCAACAATGGGTTGAACACCGTGGCGGGGGCGCAGCTCGCCGCGCTCACCGAGGGGCTCGCGCGCACCGTCGGCGTGAAGCGCGGGGTGCTCGTCACGTACGCGCCGGTGGGCTCGCCGGCCTCGCTCTCGGGACTGAAGGACGGCGACGTCATCGTGCGCGTCGGCGGCGAGCCGGTGCTGACGGTCGCGGAGCTGCGCGAGCAGGTGCAGATGGCGGCGGACAACGGCGAGAGCAGCGTGGTGCTCGACCTGGTGCGCGAAAAGAAGTCGCACCGGATCACCCTGCGCTGGAACGACCGCTAGCCGCTCAGTACTCGATCGTCTCGAGCCGCTCCAGCTTCCGCTCGTCCGGCACGAGCGTCTTGTGGATCGCCAGCGCCGCGATCGCGCCATCGGCTGCCGCGGCGATCGCGAGCTGCGGACCCGGCACGATGTCGCCCGCCGCGAAGCAGTTCATTACCGAGGTGTGATACGCGTCGTCGACGACGATGTGGCCGCCAGCGTCGCGTTCGCAGCCGAGCTGCGCGCCGAGATCGTCCGCCGGGTATTGCTCCACGGCCAGGAAGATCTTGTCGGTGTCGAGCGACATCCCGTCCTCGAACTCCAGTGAGTGCACGCGCGCACCGCTGTGCGAGATGCGGACGATCGGCGCCTGGATCACCGGGATGTTGAGGGCGTCCAGCTTGTCGCAGTACTCCTCGAGATCGAAGTCGGGCGGCTCGCCGTTCGTGCAGATGATGATCTCGTTCGTCCAGGTCGTGAGGCTGAGCGCCATTCCCACTGCCTTCCGCCCCTTCCCGATGACGACGACCTTCTTGTCGACACATTCGCGGCCGTCGCAGTCGGGGCACACGTGCGCGTTGGCGCCGTAGACGGGCTCGAGTCCCGGGATCTTCGGCCAGACGTCCTTGAGGCCGATCGCGAGCAGCAGGCGCCGGGCCCGTCGCCTCTCGCCGGTCGCGAGCACAAGCTCGAAGGAGTCGTCATCCCGCTGCTCGACCGTCTCGACCAGCGCGTCCACGAGCTCGACGCCGTACTGTCGTGCCTCGTCGCGCCCGCGCCCGCGCAGCTCGGCCGGGCGGACTCCCGGATGGCCGAGAAAGCCATTGATGCCGCGCGACTCCCAGTTGCGTGGGTCGCCCGAGTCGAGCAGCAGCACGTGGTGCAGGTAGCGCGCGAGCCAGGTGGCCGCGCTCAGGCCTGCGGGCCCGCCGCCGACGATGGCGATGTCGAACGGTTCACCGGAGACGGGCCGTTCACTTCCATCCTTGCTCGCGTGGCTCGATCCGTCGCTCATGGCTGCGTGCGTAGGGCAAGAAGAGTTCCGGACTTCAGCCCTGGCGCGCGTGCGTGGCGACCATCGTCGCGACCTGGCGCATGAGGTGCTCGCCGACGCGCTTCAGGCCCACGCACTGCACGCACGACTTCGCCCCTTCGAGCAGGAAGTAGAGCTCATCGCCCGTGACCTCCGGCTCGGGAAATCCGGCGTCGCGACACAGCGCGATCAACCGCTCGTGATCGTGACGGCGGTGCTCGTCGATCACGCGACGCGCGGGATGGTCGGGGTCGGGAAGCTCCGCGAGCGCGCACAGGATCGGCGAGCCGCGTTCCTCCATCTGCACGAGTGCCGCGGCCGTGCGCTCGCTCCAGCTCACGAGCTGCGCGCGCGCGTCGCCCGGATGTGCCGCGGCGATCTCGTTCCACGCCGCCTCCTTCTGCGCGATGATCCCGCGCATCCACTCGGCGATGAGCTGGTCCTTGGACTCGAAGTGACGATACAACGTCATCTTGTTCGTGTCCGCCTCCGCCGCGATCTGCTCGACGCCCACGCTCGTGCCAAGCCGGCGGAAGAGGTCGTCGGCCGCGGCCAGGATGCGCTCGCGAGGCGCTGACTGTCTCGTTCGTGTCACGTCGGGAACTCTCCTTCCCATCACCCAATACATCGCTTGACTTGCACGTTACCGACAGGTAACATAGCAATGTTACCGATCGGTAACATACCTCATTTGATACCCGATGTCGATCCTGCCGTTCCCCGTTCGACGAACAAGTGAGGCCAGCATGGCCGATGTACCCGACGTTGCCCGCCCCGAACCCGCTCGAAGGAGTCGCCTGATGCGTAAGCCCGCACCGAACCCCACTTCAATCATGCACCCGGTCCGTGTCGGCGCCAGCCTGATGTTGCTGGTCGCCCTGCTGGCCGCCCTGCTGGCCGCCACGGGCTGCAGCAAGCCCGCTCCGGCCAACCCCACGCCCGAAGTGACCGTCGCCGCCGTCCTCGACAAGCCGGTCTCCGAGTCGGACGAGTTCACCGGGCACTTCGAGGCCGTGCAATCGGTGGAAGTGCGGCCGCGCGTGACCGGCTTCATCCAGCGCGTCACTTTCTCGGAGGGCGCCACCGTACGGCAGGGTGACCCGCTGTTCGTGATCGACCGGCGCCCCTACGAGGCCGAGGTCTCGCGGGCGGAGGCGGTGCTCGAGCAGGCGCGGACCCGCGAGGCACTCGCCCAGCAGGAGCTCGAGCGGGCCAAGCGCCTGGCGAACACGCAGGCGATCTCGCGCGAGGAGCTCGATGGCCGCACGAGCGGGGCGGCGGAGGGCGGAGCCGCCGTGCGTGCAGCCGAGGCGGCGCTCCGGAGCGCGCGGCTCAATCTGGAGTGGACCACGGTGCGAGCGCCGATCGCCGGTCGCGTGGGGCGCGCCGAGATCACGGCGGGAAACCTGGTGCAGGCCACCGGCTCGCTGCTGACGACGATCGTGTCGCTCGATCCCATCTATGTCTACTTCGATAGTGACGAGCAGATCTACCTGAAAAATGCCAGCGCCTTTACCGCGCTGCGCAGCGTACCGGGGGCGCGGCTCGCCCCGCGGCTCGTGCTGATCGGTCTCGCCAACGAGACGGGCTTCCCGCACCAGGGAAGGCTCGATTTCGTGGACAATCAGGTGGACCGCACGGCCGGCACGATCCGGGTCCGCGCGATCGTGCGGAACGCGTCGCACCTGTTCGCGCCCGGTCTGTTCGCCCGCGTGCGTCTGGCCGGGGGGGCGTCGCGCCAGGCGTCGCTCATCCAGGATCAGTCGATCGGCACGGACCAGGACAGGAAGTTCGTGCTCGTGCTGAAGCCCGACAGCACGGTCGAGTATCGGACGATCACGGTCGGCCGCGTGGTCGACGGCCTGCGTATCGTCGAGTCGGGCCTCAAGCCGGGTGAGAGCGTTGTCATCAACGGCCAGCTGCGCGTGCGGCCGGGAATGAAGGTCGCCGCGAAGCACGCCCCCATGCTCGTCACCGCGTCGGCGCCGGTGTCTGCGCCGGCCGCCCCGTAACGACTTCCACTACTTCCGGAACTCCCCGTGCGCTTCTCGCGGTTCTTCATCGACCGTCCGGTATTTGCGGTCGTGCTCTCCCTCGTCGTGTTCGCGGCGGGGCTGATCTCCATCGTCACGCTGCCCATCAGCGAGTATCCCGAAGTCGCGCCGCCCACGATCATCGTGCGCGCGGCGTACCCCGGCGCGAACCCCACGGTGCTGGCCCAGACGGTGGGCACGCCGCTGGAGGACGCGATCAATGGCGTGGAGCACATGCTGTACATGTCGTCGTCCGCCACGGCGGATGGCGCGCTCAGCCTGACCGTCACCTTCGAGATCGGCACCAACGTGGATCTCGCGCAGGTGCAGGTGCAGAACAAGGTCGCGCAGGCGCTCGCTCGACTGCCCGAAGAAGTGCGCGCGATCGGCGTGACGACGGAGAAGTCGTCGCCCGACATCACCATGGTCGTGAACCTGGTCTCGCCCGACGGCCGGTACGACCCCGTGTATCTGCGCAACTACGCCATCCTGAACGTGCGCAACGAGCTCGCGCGGCTGAAGGGCGCCGGTCAGGTGGCCGTCTTCGGCGCGGGTGACTACGCGATGCGCGTCTGGCTCGATCCCAATCGCGTCGCGTCGCGCGGCCTGTCGGCCTCCGACGTCGTGCAGGCGATCCGGGAGCAGAACCTCCAGGTCGCTGCCGGCGTCGTCGGCGCGCAGCCGATGCCGGATCCCGTCGCCTATCAGCTCACCGTGACGGCCCAAGGCCGCCTCGTGGACGAGGGCGAGTTCGGGAACATCATCATCAAGACCGGCGCGAACGGCGAGATCACGCGCCTGCGCGACGTCGCACGCATCGAGCTGAACTCGGGGAGCTACGGGCTGCGCGCGATGTTGAACAACAAGTCCGCCGTCGCGATCGTGGTGTTCCAGGCGCCGGGCTCGAACGCCCTCGCGCTCTCGAGCGCGGTCCGCGAGAAGATGACCGAGCTGAATCAGCGCTTCCCTCAAGGGGTGAGCTGGACCTCGGTCTACGACCCGACGATCTTCGTCCGCGACTCGATCAAGGAAGTGATCCGCACTCTGCTCGAGGCGACGCTGATGGTGATCTTCGTCGTCGTGCTCTTCCTCCAGACCTGGCGCGCGTCGATCATTCCGCTCGCCGCGGTGCCCATCTCAATCGTCGGCACCTTCGCGGTGATGCTCGCGGCCGGCTTCTCCATCAATACGCTGTCCCTGTTCGGGCTCGTCCTGGCGATCGGCATCGTCGTCGACGACGCGATCGTCGTGGTGGAGAACGTCGAGCGGCACATCGAAGAGGGCCTGAGCCCGCTGGATGCGAGCCACCGCGCGATGGAGGAGGTGAGCGGACCGATCATCGCCATCGCGCTCGTGCTCTGCGCCGTGTTCGTGCCTGTCGCCTTCATCAGCGGGCTCACCGGCCAGTTCTATCGCCAGTTCGCGCTGACCATCGCGTTCTCCACGCTGATCTCGGCGTTCAACTCGCTCACGCTGTCGCCCGCCCTGGCCGCACTGCTCCTTCGCCCGCGCGGCGCGCCGGCGGACGCACCGACGCGCCTGATGGATCGGGCGTTCGGCCACTGGCTGTTCCGGCCGTTCAACCGCGTCTTCGCGCGCACATCCCAACGCTACGGGACGGTGGTGCAGGGCGTGACGCGCCGTTCGGCGATCGCGCTTGCCGTATACGGAGGGCTGATCGTGTTGGCCGTGATGGGGTTCGCCCGCGTGCCCGCCGGCTTCGTACCGAGCCAGGACAAGCAGTATCTCGTGGCGATCGCGCAGCTTCCCGACGCCGCGTCGCTCGACCGGACCGATGCGGTGATCCGGCGCATGTCGAAGATCGCGCTCGAGACGCCCGGCGTCGCGAACGCGATCGCGTTCCCCGGCCTGTCCATCAACGGCTTCGGCCGGCGCGATCCTCGGCTCACTCAACCAGAAGTTCGGCGCCATCCAGGAAGCGTTCGTCGCGGTGTTCCCGCCGCCGGCCGTCAATGGCCTCGGCGCCGTGGGCGGGTTCAAGCTCCAGCTCGAGGATCGCGCGGGCCTCGGTGATTCCACGCTGTATGCCGCGGCGCAGGCGCTGGTGGCGCAGACGTACCAGACCCCGCAGATCGCCGGCTCGTTCTCCGGCTTCCAGGTCAACGTGCCACAACTCTACGCCGACGTCGATCGCGACAAGGTGAAGCAGCTGGGCATCCCGCTGAACGACCTGTTCCAGACGCTGCGGATCTATCTCGGCTCCGCCTACGTGAACGACTTCAACAAGTTCGGGCGCACGTACCAGGTGATCGCGCAGGCGGACGCGCCCTTCCGCTCGTCGGCCGAGAACATCGCGCAGCTCAAGGTGCGCAACGCGCAGGGCGAGATGGTGCCGCTGGGATCCGTGCTCAGGGTGAGACAATCGTCCGGTCCGGACCAGGTGACGCACTACAACGGCTATCCGTCGGCCGACATCAATGGCGCCGCGGCACCGGGTGTGAGCGCGGGCGAGGCCGTGCGCACGATGGAGCAGCTCGCGGCCGCCACGGTGCCGAATGGCATCGGCTTCGAGTGGACCGAGCTGACGTACCAGCAGAAGCTCGCCGGCAATACGGCCATCTTCGTCTTCCCGCTATGCGTGCTGCTCGTCTTCCTCGTGCTCGCCGCGCAGTACGAGAGCTGGTCGCTGCCGCTCGTGATCATCCTCATCGTCCCGATGTGTCTCTTCTCGGCCATCGCCGGCGTCTGGGTCACGCGGGGCGACAACAACGTCTTCACGCAGATCGGGCTGCTCGTGCTGGTGGGGCTGGCGTGCAAGAACGCCATTCTCATCGTGGAGTTCGCGCGCGACCTCGAGCGGCAGGGCTACGATCGCGTGCGCGCGGCGCTGGAAGCGAGCCGCATCCGCCTTCGCCCCATCCTCATGACGTCGTTCGCCTTCATCGCGGGCGTCATTCCGCTCGTCATCGCGAGCGGCGCCGGCGCGGAGATGCGCCACGTGATGGGCATCGCCGTCTTCTCCGGCATGCTCGGCGTCACGTTCTTCGGACTGCTCTTCACGCCGCTCTTCTACGTGCTCGTCCGGGGCCTCGTCGAACGACGCGCGGCGCGCGCCGGGGAGACGGCCGGCGACATCTCACCATTGCTGCATCGCGAGCGCCCGTTGGCGCTCGGCGAGGGAGACTAGCATGCGTAGCACCCATCTGTGGATCATCAGCAGCGTCATGCTGTCCGGCTGCTATGCGACGCCGGCATATCGTGAGCCCGCCGTGAGCATCTCACCGGCGTACGGTGTCGTCGCTCGAAACGGCGTGCACCTCGCCGGGCAACCGATCGTCACAGCATCGAGCGGCGACGTCGCGACGGCCGCGCGGTCGGCGCAGTACAGGGTCGTGACCACCGGCGCGCCGTTCTGGCGCGAGCTTGGCGACTCCACCCTGGCGCAGCTCATCACCGAGGCGTTGCATTCGAGCCCGAGCACCCAGAGCGCCGAAGCACGGCTCATGGGGGCTCGCGCCTCGCGCCGGCTCACGGCATTCGATCTCGTGCCGACCGTCACGGCGAGCGGCAGCCTGGTGCGGTCGCAGCAATCCGTCGCGCAGATCCCGGGTCTGGCCAACCAGCTCCCGAGTCGCGACCTGTACGACGTCGGCTTCGACGCCACCTGGGAGGTCGACATCTTTGGCCGCGTGCAGCGGAACGTCGGCGCGCAGGGGGCGCTCGTGGCATCGGCCGAGCATGCGCTCGAGGACGTCCAGATGAGCCTCGCCGCCGAGGTGGCTCGCACCTACTTCGAGCTGCGCGGAGCGGAGCGGCAGCTCGCCGTGGCGCGGCGCAACGCGGAGAACCAGGAGCACACCGTCTCGCTCACGCAGGACCGGCTGGCGGCGGGGCGGGGCACGGCGTTCGACACCGAGCGGGCCCGCTCGATCCTTCAGCTCACGCTCGCGGGCATGCCGGTGATCGAATCACAGGTCGTCGCCCACCGGAACCGCCTCGCGACGCTGCTCGGACGGAGGGCGGACGCCCTGCCGCCGGCCGTGTATGCCCCGGCCGAGCTGCCGAAGCTCCCCGACACGGTCAACGTCGGGTCGCCGCAGGCGCTCGTCCGGCGGCGGCCCGACGTGCTGCGCGCGGAGCGGCAGCTCGCGGCGAATGCGCTGCTCGTCGGCGCCGCGCAGGCGGACTACCTACCGAGGCTCACGGTGGGCGCGAGCGTGGGCTACGCCTCGACGCGGTTCCAGTCTCTCGCGGGCAACGGCACGTCGCGCATCCTCGTCGGCCCGGTGCTGAGCTTCCCCCTGCTCGACGTCGGGCGGGTGCGGCAGCGGGTGGGTATCGCCGAGGCGCGACAGGACGACGCTCGCGTGCAGTACACGGCGGCCGTGCTGCAGGCGGTGGAGGAAGCGGAGACCGCGCTCGTGTCCTACGACCGCGCCCATGCGCGCGTCAGCATCCTGAACGTGGCGGTGCGCTCCAGCACCCGCGCCGCGGAGCTGGCGCAACAGCGCTTCGAGGCGGGGCTCACCGACTTCTTCCAGGTGCTCGACGCCCAGCGCACGTTGCTCGAGGCAGAGAACCAGCTGGCGGTGGCTCACACCGCGGCCGCCACGGCGCTCGTCGCGGTCTACAAGTCGGTCGGCGGGACGTGGCCGATGCGGTGACGGTGCCCTAGTCCCGCAGGCTTCCCGGCGGCACGAGATACAGCACCCGCAGCGTCGCGCGGTCCGACGCCGACATCGTGAACGTGGCGGCCTCCCGGTACATCACGCTCGACGGGTCGTTGGCGTGGTTGAGCCCGAGCGCGTGCCCGACCTCGTGACGGACGATGCCCTCGACCACCGCGGCGGGGAACGCGCGGCCGACGCTGTCGTGCAGGGCGATGGAGATGCCCGCGCGCGCGATGAGGAAGTCGCTCGTCTGCACCCGCTCCGTCACCCCGATGCGCTGGCCGTCGGCCGCCGGGAAGCGGTCGATCCAGCGGATCGCCATCTCGGCGTTCGACGGGTCGGTCACGAAGTTGAAGCGGAGTGGGGAGCCGGCGAGGCTCCACTCGTCGAACACGTCGCGCGCGAGCTGGGGCAGGTCCGCGTTCCACCCCGGCACGGCGGAGGAGGGCTCGATGTAGACGCGGATCGGGTCGGTCAGGCGTTCGGGCCAGCGGTACAGCGTGCTGTCCTGCTCGCGGAGGATGTCGTCGACGTATGTGCCCGACGCGAGCATCGTTATGCGCCGGCGGAGCTCCTGTGGGGAGGCCCGCTGTGTCACCGCGGGGCCGATGACGACGCGCGTCACGCCCTGCGCCTGCTGCTCGGCCGTCACCGTGGTGTCGCGCGGGAGGACGAAGCCCGCCAGCGCGACGAGCAGCAACGCGGGGATCGCTTCGAGGCGGAGGCGCGTCAGCGCACTCCCCCGGGCGGAAGCGTGTAGAGCAGGCGAACGGTGGCGCGGTCGGCGGCTGACAGGTTCCGCACCCGAACGCGCGGCGCCATGATGCTCGTGGCGTCTTCCGTATGGTCGAGCCCGAGCAGGTGGCCGACCTCGTGCAGCGCGAGCGCGCGCATCGCGTCCTCGTCGAGCGGGGGGCCGTGGCGATGGTGTACCGCGAGCACGATGTCGGCGTCGGTGATCCACCAGTTGTCGTCGCGCTCCCACTTCGTGCGGCCGCTGATCGCTTCGTCGAACTGGTCGATGAACGTGACGTGCACGTCGGCGCGGGCCGAATCGCTCGTCAAGGCGAAACGCACGGGAAGCTCGAGGGCATCCCAGTCGGCGATGGCAGCTTGCACGCTGTTCACGTACTCCTCGGTCCAGTCGCTGACGCTGCTGGCCGGCTGGATCCAGATCGCGAGCGGACGTCCCGCGCGGTCGGGCCACCGCGCGAGCGCGCTGTCCCGTTCGGCGAGCATCTCGCTGATGTAGGTTCCGCTGCCGCGCTCGACGAGGCGGCGGCGCACCTCCGCCTTCACGCGCTCGCGTTCGGCGGCCCGTCGAGTGAGGGGAGTCGCCACCACGCCACCGCTCGCGACACTCGTCCGGATGGTCGGGGCGCGCATGACGCCCGACAGCGGCAGGAGAGCGAGCGTGAGCGCGGCGACGGTGCGCGCGAGGAAGCGTAAGCAGCGATGCATCATTGCGTCGTTCGCGGCGGCCCGGTGATGGGAGCGGCGAGGAAAGAGCCGGCTGCGTCGAAGAAGCGCTCGGGCGCTTCCCAGAACGGCATGTGACCGGCGTCCGGGAGGAGGGCAAGACGTGCGCGCGGCAGCAGCTCGGAGAGCTCGAGAGCGACGGCCGCGGGGAGCGCGTCCCGTTCACCATGAAGGACGAGTGTGGGGACGGAAAGGGCACGCAGGCGCTCCCGCCAGTCATACCCCTCGCGCCGCAAATGTGCCACGATTGCGGCGCCGGTCACACTCGCGCCGTGCGGTGGAGCGAAGTGCGCCGCCATGGTCGGATCGGCGAAATACGCCGAGTAGCTCGCGCGGCTGTAGGCGCCGTGCACCTCGGGATCGGGGTCGTGCTGCGGCGCGCCACCGAGGCGCTCGAGCGTCGCGCGATCTTCCGCGCCCACCCGAGCGAGGGCGGCTTCGTGCAGCGCCGGCATCCACGCACTCGTGGGACCGACGGAGTCCACCGTGACCAACCGGCGCGTCCCGGCCTGATCGCGCGCCGCGCCGAGCATGGCGATCCCGCCCCCCCACGAGTGGCCGAGGACGTCCCACTGCCGGATGCCCAGCGCGCGACGGAGGGCGCCGACGTCCTCCGCGTCGTCCTCGATGCGCGCCGCGAGCGGATCCGCCGGCGCCTGCGACGCCCCCCGACCGCGCTGGTCGTACAGGATGACCTGTCGGCCGGCCGCCAGCGGCGAGAGTGCGGGCCAGAGCAGCGCATGGTCGTACAGCATGCCGCCGTTCACGAGAAGCAATGGGGGCACGCCCGCCACCGGTGGCGACGTCCAGACGGCGAGTTCGAGCCCCCGCACGCGCGCCGTCATGCGATCGAGGGGCGGGGTGCGGCCGAGCGAGCGGCGGAATGCAATGAAGTCGTCGCGGCGAGACATGGCGGAAAAATAGTCTGACGGCCTGACGGCTTGACGGACGTTGCGAAGGGCACACCAGACTCGCTCCGGTGTGCCCTTCTGCTGTCCAACCGTCAGACCGTCAGACCGTCCGACCGTCCGTCAGCAAATCCTCCCTCGTCATCGGCAGCTCCACGCCGCCCTCGGCGTCGGGCTTCGCCAACAGCGTCTGCAGCACGTTGATCCGTCCGTGCGTGAATGCGTAGGCCGACGCGGTCATGTAGAGCCGCCAGATCCGGAAGATGCGGTCGCTCGTCAGCGCGATCGCGCGATCCTCGTGCTGCAGCAGCCGGCTGACCCAGTCGTGGAGGGTGCGCGCGTAGTGCTCCCGGAGGCTCTCCACGTCGCGCGTCTCGAACCCCGCGGCCTCCGCGGCCGCGATCACCGACTGGAAGGCGGTGAGCTTGCCGTCCGGGAAGACGTACTGGTGGATGAACGCGTCGCGTCGCCAGAGCCAGCTCTCCAGCCAGGTGAGTACCCCGCCCGGCCGCGCCGCCTTCAGGCTGACGATGCCGTGATTGAGGAACAGGCCGCCGGGCGACAGGGTGCGATGGAGCGCCGCGAAGTATTCCTCAAGGCGAGTCTCGCCGACGTGCTCGATCATCCCGACGCTCGCGATGCGGTCGAACTGGGCGTCGGGGGGAAGGTCCCGGTAGTCGCGGATCTCGACGCGGCAGCGCTGCTCGAGGCCGGCGGCGGCGATGCGCTTGCGGGCCAGCGCCGCCTGCGCCTCGCTGAGCGTGATGCCGAGCGCAGTCACGCCGTAGTGCCGCGCTGCGTGCATGATGAGCGCGCCCCAGCCACACCCGACGTCGAGCAGGCGCTGACCGGGACGCAGGCGCAGCTTGCGGCAGATCAGGTCGAGCTTCGCGCGCTGGGCCTCCTCGAGCGAGTCGGTGGGCCGACGATAGTAGGCGCACGAGTAGACCATGGAGCCGTCGAGCCAGAGAGCATAGAAGTCGTTCCCGACATCGTAGTGGAAGCGGATCGCCGCGCGGTCACGCGATGGGTCGTGCGGCTTCCCCACCGGCTCGACGACGTGTTCGCTCCGGGCGACCCGGACGTCGTCGGCCCCCTCGCCGCTCGGCAGCGCGAGCAGGTGGGTGAGCAGCCGGGCGAGCATGCGCGGTGAGCGCACCCGGGCGCCGATCGCGTCCGGGAGGCCGACCGCCGCTTCCAGCTCGCCGTCGACGTCGATGTCGCCCGACAGATACGCCTCGACGATGGACAGCTCGCTGGGCGGCAGGAGCATACGACGCAACGCGCCGGGTCGGTTCACCCCGAACCGGAATGTCGTGGTGGCCCGCCGGCCGTGGTCCACGCTCCCGTCCCAGTAGCGGACGTCGAACGTTCGGGCGGCGATCGGTCCGAAGATCAGGTCGATCACGGCGCGGGCGTGGCGGAGCGCCGGATCGCTCGCCTTGGTCGGCCGGTCCGCGCCGCCGATGTAGGATGGAAGGGGTGCCGGTCGTCGGCCGGGCTCGTCGATCTGTCGATGTGCCATTTGGAGGCTCGCGGAGGGTTCACTCCCCTCGCCGCGTAAAAGCCGTGCCAGTGACGCGAGCCCGTCCTGACGGTCGGACGGTCGGACCGTCCGACCGCCGTTCTCATCCCCACCGCAGGTCCTGCTTCGATAGCGGCAACGACCGCACGCGCTTGCCGGTCGCGGCGAAGATCGCATTGCACAGGGCCGGGATGACCGGTGGCAACGCGGGCTCGCCCAGGCCCGTCGGCGGAACCGCGCTCTTCACGAAGTGGAGCTCCACCGGCACCATCTGCGCGTGACGGAGGAGCTGAAAGTCGTGGAAGTTGCTCTGCACCGTCCGACCGCGCTCGATGGTGATCTCCTGGCCGAGCGCTTGGGCAATTCCGTCCAGGATGGCGCCCTGGACCTGGTTCTCGGCGTTGCTCGGATTGATGATGTCGCTGCCGACGTCGCCGGCGGCCCACACCTGCTCCACCTTCAGCTTGCCCGCCCGGCTCACGGTCGCCTGCACCACCTCGGCGAAGTAGCCGCGATGGCTGAAATGAAAGGCGACGCCCATGCCCGTGCCGCGCGGGAGCGAGCGCTTGCCCCACCCGGATTTCTCCGCCACCAGCTCGAGCACGCCGCGCATCCGGTCGGCGTCGAACGACGGCGACAACGGGCGCACCTCCAACCCGGCCTTCTCGGCTACGCGGTCGATCGCCGTGCGCACCTTGGTCGCGCCGGGACCGGCCGCCAGCAGGTCGAGGCGGAACTGCAGCGGGTCGCGCCCCGCCGCATGCGCGAGCTCGTCGACGAACGACTGCGCGGCGAACGCGATCCCGTTGCTTCCCGGAGCGCGCAGGGCGCCCGTCGGCACGCCGAGCGGCATCGTCGACGTCGACAGCGCATAGTTCGGCACGAAGCTGGCCGGAAACTCTCCGGCGCCGATGCCGGCGGAGGGGGCGAAGCTCTGTCCTTCACCGAAGGTGACGAAGTGATTCTGCCACGCCACGACGTTGCCGCCCGCGTCCACGCCGCCGGTGAAGTTGTGGAAGCCGGCGGGCCGGTAGAAGTCGTGCTGCATGTCGTCCTCGCGCGTCCAGAGCAGCTTCACCGGCGCGCCGGTCTCCTTCGCGATCCACGCCGCCTCGACCATGTAGTCGTTGCTCAGACGCCGGCCGAAGCCGCCTCCGGAGCGCGTGATGTGGATGGTGATGTCGTCTTCCTTGATGCTCAGGGTGCGCGCCACCAACCCGCGCCCCCCCTCGGGCGTCTGGGTCGGCGCCCAGATCTCGAGCTTCCCGTTGGCGTAGTGCGCCGTGCAGTTCTGCGGCTCCAGGGGCGCATGCGCGATGAACGGGTAGTAGTACTCGGCGCGCACGACCTTGGCGGCGCCGGCGAGCGCCGCGTCGACGTCGCCATCCTTGCGCAGCGACCGCTGCGGCGGCTGCGTCGCCAGCGCCGCCGCCTGCTGGGCGAATCCCGCGCTGCTCTGCGTCGCCGTCGGTCCTTCATTCCAGGAGACGACGAGGGTTCCGCGAGCCTTCTTGGCGAGCCACCAGTTGTCGGCCACGATGGCGACGCCGCCAAGCAGTCCATTCAGCGCCGTGCCTCCTTCGACGACGAAGGCATGCCGCACGCCCGGCTGCTTTTTCACGTCGGCGAGGTTCGCCGTCGCCACCTTGCCGCCGAACACCGGCGACTTGACGTACATCGCGTACAGCATGCCAGGCACAGTGACGTCGATGCCGTACATCGGCTTGCCCGTGACGATCGCATGGGTGTCCACGCCGCGGACGCGCGTGCCGATGATGGTGAAGTTCTTCGGATCCTTCAGCGGCACGCTCGCCGGATCGGGCGCCGGCATCGACGCGGCGGCCGAGGCGACGTCACCGTACGAGACGCGCCGGTTGCTGGCCCGATGTCGCACGAACCCCTTCTCGGTATCGCACTCCGAGGCCGGGACGCCCCACTTCGCGGCCGCCGCGGCGACGAGCATGGCGCGGCCGGCCGCGCCGGCGCGGCGCATCGGGAGCCAGTTGTTCGGCGTGGAGGTGCTGCCGCCCGCGACCTGCTGGGTGAAGGTCTTCGAGTCCAGCGGCGCCTGCTCCACGCGTACGTTCCTCCATTCCACATCGAGCTCGTCGGCCACCAGCATCGGGAGCGCCGTCTTGATCCCCTGACCGATCTCGGGGTTCTTGCTCACGATCGTGACGATGCCGTCGGGCGTGATGCGGATGAACGCGTTCAGCGATCCGTCGGTGGGCGAGAAGGGAAGGCGCTCGCCGGCCGCCGAGAGCGGTTCGAGATAGCTGGCGAGCAGCAGCCCACCGCCGACGAGCGCGCTGGCACGCAGGAACTCACGGCGCGAGAGGCCGCGCGGGTCCGTCGCGGCGGGCGTCATGGCTTGCTCCCGTCGAGGCGCCGCGGACGCCCGGCCTGCGTCGCATCGACCTTCAGTTCAGTGGCGCGGTGGATCGCCTGCCGGATGCGCCGGTAGGTCGCGCAGCGGCAGATGTTGCCGTTCATCGCCGCGTCGATGTCGGCGTCGGTCGGCTTCGGATTCTTGTCGAGCAGCGCGGCAGCCGACATGAGCTGTCCCGCCTGGCAATAGCCGCACTGCGGGACGTCCAGCTCTTCCCACGCGCGCTGCAGGGCGTGCGTGCCGTCGGCCGACAGCCCTTCCACCGTCGTGATCTCGGCGCCCTGCACGGCCGATACGGGAAGGACGCACGAGCGCGTGGCCGTGCCGTTCAGATGCACGGTGCACGCGCCGCACTGCGCGGCGCCGCAGCCGAACTTCGTACCCTTGAGATCCAGCACGTCGCGCAGTGTCCAGAGCAGCGGCATGTCGGCCGGGACGTCCACCGTCCTCTGCTGCCCGTTGACCTTGAACCGGTACTTCATCGTGCCTCCTGTATGCCGTCGCGCGGACCGATCTCCTCGGTCGAATCTGCCAGAAAACTCTCGCCCCGTCCAGCAAGATCTGCGGACGGGGCGAGAGGTCCCTCATCACTTACGGGCGACACGCCCGTGGCGCTGACAATCAGGGCGTCATCGACACTGTGGTCTTCGTGTCCTTGGGCTCGTCGAGTGTCTTCAACACGTCGCGCCAGGCGAACTTCTTACCCGATTTGCGCACCCAGTGGTCCATCCAGGCCATCTCGGCCGTGGCCTTCACGAGCTGGTTGCGCGGATCGGGGATGCCGTGGGTGTTGCCCGGGTAGACATAGAACTCGGTCGGCACCCCGAGGCGCTTGAGCGCCATGTGCAGCTCCTCGCTCTGCGGACGCGGCACGCGCGGGTCGTTGTCCACGACGTGGATCATCGTCGGCGTCTTCGCGTTCTTGATGTAGGCCGCCGGCGACTGCCGCCACCACCCTTCCATGTCGTCGTAATACAGCTTGTTGCCGAGGTACCACTGGCGGCCGCGCTGGGTGTCGCTCTGGCCGTACATCGAGATCCAGTTGAACACGCCGGCGCCGGTGGAGATGGCCTTGAAGCGGTCGGTGTGGGTGAGAATCCAGTTCGACCAGTGTCCGCCGGCACTCCACCCGAGCGCGCCCATCTGCGCGCTGTCCACGATCCCCTGCGCGATGAGGTGATCGACGCCCGCCATGATGTCCTGATAGCCCTTCGTGAAGTAATCGCCCTGGCTCTCCACCTTGAACTGCTGGCCGTAGTTGGTGGAGTTGCGATAGTTGGGCATCAACACCACGTAGCCCGCGCCGGCATACACCTGCGATCCATAGCCGCCGTTGAAGCCCAGCACGTCCGCCGCCGCCGGTCCGCCGTGGATGGAGATGATGAGCGGGTAGCGTCTGCCCGGCTGGTATCCCACCGGCTTCACCAGCACGCCTCCCACCTTCCGTCCGTCGGCTGAGGTCCAGGTGATCTCCTCGGCGTTGCCAAGGGCGATCTGCCGCACCACGAACGCTCGGCACCGTGTAGAGCGTCGACGGGGTGCGCGGATCGGCATAGGAGATGATGATGCGACCCGTCTCGTCATCCTCGTTCGCCGTCACGCTCGCCTGCTCGTGGATCACCGGCCGCACGACGTTCGACGCGACGTCGAGGGCGAGCACCTGGTTCGTGGCCTTGACGCCCTCGTTGAAGTAGATCGTGCCGCCGTCCTTCGACCAGATGCCCACCGACACGTCGCCGTCGAACCCGGCGCCCAGCTTCCTGAACTGCCCGCCGCGCGCGCCGACGTCGCGCAGATAGACCTTCTGGTTGTGCATGAAGACGAAGTCGTCCGGCGCCGAGAAGGCCACGGTGCGGCTGTCCGGCGAGAAGCTCACGCTGCTCTCGCCGATCTCGGTGTTCTTCGTCAGCCGCTCGATCTGGCCCGCGCCGACGTCGAGCAGGTAGAGATCGGCGTTGATGTTCTGTTCGAGGATGTTTCGGTCGTAGCGATTCGCCGAGATGCCCCGGAAGCCGACCCACTTGCCATCGTCGGAGACGGTGAAATCGCCGACGCTGTAGCTCGTGTCGCGCGTGAGTCGCGTGGTGCGCTTGGAGTCGAGGTCGAGCGCCCAGAGGCTCGAGATGGGCACGTCGGCGTTGCGGACGCGTACGTCGAACCGCTTCTCCAGGCGAAGCCGCTCGTCGGGGTCGGTGGTGTCGGCTGTCACGAAGTAGATCCGCCGTGAGTCGGGCGACAGGCGCCAGAGGCCGATGCCGTTGGGATGGCGGGTGAGTTGGGTCGGCTTCACCGAATCGCCGGCAGCCAGCGCGGCGACCGGAAGCGCGTAGAGCTGTTCCTGGGTGGCGGGGCCTGAGCGGTACACGAGCCAGGAGCCATCCTTCGAGAAGGCATAGGTCGTCACGCCGTCCTTCGCGTCGGAGATCTTGCGCGCTTCACCGCCGTCCGGGCGCATGAGATAGAGCTGATACGAGGCGCCGCCCATTCCACCGCCGACGGCCGGGGGAAAATAGGGCGCGCCTGGACCGCTCGTCGGCAGACTGCTGCCGCGGTTGGCGCTCGCGTCGCGCGCGGCGTCGCGGTCGGAGAGGAACACGAACAGCTTCCCGTCACGCGACCAGGCGGGCGCCGTCTCGTTCTTGTCGGCGGTGAAGGTGAGACGACGCGTGCTGGCGATTCCCTGGGTCGTCGAGACGACGTAGAGATCGTTCTGTCGGCGCGCCTCCTTCCAGTCGGGGACGCTCAGCGTGTAGAGCACCCACTTCCCGTCGGGGCTCGGAGCCGGATTGCCGACCTGCCGCATGTTCTGGACGTCCAGAAAGGTCATCGGACGCGTGGCCGCTGCCGTGGAGGCCGCAGCCTGCGCGCGGAGCGTGAGGACGGGGATGGTAACGGTGAGCGCGGTGAGCGCGGTGATCCCCGCGGCGCGGGGCAGGGTAAAGCGAGCCATCGTAGTGGTGCTCCGGATTGACGGACCGAGTCGACTTCGGCGGGCGGCGGCGCGGGTGGACGGCCGGGTCCCACCAGAATGCGAGCGGGCGCGCCGATGCGCCACCCATTGCGGGGGGCGGCCTCCGGGGCACGAGGCGTGCGACACCGGCTGACGCCAGGTATCCGTTGCCCTTTCCCGAACCACCTCCATGACCTTCGCTCGGACCTACCGCCGGCTGGCCCTCGTCACGACCCTCACGCTCCCGACCGCCTGTGCGAACGATGATGCCGCGGCGCGCCGCGACAGCATCGTCGCCGCGAGTGAGGAGGCGTACGCCGCCTCGCACCGTGCCAGCGTGCCGCCCGACACCACGGACAGCACCGTGCGGACGCCCGCGTCCCTCACCGACAACAACATCCTCGCCCGCGTCGCGCAGGACGACCGTCTCGAGGTCCAGGTCGCGACCCTCGCCATTCCCAAGATCACGAGCCCGGCGCTGAAGGACTTCGCGCGCCAGATCAAGGACAACCACTCGGCGGGTGAGAGCGACGCGCGGCGGCTTTCGCAGCGGCTCAAGCTGCCGGAGAAGCCCGCGGCGGACGACACGACCAAGCTCCATCAGCAGAACCTCGTCACCCAGTTCA
>WNFK01049965.1_pt1 | contig 23917 bp, 16 predicted proteins | sample 5400281 | NCBI WGS metagenome assembly WNFK01 (sample SAMN13153350, study PRJNA577476) | soil metagenome | isolation source: 20 cm soil on Douglas fir-dominated hillslope | place: USA:California | collected 2013-09-17
CTCCTTCGCGATCAACAAGCCGGGCAACGCCAGCGTGCGTGTTTTCAACACGCGCGGCGAGCTGGTCCGGACGATCGTGAACCAGTGGTTCCCGCAGGGTCAGCATGAAGTGAGCTGGGATGGCAAGACCGCGAGTGGCGGTCGCGCTCCGTCCGGCATCTACTTCATCAAGACGGATTCCAACGGCGCATCCGACATGATCAAGGCGGTAATGGCTAAGTAAGCTTCAGGCAGTACGAATAGCGAAGGCCGCGGGGCATCATGCTCCGCGGCCTTTTGCTTTGCCGGTCAAACTCGTGAAGGAGAAGCCCCGGCGATCCAGCCTCTGGGCGCTTGTCCTCGCCCGCGCGACGACGTGGCAGTGTCCTTCCGTCGCGGTGAGACGGCGCGCGGGCTGCGGAGGCGCCCTACGGCTGATCGCCGGGGCTTCTCACCGCGAGCGCAGACGCCGGCGACGAAGGCCCGTGGGAACGGCCGTGGCGGACACTTCGCGCGGGCCGCGCCCCTTCCTTGTAAGGTCTCAGTCGCCGAGCTCGCTTACGGCAAGACACCCCTCACGGACCGCAGGATGGGTTCACCGTGAGCGGACGAGCGCTCCCGGCGACGAGATCCCGTACGGCCAATACTCCGTTCGTATACTCATGACTTAAGAGATTGAATTGGACATAGGCAATCTCCCTTCCATCCGGACTCCAACTGAAGTTTTCTTCCGCGCCACTTGTCGTGAGCTGGATCGCTCCTGACCCGTCGGGCACCATCATCCAGAGTTGGGGCATTTCGCCGTCGGTGACTTTTTGCGAGAATGCGATTCGAGTCCCATCCGGGGACCACTTGGGGAACTGGAACCGAACGCCCGATGTTCGGACGATCTGGGCGTTTGTCCCGTTGCTATCGCAGATGCCGATCCCGAACTGGCCCCCAACGCTTCCGACGAAGGCGAACTTCGTTCCATCCGGAGACCAGTCGGGTTCGCTCCAGCCGGAGCCAATCAAACGGGCAGGACCACCGGTAATCGGAACTACATAAAGCCCCGCAATCGGGCCTGCGTTAATACTGAAACTCACGACGGATGCCGACGGATTCCAACTCGGGGAAAAGGAATCGCCGCTCCCTGTCAACTGAATGGCCGACCCCACATCGATCGAGTCGCCGGAGCTCGGGGCCGCCCAGATATCCCCCCTAGATTCGTAGGCGAGATAGCGGCCGTCAGCGCTCCAGTCTGGATCTCTGAACGTTGTCGGTAGGAGCATGTGTTCGTTGGAGCCATCAGGATAAACCCTGTAGAAACCTGTCAGCGATTCGCAGAAGACGTATGTAAACGAGTGAGACTTGGGGTTGTAGTCGATTCGCCTCAGGGGAGTATGACTGTAAGCAATGAACGTCCCATCCGGAGCCCACACCGGCCAAGCACAGGCGGACACGGCGTAGGAGGGATCAGGCTTAACAACGCTGTCGCGTCCACAAGAAGTGCCCACGCTGATGATGGTTAGTGCCAGGCCAAACGTGGCTTTCCGAACGCTACAAGCGCCACCTCGGAACCTCACTGAAATTCTCCTTATCTAGCCGCCACAAGGTCTGCTTTCTCGGTCATGTCCGCGTCCGTAGGTGAGAGGCCCCGGCGATCAGTCATAGGACGACTCCGCGGCCCGCGCCGTCTCACCGCGCCGGAGGACCCCCCAAATGGAAAGGCCCGGAGCGAACGGCGATGCGCCCGCTCCAGGCCGGTCTTCAGAGCCCCGTATCCTGCTAAGGGATTGGGGGCAGGGTCGGCGAGTGGTTCACGTAATCGAACGCCTTGACCATGATGTTGACCGCGTCCGCATCCTTGAGGAAGTAGAACGGGAATGTAAAGAACGCGATACGGCCAATCGCCGCGCTCGGATCGTAGACCCCATGGTTGATCCCGAAATCGTGGGACTGAACGAAGGACGCGCAAGGGAGACCCTCGCGAGGAGACGGCCCCGCTTTTTGGTCTGCTCCTTTCCCGACGCCATGATAGGTATACAGCACCTGTACGATCGGTTGCGAATGGTCCTCGTATCCGAAATCCTGGATCGCCCGGCATCCAAACTCAAAGAGCTGGAGATCCGGGTTCTGAGGTGGAGGGACCGTCTGCGTATTCCACTTGTAGCTACCGGGGGCGAAGGACCCGTTGCCGGTATCGACCCGCGCGGTGTCGAACCCAAGAGCGGCTGCCCTGGGAGTTGGAATACCTCTCACGAAATCGGCGGAGCCCCGCGACCGCAAACCCTCGCTGTTTTGCTCCGCCCTGTTGAGGCCCATGAACATCCTCGGGAAAATCGTCTGGTTGTACTGCAACGAGTTGGGAGCGAACGTGCCACAGATCCCCGCAATCGTATTGTACATCAGGGCAGACGGACCACCGGTCGTGCTGCGCGCGAGGTTCCATCCCGTGAGGATCATCGTGCCCCCCGCGCGTAGGTAACCCTGAAGCTCGCTGTAGTCCCCGCCCGCGATGGTCTTGAAGAGCGCGCCATTCTGACCGCTCCCGTTGTTGTTGTCCGTAGTCCACACGACGGTCGTGAATTCCGCCAGATCGCTCGGGTCCGGCTGCTTTCTTCCCTCAACGCTCCCCTGACCTCGCTCGATCGTGTCCCATTCTAGGTAGGGTGTCCTCGTGCTGAACAACGGTCCGACGCCTCCCGTCCCCAAATTCCACCAATCGGTTTCTGTTTGGTCCGAGACGGAATTCCCGCCGCCAAAGAGCAACGACGAGTCGTCCACAAACAGAATCGCACGGGGGTGGGTCGGCTCCTTGAAGTTCGGATGGACGATCAGGAGCGGCAGGATAAAGTTGGTGACCAGTCCGCCATCATCCACGCAGCGGACATAGAGACGGTGGTTTCCTGGGAAGAGCTCGCTGGGTCGGAAGGTTACCCCCAGTTGTCGCGGGTCCAACCCTGGGAACGAGCTCGTGTCATCGAGTGCGTAGGTATAGCCGACAATCTCGCCTCCGTAGGTCTCGGCGGTGGCGGACCAAGAGAAGCTCACCGTCTCCCCCTCGAAGACTTGTAATTGCTTCCGCGCGAAATCATCCGGCCCTTTCGCGCCGTCCAGGCATCGGTTCAGGATGCTGCTGCAAACGGTGAGCGTCGGTCCGAAGTTCTGGTTCGTGACCGAGAAATGCCGGATATTCTGGCGGAACTCGAGGTCCTTCTCTGTGGCTCCCGCGATGTCCACGGCGCGCTCGGCGAAAACGTATTCGCCCGGCGTCACGTTTCTGAAGCGCCTCTTGAGGCCTCGGATGCCTTGCCATTTCCAGTCGTCGATGCGGCGGGTCCTCCCGTCCCCACACGGGGGGATGGATGTCCACGTCGCGGGGAGCGCATCGCCGATCGCTGCGCGGATCATGGCGGTGTAGTCTTCCAGGCACCACTGAGGCAGGGGGTCATGATTGGGTGGGACGTCCGTGTCGGCGATGCCCCCGACGCGAAGCAGAAGGTATTGGAATGAGTCTACCGCGGCCTTGCCTCCGGTTTCGCCTCCGTCGGGGTCGAGTCCCGACCATTCGAACGTGAAGTTGGGGCCTACAAGGGGATTGAAAGCCTCGGGGCCCTTCTCGATCTTGGACGTGGGCGGCGCGGTCTTCGCGGAAAAGGCTCTGCTGGCGGGCGACTTGTCCCAGCGGCCCTCGTTGTCCTCGGCCGACACCCTGAATACATGAACCTTCAATTCCTTCACCGGATCGACGAGAAAAAGGAGGATCGTGTCCTTGGCGCGGCGAAATGGAACCGCATCACCTCCCCGTCGTCATCGTAGGCACTCCAGTAGAAATGGACCCGGAAGGCGGTCGTGTCGAATTCAATCGGCGCAAACGTCAGCTCAGTTTGGGGGTCCAGATGCGCCGGGGGTTTGGGTGGAGTCACCTTCGAGCAACTTGCCGCGAAGATGAAAGCCAGGACGATCATCGGAATCAGGCCGATGTACCGTATGCGCGATGAAGGCATCAAACCAATCACTCCTTACGGTCGGCGTGTGGGCTGGCTGGTGGCCGGGGGAAGATCAAAGGTCACGACCAACGAGCTGTCAGACACATATCCCGCCCGGTCGATGACCCATACTTCGACCGAGTGTGGGTTGGACGGGTTGAGCGCCCGAAAGTCCGAATCCCGTATGAAATAATTCTCCGCGAAATCGGGTGTGATGATAATTCTCGTGTTGTCCATCTTGATGCGAGCATTCTTGGCTCCTCCGTCCTCAACATCGTGCGAGTACCACGTGATGAGCCTCCCGGGGTCGAACGGAGGAAAGGGCTGTACGGATTCCTGCACAACCAGTGAATCGATAAAGGGTCTGTAGTTGCAGCTGAACCGGAACGCCGCCTTTGTCCCGTCCCCGCGATTCGAGCAGTCCCGCGCCGCCGCGAGCATGATCATGCCGAAGCCTTGATCGAGGGAATCCAACACGAAATTGCTGAATCCCGCCTGACGGAGATAATTGGGCTCGTTCGACTTGAACCGCCTCGGTGGGTTTCCCGGAATCGTGTCGATGAACCCGATCGTGTACGCGTTCGCACCGTTGCGGGTGCCCGCGCGCAGCTCGAGCGAGAATCCGTTGAGGCAATTCCTTTCGGGATTCGGATTGTTCGGCGTCCCGAGCCTCCCCACGTCTTCTCCATCCCAATTGAACCAGACCGTGGAGCGATAGGGAACGGTGTCTCCCTGAGCGAACGGGACAACGACCGATTCATCCACCAGGTTGCCTCCAAGATAGGGCGGATGATAGTAGCCGATCGGCCCCCCCTTCGGCTCGAACCACGTCTCCGGGTCGTGGTTCACAACGAAGACGAAATTGGTCGTCCCCGTCGCGAAGGCGTTGTCCACGGCCGTCACCGTCATATTGTAAAGACCGCTCGCGAGCGCGATCCCGCCTGGCGAATTGAAGAATGCGCATGTGTCCGTCGTGAGCGAGCTATTGACGCTGCCGACATCGAATTTGTATCGCACCACGACCCCATCGGAGTCATCACCGGTCCAGCAAATACTGAAGGGCTCCCCGTCCGATAGCGTGTCGATCCCGATTCCGCCCGGCAACCCTCCGACGAACTTGACGCGTGGCTTGATGGTGGTGGCTTTGTAGGTCGTCCGGTTGAAAGCCGCGAATCCCGGATCCGGTTTCCCCAAATTGTCGACCGCCCGAACGTAGAACGTATGGAACCGGGACGTGCCGATGAGCGACGAGCCCCTCGTGATGTCGGCCGAGTCGTTCACGGTCACCTCAAAGATGCTGTCCGTCTTGCTGGTGTAGTGGAAATGGCCGGCGCTCGAATCATCGAACGCCCACAGATATCCGACGACGTATCCATCCGAATCCTCGCCGCGCCAGTAGAGATGGACCCTGTACGAGTAACTCACCCCGGTCGCCGTGGGGTGCGAGATGGTGCTGTCGATCGGGGCCGCTACGAGAAACGTGCGCGGAGGTCGATTCCGATCCACGATCACCGGATTCTTGGCGCAGCTGGCGAGAAAGGCCAGCGCGCTCCCGGCCACGGCAATTCGCGCCAGGGAGCGCAAATATCTCCGCAAGGGCATTCAGATCTCTCCGAGGAGCTGGGGACACCGGCAGGTCATCTTGTGTACGGGCGATTGGGGACCTGCTCAAGTTAGCAAGCCTCCGCAGTAGCTGTCAACGAATTTTGTGGCCGCCGGGACGGGGTTTTCGAGGGCCGGGCCCGTCCGGGGCCGACTGATCCACCCCACCCACGAAACAATGAGAAGGGCCGCCGGGACACCCGGCGGCCCTAACTCACTTGAATCTGATCTTAGAGCTGCTGGTTCGACTACCGAACGATCGCGACCTTGAGGCCGTTCGGGCTCTCCGAGCCATCGGGGTACTTCACCTTCACGAAGTACACACCGCTGGCGAGGTTCGCACCATCGCTCGACTTGCCGTTCCAACGAACTTCATTCACCCCTTGCGTGACGTTCTTCGAAATCGTCTGCACCAAACGGCCAGCGACGTTGAAGATCCGCACGTCAACCCGACCGGCTCTCGCCGAAGTGAAGCGAATCGCCGTCTCGGGATTGAACGGGTTCGGGAAGTTCCCCTGGAGCCTGTTCATAGCCGGCGCGCTTGCGACCGGATCCACCCCCGACAGGACCTTCGTATTGTCCTGGAGAAGATAGAGCGGACCGTAGGTAGCCTGCTGGAACCCGGTCAGGGTAAGCCAGTTACCGTACTTGTTCGCAGGTGTCGGGCACGGCCAGCAAGAAGCCGTATCCGTCGCCGTCCTCGGCCCGCGGCAGCTCGTCAGGAACTTGTAGAGGACCTGAGCGCGGGTGTCGATCAAGTTCTGGCCACCCTGGCGAATGAACTGGATCGAGAAACCATAGCTCAATGCCTTGTTCCTATCGTGATCCTGAGCTCCCTGGTCGAACGCGGCGATCATGTTCGAGACGCCGGCCACGTTGGTCACCGACGCGAACGTCGGATAGGTAGCCGAGTTTGCGGTCCCGGCCCCTACCTTCGTCAGCGCGTCAAAGCGATTCGGTGCCGGGCATCCGCCGTCCACGATGTACTTGTACCCGCCTACCGTTCCACCCAGACCCGGGCCAGACAAAGGATCGGCGAACAAATCCGTGACGGCCGGGAATTGAATGCTCGCCCCACCGTTCCACTGATTCGCCGCGGCTGCGACGCCGAACACATCCCTCGCCATGTCACCCTCGTTCGGGTGCGGCACCCCACCCACCGCCAACAGCGCGGAGTGGAAGTCGTCGCCTGAAGCAAAGATGCAACGGTCGCCACCATCGAGGCCCGTATCCGACAGCCACCATTGCTTGATCAGCTTCGCATCCGACTCCTCATCCACGACCGAGGTCGAGGTGTGCGAGGACTCGATCATGATGCGGTAGCTGCTGGCAAGCAGAGCCTTGATGCCGTACTCGTCCATATTCGGGAAGTAGTTGCTCAACCGGCCGGCGCGGGTTCCGAAGAACTCGTGCCCACCGACGTGACCGCCCTCTTCCAAACCCTGCAGCGTACGATAGCGGTCGGCGCGGACACCCAACGCGTTCAGAGCCTGCACGGTCGCGTGAGCACCGAAGTTCCACCGCGAGTAGCTGCCGTCCAGATCGAGGAGCGGCGTGATGTTGCTGCTGCCCAGCTGCGACCCAGCGTCGCCGACCGGGTACACACCCGGGAGTACGTCGAACTCGATGATATCCGGAGCCTTGTTCGAGCTGCCGGGAAGCGTCGGTAACACGTCCCCGACCTCGCGAGCCAAAGCGTCCGAAGAGAACTGATACGATCTTCCACCGTTCAGATCGACGCCCTTCCAGTAGTACTGGATCCGCGAACCGCGCGGCATGAAGTTCAACTGGCTGTAGAGCGTTTTTGCCGATCCGCCTAGTGGGGTGATGCTTCCTGGCCACGCGCCGGACGCCGGCGGAATCGACGTGCCGGCCTTGTCGCGGGGCGGCCAGTTCACCCGGTATTCGCTGTCGGTAATGGTCGTGTCACCCGCTGCGACCGAGAGGTTGTTCACATCCAGCTCGCTCGAATCAAACGGGCTCCACTGCTTCGACGTAGGATCGAACATACGGAAGATGATTCGGGGCTTGTCAAAGGCTGTCACGAAGTTCGGGTTGGTGTGCTCGATGGTCAACCCGAAGTTCTTACCCTTGTCGAACGCGTGGTGCCAGTTGACGCCCTTGCCATTCTTCCGAAGCCCCGTGACGACCCCAAGCGTGATCGAGTCGCCCAGCGGGCTATTGAAGTTGTCATGCACCGCGGCAGCCGTGCCAATATCACTGCCGCGAACTCCCGGCCAGCACTGACCCGCAGCCACCGTTGCCGGTGCGCAGTTCCCCGGCGATGCGATCGTGCCGTCCACGAACATCGACTGAGCGATCGCGCCGACGAATACACCGAAAATCGGCGCCGGAACGCCCTGTGTGATCTGGAGAGCGAAGTTGTCATACAGGATCCCGTAGACTACGTCGCCGCAGTTATTGTGATCGGCGGCGAAGAACGGGATACACTGCATGTTGTAGCGGATCTGAACCGTGTCGGCCTGCGTCGACGCCGCCAGCTCGTCCCCGTCCGGTCCCCAGGATTGTCTCCCGCCGGTTGTCACACCACCGCCAGGCGAGGTGTTCTCCCAGTTGCCCCAAGCTCCGTCCTTGAAGATACGGAACTCAGCGTACTGGACATAGCCCTGGAAACGCGGGAGATCTAGGTATTCATCCCACAACGCCAGAACCGAAGCCGTTCCAACGGGGATCGGGAACGTACATTCCACGATCGAGTTGAACTGGTTCGGGATCGTGTGGAAGGTCGAAGCGTTGCCACCCTCGAAAATCAGATCGGGGTTTGTATTCCCCCCTTGCTCGTTCTTCGGCGTGCAGACGTCCGGCGTCGGCAGGTTGTTACCATGCACGAGCTGCCAGAGCGTGCCGATGCCGGCTCCAACGCGAGCCGAGATCGTCGGAAGGGCGCTCGTCCCCTTGAGCACAATGCCGCCGCCCGGGGTGACGCCAGGGCCCGTGTCAGGAGTCGGCTGGCCCGCGATAAGCGGCGGGGCCTCGTCCGTGTACAGAGCACCATTGTCGCTGACCGAGACGTTGTCCAATTGCTGACCACGACTGTTCTTCCAGCTTCCGTCCTCCGTCGAGAAGAGGCAGTCGGACTTGAACACGATGTAGACGGCCCGATGCTGCGCCTCGACGACATAGGAGGCCCCGAGCACCGTCGTCTCCACCTGATCACCAGCGCCGGTAACCTTAACGGCGGGAGGTGAGGCGGTCGTGTTTGCGCCCGTCGCATTGGTGGTACTCGGGCTGACAGAGCCCGTCCACGCGACCAGCAGCTTGACGTTTCCGGCGCTACCGTCCGCAATGACGTGATCAATGATCGGCCGTGTGTTTCCGACCGGATCGCGAAGGCCGTCACCACCGCCGATCATGTACATGTAGTCGTAGTTCTGCTCTTCGTTGTTCCGATACGAAAGGACAAAGTTGTAAGTCCCGGCGTGTGCGCCGGTGTCGAAATAGAGGATCTGGAAGGTCAGGTTCGGATACCCGAACTTGGCGGAAATGTAGTTCGCATCGAACTTTCCGCACCAGAGCATCCTGGTGGATCCCCCCACAATCTGCGCGGGGCAGTTCGTGCCCGCGGTACAGGTTGCGTTATCCGCCACATGCCACAAGATCTCGCTCACCGACTGGTCGGCGGTGCTATACGGCCCCGTCGAGCCGGCCGTGTAACCGTTCAGCGAGTCGGCCTGCGGATTCGCATTCGGCGCCCAGGTTCCCAAGGTCCCGGGAACTCCGTTCTGCCGATCCTGACACGCACCCGGATAGAGGAAGAATGACGTCGTTCCCAGCTGTGACTGCTTGATCAGGGTCCCACTGAGAGTCCCCTGGTAATTCCCGCCGAGCCGCTGCTGCCAGATCCCAGGCCGATTCTCGAGCGGGATTGGCTCGTGCGCCTTGGGCGGATTCTTCAGCGGGTCTACTGAAACCGCGGCCAGAGCGGGCAATGCCCACAGGCCGAGCGCCACGAGACCCAGCATGGCAAATAGGGTTTTCCGCATTTTCACATCCTCCTTAGCGTTTCCTAACTAGGAGTCCAATATCGGGAGGACAGTTGCTGGAACTTCAAGACACGGGATTCGGTACAACCAGTTGAGCTTGGAGTTGAAAACTGAGGACCCCCGCTCGATGGGACAGTACTCGAGCGTTACAGGGCGTCCTCGTACCAACATTCACCTACCTCCTTTCCTCGTGTATTTGTATTGGGTGATCAGAGTTTATAGGCCTGGAAATCACTACGCGTTGTATTCCTCGGAGCCTTCTCACCCCCTTCGTGGCATATTCTTCGAGCAGGATCTGCTGTCTAAACTCTTCTCAGGCATAAACAAAGCAAGCCGCCCCCGTCAGGCGCATAAGATGACTCGCATTCGATGTAGTTTCAGTTGCTTCAGACGGTAGCGGCTGTGAGGGAGCAAGTTATTTTGCTCCCAAGTACCCGCCTAGTATACCAAAAAAGCCGCTAATGTCAAATGGATTTTTGACCTGGAGCGCTTGGAAGGGCTGAGAATTCGGCTATCCGGATGAATGTCTGGCGCACTCCTTCGAGGATTGCGAGCCGTCTTTTGCGGGCGGCCGGATCATCGGCCATGACCATCACCGCCTCGAAGAATCTGTCGATTGCGGGCCTTAGACCGAGCAGGTGCCTGAGCACGGCTGGATAGTCCGGCTCCTGGCTTTGCAGGTAGGTTTCCACCGCTTGTCGCGCCATTTTCGTCTCTAAGTGCAAATCGGCCTCCGCCTTATCGGTGAAGGCCTCCGCCCTCTCGGCAAGGGGCTGCCCGGAAACGGCTATTTCCTCCTGCGGGGCCGCGCGGAGGATGTTGGCCGCGCGCCGGTACCCAATCATCAATCCCTCGAAATCCTCTGTTTCCCGGATCGCCTCGATCGCCTTCGCGCGGGCCCAAACATCCAGCGGGTCCCCCGGCCGCACGGCGAGCACGGCCGCGGCGGTGTCGTATGGGATCCCCCGTTCCTCGAGGGCGCTCGCCACGCGCTGGACCCAAAACTCGGTGAAATCCGTCTGGCCGGGCGGAATACCGGCCCGGTCGTATACCCCTCCGAGCCACGTAGCCAAGCCGGTAACATCCAGTCTGATAGCCTTTTCGAGAAGGATTCGGACAATGCCGTTGCCCGCGCGACGGAGCCCGTATGGATCCTGCGACCCCGAGACCAGGAGCCCGGCTCGAAACCCTCCGACGATGACGTCGAGGCGATCGGCAATCGCGAGAATCGTCCCTTCTATAGAAGGTGGGAGCGGGTCGGATGGTCCCCGCGGAAGAATGTGCTCGCGGATGGCCCGGACAACCTCGGCGGGCTCACCCTGGGCGGCAGCGTACTCCGCGCCGACGACCCCCTCGAGAGCCGCGAACTCTTTCCCCGAGCGGATCATTTCCGTCGCCAGATCCGCCTTGCATAGGTAGGCGGCCCGGCTGACGCCCCCCCTGACCTTGGGGGCGAGCTGCCGGGCCAGCTCCTCGGCGAGCTGGACCAAACGCTGGATCCGATCGAAGACCGATCCCAGCTTCTCATGCCATAGGATCTGCTTCAGCTCGAGGACCTTGGCCTCGAGCCCGACCTTGAGGTCGTTCTGCCAATAGAAGCGAGCGTCTTCGAGGCGAGCCCTCAAAACGATCTCGTTCCCGCGCCGGATCGAGTCGGCACCCTCCCCCCGGCCGTTCCGGATAGCAACGAAGTGGGGGAGGAGCTTTCCGGATCCGCCCTCGACCGGAAAGTACCGCTGGTGCGCCCGCATCGCCGTGACCACAACCGGCGTGGGCAGCTCGAGGTAGCCCTCGTCAAAGTGCCCTAGAATCGCGTCCGGCCACTCGATCAGGTTCGTCACCTCCTCGAGCAGCTCGGGGTCGGTCATCGCCTTCCCTTGCTTCGCGGCGCTCGCCTTCGAGACCAGCGACTCGACCTGTTCGCGCCGCTCTCCGGGATCCGCAACGACGCCGCGATCCCGAAGCGTGGCCAGGTATCGATCCGCGCTCTTGATCTCGAACCATTCGGGGGAAAGCGTGCGGTGTCCCCGTGATCGCCGCCCCGACTCGATTCCGAAGCACTCGAACGGAACGACCTCGCCATCCCATAGCGAAACGATCCAGCGAACAGGTCTCGCGAAGCGGCCGGTCCCATCCCACTGCATCGTTTTGGGGAAGCTGAGCCCTGACGCCCAAGCCTTGAGGAGCTCCGGCAAGACGTCTCGCGCCGGCCTTCCGGAATCGTGCACCCGGGCGAGGAGGTACTCGCCCTTGGCGGTCTTCACCCGCTCGAGCGCTTCGACCGGAACCCCGGCGCTCTTCGCGAAACCGCGCGCCGCATTCGTGGGAAGGCCCGCGGCATCGAACGCCACGCGCACGGCAGGGCCGGTCAGCTCGCGGGTCTCCGCCTCCTGGCGCTCGGCGACCCCCTCGGCCAGCAGGGCGAGCCTGCGGGGCGTGCCCACGGCTCTCACCGACGTGGAGCCGATCCGGGCTTCCTTGAGCCCGTCGCGAGCGAGCGACTCGAGCTGCCGGAGCGCGGGCGCAATGAACCCGGCCGGAAGCTCTTCGCAACCGATCTCGAGCAAAAAGGTCCTAGACACGCCCCGCACCCGCGAGCTCGGCCGTCGCCGACGGACCGCGCAGGAGCGGATACCCCATTTCCTCCCGCTGCTTGAGAAACGCCCCCGCCGCGCGCCGGGCGAGCTTCCGGACCCGGGCGATCGTGCCGACCCGCTCGGTGACGGAGATCGCGCCGCGCGCTTCGAGAAGGTTGAATAGATGCGAGCACTTGATCACGTAGTCGTAGCCCGGCAGGACCAGCCCCGCCGTGAGGAGCCGCTCGGCCTCCTTCTCCATCTTCTCGAACTGCTCGAAGAGCAGGGCCGGGTTGGATTGCTCGAAGTTGAAGGTCGACCACTCGACCTCCCCTTTCAGGAAAAGCTCGTCCCAGCGGACGTCTCGCGACCAGCGCAGGTCCATGATCCGGTCCACGCCTTGGAGATAGCACGCGATACGCTCGATGCCGTAGGTGATCTCGGCGGAAATCGGATTGAGGTCGTACCCTCCCGACTGCTGAAAGTAGGTGAATTGCGTGATCTCCTGGCCGTCGAGCCAGACTTCCCAGCCCAGCCCCCAGGCGCCCAACGTGGGCGACTCCCAGTCGTCCTCCACGAACCGGACGTCGTGCTTCTCGAGGTCGATCCCGATATGTCGCAGGCTGTCGAGGTAGACGTCGAGCACGTCCGGCGGCGACGGCTTCAGAACGACCTGATACTGATAGAACATCTGGAGCCGGTTGGGATTCTTACCGTAGCGGCCGTCCTTGGGGCGTCTCGAGGGCTCGACGTAGGCCGCCTTCCAGGGCTCGGGGCCCAGCACCCGGAAGAATGTCGCCGGGTTGAAGGTTCCCGCGCCAACCTCGCTGCTGTAGGGCTGGACGAGGACACAGCCGTAGCCCGACCAGAACTGCTCGAGGCGCAGGAGCATTTCCTGAAACGAGGTTGGTACCTCGATCTTTGGCTTCGGATTCATCGATGTACCACGACCATGGCCATCAGCCCTTGTATTGCCCGAGCGATTCCGCGACGCGGCTCGCGCGCAGGCCGTCGAAACGCTCGAGGTGGGCGGCGAGGAACCGCTCGACCGCCTTCGCCACCTCGATTCCGGGGTAGCGTTCTGCGGCCCATCCCGCAAGCGTCGGGATCGGCTCCTCGCTCAGGCCGACCATCACGCGGCGCGCCCGCTCGGAAAGGCGAAAGCTCCCCTCACCGCCGCCGCACGTACCGCAGAGGAGCCCTCCGCGAATCGGATGAAAGAGGCCACCCTGGTCGAGCGGACTCCGGCACTCGAGGCAAACCGTGAGCTCGGGAGCGTACCCCAAGCGCTCGCAGGCCTGAATCTCAAACCCACGCACGATCAGCTCGAGACACGCGATCGGCGCGTGGCTCATGGTCCGCAGCGTCTCGCAGGCCAGATCCAGAAGCTCTGGGTCGCCCGATTCTCCGTAGGCCGCGCGCTCGAGGAACTCGAGCACCTGGGTCGCGACCGCGAAGCGGTATGGATCCTCCCAGAGCGCCGGGAGCACCTCCACGATATCGGTCTTGGATAGAAGTTGGAGATCGCGGGAAAGCTTTCGGTAGACGACCGCGTTCACCCTCACGCCCGGCTCGAGCGAGGCGCCGAAGCGGCTCTTCGACCCGCGGGCCCCCTTCGCCACGCAGCGGAGCAGGCCGAACTCGCGCGTGAAAAGAGAGACGATGAGGCTCGTTTCCCCGAGCCGGAAGGAGCGGAGCACGAGCGCTTCGGATTGGACGATGGCCATGACTAGTCCGCTCCCTGGCTCGGGTTCACGACCCCCGCGGAGACCACCATCTTGAGCGCCTGGTCCACCTTGAGCGTCGTCGGGATCAAGGTCTCGGGAGGACAAAAGAGAAGAAAGCCCGACGTCGGATTCGGCGCGTGGGGTAGAAAGACGCCCACGAGCGCCCTCCCATCCGGCTGGGTCACCCCGCTCGCGGGGGACGCGGTCACGAAGGCGATCGCGTAGCGGCCGGGCGTCGGGAACTCGATCAGCACGACGCGCTGGAAGGCGTCCCGCTTCTCTCCGAGGAGAGCTTCCCCCACCTGCTTCACCGTCGCGTAGAAGCCTCGGAAGAGCGGGAGGCGCATGACCATTCCTTCCAAGATGCTTCCGATCTGGCGCCCCAGGAAGTTGTTCGCGAGGAATCCGACGAGGAAGATGATCACCAGCACGGTGAGGAACCCGATTCCCGGGATCCCGCCGGGCCGGATGTACCCGCCGCGCAAGGTCGTGCCGAGAAGGTGATCGACGAAGACGAAAAGCCGCCACACGACGTAGACCGTGATCGCCGCCGGCCCGAGCACGAGGAGGCCCGTGAAGAAGGCATTGCGAACGCGGTCCCATGCGGAAGGTTTGGTGAGCGGTGGATTCATGAGTTGGGGGGTTCGGGTGAATGTTCGCGGCGCGCCGGTCCGGCCATCATAGCATCGGGGCGGCCTCGCGCAAGAGGCGCGACTCGATTGCGGTCATGCGGCGGCGCGCGGCCGCGGTCGCGTGATCGTAACCGAGGAGATGGAGGAGCCCATGGATCGCGAGATGCGCGACCTCCCGGCGATAGGGCCTCCGGGCGGCCCGCGCCTGGGCGCGCGCGGTGTCGACCGAGATGTAGATCTCGCCTAGGAAGAGCTCGCGGCCGCGATCCTCGAGGTCTCCTGGATCGGCGAGCGGGAAGGAAAGCACGTCGGTGGGGCGGTCCGTTTCCAGGAAGTCGCGGTTCAGGGTCCGGATCCGCTCATCGCTGGTCAAGACGAGGGAGACGGAGGCGCGAGGAAAGCCCAGGATCCGGAGCGCGCGCCGGAGGAACGCCTTAAGAGTGGTCGATCTTAAGCCGTGATTTCTCTCCGTAGACGCGACGCTCGTCGCCGGAACGTCCCCGCTCCTCGACAGGCCGCCGCCGCTCTTCGGAAGCGGGCGCGCCCGGGTAATGGACCCGCGCGTGGAAGAGCGCGGTGAGGATGGGGATAAAGCTCTCGCGGATCTTCGCGAGGTCCTCGAACGTGATCGGACTTTCATCGAGCTGGCCGTCCTCCACCCGGGCGTCGAGAATGCGCGTCACCACGCCTCGGATGCGGCTCGGCGTCGGCTCCGCCAGGGAGCGGGCCGCGGCTTCCACGGCGTCCGCGAGCATGAGCACCGCCGTCTCCTTCGACCGCGGCTTGGGGCCAGGATACCGGAAATCGCGCTCCTCCGCGTCGGGGTCCGCCTGTTTGGCCTTGTGATAGAAGAAGCTCATCAGCGTCGTGCCGTGGTGTTGCAGGATTGCGTTCAGGATCACCGTCGGCACCTTCTCGCGCCGCGCGATCTCGGCTCCTTCGCGGACGTGCGCCTCGACGATGAGGCAGCTCATCGTCGGGGAGAGCTTCTCGTGGCGGCTTCGCGCGCTCGATTGATTCTCGACGTAGTACTCCGCCTTGTCGATCTTCCCGATGTCGTGGTAGTAGGCCGACACGCGAGCCAGGAGTGGGTTCCCGCCCACGGCCTCCGCCCCCGCTTCCGACAAGCTTCCCACGACCAGGCTGTGGTGGTACGTGCCGGGGGCCTCGAGCATGAGCTTTCTCAGGATGGGCCGGTTCAGGTCCGCAAGCTCGAGCAGCGTGATGTCGGTCGTGACCGAGAAGAGCGACTCCAGAAGCGGCAGGAGGAGCGTCACCACGAGCACCGAACCAAAGCCCGCGACGACCCCCCACGCCGAGCGGCGCAGGAGCACGTCCCACCGCGCGCCGTCGACGAGCCCCATCGCGCCGATCGCGATCGCATAGGCAACCGCCACGACCAGCATCGGAAGGTAGAAATCGCGCCGGCGCCGCACGCCCGAGGCGGTCGCGATCGCGGCGATCCCGGCGAGGGCGCTCCCCGTCAGGAACGGCAGCCCCAGGCCGTACACGACGGCCACCAGGAGCGAGGCGACCAGGGTCGCCACAAAGGCCATTTCCTGGCCGAAGAGAACGGCCACGCTGAGCGAAAGCACGGTCACGGGGATGAGCATCTCGTACCCGCGGATCTGGTTCACCACGACCCAGCCGACCCCCATCACGGCCGCGGTCAGGATCGCGAGCAAGAGGAGCATCGACGTGTCGCGGTACACCGAGGGGTGGTGGAGCTTCAGGTAGCCGAGGAATCCGGCGAGCAGGAACGCGATCAGCGCCACGCGCCCCAGGAGCCCCGGAATCTCGCTCCTCCAGTCGAGGATTCCTTGTACCCGCGTGCTCCACGCTCGGAGCGATTCGAGCTTCAGGATGTGGTCGCGGGTCGCGATCTCGTGGCTTCCGATGATCTTCTCGTCCTTGCGCACGACGCCGTCGTATTGATTGACCGCGTCGCGGGCCTCCGCCCGCAGCGCCTCCGTGGTCGAAGCCTCGAAGCGCAGATCGGGCTGGATGACCGCGGACGCCAGCTCCTGGAGCGCCTGCGCGGCCTCGGGACGGCTGGGAAAGGCCCGCTGCCCTTCGTTCCAAGCCATATCGCGGATGGAGGGAAGGTCGTAGAGAAGCGCCCACGGCGTCGCGACCCGCACCCCGTCCCGCTCGACCCGCGCGACCGGGGAATCGGTCTCGGCGCGCGCGGCGTCGCGCTCGGCCAGGAGCCCCGTCCCATAGACCTGATCGGCGATTCGGAGCGCCAGGGTCGCGATGCGGGCCCCGTCCGGCCCCGAGAGGACGCGCGCCGCTTCGCGGGAAATCCCCATGGCTCGGAGCCGCCCCGCGAGCCGGATCGAAGCTCCCGGGGCGGCCGCGGCCGTCCGAAGGGAGTCGAGCGAGGTCTTGACCCGCGTTTCGACGCTCTCATCCGAAGAAAAGACGGGAGCGACCGCGCGTGTCGCGGCAACCTGCTCCTGGTGGAGCCCTTCCTTCGCCTTGAGGAGGTAGAACTGGAACGGCGCGATGAGGTCGCGCTTCGCGGGGAAACCCTCGCGAAGGGTCATCACCTCGAACGAGGGCTCCCTCGGGAAGAGGAGGCACGCGAAAAGGAGGAAGCCCGCGAGGACCGAAGTGCGCCGGACGCGCCGGCTGATGCGGCGGAAGCGCGACCGGAGACCCGCCGGCTCGCGCCGGTGCGGCTCCAGCACGCGGAGCTGCTCAGCGGCCACGATGCCTCCGCCTCGAAGGGCCAGCGCCGGTCCGCGGCCTAACGGCCACCATTGCCCCGTTTGATCTCATTGACCTTCTCGTGCTCGTCGAACGCGCGGATGATCTCGCGCACCAGGTGATGGCGGACGACGTCGCGCTCGGTCAAATAGATGAACTCGATTCCCCGCACCCCGTGGAGAATCGATTGGATCTCCACCAGACCGGAGGCGTGCTCCACGCCGAGATCGATCTGGGTCACGTCCCCCGTGATCACCGCCTTCGAGCCGTATCCCAAGCGCGTCAGGAACATCTTCATCTGCCCCACGGTCGTGTTCTGCGCCTCGTCCAGGATCACGAACGCGTTGTTGAGCGTGCGCCCGCGCATATAGGCGAGCGGCGCCACCTCGATCACGCCGAGCTCGAGAAAGCGGCGGATCTTCTCGAAGGACAGGAGGTCGTTGAGCGCATCGTAGAGCGGCCGAAGGTAAGGATCCACTTTCTCCTTCATGTCTCCCGGAAGGAATCCGAGGCTCTCCCCCGCCTCGACCGCGGGACGCACGAGGAGGATCCGCTCGACCTGCCGTGCCCTGAGAGCGTGCACCGCGGCGGCCACCGCGAGGTAGGTCTTCCCGGTGCCGGCCGGTCCGATCGCGAACACGATGTCGTGCTTCTGCAGCGCCGCGACGTACCGCGCCTGCCCCAGCGTCTTTACCCGGAGCGTGCGCTTGTCGAACGAGAAGAGCACGGGGCGCTCGTAAATCTGGAGCGACTCCTCGCGCTCGTGCGCGTCGGAGACCCCGATGAAGTTGTGGACGTCGTGCTCCTCCAGGACCGCTCCCTTCCGCACCAGGTCGGCGAGAGCGCTCAGGATCGCGCTGACCTCATCGACGGTCGCGGGCTCGCCACGCACGGTCAGCGACCCGTCGCGGTAGGTGAGCTGTACCGGGTAGCTCCGCTCCACCAGGCGGAGGTTCGAATCGTTTTTCCCGAAAAGGGCGAGCGGATCCAGGTCCTGGATACCGACCAGCCGCGTCGTCTCGTCCGTGCCGTCCTTCTTCTTGTCGCTCATCGTGGGATGGTTAGCTCCTGTCCAGGATAGATGAGGTTGGGATCGTGAACCCGCTCGCGATTCGCGTCGTAGATGCTCGGCCACTTGGTACCGGACCCGTATGCGGCGGATGAGGCGCTGATTCGCCAGAGCGACTCGCCGCGGCGGACCACGTGGGTAGCCGCGCCCGATCGACCCGCCCCGGATCGTGGCGTTCCGTGGGACCCGCCTTTCCGCGCCTCTTGAATCCGGGATTCAGCCGCCGTCCCGACCGCGAACAGTGAGTCCCCCTCTTGGCGCAGCCCCAGCGAGCGCGACCGGGTCGCGTCCAGCTCCGCGCGAAGGTCGATCAGCTCCGCTTTGTAGGCCGAGTCCTGCCGCGCCAGCTCCGCGCAGTACTCGCGTCTTTGCTCCTCGTTCAGCTTCTTGAATTCCTTCTCGGTGTAGTAGTCCCCAAGAGAGGCGTCCGCCACCCGCAGGACGGGCTTCCCGCACCCCTGTATCGATGCCGCAAACGCCACGATCAGTGCCGCCTCCGGGAGTCCCCGGAGCCTCAACGACGGCGGCCCTCCATCAGCGAGTCGAGCCGCGCTTGTGCCGCCTCGGCGCGCTCCGCGGCAGCGTCCCTCCGGGCACCTAGCGCCTCCTCCTCGGCTTGCGCGCGTTCTGTACCCTCGCGCAGACGTTCGGTTTCGCCTCGCAATCGATCCAGCTGATCCGTGGGGGTCGGGCACGGCACGGTCGCGTGGCCGCACCCCGCAAGTCCCAGCGCTGATGTGAAGAGGAGAAAGAGCGCCGCCACGGATCGACCCGGCCAAATCCGAGCCGATCTGGAATCGGCCCCGGACATGTGGGCCGCCGCTCCCATGCGCCCGCCATGGATGCGGCGAAAGCGAAGTAAGTGGTTGATATTTATCAAATTATATTGATTCGGACCGAACGGTCGCCCGGTTCCTCCCCTTAAACGTAGGAGCGTGTCCCGGGGAAGTCAAGCCCGGTTGGTCCCCTTCTGGGTCAAGAAAGCAGAAAGGGTACCAGGTCAGGGCTCGACGCGGATTTTCAGTTCGCGGAGGTCCGCGGGGTCGATCGGGGCGGGCGCGCCGTCCATGAGGGACGCGGCGCTCGCCGTCTTGGGGAAGGCGATCGCGTCGCGGATCGAATCGCCACCGTGGAAGAGGACGACCAGCCGGTCCAGACCGAGCGCGATCCCGCCGTGCGGCGGCGCGCCGTACTCGAACGCTTCGAGCAGGAATCCGAACTTCGAGTGCGCCTCCTCGGCTTTCATCCCGATGACGCGCATGACGGTCTCCTGGATGTCCTTACGATGGATCCGCACGCTCCCGCTCGCCAGCTCGTTTCCGTTCGCGGCCAGGTCGTAGAGCTGCGCGCGCACGCGCCCGGGATCGGATTCGATATGGGGCAGGTCGGAATCGAGCGGCATCGTGAAGATGTGGTGCGCCGGCCCCCAGGAGGAGCTGGCCTCGTTCCATTCGAACAGCGGGAACTGGTGCACCCACACGAAACGAAAATCCTGGCTGTCGAGCTTGCAGACGGCGTTTCCGATCTGCGTCCGCAGAAGCCCAAGGACACGCTGCACGAGCCGGCGCGGGCCCGACGCGATGAGGAGAAGGTCGCCGTCCTTGCCCCCGATCGCCTCGAGGAGCCTCGGGACAAGGTCCCCAGCGAAATGCTTCGCGACCCCGCCGTCCAGCGAGGCCCCCTTGACGCGCGCCCACGCCAGCCCGGCCGCGCCCGCCTGCTTCGCCGCGGCCTCGAAGCCATCGATTTCGCGGCGGGACGAAGTCGCGAGCCCAGGCAGCACGAGGACGCAGGTCCCGGTCTTCGGCGCGCCGGCCATCGCGTTGCGGAACACCTCGAAGGCGCTCACCCCGGCGATCTCGGTGATGTCCTGGATCTCGAACGGAATGCGGAGATCCGGCTTGTCGCTTCCGAACCGCGACATGGCTTCCTCATACGTCATCCGCGGAAAGGGAACGGGAAGCTCGCGGCCGAGATCGCGGGCGAAGATGGAGCGGAGCGTGCCCTCGACGACCTCGAACACGTCGTCCTCCGTCACAAAGCTCATCTCGAGATCGATCTGCGTAAACTCCGGCTGGCGATCGGCGCGAAGATCCTCGTCGCGAAGACAACGCGCGATCTGGAAGTAGCGATCGAAGCCGGCCACCATGAGGATCTGCTTGTAGAGCTGGGGGGATTGAGGAAGCGCGTAGAACTTGCCGGGGTGGAGCCGCGCCGGCACGACGTAGTCCCGCGCTCCCTCCGGCGTGGGTTTCACGAGGAGCGGTGTCTCGATCTCCAGAAAACCGTGGTCCGAGAGGTACTCGCGGACGCTCCGCACCAGGTTGTGCCGGAAGATTATGTTGCTCTTGAGCGACTCCCGGCGCAGATCGAGATAGCGGTAGCGGAGCCTCAAGTCCTCTGATGCTGCCGTTCCCGCTCCGTCGAGCGGAAAGGGGGGCGTGCGGCTCACGTTCAGGATCGCGACCCGCTCGGCCTCGACCTCCATCGCGCCGGTCGCAAGCTCGAGGTTCTCGCTCCCGGGGGGTCGCGCTCCCGCTTGACCCTCGACCAAGACGACGAACTCGCTGCCGATGGCCCGCGCTCGCTCGAGCATCTGCGGCTCGAGCTTCTCCGGACGGAAGACGACCTGGGTGACCCCGTACCGGTCCCTCAAATCGAGGAAGAGGACGCCGCCATGATCACGTACGCGATCCGCCCACCCCATGAGCCGCACGTGAAGCCCCGCATGCTCCGGGCGCAGGTCACCGCACCGATGGGTCCTCTTCCTGCCGCTCAGAGGCTCGATCATCGGGGGGACTCCACCAGATCCCGCCGCCCCAGGAGCCAGCGCCTGAGATCCTCGTCCGAGGGCTGTTTCGCCTCGTCCTTCCCCGCGGCCATGTCTCGTACCGCGTATCCTTCCGGTCCCTTCGGCACGAAGACGGCCCAGCGCGCCGCTATCTTCGAGGCCCATTTCATCTGGGCGTTGGCGCTTCGCCCCGCCACGTCCACCATGACGCGGAGCGCCCTGCGCGTCTCCGGCTCCGTGAGCTGCCCGCGAAGCGACCGCGCGAGCGCCTGCGCCTCGACCTGGGCCCCGGGCTCAAGCGCGATCACGCAAACGTCCGGACCCTGCGGAGGAGGCACCGCCGAGTCCCCGACCGCGAGCAGGAGCCGCTCCATCCCGATCGAGAATCCGATGGCGGGGGTCTCCGGGCCGCCGAAATCCTTCACGAGCTGGTCGTAGCGCCCGCCGCCTCCGACCGCGTTCTGCGCCCCCAGGCCCGCGGCGTGTATCTCGAAAACCGTCCGCGTGTAATAGTCCAGCCCGCGCACGAGCCGGGGATCGACCTCGTAGGCAATGCCGAGGCCCGCGAGCGAGCGCTTCACCGCTTCGAAGTGTTCCGCGCATTCGGCGCAGAGCGAATCCAGCACGCTCGGCGCGCCCGCGATCACGGGCGCGCAGGAAGGAACCTTGCAGTCCAGGATGCGCAGAGGGTTCGTCTCGAGTCGCTCCTTGCAATCGCCGCACAGACGATCGACGTGCTTCTTGAAATACTCGCGGATCGCCTCCCGGTAGCGCGGTCGGCACACCGAGTCGCCGAGCGAGTTCAGGAGCACCGTGACGCTCTTGAGCCCCACGTCCGACAGGATCGCCCGGAAGAGATCGATCATCTCGGCGTCCGCTTCAGGCTGCGCCGAGCCCAGGAGCTCGGCGCCGATCTGCCAGAACTGGCGATAACGGCCCGCCTGGGGTCGTTCGTACCGGAACATCGGCCCCATGTAGTAGAGCCTCGCCGGTGATTCCGCGCGGAGCGGGGGGTTCTCGAGGTAGGCGCGCACGAGCGGCGCCGTGCCTTCGGGCCTCAGCGTGAGGGATCGCCCCTTCCGGTCCTGGAAGGTGTACAGCTCCTTCCGCACGATGTCGGTGGATTCGCCGACGCTCCGGACGAAGAGCTCCGTCGCCTCGAAGATCGGCGTGCGGACCTCCCGGTAGCCGTAGAGCGCCATCGCGGCGCGTGTCCGCTCCTCGAGCCAGTGCCATCGTTCCACTTCGCCGGGCAGGATATCGCGCGTGCCGCGCGGCACCTGGAACTTCATCGGCTCTCCTGCTTGGGCGCCGGGTCCGGTGCGGCGTCCCTGCGCCGACGGATCGGATGGAGCCGCACGTACTGCGTGAACAGAACGGCGAGCGTTACCGCCGCGAGGTCGACCGCCCAATCGCGGATGTCGCTCGTCCGCCCCGGCGTGAGCCTCTGATAGAGCTCGTCCATCCCTCCCACGAACCCCCCGAGGGCGACCGTGCCCAGGGCCCAGCGCGCTCCACGCTGCCCGCCCACGGTGAACCGAAACGCCCGTCCGAGCAGAAGTCCGAAAAGCGCATACTCGGTCAGGTGCTCGAGCTTGTCCGCGTTGGGAAAGAGCACCGGTATGTCGTATCCGGGAATGGAGGACGCGCCAAAGATCAGCGCAATGTAGAGCAGGACAGGGAGCCAGTAGAAGAGAAAGAGCGACGCGCGGTTTCGCGTCGCCATGTCGCCCCCTTCGGATCGGATCATGAAGAAACGCGGGAGATCCGCCCGGGTGGACGGTCTCCCGCGCAGTAGCTACGGCCGGTCAAACCGGCTCACGCTCCAGATATTCGTGCCGCGCCGCTCGGTATCGTAGACGCCGTTCGCGCCGTACTGGTCCACCCGATTGGATACGAAGAAAATCTTGTTGCCGTCGCTCGAAAACCGCGGGTGGGACTCGTCGGCGATCCCACGAGTGATGGCCACCTCCGACGCGGGATCCGAGGAGTTCGCGTTGATGATCCAAAGATCGCGATCCGTGCGGCCGGGCGCCCGTCTCGCGAACACGATGTGATGCCCGTCGGGCGACCAATCGAGATCGGTGGCAGCCGAGTCCGCGAGCCATTGCGGGTACGACGCCACGCTGCTGTTGCTGGAAGCGCTCAGCTTGAAGAGGCCCGTGGACCTCCGCTGGGTGGGGAAGTTGTAGTTTATGTACGACTCGACCACGATGGAGTCTCCTGATCCCTTCCATGCCCCGTTCACGTAAGCGTTCGCGGCTTCCGCAGAGTTCTCGCCGACGAGCGGGACCGGTGGAAGCGCGAAGTTGGAGACGTCGCGTACCCAGGGCTTCGGCTTGCTGTAATTGATGTCGAGGCTATCGGAATGATAAAGGAGCATCGGGCCGCTCGGCGCGAATCGGGGTCCGCCCAGCTGGGAGTTATTGCTCCCGTTCCACCTCACGACGGGGAGCGCGGTCGTGGTGTCCCCACCGGTCGGCGGGACCAGCCAAAGCGAGGGCCCCGGATCGCTGGCGCGTCTCCGTCCCGAGAACACGACCAGGGGTCCGTCCGATTGGGCTGTCGGAGATGTCACCTGCCAGAAGCTTTGTGTGATCTGGTCCGGCGCGCCGAGCGGTAAGGCCAGCGCCCAGATATCCGATTCGCCCGTCGAGGCGTTTCGAATCTCCGAGTAATAGATCCTTCCCCCCGCGGGCGGCGCCACGTCGAATTGGACCGCGACCGACCGAGTCCAGCGCTCGAACTCGTTGTCGACGTACACCTGGAACGTGCGCGTCTTGAAGAAGTCGACGTTGTTCAGGTCGTCGTGCGCTTGGATCGAGACGGTGACGGGATAGACGGCCATCGAATC
>WNFK01166324.1_pt1 | contig 23786 bp, 26 predicted proteins | sample 5400281 | NCBI WGS metagenome assembly WNFK01 (sample SAMN13153350, study PRJNA577476) | soil metagenome | isolation source: 20 cm soil on Douglas fir-dominated hillslope | place: USA:California | collected 2013-09-17
TGCCTTGGAATCTATCTCCGACGGAGAGCGGTAACACTCAGCCCGCGTGCGCGCACGTCAAGACTTTTTGAGCAGATCGCGGATCTCGGTGAGCAGTTCTTCCTCGCGGCTCGGCTTCGGCGGCGCGGGCGCGGCTTCATCCCTGCGCTTCAGGGTGTTCATGGCACGAATCACCATGAACAGCACAAAGGCGATGATGATGAAGTTCAGCGTCAGCGTGAGGAAATTGCCCCAGGCCAATACCGCGCCTTGCTTTTTCGCGTCGGCCAGATTGCCGGCGGTGACCGCCTTCGACAGTCCGGTGAAATAGTTGGAGAAATCCAGTCCGCCCGTGATCGCGCCGATGATCGGCATGATGATGTCACCGACCAGCGAAGTGACGATGCCGCCGAACGCCGCGCCAATGATGACGCCGACCGCGAGGTCAACCACGTTGCCCTTCATCGCGAATTCGCGAAACTCCTTGAGCATCTGCAGCCCCTTCTGTTCGACGTCGATCACCGTCGAAGGCTTAGTTGATGAGGCCCGCATGCACCATGGCGCTGCGTACCGCCACGCGCGTGGGCTCGGATACCGGCACCATCGGCAGGCGCAGCTTTTCCTCGATCTTGCCGAGCAGCGACAGGGCGTATTTCACCGGCGATGGATTGGACTCGATGAAGAGATTGGTGTGCAGCGGCATCAGCTTGTCGTGCAGCTTGAGCGCGGTGGCGAGATCGCCCCTCTGCCAGGCCATGTGAAATTCCGAGCACAGCCGGGGCGCGACGTTGGACGTAACCGAGATGCAGCCATGGCCGCCATGCGCCATGTAGCCGAGTACGGTGGCATCCTCGCCCGACAGCTGGTTGAAATCCTCGCCCAGGGTTGCGCGCTGCTGTGAAACGCGCACCATGCTCGCGGTCGCGTCTTTGACGCCGGCGATGTTCTTCAGTTCGAACAGCCGCGCCATGGTGTCCACGGTCATATCGATCACCGAACGGCCGGGAATGTTGTAGATGACGATCGGGATCCCGATCGCGTCATTGATCGCCTTGAAGTGCTGGTACAAGCCTTCCTGGGTCGGCTTGTTGTAGTATGGCGTCACCACCAATACGGCGCTGGCGCCGACCTGTTCGGCGTGCTCCGCGAGTTCAATGGCTTCCTTGGTCGAATTGGAGCCGGCGCCCGCGATCACGGGCACGCGCCCCCTGGCCTCGTCGATGCACCATTCGACGACGCGCTTGTGCTCATCGTGGTTCACCGTCGGGCTTTCCCCGGTGGTGCCGACCGGCACCAGGCCGTGGGTGCCCTCGGCGATTTGCCAGCTCACCAGGCCCCGAAAGGCCGCTTCGTCGAGCGAGCCGTTCTTGAACGGCGTGACCAAAGCGGTGAAGGAGCCCCTGAAATTCGTCTTGGCCGCCATGGATTTTCTCCCCGAACGTACGCCGCCGCCTGCCGTCCAAACCGGCAATAAGGACCAATTCATAACGGGTCTGTGAAGCCGGCGAAAGGCCCGCGCCACCTCGCGCTGGTCGCGATTTTGCCGCGGTAGTGGCGCAGACCACGCCAATCCCCGCGTATTTAGTATTTTGTCCACATATTCAATTAAATAGAGCCTAGGGCTTGAGCGATTGAATGATTCGCCGCGAAGGAACGCCGTGACGCCATTTGCCCCCGTATCCACCTTGCGACGGACTGCTTTGGGCACCAGCGCGCTGGTGACGCTGGCGCTGGCCGTGGGATTATCGGCGTTGGCGGCGGATGCCTGGGCCAAGCCAAAAGTTCCGTTGCCCCAGCCAAGGCCGATCGCGCGCAACGTCGTGCCCAATACCGCCAAGAATACCGCGCCCGCTGCAAATACTGCGGCCAAAACGACCGCACCAGCCGCAACCGCGGCTCCCGCAGTGCCTGCTCTCGCGCCCGCGACGCGCCAGCATGCGGCTTTGCCGCCGGCGCGCACCCCCCCGGCGACAGCCGCAGTCGCTGCGACGTCATCGACGTCCCAAGCCGATACCGAGGCGCTGGAGAACGTCATCGAACTGGTGCGCAAGCACAAGCCCGCGGATGCGACGCAGGCCCAGGCGGCAATATCGGATCCGGTCGCGAAGAAGCTCGCGGAGTGGATCATATTGCGCAGCGACGACAACGGGGCGTCGGTCGAGCGTTATCGCGCATTCATCGCCACCAATCCGAGCTGGCCTTCGCAGACGTTCCTGCGCCGGCGCATCGAAGCCGCGCTTTGGGACGATCGCCGCGACGATGCGACCGTGTGGGCCTGGTTCGCCAACGAATCGCCGCTGTCAGCCAAAGGCCGATTCTCGCTGGCGCGCGTCATGATCGAGCGCGGCGACCGGGCCAACGCGGAACGTCTGGTGCGCGAGGCATGGCGCAATGATTCCATGTCCGAGGACACCGAGAACGCGGCGCTTGATCTGTTCGGCGCGCTGCTGACGCCGGGCGATCACAAGGCGCGGATGGATTTCATGCTCTACGGCAGCGAGCAGGACGCCGCGCTGCGCGCCGCCAAGCGGTTGGGCGCCAATCAGGTCGCCTTGGCCAAGGCAAGGATTGCGGCCTATCGCAAGGCATCCAACACCAAGGCCCTGCTCGACGCGGTTCCGCACGAACTGCACGGCGATCCCGGCTACATCTTCAGCAAGATCCAGTTGCTCCGCCGCGAAGAGAAATTCGCCGAGGCAGCCCAACTCATGCTCGGCGCGCCCAAGGACCCAGGCCGTCTGCACAATCTCGACGAATGGTGGATCGAACGGCGGCTGCTGTCGCGCAAGATGCTCGACGTCGGCGAACGCCGCACCGCTTATCTGATCGCACGCGACGCCGCACTCCCCGCGCGCGACATTTACAAGACCGAGCAGGAATTCACGGCCGGCTGGATTGCGCTGCGCTTTCTGACGGACCCGGCAACGGCGGCGCAACATTTCGCGCGGATCGGCGTCGGCAGTGCCAACCCGACCGCGCTGGCGCGAGCCGGCTACTGGCAGGGCCGTGCCGCGGAAGCCGCCGGCCGATCCCAGGAGGCCCGCGCCGCCTATACGGCGGCTGGCGCGCAATCGACCAGTTATTACGGTCAGCTGGCGCGTGCGAAACTCGGATTGCCGCAGATCGAACTGAACGGCGCGCCCGCCGCCCGCGGCCGTGGAATCGAACGGCTGGAGATCGTCCGCGCGGTGCAGCTGCTCTACGCGCTCGATGAACGCGACATCGCGCTCCCGATTTTCGGCGACATGGGTGAAAACGGCGACCCGGACGCACTGGTGGGCTTAGGCGAACTGGCGTCCCGCAACGGCGACGCGCGCGGCATGCTGCTGCTCGGCAAGGCCGCGCTCAATCGCGGGCTGCCGTTCGATTTCTATGCCTATCCGGTGTCCGGGATCCCGCCTTTCAAGTCGATCGGACCGGAGGTCGAGCAGAGCATCGTGTTCGCCATCGCGCGCCAGGAGAGCGCCTTCAATCCGAACGTGGTGTCGCCGGCGAACGCCTACGGGCTGATGCAGGTGACGCCGGATGCGGGCAAATACGTGTGCAAGAAATACGGCGCCAGCTTTGACCTCGGCCGGCTGAAGACCGATCCGGTCTACAACGCCGCCCTTGGCGCCGCGGAGCTCGGCGGGCTGATCGAGGACTATCGCGGCTCCTACATCATGACATTCGCCGCCTACAACGCCGGCCGCGGCAGCGTCAAAAAATGGATCGAGCGTTACGGCGATCCGCGCGATCCCAAGGTCGATGCGGTCGACTGGGTTGAACTGATCCCGTTCTCCGAGACCCGCAATTACGTGCAGCGGATCATGGAGAATTTGCAGGTCTATCGCGCGCGATTTGGCGGCGGGACGCGGCTGCAGATCGAGGCCGATCTGCATCGCGGGGCGAGCGTGGAATAGGCGAATTCCCAGCTCTATTTAGCCCCATCTGCTCCGCTTCTTCGGGTGAGTGACGTAGGGCTCGTTCGGATAGGGAAAGTAAGGATTCACATCGCAATAGTTGCGACGGCCGGAAGCCGTCGCCAGACATTGTTCATAGGTATCGAAGCTGCAATCCCCCGTCGGAGTTATGTAACCGTCCCCCTTGATGCAGAACGGATAGTCTCGGGCGAGAACCGGAGTCGCTGCCATCCAGATGGATGTCACGGCGACAAAAGCGACGACCGCCAGGAACAATTTACGCATCATTCTCTCCTTGATGGCTCGCCCCGAAGAAACGGCACACCGCCTGGTTCAAAACCCGCCACCAGGGCGGATATTTCGGATGGGATTCTCCATTACCCGTTTTCCTCGTCAGGACGCAAAGCAAAACCCCGGCGGTTTCCCGCCGGGGGTTCCTGTAGGTCGTTAGACCGAGCTTAGAAGTTGCGCTGAGCGCGGAGCAGCACGTTGATGGCGTCCTGGTCCTTGAGCTCATACCGAGCTGCCGGCTTGGCAACCCCTGGGGTCCCCAGGCTCAAAATCGTGCCCGAATACTTCTGGTCCAAATGCGTCCCGTTGACGTCGGCGGTGAAGGCGAGGTTCTTGACCGGGGTCCAGGCGATGTCGCGGCAGCCGTTTTTGGAGATGTGTTGCACAAACAACACGCAACCGTGATCAAGCTCTTCCGTAAGCCTCTGTTTCATCACGCTGTTTTGAATAAGCCCCATTTGGCGCCGAGATCATGGGGTGACGCCCCGAACGCCGGGTTTTCCGCTTACTCCGAGTCGACTCGTGCCGAATCGACGGGGCGCCATTGTCGATCCGCCCAATAAAGAGAGAGCTGCGATGTCAGTGATGGAACCGCTGCTCGTGAAATTCCTGCGGCGTAAATCGACCGCGATCACCTGAAGACTCGCCGGCGAACCTCACCTTTTGTTGCAAAATGTGAAACCCGCAGCGGGATTTGACGCCGCGGGCGGGCGGCATCGCCGGAACTCTTGATTTTCATGCCGGGAACAACCCGACGCCCGTGTTGCGCGCCGGTTTTCAATCCAGCCAATTTGGCGGGCGAAAAAGTCCCAGAGGCGGCTCCGCCTCAATCGTTAAATCGCTCGGAATTCGCTGGTCTGTAATCTGCCGCTTGCGGCTCGCCCCCGCGTCGGGCATATCGGCCCTACCGGAGATGTGGCCGAGTGGCTGAAGGCGGCGGTTTGCTAAACCGTTATAGGGTTGTAAAGCCCTATCGAGGGTTCGAATCCCTCCGTCTCCGCAAACCTCACAGTATCCGGCGATATCCTATGGCGTCCGGTACCTGAAATCAGTGCGCCTTCTTCATTGGCTGTCACCATTAGCTGCCAGGATCGTGATCTCCGGTTCCCAGTCTTCGGGAAGCTCCGGCGGACTGATCGATTCCAGGTCGAGCCGGATAGATAAATGACTTGAGGATGGATTGAAAGGTTTCGGTGTCGCGCGCCCAATGAATGATGCCGTCAAAATCCTTGGCGAGCTTGTGCGTCAGATCGAGCGAAGAGCGACGGTTAACGCCGACCGGGCTGTCTACCTGCACGATGGCGATCTTGTCGCCGCCTACCCATCGCACGATGTCCTCGGGGAACTCGTGAGCATAGTTGCGGCGACCGCCCCATACGGCTGTGCGGATCACTTTTCCGGCCGGTGTGGTAAGGCGGAAGATCCAGGGCGAGTCTTCCTGTGCCACGCCGAACGCCGCGTAAAATGACGGCGGCGGTGGACGGTTGAGAATTGCGGCCTTCTGCTCTCTTATTTTCTGGCGCTGTCCAGCCGTCAGCCGTTCGAGTTGCTTACCTTTATCATCGAAAAGCTGAACCGCTTTGGAATAGTACTTTTCCGCCGTGCCAGCGTCATAGACGTCGGAATCCGGGAAGGCAAGCAACAATACCTGCCCCGTGAAGCTGTGCAGATGCCGCAGCACGATGTCCCATGCGATGTCCTGATGCGCAACCGGAACAACGTGGAGCGCGGCACCGGGCGTTTCCATCATCAGACGGTCGATCACAGCAATACCGATCGCGCTGAACCCAGTTTCGTTTCCAAGGCAAAAGCCAACGTGGAACGTCCGATCCCCAACCACGGCCCGGAACGCCTGCAAGATTATCTGTTGCGTATCGGGTATCGTGTCGTCGCCCGTCAGTTCGCGGATGCGCGTACCGTTGATGGTGGCCGCAGGTGGCAGCATATGCAGGTCGATCGTGCCCCGGAAATCGTCCGCGTGTGGCCAGGCCGCTTGTTCTCGCCGCTGTCTCTTTCGCTTGGCTTCACCCATGGCATCGCTCCCCAAGTTTAGCTGAACGCCGTAACTACGGTTTCGATGGGGAGAAACAGAGTTCGGCTGTCTTCCGGATATTCGATGAACTCAGCGCACTTCACATAGAAGCGTTTCGCGGCCTCATCCTTTGCGTGGACCAGCACCGCCCCGATGCCGATGCTCTGTGAGGCCACGGCGATGCGGCGCAGCGCGTCCGAGAGGATGTCGGCGCCGAGCCCTTTACCCGCATGATCGCGACTGACCGCCAACCGCCCGATCACCGAGACCGGGATCGTATCGGGCGCGTTGCGCCGCACCTTGCCGGGTGCAGTCGCACGTTGCACCGCACCGGCTGAAATGCAGAAATAGGCGACCACTCGGTTGCCCTCGCACACGACATAGGTGCGCGAGAAGCGGCTTTCATTCTTCAGGGCGCGGTGCTGCAGCCAGTCGTTCAGCGCCGGCTCGCCACAGTCGAAGCCCGAAAGGTCATGTTCGGAAGTCAGGGGAACAGGGGCCGAAAGACGAGGTTCGGGATGTCCCGGCTCGTCCTCTACTTCTGCCATACCGGAACTCGGCGCAGCAACGACCGTAGTTTCGGTCCCGGTGCGGGGGGATTGTCGAGCGCATCCATGAAGGCATCGTAGCGCTCGGAGTTGAGCACGAAGAGGCGCTGGTCTAGCAGCACGTCGATCGCCTGCCGCCGGGCGCTTTCAACCATGAACTCTGTGCGCGTCTTGCCGAGGATCGCCGCCGCATCGTCGATAAGCTGGCGGGTATTGGCCTCGATGCGCAGGTTGATGCTGCCCTTCGTATCGGTAGCCGAAGAGCGCTCCGCGACCGCAACGCCCAAGCTTTCCGAAGATGATGAACGGCCTTTTGACATGAGCAGGACATGGCCCTTTGTATCCACAATGTCAATACAAAAGATTACTTGAAGGGGCGCCCTTTGGGCCGTGCTCTTGGATTCGCCGAAGCCACGGTCGAACTTGGTGCGGCTTTAGAAGAGGCTACCCGCAACAATACCGGTAAGCCGGCCGACCGTCCGCCCCATCAGAGGGTTATGGCGTAGACGTAGTTCTCATCTTCGTTGTTCCCGTCTCCGCCAGCCGCTCATCGCCTGGGCGCGGCGAGCCAGGATAAAGCGCAACAGCAGATACAGCACCCCAGCTACAAAGCAGCGCCGGCGGGCCGGTTTCCTCCGATCACTCCATATCTTCCGGCCACCGATCGCTTCCTCACCCATTGTGAGCAGATCGACGCCCTTGTTCTGCTCCCCATTCTTGAGATTAATGAGACCGGGACAAGATAGTCAGCCACAGCGCCATCGATCCGGGGAGCCATGATAACCAGACTTGCGATCTCCGGTTATCGATCCTTGCGCGAAATCAAGGTAACGCTTGGTGCGCTCAATATCGTGACCGGCGCCAATGGCAGCGGCAAGTCCAGCCTCTATCGCGCGCTGAGACTGCTGGCGGACATCGCACAAGGCCGCATCATTCAGTCATTGGCCGCCGAGGGCGGACTGGAATCGACGTTGTGGGCCGGCCCCGAAGCATTGTCGCGGGGGATGAAAGCCGGCACCACACCGGTCCAAGGCCTGGTGCGCAAAAATCCGATCAGCCTGAAGCTCGGATTTTCAGGCAAGGATTACGGCTACGCCATCGATCTCGGGCTTCCGCTGCCCGATTCGCGCTCGAAGTTTTCAAGCGATCCGGAAATCAAAGTCGAAAGCCAATGGACCGGCGAACGGCTGGACCGGGCAAATGCATTTGCCGTTCGCATCGGCCCCAGTGTCCGCATTCGCAACGGCCAGGGCGAATGGCAGCAGGCCTATCAGAACCTCGACGCATTCGACAGCATGATGACCCATTGCGCCGATCCCTACCACGCCATCGAACTCTTGATGTTGCGCGAGCGGATGAGGAACTGGCGGTTTTACGATCATTTGCGCACCGATCTCGACGCGCCTGCGCGCAAACCGCAGATCGGCACCTACACGCCGGTGCTGGCGGGTGATGGATCGGATCTGGCCGCAGCGTTGCAGACCATCCGCGAGATAGGTGCCGGCGAGCACATGGACGCCGCGATCGCCGACGCATTCCCTGGCGCTCGTGTCGAGGTGAACGCCACCGACGGATATTTCGAACTCGAAATGCACCAGCACGGCCTGCTCCGGCCGCTCAAGGCCGCTGAATTGTCGGACGGCACGCTACGCTACCTTCTGCTCGTCGCGGCATTGCTCTCGCCGCGACCGCCGACGCTGATGATCCTCAACGAACCCGAAACCAGCCTGCATCCGGATTTGATGCCGGCGCTGGCGCGCCTGATCGCACGGGCATCGAAGCGGTCGCAGGCCGTGGTGGTTTCACATGCCCCGGCGCTCGTTGCCGCACTCGATGCCGACGTCGACTGCGGGCGAATCATACTGGAGAAGCATCTCGGCGAAACCATCGTCAGGGACGGCGCGCCACCGGACTGGTCGTGGCCAGCGCGATAACCGGCCTGAAGCGTTGAAGGGTTGTCATCCCGAACCGCTCGCCAACCGGCTCGCGCGCACTACGCGGTTTTACGCTCCGCGGACCACCAACGCCGGATCAATGCCTGACGGTTGGCGGCGTGCTGGGAAGGCCGGTGCTTTTCCGGAATAGCCCGCTCCAGTTTTTCGACGGCAGACGTTCCGCAAAGCGCCTGTTCCTCATCGCTGAAGCGAAGCATCTCGAAGCCGCGGTCGTTCGGCATCATCTTCTTGAAACCCAAATGGGCAAGCGAAGTGAGGTGCAGCAGTTCGTTCATCGACAGCGCGACAATTATCTTGTCTTCTCGCGGCGTCATCTGCAGCCTGCAGGTGTCGTATCCCTTGCGCCAGCAGGCGGCGCCGATGGCATCGCCAAATATCCAAAGCCGGGCCTGGTATCGATAGATGCTCTTCTCGTACGTTGCCCCGCGCGCGAACGTCCTCACCGCCTCGACGGCCTTCGCAACATAATCCCTGCGAGCCGCCCCTTGGCGAAATACGATTTTGCGGAAGACCAGGTCGAGGCCAGCAGAAGGACAAGCAGCACAGCTATGACGGCCAGGATTCCCATCGCGGGACCTCATCAGAAGCGAAACCGACGCCCGGCCAGAACATCAACCGCAAACCGCGCGCGTCACCGATCAGTCGGCCGCTTCTGATTTCCGCAAGCCGTGTTCCCCAGTTGGGCAACAATGATGGATCAGAGTTACCCGCGCGTATATTTGTTCCTCCGTACAACTGCGGAAAGACCGGCGATCGACGGAAGCAGAACCGGCCAGCGCCGCAGGCTACCTCGGCGGCGTCCCCGCCGCCGGTTCTACTGCGTCGTCATCCAGGCCCGGGCTTCGCGCTGGGCCATGGCGATCTCGACCTCGGACATCATCGCGGCGACCTCGCGGCGCAGCTGGATGGCGTCGGCGCGGCCTTTCAGAGCAGCCAGGTTGAACCACTTATGCGCGGCGACGAGATTGACCACGCCGGAACGTCCGCTGGCCCAATACAGGCCGCGCTCGAACAGCACGTCGGGTATCGCACTTGCTTGCACCGGCGTTGCCGCATCCAGATCAATGTGTCCCTGAAACATCCGACATCTCCTTTTTTGATTTTTGCCGCGCCCTTTCCCGAGCGCGGCTCCCGTCCAGTTGTAAAAGCGTCCCGTTATCCAGCGCGCGGTCAGCAGGAGTGGAATCCGGTTGTGCGTCCGGTCGCGCGCCCATGATTGGAAAGCGCCCGACTTGATCGCCAAACCGCCCACGCCTTGGCGGATCATGCGCTCGCCGTTTGCCGGCTTGTTGGGATGACCATGACCGATAAAATTTGAAGGGTAGTTTAAGTATCGCGATGAACGGGGTGTAAACGCGGTCTCGGCGCGGATTACGGTGGAATCGCAAAAGCGCTGGTTTCACGGGCATTGTTACGGAAGCGCGAAATTCGGTTTACCCTGCCATTTCGCAAAACGATAACCATTGGCGCAATCGCGTCCTGCATTTCCAGCTGTCATCACCCGCGAAGGCGGGTGATCCAGTAATCCGCTGCGCAGGTGATAAATCGAAAGGCCACGGCGCACTGGGTACTCCGCTGGAGCCTGTCATCGGGCTCGCCGAAGGCGCGACCCGGTGGCGGAGTATGACGACCGACTATGGAGCGTCGCGGGTACGAGCCCACCCCGGGCCTTGGTGCCACGGGCGATCAGGACAATCATTCTGACGGATTTGGGGGGAATCAGCGCGCCGGCGCTGGCGGCGCGGCACAGGGAACGAGGGCGTCGGCGAACACGTCAGGACCAGATTTCACTTGGGCAAAGATTGCCGGTGAAATTGCGGATCTCAAGATCCGCACCGAACGAAGAAAACTTGTTTCTTCTGCCGGACCGGTTTTCGTGAGAGCGAACTCTTTCGAAAATGCGATCCAGCCGTTTGACCTGATGTCTCGCCGACACCCTCTTTCGTCGACAGAGCCGTCCGATTTAAAATCTGCTTTTGAGAAGCAAATCGTTTCTGAAGGCTCTAGTGACGTGCCGGCATCAAGCCGCCGGCAATTTTCTTAAGCGAGATTACTTCTTCTTCTTGGCGACCTTGCGGGTCTTCTTCGCAGTCTTCTTCACTGCGCTCTTCGCCTTCTTTGCCTTCTTAGCTTTCTTGGCCATGTTGCCCTCCTGATGTAAGTGAGATGGCTTTATTGCTGCGTGCACTCGGGAATCGAAATGCACTACATCCCGAATACACCAACAGACCGAAAAAAACACTGTCCCACTTAAGGAAGTGTTGACGCACCCACCAGCGAACGCGCGACGCACGCTCGTCAGCAACACAACAATTCATCCGCGCAGCGATGCAAGTAGCGCGCAAAAATACGACGCCGACGATTGTCAATCCGCAAGAAGCGACTGTGCCGCAGGTGTTTTCATTACTCGTACATTCGGCGATCGACGCGCGACCGACGTCATCCGGCCTGTCGAGTCCGGCCGAAAGCGTGTTGCGTGGACTCTGAGTCTCGGATTTTGGCAAGAAAAAAATTTTTCATCCCGACCGGCTTTGCGCCTCTTCGTGCTCGCCAAAACCGGTCTTTCGGGAGAATCGCCGCCGCCGATTCGCAAGGTGCGGTTTTTCACGTCGCGCGATGCATCGCGACTTTTATGGTGAACGATCAGTGCACGACGCGCGCGCTTAGAGACGACGGCGATGACGCCGCCGTCGCGTCACGCGACGTTCAGAGGCCGAGCTTGGACTTCAGCAGATCGTTCACCGACTGCGGATTGGCCTTGCCTCCGGATGACTTCATCACCTGACCGACGAACCATGCGATCAGCTGCGGCTTCGCTTTCGCCTGCGCGATCTTGTCGGGATTGGCGGCGATGATGTCGTCGACCACCTTCTCGATCGCGGCGATGTCCGTGACCTGCTTCATGCCGCGCGTTTCGACCAGCGCGCGGGGGTCGCCGCCCTCCTGCCAGACGATCTCGAACAGATCCTTGGCGATCTTGCCGGAGATCGTGCCCTCGCCGATCAGATCGACGATTGTCCCAAGCTGTGTGGCCGAAACTGGCGACGTCGCAATGTCGCGGCCCTCCTTGTTGAGCCGCCCGAACAATTCGTTGATCACCCAGTTGGCGGCAAGCTTGCCGTCGCGGGTTTTGTCGGCGAGCCTGGCCAGCACGGTTTCGTAGAAATCCGCGCTCTCGCGTTCGGCCACCAGCACGCTGGCGTCGTAGGGCGAAAGCCCGAACTCAGCGATGAAGCGGGCCTTCTTCTGGTCCGGCAATTCCGGCAAGTTAGCCTTCAGCTCATCGACGTATGCCTGCGTGAACTCCAGCGGCAGCAGATCGGGGTCCGGGAAATAGCGGTAGTCGTGCGCCTCTTCCTTGGAGCGCATCGAGCGGGTCTCGCCCTTGTTGGGATCGAACAGACGGGTTTCCTGATCGATGGCGCCGCCATCTTCGAGAACGCCGATCTGGCGCCGCGCTTCATATTCGATGGCGTCACCAATGAAGCTGATCGAGTTCATGTTCTTGATCTCGCAGCGGGTGCCGAGCGGTTCGCCCGGCTTGCGGACCGAGACGTTGACGTCGGCGCGCAGGCTGCCCTTCTCCATGTCGCCGTCGCAGGTGCCGAGGTAGCGCAGGATCGAACGCAATTTTGCCACATAGGCTTTGGCCTGCTCGGACGAGCGGATGTCAGGCTTGGAGACGATCTCCATCAAGGCGACGCCGGACCGATTAAGATCCACCAACGACAGCGTCGGGCTCTGGTCGTGCAGCGACTTGCCGGCGTCCTGCTCCAGATGCAGCCGCTCGATGCCCACGGTGACGCTCTCGCCGCCCGCCAGTTCGACGATCACCTCGCCCTCGCCCACGATCGGCGATTTGTACTGGCTGATCTGGTAGCCCTGCGGCAAATCCGGATAGAAGTAGTTCTTGCGGTCGAATACCGAGCGCAGATTGATCTGCGCGTTCAGACCGAGCCCGGTGCGAACCGCCTGCTTGATGCAGGCTTCATTGATGACCGGCAGCATGCCGGGCATCGCCGCATCGACCAGCGAGACGTGGGTGTTGGGCTCGCCGCCGAATTCCGTCGAGGCGCCGGAGAACAGTTTTGAGTTCGAGGTGACCTGGGCGTGGATTTCGAGCCCGATCACCATTTCCCAATCGCCGGTGGCGCCCTTGATGAGCTTGCCGTTGTTTATATTCATGCGGGTCCGCCTCCGAGCAATGCAGAAACCATCAGCTCCCATTCGGTTTCGAGGGAACCGATCGCAACCGGCTTGCCCGCCTGCCGGTACCAATAGCCGGCGTTGCCAGGATCGCCTTCGACGCGGTGCAGATAAGCATGGACCCAGGCTGAGTCACGGGTGTCCTGATCCTGAGCGATCTTATGCGCCTCGTCCCAGTTGCCCTTGGCTGCCCACCACAACGCCGCAAGCGGCGCGCCGAGATCCGGCGCTGGTGCCGCGCCTGACAGACTGGCTTTGAAATCCGCGATGTTCACCACCGGCCTCGCTGGGTGAATCGTTCCGTGGTCGCGCCCTTGATCAGCACAGACGGTTTGATTGCGTTCATGGCTGGATTTTATCCCGACAAGGGGCGCTGGAAAACCCCTGAAACACTTTTGAGCGAGGCAAATCGGTTTGCGCCGAACGAGCATCGGTCGCTCAGTTCGGCACCGCCACCGGTGCTGCATCGAGCATCAGCGTGAACCAGGTGCCCTGACCGCGGATGCTTTCGGCGCGGAACACAACATTCCGGGCATTCTCCTTGAGTGTCTGAAGGATCAAGGCGCCGAGTTTGCGCGGCGACGGCCATTCCAGATTGTCGCCCAGTCCAACGCCGTCATCGGATACGACGACGGTCACGCGACCGCCGTCCTGCTTGCAGATCAGTTTGAGCTGACCGGCGTTGCGGCCGACGAACGCATATTTCAGCGCGTTGGTCAGCATCTCGTTGATCAATAGCCCCGCCGCCATCGCGATGTTGATCGAGAGCGGGCAATAACCGGCTTCGATGCCGATCGCCACGCCTGGCATGGCGTTCACCTCCATCACCGAGGTCGCGACATTGGAAAGATATTGGCCGAGATCGATTTCGGGAGGGGCATTTTCCGCCGACAAGGTCCGGTACAGCACCGTCAAGGCATCGATCCGGCTCGCAAGGCGCGCCAGAGCCACCGTCTCGCCTTCCGCGGCCGATCTCGCCTCCAGGCGGATCAGCGCGGTGATCAGCTGCAAATTATTCTTCACCCGGTGCTGAAGCTCGCGCATCAGCATATCGCGATCGCGGATCTGACTCTCGAACTGTTCGATCTGGGCCCGCTCCCGGCCGCCGACATCGACCAGCGCCGCGATCCGGAAATTCTCGACCCCGTCGTCGCTTTCGATCACCGAGGCATAGGCCTGCACGATGACGAGACGATCGACCGGGCCGGCCGGGCGGAACACGCCGATGAAATCCTCGCCGTCCCGGATCGCCTCACCCAAGGTCTGGGCCGGACTATCCTCGTTGAGAAAGCCGTCGAGACAGGTCCAGCTCTGGCCCTCCAGATGGGCTGCCGCCATCGACATCAAATTCTCGAACGCCTTGTTGATGTAGACGACATGCTGCTCACCGCCGGAACCGCGCGATACCGCGACTGCGACCGGCGCATGATCGAGCAGATGCTTGTATCTGTCGCTCTCGAGCGCCAAGGCGAGCTTCGACGAACCCAGAAGCTGGTCGACCTGTTGGGAAGACGGGATACCGTCGTCGGCGGCACTCATACGCTAACCTTGCTCATGGGCAAACCATGACGAAGCGTGGCAGGAAACGCAACGCAAAAGCCTGCGGCACCAAAAATGGAACCTTACGCCCACCACTTCGGCGGCGTGAACCGTCCCGCCGCCTGCTCGATCACCTCGCCGAGCGAGAACAACGTCTCTTCATCGAACGGACGGCCGATCAGTTGCAGGCCGAGCGGCAACGCCTGCGCGTCCCTGCCGGCGGGAACAGCGATTGCCGGCAATCCTGCCATGTTCACCGTCACCGTGAAGATGTCGTTGAGGTACATCTCGACGGGGTCGGCGCCCTTTTCGCCGATACCGAATGCCGCCGATGGCGTCGCCGGCGTCAGGATCGCGTCCACGCCCTTGGCGAAACAGTCCTCAAAATCCTTCTTGATCAAAGTGCGGACTTTCTGCGCGCGCAGATAATAGGCGTCGTAGTAACCGGCCGAGAGCACGTAAGTGCCGATCATGACCCGGCGGCGGACTTCGGCGCCAAAACCTTCGGCGCGGGTGTTCTCATACATCTCGCCGATGCTGCGGCCAGGCACGCGCAGGCCGTAGCGTACGCCGTCGTAGCGCGCGAGGTTCGACGAGGCCTCCGCGGGAGCGACAATGTAATAGGCCGGCAGCGCGTATTTGGTGTGCGGCAGCGACACGTCGACAAGCTCGGCGCCCGCGGCCTTGAGCCAGGCCGCGCCCTCGGTCCAGAGCTTTTCGATTTCCGCGGGCATGCCGTCGAGGCGATACTCCCGGGGAATGCCGATCTTCATGCCCCTGACCGATGTTCCGATCGCGGCCTCGTAATCCGGCACCGCGCGATTGACCGATGTGGTGTCCTTGGGGTCGTGACCGGCCATCGAGCGCAGCAGGATCGCGGCATCCCGGACAGTCCGCGCAATCGGCCCGGCCTGATCGAGCGAGGATGCGAACGCGACGATGCCCCAGCGCGAACAGCGCCCATAGGTCGGCTTGACGCCGACGGTCGCGGTGAACGCCGCCGGCTGGCGGATCGAGCCGCCGGTGTCGGTCGCGGTCGCGCCCATGCACAACAGCGCCGCCACCGCCGACGCCGAGCCGCCGGACGAACCGCCGGGCACCAGCGTCGTGTTGGAGCCCTCGCGCCGCCATGGATTGACCACGGGACCGAAGCACGAGGTCTCGTTCGACGAACCCATCGCGAATTCGTCATTGTTGAGCTTGCCGAGCATGACGGCGCCGTCGCGCCACAGTTGCGAGGTCACGGTGGATTCGTAAGTCGGCACGAAATTGCCGAGGATTTTCGAGCCCGCGGTGGTGCGCACGTCCTTGGTTGCGAACAGGTCCTTGATGCCAAGCGGAATGCCGGCGAGCGGACCGCCCTCGCCCTTGACGATCCTGGCGTCGGCTTCGCGCGCCATGCTTCGCGCCTGATCCGGCGTTTCCATCACAAAGGCATTGAGCGCGCGCGCCGCCTCGATCGCATCGAGGTGCGCGTCGGTCAGTTCAAGCGACGTGAAAGATTTGTTCGCGAGACCCGTTCTGGCTTCGGCGAGAGTCAACGATGTCAAATCGGTCATTTATCAACCGGGCTGCAGAAGAACGGCGACAGCGTCTTGTCGTTGGCCGGGTCGTCGCTTTTATGGTTGGCCTTGTCGGCGGCTTCGAGCTGATCGAGCACGGCGTCCATCGCCTTGTCGGGATCGGCCACCTTGCCCTGACGCTCCATCGCGTCGAGATAGTTCATGTAGGCCGCATAGGCCTTTTCATCGTCGCAGAGCAGACACATCGGATTTCCCGTTCGATAGAAAGAATTTACTCAACGACCTTGGGCACCAGAAAGAAATGATCTTCCGTGGCCGGCGCATTCCTGACCACGTCGTCCGCGATCTCGCCGTCATTGACCACGTCCGGGCGCTTTTTCATTTCCATTGGCATCACCGAGGTCATCGGTTCGACGCCATCGACGTTCACTTCGCTTAGCTGTTCGACAAAGGCCAGCATCGCATTCAATTCGCCCTGCAGATGGGGGACTTCAGCGTCAGTGACCGCGATCCGCGCAAGATGCGCGATACGGCGAACGGTGGCGGCATCGACGGACATTATATAAGCCTCTAAGCGGCGAATTCAGCCCGCCGTATAGCAGAGGGTGCTTTTGCACCGCAACTGCGGCCGTCGCCCTATGTGTGAGCAGGTCGATCAGGTCATTTTCGGTATTGCGACATAGGCAGCAGGCCCCCTCTCCCGTTGGGAGAGGGTTGGGGAGAGGGGTTACGCTCTATCGTTAGGCCGCATCCCCTCACCCGGCGCTGCGCGCCGACCTCTCCCCAAGGGAGAGGTGAAAAGAGGCTCACCCCGCCATCCGGCTGAGCCGCGCCAGCGCGGCGCCGGCCAGCGCCCGGGTCAGCTCCGCGGCCGGCACTTCGCGGCCCATCCGCACCGCCTGCCCGGCCCAGAGATTGGTGAAATCGACCTTTCCCTGCTTTTCCGCCGCCACCTTCAAAGGCCCAAGCGCCGTCGCGGAATGCGGATATGCCGGCGCATCCGGCGAAATTGGGCCGACCTCGCGCATCACGCGGTTGGCCACCCCGCGCGCCGGACGCCCGGTCATGACATTGGTGATGACGGTGGAATCATCGCGCGCCTGGGCAAGTGCAACGCGCGCCGGTGCGATCACCTTGGATTCCGGGCAGCGCAGATAGGCGCTGCCGATCTGCACGCCGGCCGCACCCAGCGCGAACGCCGCCGCGATGCCACGGCCGTCGGCGATGCCGCCCGCCGCGATCACGGGGACTTTCACCGCATCGACCACCTGCGGCACCAGCGCGAAGGTGCCGGGCTGCTCGGCGATATTCTCGGTCAAAAACATCCCGCGATGGCCGCCGGCCTCCGCGCCCTGCGCGATGATGGCGTCGGCGCCGTTCTCCTCCAGCCAGATCGCCTCGCGCACGATGGTCGCGGATGAGATCACGATGCAGCCGGCGGCCTTGACCCGCCTGAGCAGCGCCGGATCCGGCAGGCCGAAATGGAAGCTGACCACTTCGGGCTTCAACTCCTCGACGAGTTCACACATCGCCGCGTCGAACGGCGCGCGATTGGCCGCGTCGATCGGCATCGCGGGGTCGAGACCGAACTCCTTGTAATAAGATGCCAGCCGCTGCTTCCACCCGGCCTCGCGCGCCGGGTCGGCGTCGACGGCCTTGTGACAAAAGAAGTTCATGTTGACCGGGGCCGAGACGCGCTGGCGGATGATGTTGATCTGCTCACGCGCCTTCTCCACCGAAATCATGGCGCAGGGCAATGAGCCCAGCGCCCCGCCCTGCGCCGCCGCGATCACGAGGTCTGCATCCATGATCCCCGCCATTGGTGCGAGCACGATGGGGAATTCGGTCTTGAAGAGGTCGAGAAGTCGGCGGTCCGGCCACATGGTCTGCTCTTTCAGGTGAGAAGGGGATCGCAAGTGAGAAGGGGATCGGGCGTCCTGGCCGGGGCCTAAAAGCGAGCGAAACCGGCCGTTGCGAATTAGGCCCGTAAAGCCGTGGCGGAATTGCGCCGTCCAAGAAGGATATGATCTGCCTCGGTGACGATTCGATCGACGATCTCGGCCGCCGGAGGAATGTCATGGATCAGCCCAACGGCTGCTCCGACAATCACGGCCGCAACATCGAAATTGCCGGCGGCCTTGGCCGCCGCATATTCGGCGGCGACCGCGCCCACATTTTGCAGCAGTTCGAGTTCGCGGCCGGTCCAGCGACGCGCATGATCGTTGATCAGGCAGCGTCCCGTGAACGGCGCCGGCCAAACGTTGTTGCGTGACATGTCGAAGATAATCCCCCGCGTGGTGCTGCCGCCCGTCGCAGCGCAGATTCGTCGCTTGGCCTCCTCCGCTCCGTCCGCTTCCTGACTGGCATAAAAGCGCGTACCAAGGAGAACACCGGCGGCACCGAGTGCTATCATCGCCGCAAGCCCGCGTCCGTCGCCAATGCCACCGGCGGCCACCACCGGCACGCGGCCGGCCGCGAGGTCAATGATGGCCGGCACGATATCCAGCGTGGTGCGGGAAGCACCGTGCCCGCCGGCCTCGGTGCCCTGCGCGATGAGAATGTCGGCGCCGGCATCCAGTGCCGCTTGCGCCATGTCCTCGCTTTGGACCTGACAGATCAACAAGGCTCCCGCGGCTTTGATCCGAGGCGCAAATGGTTTGGGATCGCCAAACGAGAGCATGATCGCACGCGGCCGGGCGTTCAGCGCGACATCCAGCAGTTCGGGCTGCTTTGCGAGACTCCAGGTGATGAAGCCAACGCCGAACGGCGCGCGTGCGAATTGTCCGAGCTTGGCGGTCTCCTGTTCGAGCCAGGCTCTTTCGCCGTAGCCGCCGCCGAGAATACCAAATCCTCCGGCGTTGCTCACCGCAGCCGTCAGGCGGGCACCGGAAACCACATCCATCGGTGCCAAGAGAACCGGATGCCGAATGCCCAGAAGAGCGTTCAATGACGTGCTGATCGACATAGCCGTTTCTCCGATCTGGACAGTCACCTTAGGCCCAGCTATCGTTCTGGATAAATGATTTCTTCAGAACGCTGACATCTCTAAAATGAAACGGAGTCGACCTCATGGAATTGTCCGACCTGGTGACTTTTTCAACGGTCGCACGCACCGGCGGCATCACCCGCGCCGCCGACGAGCTCAACACCGTCCAATCGAACATCACCCATCGGGTAAAGGCGCTCGAGGCCGAAATCGGCACGCCTTTGTTCGAGCGACACAGCCGCGGCATGACGCTGACCGGCGCCGGCCGGCGTTTATTGCCTTACGCCCAGCGGATGGCGGCGCTGTCGCACGAAGCTGTGCTGGCGGCCCGCGACGATGGCGAGCCAAAAGGGCCGCTGGCAATCGGATCGATGGAGACGACGGCCGCGGTACGCCTGCCGTCGCTGCTCGCCGAATTTCACCGGCGTTTTCCGGCCGTGCGGCTGACCTTGCGGACGGCGCCGACGGCCGACCTGGTGACCGCCGTGCTCGACGGCACGCTCGATGGTGCCTTTGTCGCCGGACCGATCGACCACGCCGAACTCACGGCCGCAACGGTCTTCAAGGAAGAGCTGATGCTTGTCACCGCGCGGCGATGGGCAAGCCTTGCGGCGCTCCGCGCCGGCACCCCCGAGTCCGGGCCGACAGCGCTGGTATTCCGTACCGGCTGCACCTACCGGCAGCGGCTCGAACAGGTCTTTGCCGAGTTTGGCTGGCCCTCGGCCGCGCGATTTGAACTGGGCACGCTCGACGGCATGATTGGCTGCGTCGCCGCCGACATGGGCGTCACACTGCTGCCGCGCGCCGTTGTCGAGCGCCACGATCTCAACGGCAACATCCGCATCCACGCGCTCAGCGCATCGCTGTCGCGGGTCGATACCGTCTTCATCCAACGCCGCGCCGCGCATCAGTACAGCGCGCTGCGAGGCTTTGCCTCCTGCCTGAAGAAGAACGGTCAGGCCGTCGCCGCCTGAAGAGGATTTCAATCAAGGCTGCATTTTGCAAGGCTACATTTTGGAGGGCCGCCTGACAGCCCAGCGCCACAGCGCGACCCCCGCCCAAACAGCCTCGACCAGTCCGAATGGCCAGGCGCCTTGCAGAAATCCGTAAACCGAACCCAGCGCACAGGCGCCTGCGAAGGCGAGGATGAACCAATGGCTGCGATCCTCCAGCGCATAACACACGAGCATCGCGGTGACGGCGAACAGTCCGAATAATGTCAGCCCGTCCATTGTCATCCGCCTTTCTCGCTTTGCATCGATTACAGGCCGCGTGTTATGCGGGGCCATGCCTGCCCTCATCCTACCGCTGATCGATGCTGTCGCGCACTGGCCTGAACGCGGCGCACTTGTGGGCGTCGATTTGGGCACCAAGACCGTCGGTGTCGCGGTGTCCGACCCCGACCGCAGGCTCGCGACTGGCGTCGAAACCATCCAGCGCAAGGCTTTCAAGGCCGATGCCGCACGCCTGCTCGCCATCGCCGGCGAGCGCAACGCCGTGGGGTTCGTGCTCGGCCTGCCCATCAACATGGACGCCAGCGAGGGCCCGCGCGCGCAATCCACCCGCGCCTTTGCCCGGAATTTTTCCAAACTCACCGATTTCGCCATCGCGCTGTGGGACGAGCGGCTCTCCACCGTCGCCGTGGAGCGCGATTTGATCGGGACGGACATGAGCCGCGCCCGGCGCGCCCTGGTGATCGACGAACACGCCGCGATCTTCATTCTGCAGGGCGCGCTCGACCGGCTGACCAACTTGCGCGAAATGCGCTGAGGGTAGCTGACGATGGCGATCGTGATTGCGGCGCTGCTGCCGGTTTTCCTGCTGATCGTGCTCGGCTTCGTCTTGAAACGCAGCCTGATGCGGCTGGAGACGCAATGGCACGGCCTCGAACGGCTGACCTATTACGTGTTGTTTCCGGCCCTGCTGATCCAGACGCTGGTGAAGGCCGACCTGAGCAGCGTTCGCGATTGCGCTGGTGGCGTAACACGCCAACATGCGCTTGACGTCCGGTTTGGTTTACCCGTTCCCGGCGAGCCACATGGTCTGCAGCGTCGCGGCGAGGTTATTGAGGCCGTGCAAAACGGTGGTCAGCCAGGTCGAATTGCTGCGATAGCGGAGATAGCCGAACAGCAGTCCGATCGAAAACACTTCGCCGAAGAAGAACCAGTCATATTGCAGATGCAGCGCCGTCCACACCAGCGACGACAGCAGGATGGCGCCGGCGGGCCCGAGAAACGATTCCGACCAGCCGCGGTAGAGAAAGCCGCGCGCGAACAATTCCTCCGAGACCGGGGCCGCGACGCAGAATGCGATCACCAGCAGCCACAGCGCGCCATCGGCGCTCGCCGATTTCAGCACCTCCGTCATGAACCCGGGCGCGACCTCGCGCCCCAGCGCGCGTGACAGCAGGTCCCACCCCATCACCAGAACAAACAGCGCGACGACGCCGATCAGAACGTTGGTCCAGGAGGTCCAGCGCAGCGCGAGATAGTCCGCAAACGGCGTGCGCGACAGACGGGTGGCGATCCAGAGGGCTGCAAGAACGGCGGGCAGTCCCATCATCACCGAGAGCGAAATCGTCAGGCCGCCGCCGACGACCTGGATCGCGGCGGCAATATCGATCGGCCCGTCCTGCCGCAACACAAACCAGGCCACCACGGCCAATTGTCCCACCGACAAGACCGCGAAGATGAAAAGGCCCCACAGCGCGGTGCCCCAGAATTTCCAGATCCGGGGCGGAGGTTGGGTGCGGGCTACGGGAGTGAGCGCGGCTGCACTTTCAGAATTGAGGGAATCCATTAAAGGGCTTTCAGGTTTTGGTTCGTCATGCCCGGGCTTGTCCCGGGCATCCACGTCTTTTCATGCGGCATGGGGTTAAAGACGTGGATGGCCGGGACATCTGCGCGAAGACGCGCGGAGCCTGTCATCGGGCCGCGCTTTGCGCGGACCCGTTGGCGCTTTTGCCCGGCCATGACGCTTCCGCTGTCGCGTAGCAATTGGTCGGCTATCAAGGCAGCGCGCGCTCCAGCAAATGACTGATATCGTCGCCCGCAAGATCGACTGCGCCGTACATGCTGGCGTGATTCACGGCAAGCCGGGTCGCTGCGAACAATTCGGCATGACGTGGCGACACCTTGTTGAGAGCGGCCACGGCGGCGAGCAGCGCCAGCTTCTCGACCGCCAGCCGCGCCACGCGCTCACTGTCCGGCCTGCGGAAGGCCTTGCCGATGAACGCCACTGCCTCAGTTGCACCGGGCAGTCCCTGGGTCTCCTCAACCAGGCTCTGCAAGACGGCCAGTGCCGCTTGCGCCTCACGCGAGAGCGCCCGCAACACATCGAGGCACATCACATTGCCGGAGCCTTCCCAGATCGCATTGACCGGGGATTCCCGGTAATGCCGCGCCAGAATGCCCTCTTCGACATAGCCGTTGCCGCCGAGGCATTCCATCGCCTCGTACAGAAATCCCGGCGCGCTCTTGCAGACCCAGTATTTGATCGCGGGCGTCAAAAGCCGCATGTAGGCCGCTTCGCCCGGATCGTCCGGCGCCTGGTCGAACGAACGGCACAGCCGCATCACCAGCGCAATTGTAGCTTCGACATGCAGCGCCATATCCGACAGCACCGCCTGCATCAGCGGCTGATCGGCGAGATGCTTCTGGAACACGCTGCGATGGCGGGCGTGATGCAGCGCATGCGCGAGCCCCGACCGCATTAGGCCGGCGGACGCAATCGCGCAATCCTGCCGCGTCAGCTGCACCATCTGGATGATGGTTCTGATGCCCTTGCCCTCGTCGCCGACGCGCTCCGCATAGGCGCCCGCGAATTCAACTTCGGACGACGCGTTGGAGCGGTTGCCGAGCTTGTCTTTCAGGCGCTGGAACTGAATGGCGTTGACCGATCCATCCGGCGCAAAGCGCGGCATGAAAAAGCAGGTCAGCCCTTCGTCCGCCTGCGCCAGCACCAGGAACGCGTCGCACATCGGCGCCGACATGAACCATTTATGCCCAGATATGCGATAGGCGTCGCCGTCGCGCGTCGCGCGGGTCTGGTTCGAGCGCACATCGGTGCCGCCCTGCTTCTCGGTCATGCCCATGCCAAGGGTCATGCCGCGTTTTGTCGGCCACGGCGCAAAGGTCGGATCGTAGGCGCGCGTGGCTATGACAGGCATCGTCTTCGCCAGCAGGTCGGGCTGAACAGCCAGTGCCGCCACCGACGCGCGGGTCATGGTGATCGGGCACAAATGCCCGGTCTCGACTTGCGCCGCCATATAGAATTTCGCCGCGCGCACGACTTCGGCGGCACCGCCGGCCGGCTTGCCCTGGGCGTTCCAGGTCGAATTGTGCACGCCGGCATGCGCGCTGCGCGCCATCAATTCGTGATAGGCCGGGTGAAACTCGACTTCGTCACGCCTGTTGCCGCGCGCGTCGAACGTCCGCAGCTTGGGCGTGTTCTCATTGGCGACGCGGCCCCGCGCCGCCATCGCGGCCGAACCCCAGTGCTGCCCGAACTCCGATAATTCCTGTTGCGCCGAAGCGCCGCCGTTCGCCGCGACCGCCTCCGAAAGAGGCTGATCCAGCGTAAACAGATCGACGTCCTCGAACGGCGGCGACTGGTTGAGCACCTCGTGGGTGGCGAATGAAGCCTGCGTCATGGCCGCTCCTGACTGTCGGAGATTTCGGGAATCAGTTTACGCCGGAATACGTCCGATTTCACGCGGCCTAGAGCCGGATGACTTTTCTTCGAATCGTCATCCCGCTCTATCTTTTTGTTTGAGCATGATCTTTTCGGAAAACCGGTACCCACTTTTCCGGATCATGCTCTAGCT
>WNFK01008886.1_pt1 | contig 23722 bp, 2 predicted proteins | sample 5400281 | NCBI WGS metagenome assembly WNFK01 (sample SAMN13153350, study PRJNA577476) | soil metagenome | isolation source: 20 cm soil on Douglas fir-dominated hillslope | place: USA:California | collected 2013-09-17
CATGAGGATGTCGAGGCCCGCGCCGCCGTAGACCCGGTCCTCGTACGTCGGGTGCGTGTCGGTCGCCGACGTGTAGGCCGAGCCCTTCGGGATGTCGTTCAGCCAGTCATTCGTGCGCAGGTCGTCGTCCGCGTTGGACAGATCGTTGCCCCAACCGGCCCAGATCGTGTCCTTCCCGGTGCCGCCGACCATCCAGTCGTTGCCGAGGTCGCCGAAGATCGCGTCATCGCCGTCCGTCTTCACGGTGGCCATCAGATCGCAGCCCTGGCTCGTCGGCAGGACGCAGCCGGGTGCGGTGGTGCGGCCGTCGGTCGCGTCGAAGTTCAGGAAGTACTGGTAGGCCGTCGGAGCCGGGCCGCTCTTCCAGACGCTGCCGTCGGCGTTGAAGAGGATCGCGCGGCGCGGGTCGAACTCGTCGTAGAGCAGGAACTCGCCGCCACGTGCCCGGTGCGTGACGTGCCAGGTGTTCGAGTCCGCACCGAAGTGCAGGACGTCGCCCGGGTTGAACGGGTGGAAGAAGTCCGTCTGGACCAGGCCGATCGCGCAGTTGACCTGCTGCTGGCACTGCGCGCCCGTGCCGTACATCTGGATGTACGACGTGACCAGCGCCTCGTTGCCGCCGATCGCGTCGTCGCCCGACGCGCCGTGCAGGAAGTCGTTGTCCCAGCCGCCGAAGATGACGTCGTCCGAGTTGTTCGCGTCGTAGAGCGGCTGGTCGGCGCCGAGCGCGGTCGGCGTCTGGTTGAACGGCGTGATGTCGACAGCCTTCGCGAGCACGCCGGTCACGTTGATCGTCGCGGTCTGCACCTGACCGGGTGTGTAGATGAACTCGTCGGCGACATTGCCGTTCGAGAACTTCGTGTCCGGGTCGGTCGGCAGTAGCGCGAGGATGCCGTACAGGCGCTCGGCGAAGCACGTCCCGGCCGCGGAGCCGGCGCACGCCGCGCCCGTCGCAGTGATGCCCGTCGCGCTGTTGCGGCTGGTGAAGATGCGACCGTCGTCGCCGATGATTCCGTCCTGGCCGGTGCCGCCGGAGACCCAGTCGAGGCCCCAGCCGCCGATGAGATCGTCGTCATTCGCGTCGCCGTAGATGACGTCGTTGCCCACGCCGCCGTAGACGCTGTCGTCGCCGGATTCGGCGTGGATCTCGTCATTGCCGCCGATGTCGACTGACCAGCGGTTACGGCCGAAGGCATTCTGCATCGCGAGCACCGCGCTGCAGTCGCCGGTCGCGTTCGCAGCGGCGCCACTGCACGGACCCGTCCCCGAGACGAAGGTCACGTACTTCGCGACCGGTCCGACGTCGGTGCCGTTCGTGCCGACGATCCGGACGATGCGGCCGTTGTCACCGACGATCGTGTCAGCGTCGCGCGCGTGCTTCTCCGCGTCCGTCGTCGGGTACGTGTCCACGCCGATCACGCTCGTCGCGCCGACGTCGCGGCTGATGCGCGTGCCGGCGCCGCCGAAGATCAGGTCGCTGCCGTCCGGACGCTGATCCGGCGTCGTCAGGCTGAAGAAGTCGGAGCTGCCACCGATGAGGTCGTCCTGACCGAGGCCACCGAAGATCACGTCGTTGCCGCCGTTGCCCTCGATGTAGTCCTCGCCATCGGTCGCGGCCTCGAAGGTCGGGTAGACCGTGAGAGCGCCGGTGCCCTGGCAGATGACGCCCGTGCAGGTCGGCGCGGCGCGCACCGCACCGACGCGACCGCCGAGGATCGCGGTGTTGATCGTCGCGAGATCGGCGAGGTACGGGTGCGAGATGTAGTCGATCGAGCCGTCACCCTGGAGCACGTCACTCCCGAGCTCGCCGAAGACGAGGTCATTGCCCGCGCCGCCCGCGATGTAGTCGTTGCCGAATGACCCGACTCCGCTCGCGCCCGAGTCCATCGAGAAGTTCTGGTAGACGTTGGTCACCGCGTACTCGGCCCACCACGGCACGTTCGCGTCCGCGCTGCGGTAGCTGCGCGCGACGCCGCTCGTCAGGAGCTGACCGCTGTTGTCGTAGCCGAGCGCGGCCGGGCTCTGATCGGTCCGGCTGTACATGAGCGTGCCCGTGAGCGTCTGGAACCGCAGGCTCGTGACGTGCCACCGTCGATCGCGTCGCTGCCAGGGCCACCCACCAGAACGTCGCGGCCGGCGTTTCCGTAAATGAAGTCGTCCGCGCCCCTCTGGAGGTTGCGCGACTCGATGTTGCGCAGCGTGGCGATCGCGGTCGTCTGGATGCGCTGCAGGCCGGTCTGAACGCGAGTCGTGTCGCGCGCGCCGAGCACGTTCTGGAAGACCTCGCCGAAGTCGCCGAAGATCACGTCCGCGTAGTCGTCCTGCGTGGCGAGCGGAGCGACCGCGCCGAACGCATCGCCGTAGAGCAGGTCGCTGCCGGCGGCGAGCAGGTCGGCATCCGGCTTCGCGGAGCTGTTGTTGTTCACCACGAAGAGCTCGCGCGTGATGACGTTCACGTTGAAGCCCGAGTCGCCATAGATAAGGTCGACGCCACGCCCACCGTAGATGCGGTCGTTGCCGCTGCCGCCGGCGAGGTGGTCTCCGGTCTGCGTGCCGTAGATCGTGTCGTCACCCGCCCCGCCGTAGGCGGTGATGCCGACCGTCGGCAGCGCGCCGGCGGGCGACAGCGAGAACGCGGCGCGCGCGTCGATGACGTCGTTGCCGGCGTTCGCGTACGCGGTCGCCAGCGGGAAGACGAAGAACGGGGCGCCATTGCCGGTGCGGTTCGCGACTCGGAAGTCGTGCGAGCCATTCAGGAGTGCGGCGAAGGCCGGCGTGACGAAGGTGATCTGGATGACGTTCGATCCGCTCGTCGGCACGAGGCTCTGCGAGGTCTTGCTCACCGTGCCGACCGCGACGCCGTCGATCGTGAGCTGCGCGCCGACCGCGAAGCCGGAGGCGACCCACGACCCGCCGTCCGTGCGGGTGATGACGCCGGTGAGGCCAGCGTTCAGTGAGCTGAAGGTCGCCGGCACCGTCTCCTCGTGGGCGAACGGCTTGTTGCCGAAGATGCCGAGCGACAGCACGTCGGTACGGCCGCCGTACCACGTGCCGTCCTGTGACGTGTCGCCGTAGAGCACGAGCGGCGAGCCCGGTCCGCCCGCGGCTGTCGTCGACGCGCCACCGGTGACGATGAGCGTGTCGCCGCCCATGCGGACGGTCGTCGCAGGCTTGCGGTCGTATTCGGCCACCGTGCCGACGAGGCTCGTGCCCGCGAGCGCCGCGCCATCGACGATGAGCACCGAGCCGTCGCCGAAGGTCGAATTGTCGAAGTCGACGATCGTGCGCGAGCCCACGCCCTGGATCGTCACGTGCTGGCCGCGCACGAAGCCGAGGCTCTCCCACGGCTGACCGTCCGTGCGCGTGATCCGGTTGCCCGCGAGCGCGAACGTGCCGGTGACGGCGAGCTCGTCGCGTACCGCGATCGTCAGGGCGGCGCCCGAGGCGGCCGTCAACGTACCGACGGCGGCGACGACCTGCATGGTGCTGTTCGGGCCGTAGGTCGAGCCGACGACGCCCGAGATCGTGAAGGTGTTCGCGCCGATCTGGATCGTCTGGCCGATCTTGAAGCCCTGCGTCATCCAGTCCACGCCGTCGGTGCGCGTGATCTGCGACGCGGTCGTGTCGAACGTGCCGGTGACGCTCAGGGCGGTGTTGCCGCCGCCGTGCACGCTCGTCAGCCCGCCGTGCGCCGCGGCGCGCGCGACGCCGTTGTTCGCGAGCTCGACGGCCGGGATGAGCGTCGAGATCACGGTGAACGTGTCGTTGCCCTGACCGAGGAACAGGTTCAGGACCTCGATCGTCGACGAGCCGCCGTCCACGTTGAACGATCCGTCCAGGTTGACCGTGTACGAGCCGTAGGTGATGCCGCCCGGGTACTTGCCCGGCTCGTCGAACGGGCACGGACGAGGCAGATGCGTCACCGGATCGCCGCCGCAGTAAGCACGCAGGTCGAGGTCGCGCGTCATGTTCAGGCCGGTGATCGCGGCCGAGGTCATCTGGCCCACGAGGTTCTCGTGGCTACCGTCGGCGAAGACGTTGAGCGTGTCGATCATCTGCCATTCCGGTGGCTGCGCCGCGACCTGGAACGGCTCGCGGTTGGCCTCACCGGGCAGCAGCACGGCGTGCTTCAGCGAGCGGTCGGCCGTGGTCACGCCGCCGACGACGGCCAGCGGACCGCGGATGCCGGAGAGCAGGTGCTCCTTCTTCGGGAACGTCTTCAGGTCGCCGCGGCCGGGCTGCAGGTCGAACAGCGGGTCGGCGAGCAGCGGCACGGTCTGCTGCGTGAACCAGTTGGCCGTCGTGAACGTGACCGTGCGCGCGACCTGCATGACATTCGCGGTCGAGCCGGCCGTGAGCGAGCCGCTGCCGGGCAGGACGGTCGTCAGGATCGCCTTGTCGAGCTTGCCCGACCCGGCGACGTTGTCGGTGATGAAGAAGCCGGAGTCGAGCCAGCTCTTCCCATCGGTCCGGACGAGCGCGCCGCCGACGTGCGCGGAGGTGTCGGCTGCGTCGGTCGCGACGTAGCTCAGCGCGCCGCTGTAGATGCCGCGGTCGGTCAGCGTGTCGATCGAGACGTTCCCGGTCGTGCCGGCGCCGTCGAGCACCATCGACTTGCCGTCGAGCGCGATGGAGACGATGCGACGCGTGCCGACCACGCCGGAGATCTGGATCTGCTGGCCGATCACGAAGCCGTCATCGATGAACGAGCCGAGCTCGGCACCGGTGCTACGTGTGAGCGTGTTGCCGCTCCCGACGACGTTGCCGGTGAAGAGCTGCGTCGCGCGGATGCCGCCGATCTGGGCGAGCGTGATCCCGGTCGCGCACGGCGCGCCGGTCGCGCAGACGTCGGTCTGGCCGTCGGTGATGACCGAGATGTCGACGTTCGCCGTCGGCGCCTTCGTGAGACGCACGGTGTACGAGTCACCCGTGCCGGTCGTGCCGCAGGTCGAGCCGCACTGCACGAGCGTGCGACCGCCGGACTCGAGCAGGAACACGCCAGCCGTCTCGTCGTCGATCGACGTCACGTCGACCTTGCTGCGGACCGGCAGGTCCGGGTAGTTCGCGAACGGCGGACGCTTGTAGTCGGTCGCCGCGGACGACGCGAGGATCGTGAAGTCGAGGGTCGTGCTGCGCGGGTCCTGCGCGACGAAGTCGTTGCGCGCGCTCAGGATGAGACGGACCGGAACGTTCGCCCACGGTCGGCGAGCTGACGCAGATGCGCTGGTCGGCCGGCGTGACGCGCACGATCGTCGTCGTCGAGCCGCCCGCGACGTCCGGCGTCGGCGCCTTCGCGAGCGTCACGTCCACGACGTCGTCGACACCGCAGTAGCCGCCGCCACAGGCCGTCGCGGCGCCCTCGAGCACGATGCTCGTGTTGTCCGGCTCGCTCGCGGCGTCGCGCTGGGTGGTCACGATGCCGGCGAGGTCGTTGTCCGCCACGGTGACCTCGACGTTGCGCACGGTCGCGTGGTCGAAGCCGGGGTCGCGGCTGATGACCGACTCCGCCGAGATCACGACGCGGTCGCCCTCGGGACGGACGTCGTTCACCGCGAACAGGTAGACGTTCTGCGGCGTCGCGTAGTTGCCGGGCGTGAAGGTGAGCACGAGCGCGCGCGTCGGCACGACGACCATCGGGTTGCCGTTCACGGTGATGATCCGGCTGAAGGCGCTCGGCGACGCCGGTGTGCCGCCCGTCGCGATCAGGAAGGTGTCGCCGTTCGACTGCTCTTCCTGCGGCGTCATCGTCGCGGACACGGTGACGTAGACGTTCTGCGTCGGCGCGGTCGCCAGGTGGATGTTGTAGCTGTCGAGCGCGCGGAGGCAGGTCAGGTCGGTGAGCGAGAAGCAGCCGCCCTCGCGTACCGCGCTGAAGCCGGCGGTCTCCTCGACGACCACCTGACCCTGCGTCGGACGCGCGACCGAGAGGTCGATCCCATCGGCGAGCAGGCCGCTGTACATCTGATCGGCCGACTTCACGATGTGGTTGATCGTCCCGCTGGTGCCCTCGATGTTGCGCGACACCACGTCGCCCGCGACATCGCCGGCCACGTTGATCGTGTCGTTGCCGAGGCCGCCGATGACGCGCGTGAGCACGTTCGGCTGCGTCGAGAGCACGTCGATCGTGTCGTCGCCCTCGAGCGCGTCGACCTCGAGGACCTCGACGTTCGCGTAGGTCACCGACAGGCCGGCGCCGTAGATCGCCTTGTACGTGATGACGATGTGGTCGGCGTACTCGGTGCCGAGGATGACGACCTTGTCGAAGCCGTTGCCGCCGTCGATCGACACCGGCGCGTTCACGTTGTACATGACCTGGTTGTTGCCGGCGCCGGTGCGGATGTCGGACTCGGCCGCGGTCGAGAAGCCGCTCGTCAGGCGCGGCATCGCGATCTGGTCCTCGGCCGAGATCCACTTGATCTGGCAGTTCGGCGAATTGACGTTCGTCGCGCAGACGCCGAGCGTGCCGGTCGTGACGTCGTAGATCTCGGCGAGCGCGAAGGCGCGCACGACGAAGAGGTCGTTGTCGTCCTCGCCCTCGAGGCGCAGCGTCGCCTGGTTCGAGTACACGGTGAATTCGTCGTCGCCCGAGCCACCCTTCGCGATGAGCGGCTGGCTCGCGCCCGCTGACAGCCAGCCGCGCGTCGTGGCGATCGAGCCGAAGACGTCCTGCGAGCTCAGCGAGCCGCCACTCGTGTTGCCGAGCGCGTACGCGCCGCCGTCGGCGGTGCTCGGCAGCGAGTCGCGCTTGGTGCCATAGATCTGGCCGATCTGGAACTTGTCGTCGCCGAGGCCGCCGTCGAGCGTCGTGATGGCGCTGTTGTCATCGACCGCGAAGTAGTCGTTGCCGCCCAGACCGTAGACCTTCAGGCGGCCGTTGATCGACGTGTCGTAGTTGACGCGCTCGACGTCGAACGCCGGCGTCGTGCAGCCGCCGGTGATCGGGCAGAGCGTCGTGCTGCCCGAGGGCGCCGCGATCGCGAGCGTCGTGTGGAGCAGGGCGACGAACGCCGACCGGTCGGCGAGCTCGCTGGGCGTCTGGTCCGGCGCGCCGATGTATGACGTGCGGCGGAGCAGGAACAGGTCGTCGCCGTCGGTCGCGGTCGCCGGCGGGGTGAGGCGGACCGCAGCGTCGCAGTCGTTGCCGGCCGGGATGGCCGCGCCGGTGTTGGTGTCGGCGCCGTCGAGGACGTTGATGACGTAGTTGCGCGAGTTGCCGCGGCTGCCCGACGTGTAGATGAAGTAGGTGTCGTTGGCTTCCTGACCGTCGAGGGTCAGGGTGTGACCGGCCGCGACGTTCATGGTCTGCAGCTGCTTCACGTAGAAGAAGTCGTCGCAGGTGCGGCCGGCCGCGCAGAGCGGCGCGGTCGAGTTGAAGGCCGGCGGCGGCGCGAGGAACGGCGTCGGGGTGTTGCTGCCGTAGACGCGCGTCCGGCCGCCGAGCAGGGTCTGCGCCAGCTCGAAGGTGTCGGCGTCGCCGTTGCCGAAGATCCGCGTGTAGTTGCACGACCGCGCGGTGCCCACGGTGTCGATCGCGTCAGCGCAGGGTGTGGTCAGCGTGCCGGGCGTGATCGTGCCGTGGAGCGTCTCGACCGAGCCGTAGCCCGCGTCGAGGTCGCCGTAGTCGCCGTAGATGTCGATCCACCTGCCGGCGAGGACCTGCGTGTTGCCCGCGGGATCGGAGATCGACAGCGCGATCGGCGCGGTGTTGCCGAGCGTGATGTTGTCGCCGACGCGCAGGAGGATCCAGCCAGCAGGTTCAGGTTCTCGACGCCCGGGTTCCCGACGCCGCCGGCGGCCGCGGTCTCGCGGACGGTCAGGCGGATGTTGCCCGTGAGCGACGCGCCGAGCGCCTGCGCGATGCGGAGGTTGAGCGCGCCGAGCGTCTCGGTCAGATAGATGGATTGGTCGGCCTCGATCCCGACGATGCTCGAGACGAGGTGGCCGGAGTCGATCTTGAGGTCGTTCCCGGTCGAGTCCGGCGTGGCGGGCGCCGTGCCCACGCTGCCGCCGTTCGCGTCGAGCGAGACGTTGTTCGCCCGCACGTTGAAGAGCGACAGCGCCGTGTTGTCCCCCGCCCCACCGTTGCGCGCGTCGACGATCGAGCCGCCGAGCGTGACCAGCGAGCTGTCGCCCTTCGTATCGACCGTGTGCACGGTCATGTCGAAGGCGGTCTCGGTGAGGAAGACGCCGTTCGTGAACGTCGCGAAGGTGTCGAAGGCGCGCAGCACGCCGAGCGTCGGCCGCGCAGCCCGCGTCGTCGGCGGTGCGCGTCTCGAGGCCGGACGGACGCGAGGTCGCCGCGCACATCGTGATGTTTGCGCCGGTGACGTCGGCGTCCGCGGCCGGTGAGGTGTCGCCCGTCGCGTCGACGATGCGTGCCGGCGCGTAGAGGATGACGTCCTTCGCGGTCGACTTGATGAGGCCGGCGCGCAGGTCGCCGGACTGCTCGTAGATCGTGATGAAGCCGTTCGTGAGCACGTCGATGTGCTTCGCCGCGCCGGTGCCGACGGTGCCAACGGAGCTGCCCTCGAAGATCGCGACGACGTTCGTGAATGGAGCGCTCGTCGCCGTGCGCACGGACGTCACGATGATGTTCCCGTTCGTCGAGGTGACGCCCGGCAGCGTGCGGTTCCCAGACGAGTCCAGCTGACGGAAGTCGTAGGTGCTCGTCACGTACATCTCGCTTCCGCCGAGGCCGAAGCCCGCGTTGATGTCGCCGCCGCCCACGCCATCCGCGAGGAAGTGCGTGTACCGCGTGACGCCGGCATCGGGCCCGGTCGCGTACTTCACAAGGATGCCGTTCGAGCTGCCGGCCGCACCGGGGTCGCTGATGCTCACCTGCAGGAGCAGGTCGGCGTCGAACTTCGTCGTGATGTCGTCGACGGTCACGACGAACGTGCCGACGCCGGAGTCGCGGCGGTGCGCCTCGACGTCCAGGAACGCCGCGCCGTTCGGTGCGTCGACGCTGAAGCGCGTGAACGGCGTGAGCGTGTGCATCGCGAGCAGCGCCGACGAGGGGATGCTCAGGACGATCGGCGTGCTCGGCGTAGCGGTGTTCGCGAGCTTGATGCTGATGCCGTCGTTCTGGACGAGCACGAAGTAGTAGGCGCCATCGGTGAGCTCGGCGAAGGTGTCTGACGCGTTGTAGCGGACCAGCTCGCCGGTGAAGAACTGGTTCTCGAACCCGAGGTAGATCGCGTTGGTGATCGGCGAGACACGGCCGGTGCGGAACGTCGTGCCACGCGGCACGCTCGGCGCGTCGACGATGTCGATGTTCAGGCGGTGCGTCGCGTCCTGGCCGACGTTCCCCGCCGCGACGTCGATGCGCAGGATGTTCGTGCGTACCAGCGAGGTGTAACTGCTGACCGCGACGTCGCGGGCGTTCGTCGACCGGACGCTACCGCCGGTGTTCTCGATGAACGTGATGCCGATCGGGTTCTCGACCGTGCCGTTGAAGAGCACGTTCGAGCTCGTGTGGTTGCGGATCTCGATGATGGTCGGCGCCTGGTCACGGCGGATGTCGAATCCGAGGGTGACCGAGGCGGTGCCCGGATCGTCCTGCGACAGCCACACCAGCGGCTGGCTCGAGTCGAGCACGTGGATGTCGTTCAAGAACAGGTCGTAGCTCGACTCATTGATGATCGTCACGCGCTGCAGCGTGTCGCGGAAGACCCAGGTGCCGCCGCTCCCGCCCACGTTCTTGCTGCGCACGACTACGTCGCCGGCGCCTGGGTTGACGATGTCGCCCACGTCCACGCGGTTCAAACCGACGTTGATCGAGGCCGTCACTTCGACCTTGATCATCGAGCCGTTCGCCGCGATGAACAGGTAGGGCGAGCGGCCCGACAGGATGAGCACGTCGGAGTTGAAGTCGGTCGTGTCGTCGGCGCTCTGGTGGTCGCCACCGTGTGAGCTGCCACCGGCGAGCGCGCGGCGGCTGACGTGCGCGCTGCGGCTCTGGTCGACGCTGCCGAGCTTCGTGTTGATGTACAGGGCGAGGTGATCCGACTCGGACGGCTCGGCGAGGATGTCGCCGGTGTCGACCGGCCGCGGGCCCGCGGTGACGACGGCGCCACTCACCGGTGTAGTGCGCAGCGGGCCGCCGGCTGCTCCGTCGACCTTGCCGTCGATGTCGGTGTAGTTGTTGCCGTCCGCGCTCACCCATCCGAAGAGGCCGGTCGCGCGTGCGAACGATTCGGCGCGCGTGTTGACGCCGCTGATGCTCGAGATGAGGTCGACGCCCTCGAGCCCGGTGACGAGCACGTCGGATCCGAGCACGACATTGGCGTCGATGTTGCCGCCGACGTTGCTGTCGTCCTCGCCCTCGGCGTAGAACCCGGCGCCATACGCCTCGCCGTGCGCCTTCAGGCGCAGGAGCGACAGGCCGGCCTTGAAGGAGACCTCCCTCGCGACCAGCGACGCGCCACTCAGGATCTCGGCCTGGCTCAGGCCCGTGTCGGCGTAGGCCTCGGCGTTGGACTGTCCATCGCCGCCCGCGCCGATGCCGCTCGCGTGCGCGTTGCTGTACGCGTCGGTCCGCGCGTCGGTCCAGACCTTCGCCGTGCCGTCCACGAGGACGTCGGCGCTGCCCATGACGCTCGCCTTCGTCGTGTAGTTCACGTGCACGCGGCTGTCGGCGTCAGCGGCACCGACGAAGCCACCCGAGTGCGAGTCCGCGTCGCCGGTGCCGGCGATGTCGGAGCTCGCGAAGATCGAGAGGTTGCCCCCGGCGACGAGGCGCTGGTTCGCCGCGATGTAGGCGAGCGTCTGGTGGGTGGCGGTGACGCGCGCGTCGGCGTCGGAGATGCCCACGAAGCCGCCAGCGCCGTTCTTCGACCGAGCGGATGCGTCGGTCTTCGACGTCGCCGTGATCGTCACATTGCCCTCGGCAGTGATCAGCCCGCTGCCGCCCTCGCCGATGTGAGCGCTGACGGTCGGACTCGTCGTGGCGTTCGCGGTGTTGTCACGGACGCCGACGAAGCCGCCGCCGGAGCCGGTGGACTCGGCCTTCGTCTGTCCGTTGCCGCTGCCGGAGAGCGTCGTGCCGAGCGGCAGGCCGCCGGGTCCGGTGATGTGCTGGAACGGTCCGCCGAGCGGCTTGGTGTAGTCGGCGCCAACGTCGATGCGCAGGGTGTGGTCGGCGCCGATGCCGGTGCCCGTCAGGTCGACCTGCGGCGTGACGGAGTGGATCGCTCCAGCGCGCAGGCCGGTCGTGTCGAAGGCGAGCGCGGTGCCACCGGGCGTGAGCGCGAGGCCGAAGGTGTCGTTGATGCCGTCGCCGGTCGTGTCGGCCGCGTTCACGACGTAGTACTTGCCGCCGTCGACCAGGCTGCCGCCGCCCATGTTCGTGTATGGCAGCGGGACGTCGCTGACGCGCTGCAGCGAGTGCACGTCGTTGCCCGGGTGGTGCGGGTTGACCTCGGTGAAGGTCTTCGTGAGGTTGGCCGTCACGAACGTGGCGGTCACGCCGACCTCGTCAGCCACCGCTTCGGCGACCTGCAGCCTGTTCACGAGGATCGCGATGATCGTGAACGTGCCGTTGTTGCTCGCCGAGCCACTGACGGTGAACGTGCTGCCGACGATCAGTGTCGTCTCGTTCGCCCAGGCCTTCAGGTTCGTCGGCGTTGTGCCGGTGCGGTTGATGAAGTAGTCGTCGGCGGGCGGCGTGGATGTCAGGGCCGGCGCCACTGGGGTGCAGGTGTACGACACGAGGTCAAACGTCACGTTCGTGCTGAGGCGCGTCGCCTTCACGACGTCGTGCTCCACGAGGGTGATCGTGTTGCCGACGACGGTGTCGACCGTGTACGAGCTGTTGTTCGCGCCGGCGCCGGTGAGCGTCAGCTGCGTGCCGTGGGTGAACGGCGTCGCGCCCCAACCGGCGGTGCGCGTGATCGTGTCACCGGGGACGTGGCGCTCGAACGCGACGGACGCGCTCGACAGCACGTACGGCGCGACCGAGGTCACGTTCAGCGTCGCGGTGTACGAGGAGGGGAAGATGCCGGTCGACGACGTCGCGCCGCAGCTCGAGTCGGCGCAGCGACGGGCGGTGATGATCGTTTGCGCCCCGTTGATGCCGGTGACGATGTACGTCCCGTCATTGGTCTTCTGGTCGTCGGTCGCGCTCTGCGCCGCCGAGACCGAGAACTTCGCGCCGACCGCGACGACCAGATTCTCCCAGGTGCCGCTGCCGCGCTGGATCGTCGTCGCCGCAGCGGTACCGCCGATCGTGATGGACGTCGTGATCGACGCCTTCTTGGGCGTGAGGACGATGAACGGCTCGTCGAATGTGCCGGTCACGGGGTTCTGCGCGGTCGCCGTCGGGGCCTCGTCGACGACAGACTCGTTGACCTCGATGTTCACGGTGCCGGCGCCGCCGACCTTCACCGTGAAGTGCTTGTTGTTCGAGGACGTGCCGCTGATCGTGAAGCCACCGGATAGGAAGTTCGTGAAGTCCAGGAATGCCGCGCCGTCCGTGCGCTGGATGAAGTACTGGTCCGGCGCGGGCGTGCACGGTGTCGGGCTGCAGGTGTGCGTCACGCGGTCGAAGATGTAGCCGGTCGTCACCTGCGAGCCGGTCACCATGCCGCGCTCGGTGAGCGTCAGCGTCGCGCCGGTCGTGTCATCGATGTGCCAGGTGCCGTTGTTGATCGGGCTGCCGGTGATGAGGAGCGTCTGGCCACCGTCGAAGCCGTCGGTGTCCCACGACAGGCCGTCGGTGCGGATGATCTGGTCTCCGAACGAGCCACCGCGGCGCACGAAGTTGACCTGCTTCGTGAGGACCGCGTTGTTCTTCAGCTGGATCGTCGAGTCGTTGATCTTGATGACGCGGTAGACACGGCCGTCGGTCAGCCCACCGATCGGCGTGCCGCCGAGCTTGTCGCCGCTCTGCACGTTGTAGAGGACCCTGTCGCCACTGCTGAAGCCGTGCGCCATGACCGCGCCGGTGATCGGGTCGACGAAGAACAGTGAGTCGGTGCCCGCGGTGTCACTGAAGTCGGGGGTATTGACCTCGGGGTCGCTGCCGGGGTTGCCGTTCGGCGTGCACGGGAAGAACAGGAATGGCGTGCAGTTCGGCGTGTCCACCTGGCCCGCGCTGAACTCGAGCGGCTGCGGTGAGTGGTACGTGACCTGCGTGCCGTTCGTCAGGCCATGGCCGAGCAGCGTGACGGTGCTGCCGCTCACGCTCGAGACCGGGAAGGACTTCACGAAGTCGGACGCCGTCGTCTGGACCGACTGGGTCGCGACGAGGCGGATCGTCCGCTCGTCGATGACGAGGACGTAGAACGTCGCTCCGGCGAGGGCGAGCCCACCGATGGTCGACGCGCCCGAGCCGGTGTAGCGGACGCGGTCGCCGGTCAGGAAGTTGTGTGCCTTCCCGAACAGGATCGTGTCGTTCACGGTGTTCACGCACGACGCGGCATCGGGGTTGGTCGTGCAGTCCTGACCATCGAACTGCGACCCGAGGCGGATGTTGTTCGCGTCGTACGCGAGGACGTTGTACGCGCGGCGAACGATGAACGACTCGCCTCCGTCGGTCACGCAGTCGGTCGGCGTCAGGCCGTTGATCGGCGTGTTCTCGACGCAGCTGGTCGGGTTCTGGTTGCTCGAGTCGTATTCGATGACATCGCCGTTCTGCAGGCCGTGGTCGTTCACGTGGAGCGTGTCGTTCGCCGCGCTCGCGGACTCGATGATGTACGTCGGTGAGTCGGCGCCCGTCGTCTGCTTGTCGACGGTCGCCTCGATCTCGATGTTCCCGCCGACGTGCACGATCGCGCCGTTGCCGATGTACGCGTTCACCGTCGGCGATGCGGTCGCCGTCGACGTCGATCCGCCGACACCAGCGAGCAGGCCGAACGCGGTGCCGGAGGTGTTCGCATCGGCCTCGGGTCGGGCCTCGGCTGCGATACGCAGGTTGCCGCTGGTCACGGTCGTGGACGAGCCGGCGAGGTACGCGGCGACCAGGGTCGGGCTCGACGTCGCGGTCGCGCTGTTGCCCGTGCCGCCGATCAGGCCGCCCGACGACGCCTGCGAGCCCGCGCTCGCGGTGCTCACCTGCGTCGCCTGGATGACGAGCGAGCCGGCGCCCGCGGACGATCCGTTCACGACGTCGCCGTCCATGTGCGCGGTCACGGAGCCGTTCGCCGTCGCGGTGGCCTGCGCGGCGCCCAGGCTGATGATGAGCGCGAGCGTGTCGGCCGCGGCGAACGCGTCCGCGCTGTTCGACGCACCGGCCGTCAGGGTGAAGGTGCTCGTGAAGTTGACCGTCGTATTCGTTGCGACGTACGTCTCGACCGTGGGACTCGATGTCGCGGTCGCGGTGCCGCCGGCGACGGAGCCGATGAGCGCGATGCCGCCGAGCTCGATGCGCGCCTTCACCTTGTTACCGCTCGGGGTGTAGTTCGCCTCGAACGTGGCCGAGTTGCCGGAGAGCGTGGCGTGGTCCTTCGTGTACGCCTTCACGGTGCCGTTCGCCTGGGCGATCGCGCTCGACGTCGAGCCGGAGAAGCCGAAGGCGCCGCTGAAGCCCTTGCCGATGGCCTGGACGTTCGGGTCCGACACCGCCGCGAGGTGCAGCGCGCCCGGACCCGAGTTCACCTGCGCGTAGTCGCCGATGAACGACCGCACCGTGGCGTCGGACCGTGCCGTCACCCTGGAGAACCCGACGTCGCCGAGCAGTGCCAGCGTGAACAGCTCCATGCGCGCGTCCAGGACCGCGTGCGACGTCGCGCTCATGTCGATGCCGCCCGCGCCGGTCGCGGTGACCGGGGTCGGGTCGCCGCTCGAGCCGCTCGAGGTCGCGCCGGGACCGATGTACGTCTCGACGGTGCTCGAGTCGATCGCGTCGAGGGTCGTCGACCCGCCGCTGATGCCAGCGATACCGAAGAAGTCGAAGGTGATCACCGGCCTGTCCGTCGCGGTGGCCGACAGCGCGAGGCTGCCAGCGGTGACGTGCGACGTGTTGCCGACGAATGCCGCCGTGTACGAGGTCGTATTGGCGTCGAGGTCGTAGAGGCTGATGCCGATGAGGCTGGCCGAGAACGCGTTCGTGTGCGCGGTCGAAGTGTTGTCGGAGGTCGCGGACAGCGACACGGCGCCGGTCGCGGTCACGTCGGAGTTCGTGCCGATGAACGCGGTGGTCACGGCGTGCAGGTCCGACTGGACGTGTACATCCGTCGCCGCGATCCCGCCGATCGCCGTGACCGAAGCGAGCGAATCCGTCGCCGTCGTCGAGCTCGCCGTGCCCGTGACCGACGTAGCGGTGAGATCGGTGTCGCGGCCGATGTAGGTGCGCGTCACGCTCGACGCGTCCGCGGTCGGGTTCAGGATGTTGATCGCCGCGAGCCCGCCGCCGGCACCGCGCGCGGTCGCGTTCGCCGTGCCGCTCGATGTCGCGGTCATCGTGGTCGCGCCGGCCAGGTCGACCTCGATCGTGCCCGGCGTCAGGTCGTCCTCGCTCTTACCGAGGTACGTCTCCGTCTTGCTGGACACGTTTGCTGTCGCCTGCGCGCCCGTGATCGAGAAGAAGCCGACGGTCACCGCCTTCGTCGTCGCGTCCGCGAGCAGCGTCGAGTTGGCGATGATGCTGAGGCCGCCGATACCGGCCGACACGTCGCCGCCGCCCCCGACGAACGCGCGTGTGGTGCCACCGGCGATCGCCGTCGCGTTCTGGATCGCGGCCGAGACGCCGCCAATGGCCGTGCCCTCCGCGAGCGCTTCGGCGTGCAGGTCGGAGTAGGCGCGCACGACGATCGCGCCGGTCGTGTGCGTCTGCGTCGCGAGCGTGTGGACGCCAGCGATCTCTGCCGGCGCGCCGAGGAACGCCTCGATCTTGCCCGTCGTATCCGCGCGCGGCGTCACGCCGCTGAGACCACCCACGGAGACCGAGAACACGAACGAGGTCGCCTTGGAGTGGTAGGTCGCCTTGTCGCCGCTGGTGCCGGCGGACACGGTGAGCGTGCCGGCATCCAGGTCCACGTAGTCGCGAACGTACGCGCGCGTGACGCCGCTCGTGTCCGCGTGCGGCAGCATCGCGCCGAGCGCGACGATCGCGACGGTCGAGCCGTGCGCCTGCGCCTCGGCGCTGAGGTCGCCGTCCGCCGTGATCGTGATCGCGCCGCCGCCCACGTCGACCGTCGTCACGAGCGTGGACGCCGAGCCGGCCTGCTGGCCGATGTACGCCTCGACGAAGCCACCCGAGTCGGCCTCCGACCGAACGAGGCCGGCCGAGAAGCCGCCGATGTTCGTCGACTTCACCGACGCGAACGTCGTCGTCGTGCCCGAAGCGTTGATCGAGACGCTGCCGGCGTGGATGTTCGCGCCCTGACCGATGTACGCGGTCGTCTTTCCGAAGGCCTTCGCGTCGGCGAGCGTGGTGCCGATGTCCAGCACGCCGCCGGATACGCCCTTCGACGTCGCGCTCGCGTCGTCGCCGGACGTCGCGCTGATCGTCACGGCGCCGCTCCCGAGCGTCGCCGAACCGGTCACGCCGGCCTCGGTCACCGCGGCGCTTTCGACGCGCGCCTTGTTCGAGATGTCCTTGCCGGTGAAGGCGCCGACGTTCACGACCTCGGTCTCGACGATCGCGTTGTTGTCGGACGTCGTCGTGACGGCCAGGCCGCTGCCGCTGGTCGCGTTGCCTCCGAACCTGGCGGTCGTGGCGCCCGAGTTCGTCGCCGTGGGCAGCGCCGCTACACCAGAGACGAGTCCGCCGCCGGCACCGCTCGCCGACACGGTCGTGTCGTTGTGCGAGTGCGCGTTCACATCGATCAAGCCCGTCGACGCGACCGTGGCGCCGCTACCGACGAGCGCTTCGGTCTTCGCGTCGGTCGTGATCTCGGCGAGGGAGTGGGTCGCGGCGATCGCGCCGAGGCCCGCGGCGAGGAAGAACGTCCGCGCGGTCGCGAGGTTGTGGCTGTTCGCGGTGACGACGACCGAGCCGGAGCTCGCGATCGCGCCGTTCATCTCGGCGCGGACCGCGCCACCGATCTTCGCCTCAGAGAGCGTGACGCCGGCCGCGATGAGGCCACCCGCGAAGGTCTCGAGGTTCGCCTGCGCGAGGTTGTAGTGCGGGTCCGCGACGGTGTCGTCCGGGTCGACCGTGGTCTCGTCCAGAGCGCGGTGATCGTCGCCGGTGAGGCCCGCGTCGACGGTCACGGCGCCGGACACGTAGATCTCAGACGTCGAGAGCACCTTCGCCTCGGTCTTCGCCGCCGACGTGACCTGCGCCTTCGCCGCGTTGACGCCGACCGCGAGGGTGAGCGAGACCGACGCGACGTCCGCGGCGACGGTCGCCTGGTTCTGGCCGCGCGCTTGGACGGTCAGCGCGGACGTCTTCGGCGTCGTGAGTGCCACGTCGCCGGCGAAGGAGGCGACCGTCTCGCCCTCCACCTTCGACAGCGACTGCATGTAGGCGATGGAGAGGCCGCCGGCGGCGACGCTCGTCGCGTGCGAGTCGGCGTGGTTGGCCGAGCTCGCGAGGATCTGGATCGTGCCGCTCGGCGCCGAGTACGACGCCCCGGAGCCGACGATCGTCTGCGTCACAGCGCCGCTGTTCACCTGCGCGTCCGCGACGGTCACGGCGACCGGAATGCCACCGATCGTGATCGCGAGCACGTCGATCTCCGCGAAGTTGTGGCTGTCCGACTGCACGGTGATGCCTGAGGCATCGGTGACGTCGCCGTTGATGCTGATGGTCGTGCCGCCGTTCACCTTCGCGGTCGGCACGGCGATGGCGACGGAGAGGAAGCCACCCGATGCGACGTCGCTCCGGGTCTTCGAGTGGTTGTTCGAACGTGCGCTGATCTCGATGAGACCCGTGGCGCTCAGCTCAGATGTCGACGCGCCGAGTACCTCGACATCCGCGTTGCTCGTGATCTCCGAGTTCGACAGGCTGAAGTTGCCGGAGAAGCCGAAGCTGCCGCTGATGACGAACACGTTGGCGCGGGCGAAATTCCGCCCGTCGGCGGTCACCGCGATGGCCGGAGACCCTGGTGTTGCGGCAGCGGAGGTGGTCGTGACGTGGCCGTCGAGCTGGACTCGGACGGCACCTTCAATGGTGGCGATCGACACCATGATCGACAGGGCGGCCACGCCTCCGAGCGATCCGAGCGAGGTGTCGGCGAATGCGCGGTTGTGCTGGTTGCGCGTCTTCGCCTCGATCGTGACCGGACCGGAGCTGGTCAGATACGCCGTCGATCCGATCAGGGTCTCGATGCGCGCGTCCGACGTGATCGTCGCGACGCCCGACGCGCCGGAGAGGCCGATCGCGGACACGTTCACGACGAGCGACTCGGCGATCGCGCTGTTGTCGCCGATCGATTGGATGATCAGGGACGTCGAGCTGGTGACCGAGCCGTTGACCGTGGTGCGCGTCGCGCCGGCGACCGTGGCGAACGCCAGCAGCGCCGTGACGGTGATGCCACCGGTGGAGCCGCCGGGGGTCTGGATGTCGGTGGTGTTCGACGCGGTCGCGCGGATGACCACCGCGCCGGTCGTGCTGATGCTGGCCGTCGGGTCGATGAAGGTCTCGGTGTCCCGGTCGTTGGTGCCTCTCGCGACCGTTACGCCGACCGCGCCGATGCCGGTCGAGACGTTGATCGTGAGCGCGCTCAGGTCGTGCACGCCGTCTGAGCTGATCTCCAGACCGCCCGCGCCGACGATGCCGTGCCCGCCGAACCTGGCGCGCGTGTAGCCGGTCAGCTCGGTGAACGCCATCGCGGCCGAGACGCCCACGCCGACCCCGGCCGCGACCGAGATCGCGAGGACCGGTGCGTTCGTGTGGTCCGTCGCCTTCACGTTGAAGTGGCCGACCGGACCGCTACCGATGCCGGTGCCGATGGTTACGTCGCCGACTTCCGCGCGCGTGCTTCCTTCGACCTTGATGTAAGAGATCGAGGCGCCGGTCGCGAAGGCGCCAGTGCCGAAGAGGATCGAGAAGGTCTTCACGTCGCGGTCGCCGTTCGCGAGGACGTCGACGCCGCCAGCTGCCTGAAGGATCAGCGTGCCGTCGTCGATGTGCGCGTACTGCGTGCCGGTGTCGCGCATCACGACCACCTGAGCGCCGACACCGACGAAGCCGCCGACACCCGCGAACGAGATCGCGGTGACGTCCTCATCGAGGTCCGCGTCCACAAGGATCACGTCGGTCCCACCGGCGCCGGCGGTGATGCTCGAGTTCGGGCCGATCTGCGCTTCGGTCTTGCTGTCGATGTTCAGGATCAGGATCGCCGCGCCGATGCCGACGAAGCCGCCGGCGACCGCGCCTGCGAGGCCGACGACCTCGAGCTTGTCGTTCGCGCGGATCCGCACGCTGTCTCCGGCGATGACCGTGCCGTTGATGGCCGCGAACGTGCCGTCCGGAACGACGGTCGGCGGCGTGAGTGCGCCGCCGGCGACGGAGTCGCCGGGCGCCTTGTCGGCGACGCCCTCGGACGCCCTTGATGTGCCCGCGCTGACGCGCGAGTTGGTGCTGCTGTCGCTGCGGTACTGGTTCTCGAAGTCCGCCCAGTGCGCCGTGTCCACAGACGGGTCGAGCGTCGCGCTCGATGGCACGGCGATCTTCGCCTTGTAGTGAATGTCATTGAAGACAACGATCTTGCCGGCACCGTAGGCCGTGCTCGGTGCCCAGGCGTCAGCCTCGGCCGGCGCGCTGGATCCCATGAGCACGTTCTTGAAGCCGGGCGCGCCGTTGTCGCTGTCCTCGCCTGACGCGACTTCGTCGGCACTGCCCTGCGCGCTCTGGCCGCCCTTCGTCGCGGTCTGCCACTGCGCGGAGTTGCTGGTCGGCCGCGTTCCGACGGTGGCGCAGTCAGAGGCGGGTCCGCTGACCACGCAGGGGCCGTCGGCGCTACCGCGCACGCCGTAGTACTTCCCATCGAAGGTGTCGCGCACGACATCACCGCGGTGGTAGTAGGTCGACGCGTTCCAGTCGCCCTTGTCGGTCGTCTCGGCCAGCGCGTCGGTCGGTCCCTGCCAGTCGTTCGGATGCGCCGAGTCGGTCGGGCTGAACTGCGGCCGCTCGATCTTCGCGACGTACTTCTGTCCGCCGACGGTGACCACGTCGCCCTTGTGGTACTGGCGCTTCTCGTCGGGGACGAGGACCAGGGGCTCGGTGATCCCATCGTCGCCATCTCCGTCCGCTATGCCGTCATGGTTGTCATCTTGCGCGCGCGTCGCGGTCGCCTCGGTCGACGACCAGACGCCGCGGTCGGGGCCCGCAACGCCGTCCTGGTACGTCGTCGTCGGAGCGGTTCCGACGGTCCAGACGGAGACCGAGCCGGCTACGCCGACGAATCCGCCGCCCACGCTGACGGCGTAGGTCTGGACGTTCTTGTGTGACAGCGCGTTCACGTCGACGTTCGACTTCGCGCGCACGATCGAACCGTTGCCGATGTACGACTGCACGCTCGAGTTCGCGACGCCGATGTCGATGCCGCCCGCGACTCCGACGAATCCACCGGCGACGCCACCCGCGATGGTCAGCGACTTGAAGTCATCGACCGCGGATACGTTGACCGACTGCCTGCTGTTCGCCGTGGCCATTTCGTCGACGTTGATGCGCGAGCTCCCCGCGATGAACGCCTTCGTCGTCGCCTTGAGCAGCGTTACTCCGACGCCACCGGCGACACCGACGAATCCGCCACCGGCGCTCGCGCTGAGGCCGAAGATGTTCTCGCCCGACGTCGCCTGTACCGCGAGGCCGTGGAAGCAGCCCGGATCCGTCACGACGGCGCACGTGACCGTCGAGAAGCCCGAGCCCGTGATGGTCCCGGTGTAGATCGCCGGCAGGCCGGTCGATGCGAGCGCCTTCGCGTCGATGTGGCTGCCCGCGCCGATGTACGCCTCCGTGTCCTTGGTCATCAGCGCGACGCCGACGGCGACGCCGACGCCGACATAGCCACCGGCGAGGCTGGCGGTGATCTGGATGAGCTTCGTGTCGTCCTTTGCGGAGACGAGCACATTGTTGCCGGCCACGACGGTGACGCCCGCGGTCGGGAGCGTGCATCCGGGTGTGTCGCCCGCGGACGTCCAGCTCCCGAGGCAGGCGTGGGTGTGCATGTTGAGGATCGTCACCGTGAACGTGCCGGCGACGCCGACCTGACCGCCGCTCGCGCCGGCGACCACGGAGACGATGCTCTCCTTACCTGTCGCGACGACCGAGACGTCCTTGGCGGCGTTCACGTGCGCCGCGTCGTCGATGTACGCGTCGGTGTTGATCGTCAGCAGGTGGACGCCGACGCCGACGCCGACCCCGGCGGTGCCGCCGATGGCGAGCGTCGCGGCGATGCCGAGCTCGTAGTACTGGTTGCCAGCAGCAACGCGCACCGACTGCTCGGCACTCGGCGACGGGACATTGGCCGCGCACGTCGCGCCGCAGTTGATCTGTGCGGACTTGCCGATGTGCGCGCTGGTGTTGACGGTCACCACGTCGACCGCGCCGGAGATGTTGACCGCCGCCGTGCCCGCGAAGCCGGCGCTGATGCCGACGGCCGCGATGTCGTCACTGTTCGTCGCGGTAACGCTCACGCCGCTGAACGGTGTCGTGATCGGCGCGATCGTGCGCGGGCCCGACGCGCTCGCGTCACCGGCGGGTGCCGAGCCGTGCAGCACGATGCTGTGGGACTTGCCGGTCGGGACCGGGGCGGTCGGGTAAGGCCGGAGATTGATCGGGGTCACCGGCTGAGGGTCCGGATCGGTGCCGGCGTCGGGGCCGTCTGGCAGGGTGCAGCTCGAGTCGCCAGCCGTGCCGAGAGCGTCGCACTTCGTCGCGGCGAGCTGGACCACGGTCGGCGACGTCACGATCGCGTAGTAGGTCTGCCCGTCCTCGAGCCCGCCGATCGTCTCGCCGCCACCGGAGCTGTAAATGACCTTGTCGCCGGTGACGATCGGGTCGCCGCTGTCGCTGTCCCGGCGACTCGTCCTTGCGTACGCCCGCCTGGTCCGAAGGCACGATGCGGTGGCTCTCGCCGTAGAGCGTCCCGCCGACCAGCGGTCCGAGGTTCACGACAGCGACCAGGATCGGATCGTGGTCGTCAGCGTGGTTCGGATCCGTTGACGGGTCGCTTGGGTCGGTCGGCGGGGTCGGGTTGACGCAGTTCGGATTCGCGGCGTGGCCAACTGCGCGGCAGTAGCTCGTCGCGAGCTTGATGCGCGTCGCGTCGACCTTGATGACGTAATAGGTCTTGCCGTCGATGAGACCCGGGAGCGTGGCGCCGCCGCCATCGTCGTAGAGCACGGCGTCACCGGTGTCCAGGCCGTGGGCGTACCCGAGGTCGATCGTGTCGGTCGCCTCGTCGTAGACGCCCGCGCCGCGCGGGTCGAACCGCGTGTCGAGCGGGAGAACGCTGAAGGCGCCGGTCTTGACGACGACCGAGCCGCCGCCGGTGGCGTTGACCTTCGCGTTGTCGCCGATGTAGGCGTGCGTGTTCTTCGTGACGACCGGCACCGCCGCGGCCGCGCCCACCGCCGCCGTACCGCCACCGGAGATGTTGCCGCCGATGACGTCGAGCTTCAGCTTCTCGTTCGCGCCGATCATCACGCTGCCGCCCGCGTTGATCCTCGCACCGAGGACCGACGTGGACGCGTTCGCGACGTAAGCCGTGGTCGTGATGTCGATGACCGAGACGCCGACGTTGATGTTCACCCCCGCCGTGCCGCCGAAGCCGCCGCCGACCGCGATCGACGTCATCTTCTCGCTCGATGCCGCGTCGATCACGACGTTGCCGGTGACCGTCACGCTCACGTTGCGCGCGATCCAGGCCTCGGTGTGCTTCGTGATCACTTCGACGTCGATACCGGCACCAACGCCGGCCGTGCCGCCGAACGACAGCGCACCCGCGATGCTGAGGATCGTTGTCGTGTCGCTCGCGGCGACCTTTGCGGCGCCGCCCGTGGTGACGACGTCCTGGTCGATGTGCGCCTTCGTGTTGTCCGTGGACACGTTGACGACGACGGAGCCGGCAACGCCGGCAGTTCCGCCACCCGCGCCGCCGATGGCGATCAGGAACATGTCCTCGGTCTGCGTGGCCTCGACCGCCAGGCCGGTGCCGCCGTTCGACTGGATGTTCGCGCCCTGGTGGATGGCGGCGTCGACGGTGCCCTTGCGGATCAGGATCACGGCCGAGACGCCAACGCCGGCCTCGCTGCCGAACGCGATGTTGCCTGCGGCCAGGTCGAGCTTGTCGGCGGTGGCAGACGCGGTGATGTCGAAGCTCCCGCCGGCGTGGACGGTCGCGTAGTCGTCGATGTACGCGCTCGTGCCGTGCTCATCGAAGCCGTTCAGAAGAACGACGAGGATCGCGCCGGCGACGCCCGCGCTTGTGGACGCGCCACCCGCGACGACGAGGTCGAAGAGATCCTCGCTCGCGGTCGCGCTGACGGTGATGTTGCCGCCGGCGCGGACCATCGCCGACTTGCCGATGAACGCCGTGACGTCCTTGGTGATGATCTCGACGACGATCGAGAGCCCGACGCCGGCACTGCCAGTCGTCGCGCCGAGTGCACCGGCAACGCTGACAATCTCGGTGTCGTCCTGGGCGGCGACCGTGATCGACTGACCGGAGCCGCCGAGCGCGCCGGTCTGGTTGATCCGCGCGCCATCACCGATGTACGCCTTGGTGTTCAAGAAGAAGACGTCGACGATCGGAGACACGCCGACGGCGGCGTCACCCGTTCCGGCGCCGCCGGAGACCGCGACCGACGTGAGAGCTGGGAAGGTCAGGAA
>WNFK01218378.1_pt2 | contig 23675 bp, 19 predicted proteins | sample 5400281 | NCBI WGS metagenome assembly WNFK01 (sample SAMN13153350, study PRJNA577476) | soil metagenome | isolation source: 20 cm soil on Douglas fir-dominated hillslope | place: USA:California | collected 2013-09-17
CAGATCAAGTCTGAGCAGCAGACGCTAATCCGGTAGTGGGCAGAGCGACACTTATCAGTCCGATCAAGTGATTTTCTGGGACCGCGAACCTCCCGCCCGCAACGCGCCGACGGCGCGCAATCTCTCCGCATCGCTGACAATACATTTTCGCGCTTCGCGCTCATTTGCAGGCGGGACGCCCGCGCTCCCAGACAATCACTTGACCGGATTGCCCCCTACCTCTACCGAAACGAATTATCGTCCGCCGATGGCCCATAGATCGCGGGCACCTTCGCTCCCATCAGTCGCAGATAGACGGTCATTTGTCCGCGATGGTGTGCCCAGTGGTTGATAGTGTCTTGAATCATCTCGTAGCGAGGTGCCTCCATCACGACTTTGCCGCGAGCCAGCAAACGCCAGGAGGTCTTCAGGTGATCGTCGCTGGTCTTCTCAAACGCTGCACGCGCGTCAGCGGCGGCCTTATCAAGGGCCTCAATTAAGCCTGCGCTGGTGTCCAGACGTTTCTGCTCGACCTTTGACCCTTCCGCCGGCGCCACGTCCAGTTCGTCTTGGTTGATCTGCATAGTCACCCACATCGGAATGGTCGCCACCATATTCACAAGATAGCCAAATATCATCGACTTCTCGTGCGGCTTCCAGTCGTACTTGCCTTCGGGTACTTCGTTCAGCGCGCTACGAGAACGCTCCACTTCTCGGTCCAACTCACTTCGAAAGAACTCTGTTAGTTTCATGCTCGTCTCCTTGGGCAACTAATGAACAATGTGAACCTGCACGAATACGCCGAACGTGTCACACTTCTATGACGAAGCGAAAGAGATTTGTTTCCGCTCCCAGTTCTGATTTTGCGTGCCCGCTGTTGAGTAATTGGGGTTAAGTGAGACTCTTTGAGAGGCGCTTCTCCAGTTTCGCAACCCGCGTTGCCAGTCGTGCATCGCCAATTTGCTCGGTCATCGATCGGAAGGCTTTGGTTGGCCCACGCCAGCGCAACTCCTCTATGTCGTCGAAAAGCGGCGCGTCTGTTTTCAGCGTGGCGAGCTTCTTGAAGAGCAGTGCAATCTTGCGGTTGTCTTTCAACAGGTCGCGCGGAAATTTTTCAATCGGGCCATGAAGGTTGATTAGCGAAGCAGCAGTCTTCGGTCCGTAGCCCGGGATTCCGGGATAACCATCCGCCGCGTCTCCCACCAGAGCGAGATAGTCAGGAATGTACTCGGGTGCTACGCCAAACTTCACGCGCACAGCTTCAGCGTTGCGAATCAGGCCGCGCCTCCCATCCACTTGCACTACGCGATCTTCAACGACGCATTGCGCCAGGTCTTTGTCGGGGGTCCAGATACAAATCTTCTCGGCGCGTTCATCCAGGGCCGCAAGATGCGCGGCGGAAGCGAGTGCATCGTCGGCTTCGAGTTCAATCATCGGCCATACGGTTACGCCCAGCGCAACCAGCGCTTCCTCCAGCGGTTGAAACTGCGCGCGCAGTACCCGTTCGATGCCGGCGCCGGTTTTGTAGTCGGCCCACAGACCGTTGCGAAACGACTCGATGACGTGATCGGTTGCAACGCCAACATGCGTCGCGCCGTCCTCCATCATTTTCACTACTGCATGGAGAACGCCGGACACGGCGCCGAAAGGAGGATCGGTTTTGCGAAAGCGCCGGATCCCGTAGAAGTGACGGAAGAGTTCGTATGTGCCATCAACCAGATGAACGATCATTGTTTACAGATTACTCGGAAGAGGGGAAAAGAGGAAAAGGGGAAGGCAGTAGGCAGAAGCAGACGCAAGTGATTTGCTGGGACCGCGAGCGTCCCGCCCGCAATGAGCGCGAAGCGCGAAAATGGTTTGGGAGCAACTTGCGAAAGACTGCGCGCCGTTGGCGCGTTTGCGGGCGGGACGCCCGCGGTCGCAGCAAATCACTTGAAAGGTATTACCTGCTCTGTTTTACCTTCCGCCTTCATCGCCACATCGCGTAATATTCCGGCCAATGAAAAAATTCAACTGGCAAATTTGGGCGGCGTTTCTGCTAAGCCTCTTCGCGTTTATCAGCTACTTCCTCTTATTTGTGAGGATTCCTATCACCCGCGATTTCCCCTGGGCCAACCTGCTGCTGTTCGTAGCAGCAGTAGCGCTCATGTTTTTGGGACTGCGGCGCGCGTTTGCCTCCGATCGCGCCCACCCACTGCGATCGAAGATCGCCGGAGGAGTGCTTGCTACCCTCAGCGTCGTGGTTCTCGGCCTTTTTGTTTTTACAGTTTTCATCTGGGCGCGCTTGCTGCCGGCTTCTCATGGCGCCCCGCAAGTGGGGCAGCAGGCGCCGGCCTTCACGCTCGCTGATACCAGCGGCAGACAGGTGTCGTTGTCCGAACTGCTCTCAACACCCGTCAATGGTTCTGCTTCACCTAAGGGTGTGCTGCTGATCTTCTATCGTGGTTACTGGTGACCTTCATGCAACTCCGAGTTGCGGAGCATTGAGCAGAGTCGGGACAAGTTTCGTGAGGCAGGTATTCGCCCGGTTGCAATCAGCGTGGATTCTCCCGAAGAATCCAGGGACCTGAGCAAGCAAGCCGGATACACGTTTACAATTCTTTCCGATCCGAACACTGAAGCTATCAGGCGTTATGATCTACTTCACGCCGGCGCCGGTATAAGCGGACACGACGTTGCGCGGCCCGCCGAGTTTCTACTAGATGCCAGCGGAACCGTCCGCTGGCTAAACCTGACCGAGAACTACTGGGTCCGCGCTCGTCCGGAACAAATTCTCGACGCCGCAAAGCTGCTGAAGTGATCACAATCTCCTGCCCAAGCTCGATGACGTCTGCGCAGCTGATCGAGTGATTTGCTGGACCGTTCAAGTGATTTGCTGGACCGCTCAAGTGATTTGCTGGGACCGTTCAAGTGATTTGCTGGGACCGCGGGCGTCCCGCCCGCCAATGAGCGCCAAGCGCGAAAATGGTTTGGGAGCCACTTGCGAAAGACTGCGCGCCGTTGGCGCGTTTGCGGGCGGGACGCCCGCGGTCCCAGCAAATCACTTGACCCGATGGGCAGGATGAAATGTCACAATCAAACAGGAGATGTGTGGTGAAAATCAAATTAGTGTTCATGTGCCTCGCTTGTCTGACACTGATCTGATCACAAGCGCTAGCCCGGCAGCCCGAGGGTTCTACTCGTACCCAATCGCTTCAACCACCGGCAATCGTAGCGCTCGCTGCGCAGTCCACCAGGCCGCAGCCAGTGCGACCAGTAGCACTACCGGCAGAGTCGCCAGCACCACGCTCAGCGGAAACTCAAAACGCAGGTTGAATCCCGCAATGATTCGCGCTGCCGTGCGCACCAGAAAGTAAGCATTGAACAGCCCGGCTATCACGCCGGTCGCGAAACCCAGTAGAGCGATTGAAGCTGCTTCAAGCAAAACGATCTTGCGCACTTGGCCGCGCAAACCGCCGATCGCTCGCAAGATGCCCATCTCACGCTGCCGCTCTGATACGGAAATAACCAACATGTTAATCAGACCCATCGCAGCCACGAAAATTGCGATCAGCATCTCAAGGTACGTCAAGGTGAAAAACTGATCGGTCAGACGCGAGCTCCACTCCTTATATTCCTCGCTCGTGTAGATGAAGGCGCGCTGCTCGCCGGCCATGACGCGGTTGATCTCTGTCTTGAACGCTAGCCGGTCAACGCCAGGATCGAGATTCAACAGCATCAGGTCGACCGCGTTATCGCCCCAATACTTCTTGTACAGTTCACGATCCATGAAGACAGTTCCCTTTTCCACGTAATAAAACTCGAGGATGCCGACTACTGGACGCAGGAGCGGTCCGGCCGGCGTCTCCAACCGCATTTGATCGCCCAGGCCCAGGCCACTACGGACCGATTGATTCTGCGAGATCACAAAACCTTCCCCGCGACTGGATAACTCGCGCGCTTTGCTCTCATCGCCTTCGTCAAGCAGTCCCGCCGAATTGTTGAACCACAAATTCATATCGCGCGCGATGACGATTAAGTCGTCAGTTCCATAGTTCAAACCCGTCACCCGCAAACTGTCGATGTTCGTGACACCAGGCAACGACGCGACGCGGCGTTCTTGTTCATCGCTGAAATGATAGGTGCGCGATCGCAATTGGTCGGAAGTTGCGACCATCAAGTCGGCATTAACGCAGCGATCCACCATGCGATTGAGCGCAGCCTTATGACTGTGAATGAAAGCGCCAACTGAGAACACAAATGAGAGCCCGAGCATCAGCGAGCCGACAGTCGCCGAGGTGCGTCGCGGCATGCGTACGGTGGCATCAACCGCAATAACGCCAACTGCGCCAAATAACCGGCCCATCAACGGGCGCAGGGCGCGCGAACCCCAAACAACTAATTTCGGCAGCAGCAAAACCATGCCAAACTGCACCAGGATTGAGTAACTGAAATGAACCATCAGGCCGACGCCTGGCGGGGAAAAGAATGTCAACGCCAAACCGCCTATGATGAAAACGATGCCGAGAACAAAGCGCGACCAACCGAGAACTCCTTCGCGTCGTTGCAGCTCGATATTGCGCAAAGCCATCACCGGGTGAAGCCGCGAAGCTGCGCGCGCCGGAAGCCAGGTGGCCAGCAGGGAAGCGAAGGCGCCGATCGCAAAAGCGGTTAAAGCGTAGTCCCAATGAAAGGCCGGCTGCTCGGGTGTGGACACAAGACCATACATCGAGGTGACGACAGCGCTCATGATCCTGGTCGCGCCGCGGGCCATGACAAAGCCGATGCCGACTCCCAACGCCGAACCGACCAGTCCCATTAACGCGGCTTCGATGAGAAACATTTGCTGAATATGAGAACCTTCAACTCCAATTGCGCGCAGCACCCCGATCTCTTTCCAGCGTTGATTCACACTGACACTCAGCGAATTAAAAATAATAAAAACGCCGACCATCAGGGCCAGCAAACTCATGATGAAAAGGCCAAGGCGCATAGCCGAGACGGCCTTCTCGAGGCCCTGCCCGCGGCGGTCGGGCGGAGCGACTTCGAGGCCCGCTGGAAGGCGCGCGCGCAAATCCTGTTCGACCTTCGCAACCGGAGTGGCCGGATCAGTCATGATGTCGATGCGATCGATCCGATCCTTTTTGTCAAACGCTAACTGGGCGGCGGAGAGATCCATCAAGGCGATGTTGCCGCCAAAGACAACGCTGGCGCCGGTGGTCCGGAAGAACCCGCGCACGGTGAAATCCTGTGGACCTCGTTGCGTGTAGACCGGCAGGCGATCTCCATCCTTGAGTCCGTAGCGTTCGGCAAAGGGGCGGGAGATGGCAATCGAATCGGGTCGTTGTGCAAAGGCGAGAGGATTGCTGATTTCAAGACCCTTCTGATCAAATTCGCCCTCGTAAAGTTTCAAATTGCTAGTGATGTCCATGCCCAGCACCAGCAGGTTGGTGGCATCCGGCAACGCGGTCTGCACGACCCTTTCCATTACGGGTTCTGCCAGTTTCACTCCCGGCGTGGTGCGCACGGTGCGAATCACATCCGCGGGGAAAGTGGCCTCACCTGCCGAGACCTGGAGCGTCGCCTGGCCCGCCAGCTTTTCAACTGTTGTGGCTAATGACCCGACCAGGGTGGTGTTGGCGGTGCGCACGGCGAAGAAGACGGCGACACCGAGGGCGATGCCTGACAGGGTCAACGCGAAACGCAGCTTATGCAGGCCCCACTGCCGGATTGTGACCAGAGTCAGCGCGCCCCACATCACACAGCCTCCGTCAAATTGTTGTTAACAATGGAAGCATGATCTTCCGCCACGCGACCGTCGCGCAAGATCAACATGCGTTCGCAGGTTGCCGCGGTGTGTTCATCATGAGTCACCAGGAGGATGGTGGAGTTTAATTCGCGATGCAGTTCCTCGAGCAGTTTTAGAATCTCTTCGCCGCTGGCAGAGTCGAGATTACCGGTTGGTTCGTCCGCGAGAAGCAACGGTGGATCAAAAATCAAGGCCCGAGCGATAGCCACGCGCTGGCATTCTCCACCGGACATCTGATCCGGACGATGCGTCGCCTGGCGGTGCAGACCCACGCGTTCCAGCAACGCGTGCGCCCGCTTTTCCGCCTCGCGACGAGAGCGATCACGTAGACGTAATGGCAGGGAAACGTTCTCAACCGCGGAAAGTGCGCCGGAGACGGGTGCGTTCGTCGTCGCTCAGTTGTGACAACTCAATGCCACCAACCCAGACACGGCCGGAAGTAGGAACGTCGAGGCCGCAAATGAGATTCAGCATCGTCGACTTGCCGGACCCTGAAGGTCCCATGATCGCCACGCGCTCGCCGCGACTAACTGCCACGTCGATTTCGTTCAGCGCATAAAATGTTTGGCCGTCGGTGTAGGCCTTGGAAACTTTTTCCAGTCGTACCACGCTGTCCGATTCAGTCATTTGGCTTTCTCATCTGGCTCTCTTTTCTGAGATCCGAGATCTCAAATTTGAGATTTCAGATCTAAGATCTGAAATTTACTACGAATCACTTGCGCGATAACTGTTTCAGTCGGTCGCGCGTGAAGATTGCATCATCCGCCTTTTCAGGGAAGTCGAGGCTCAGCGTTTCAATAGTGATCTTCGTTGGCCTTAAATGGTTCTCGATCTCGGTGAGCCAAATGACATCTCTTCCCCCAACGTTGCGATAGGTTTTCACCTGGAAAGTCCGAACTTCCTTGCCGTCTGAATCGAACAAGTGCATTTCGGCGGGGAGATAGGTATCAGGGCGAAAGAGCGTTCGAGTGCGCGCTATGACCGACTCCGTTCCCGGCTTGAGTGTGCCTTCGACTTCGTAAAGCTTGACGCCGCCAAGTTCCTTCTCCTCTACCAGACTGTAGTCATACTTGTCCCACTCGCCGAGGAGTTCCTGCGCGGTCAAGCCTCCGAAGAACATTTTGTTCGTGCCCGTTTCGCGAAACTCATCCATTGATGAGACGTAGGTAACGTTGATTGTGGGCTCTCCCTTTCGTTCTATGCTTAGGGCCGCCAGATCGCTCTCGTCGACTGGCTGAACGACGTGTGTTTGCGTAAGCGTTTCGGCGTCAGTCTGCTTGCGCCAGATCTCTAGCTCGTAAACTTTCAGCGGCTCAGTGGCCGAAGTGATGGTCATGCGAACGCGATTTTTGCGATAAGGCGCAGCGTCACGCTTGAGGTATTCCGCGACGACTTGTCGCCCACGCTCCTGGTGCGCGGCGGCAAAATCACGTCCGGCAGGCGTTTCCCGCTTACAGCCACTCCAGGCCGCCAGACTGAGCAGTAAGAGCAGTGTGGCAAGGGTAACAAGCGCTGACCGCGTGCTTCGCGAGATGCGGGGAAGTCGTCTGTCCTTATTCATGCGTTCAGAAAGCATGCGGGGGTGGCTTCCAGCATGCTAAATCACACGGCTAGATTGAAAAACAAGAGCGGAGATCTAATAGCTGACTTTATAACCCACGGGGCGACGGCTTTGAGCACGAAGTCTACGACCCGTACGCCAGGGCGCGCGACTAATTGGGAGGCCAAGGTATCATTGATTGCCGTTTCGGTAAATTAAGATCACACGTTGGTACTGTTCAATTTCAGCCTTTCCCTTTTCATTAACACCGTGGCTTTAGCCCGGTGACCCGAAGCCAGAAAAGGTGAGAAACCGTTTAAACGGTTTCCGCTCGGTGCAGCTCTTATCTCACCGGGCTAAAGCCACGGTGTTAATGAGATTTACGCAATTAGGCTCTGCCCAGGAAATTCACTTCCCGATATGACCTCCGCCATCAGTGAATGGAAGCCGTTGGTCCGCTCAACGGTTCCGGCATATCGGCAACTGTATAAGCCATAACAGCCATGGCGGCGACACACAACGCGAGTTCCTGCGGATTGACTTTGTCCAGCGTGTCGGCCTGCGTGTGGTGAATCTCAAAGTACTTCGTGCCGTCCACATTTAGACTCGCGCCCACCACGCCCTCCTTCATCATCGGGTTTATATCGGTGCCGCCGCCGTTTGCTGCGATGCGATCCGCGCGGATGCCGGACAGGAGTTTGGCAATCTCGATGAAGTTGGCGCGGGCTTGCGGCGGAGCAGTAGTAGCGAGACCGAAACCTTCGGGTCGATAACAGCCGGAGTCAGACTCAATAACCAGAATATGTTTGCCAGCTTCGGCGCGGTGGGCGTCGCGATAAGCGTCGCCGCCGCGCGCTCCGTTTTCTTCGTTAGTGTAGAGTACCGCCCGAATTGTACGGCGTGGTCTGAGTCCAAGTTCTTTGAGCAGCCTCACTGCTTCCCAGGCGATGATGACTCCGCCGCCGTCATCCTGTGCGCCCTGGCCCACGTCCCACGAATCCAGGTGTCCGCCAAGCAGGATGACTTCATCCGGTTTCTCCGAACCCTTGATCTCAGCGACAACGTTTGCCGACTCGGCGTCGGGCAGAAATTTGGCTTCCATTTTAAGCCGCAGCGTCGGCCGCTCACCGCGATCATTCATTCGCTGCAACAGCTCCGCGCTTTCGATCGTGATCGCGGCGGTGGGAATTTTCGGTAGCTTCTCGTCATAAGTCATCGCGCCAGTGTGCGGCGTCTGTAGACTCACGGCCGCGCGTGAAGCGCCAGAGCCGCGATACTTAACGGTTTCACCATAACTAACAAACGGCGCGTTGTAGACGACGATTTTTCCGCGCACGCGCTCGCCAAGTGCTTCGAGTTCGTCGAAATTCCGTACCACCACGGCTTCGGCGGCGATCCCTTCAGGCGGTGTGCTTACGCTATTGCCCAAACCCAGCAGCGACAATTTGCGCGGCTCCGGACTAATCATCTCGAGGCTTTCTTCGCCGCGCACCCAATGTGGCACCATCACTTTTTCGGCGCGTATGTTATCCAGCCCATCGTTCTTCATTTCGGTGAGGGCCCATTCAATCGCGCGCTCTAAATTTTTTGAACCACTCAGACGATTGCCGATGCGATCGGTTAGGTACCGGAGCCGCGTATAAGCCCGGTCACTCGTCAACGCTGCTCCGATGATGCGCCCGGCCGGGGCGCGGTAGTCATTAATCTTCACAGTCGGCGGAGGCAACGGCACGGGCGTTGGACTCGGGGAAGGGGAAGGAGATGGCGACTGCTGCGTCGCGCCTGTCTGAAACGTTGGTTGCTTTGCGGCTGATGGCAGCGGAGCTAGTTGGACGAAGGCCGATATGAATATTAACGTCGAGATAAGTACGAAAGGATGCAATAGGCGCAAGTGCAGAGTGCCCTCCATAGCTGGCTTCAGTAGATCGAGATTGCAGGAGAAAGTTTACTAGAGTTGAAGACGCAGACAAGTCTAACCGATTCCGAAACGTTTGCGCATCTGGCCTAAGTTTAGCTCAAGCTCTTCCCTGGGACCGCGGGCGTCCCGCCCGCATTACCTGGCAGCCAGATAGCTGAAAAATCCCTTGCCACTTTTCGCGCTTCGCGCTCATTTGCGGGCGGGACGCCCGCGGTCCCAGAGAAGAGCTTGAGTGATTCAGGCTTCCTGTTCACCAGCCGCGCCTGGGGGTTCAGCCACTGCAGAAACTTTGGGCCTCGCATACTGATCCAGACCAAAACCAAGCAGAACGGTTCCCAGTATGAACGCCGCAGAGAAGTAGTAAGGCGACGAAACACCGAGGTGCGACTCCCCCATCTGTCTGTTGCATGCCCATGTAGAGCCCGCGTTCTCTCTGGCTGATGACGCGCGAAAGAAGTGCCGTCACGCAGGGAAAAGTGAAGGCCGTTCCCAACGGAATCAAAGCTACCGCTATTGCCAGCATCCAAAGGTTGCGCGATAGCGGCATTCCAACAACGCCCGCTGCCAGGAGCACGAGACCGAGACGCGAGAGATTTGCCTCACCCAACCAGTCGACCATTCGACCTAGTAACAGCACTCGCGCGAAGACCGAGATCGAGCCGACGTACATGAAAAAGTAACCGATCGTTTGTTCAGTTACCTGGAAACGTACGTTCAAAAAGAGTGCGAGCACGGAAAAGCTTCCCTGGAAGGCGCCGATGGCGATGGCATAGATCCAGATGAGCCTCGATGCGGGTTCGCCCGCATGAGACAGCACCCGCCCGATAGCCTGAAACGAAGTTCGGTTTTCTTCTCCATCTTTCAGTGGCTCGTTTACCACGCGTGACTCAGTCAGATAACGCGCGGCGAAGATCATGTTCAGGATACAAAGCGCTGCGGCCAGGATTCCCGGCGCCGAGCGTCCCATCTGCAACGTTGTTGGCCCCGGAACGAGATCATACTTGCCCAGAGTGATCGCGAATGAACCGAGCACCGGACCCAGGGCGACGCCGAGGTTGGTTGTGGCCGAGAGCCACCCGAGTGCGCGCGCGCGATCCTTGGGATCGGTAGAGTCGGCCACGTACGCCTGTATGACTCCGACAGTGCCACCGCCGGCCCCCTGCACCAGGCGCGAGAGAAACAACAAGAGCAGCGAGTGTGCGAAACCGAAAATCAGATACGCGATGGCCGATGCGCCCAGGGCGATTAGCAGCGTCGGCCGTCTTCCGACTCGATCGGAGAACCGGCCCCACATCGGCGCGCTCAGTAGTTGCGCGAGTGTGAAGGAGGCGACGATGAAACCCATGATGGTCCCAATTCCAAGGTGGAACCCAAACATGTCCACTCCGGAACCGCCCAGCGTCTTCACGTAGAACGGAAGGAGCGGAATGATCATCAACAGGCCCAACATGTCCACGAACGCCGTGGCCATCAAGGTGAAGAGCTTCGCCGGAATCTTGCGCACTTCCCGCCAGAGAACATAAAGCAGTCCAGCAGCGATCGCCGCCAGCAAGACGAGCACGATTGGGGAATGGAAGGATTGGGAGATGTTCTGCTGGAGTATCATTGCGATGACACGGTTGATTTCATGATTATGCGACCAACATTTCCGTTGAAAATATTAAAAGACAAATTGTACCACCGTAGTGATGTTGCCGGAGAGCGAGTGAAAAGTGTGGATCGATTTGAAACCACTCAAGTGATTGGCTGGGACCGCGGGCGTCCCGCCGCAACGAGCGCGAAGCGCGAAAACGGATTGAGAGATAGCAACGTGCAAAGCCTTCGCGCCTTCGGCGCGTTGCGGGCGGGACGCCCGCGGTCCCAGCCAATCACTTGAGCGGTTTCGCTGACGTCCTATCAAGAGTCCGCATCGTGTTGAGTCGGCTGCTATCATGGGGTATTCTCACGGTGTGTCTCCCTTCCGGTGTTCCCATTAAGCCAGTTCCTGGTTAACCGTCCTCTCCGCTCTATATGCCTATTGCTGTATTCCCACGTGTTTGCGATCTGTTGCGAAAGCACAGTTTTCGTTTTGGTCTATTCGCTATAGGTTACTGCTGCCTGCTCGTCTCAGCCTCCGAGCGCGTTCTTGGGCAGGCGACAACCTTCGCCGGCAACGCGCAACACACATCCAGTTACGCTGCGCCGGCGCAGAACTTGAATGTATTTAAGTGGATCGCCAGCATCGATCTTAATAACACCGGCGATCTTATTCACTATGGCGCTCCGCTCATTACTACGACCAATACCGTTCTAGTACCGGTTAAGACAGGCGCTGCGGGCGGCTTCCAGGTCAGAGCTTTCAATGGCGCAAATGGCGCGGCCAAGTACACCTTAACAACCGACTACATTCTTCCGGCGCACAACTGGATTCCTGCTTATCAACCCTGTGTCGCAACCGGCCCCTTCGGCACGCGCCTCTACTATCCCGGCGCCGGTGGCACCATCTGGCACATCGACAACCCCGACTCTAATTCTCCGGGTGCGCCTGTTCGTGAAGTCTTCTATACGTCTCTGGCTAACTACAACGCGAACGCCGCCGCTTACAACAACACTATCTTCGTCAACACCCCTATAACCGCAGATTCACACGGCAAGATCTATTTCGGTTTTCGCGTGCAGGGAACTGCGCCGGATCCTCTGAATACAACGCAAAGCGGCTTTGCACGAATTGATAGCAACGGAAACGGAACCTTTGTGCTTGCCGCCGCTGCTGCCAACGACGCCGCGATTCAGCGAGATAGCCACAACGTTGCCCCCGCCTTGAGCAGCGATGAAACCACTCTGTACGTCGTGGTTAAGTGGGCGACTAATAATCGGTACTGCTACTTACTCGGCCTGGATCCGCTAGATCTGAAAACGAAGTTTTCAATCTTTCTGAGAGACCCGCGCAGCGGTGATCCGGCTGGCGTCCCGGAAGATGGCACCGCCTCTCCCATGATTGCGCCTGACGGTGATGTTTATTTTGGAGTCCAGGGAACACCCGCGAACAATGGATCGCGCGGCTTCCTGCTGCGCTTTAGTGGAGATCTCTCGATTACTAAAACGCCGGGTGCGTTTGGTTGGGACTATACCGCGGGTATCGTACCTGCCGGCTCAGTGGCCGCTTATACGGGGACGTCTTCATACCTTCTGTTTTGTAAGTACAACGACTACGCTTTCCAGGACGGCAGCGGCGTTAATCGAGTTGCTCTGCTCGATCCCAACGCCACTCAAATCGATCCACATAGTTCATCGCCGGGGTTGGTAGAAATGCGGGAAGTGCTTACCGTAATTGGTCCGACTCCGGATTCGGAACAACCTGGCATTCCCAACGCGGTGAAGGAATGGTGCATCAATGCCCCGGCAGTCAACCCGGCGACGAACAGCGTCTTCTTCAACAGCGAGGACGGCCATGCGTATCGTTGGAACCTGGCGATGAACTCGCTGGACCAGGCGATTACTCTTAACTCCGGAATCGGACAGCCTTACGTTCCGACCGTCATTGGGCCGGACGGAACTGTTTACACACTCAACGGGGGAACTCTGTTTGCGATCGGCAACAACTCGGAGGTGAGCGTTACCCTGACTTCTTCATCGCCCGATTTGCGCGCGACCGTTTACCGCGACTCCATCACCTTCACGGCCACCGTTACCGGCGCCACGCCTCCGACCGGCACAGTCTCGTTTTTTGCCAACACCTATAACGGGTTCACTCCGGAAGCGAGGACGCTGCAAGCCAATGTTCCTCTGAACGCGAACGGGCAGGCGTCAGTGAATACGTCATCACTCGCTGCGGGCGTTAACTATCTGGGCAATCATTTTATAGTGGCGATTTACAACGGCGATGGAAGTCACGCCTCCACTGTGGCGACGATGATGCAGAAGGTCCATCCCAATGCCACGACAACTAACGTCGTCGCCTCTCCGAATCCCTCAATCTTAGGACAGCAAGTCTTGATTACCGCGACTGTCGCTGGAGTACCTGCCGACCCCGGTGCACCGACCGGCACGCCGACCGGGATGGTGACCTTTAGCGATGGAGTGGCGGCAGTTCCGGAGGTCATACGATCACGGCGACCTATGTTTCGGATACCAAATTTGCAGCGAGCAGCGGATCGATGGTGTTGCTTGTCAGTCCTCCCAGCCTGCAACTCAGCGCGTCAACTTACAGCGTCACTGAAGGCACAAACACGCTGAACATAGTTATTACTCGTACCGGAGATCTTTCCGGCGTCTCAACAGTTGATTACGCTACGAGTGACACGGCTGGCGCTAACAACTGCAACGTGGTTAACGGCATTGCCTCGTCACGCTGCGACTATCTGACAACTCTGGGCACGCTGCATTTTGCTGCAGTTGAGAATTCCAAGACTATTGCGATTCCCATCATTGACGACGCTTACACCGAAGGCGACGAGACTTTTACGATCACGTTGAGCAACGTTACCGGCGCGACGCTCGGTTCGCCGTCAACAGCCACGTTAACGATTCGCGATAATGGTCCGGAAAACGGGAGCGCCAATCCGATCGATCAGGCCGGCTTTTTTGTTCGTCAGCACTATGTCGATTTCCTGAATCGCGAGCCTGATGCGGATGGTCTCGCCTTCTGGACGAACCAGATTACGCAATGTGGTGCGGATGCTGCCTGCATCGAGTTGAAGCGAATCAATGTCTCGGCGGCGTTTTTTCTGTCGATAGAGTTTCAGGAAACCGGTTACCTGGTTTATCGAAGTTACAAGGCCGGATTCGGCAACCTTGCAGGCGCCCCTGTGCCCGTAAGCTTCACGGATTTCCTGCGAGACACGCAACAGATCGCGCAGGGCGTGCTGGTGGGAATTGGAGACTGGCAGGCGCAATTGGAAGCTAACAAGCAGGCATTCGCGCTCGCGTTTGTACAGCGAACGGACTTTCTCGCGGCCTTTCCCAACTCTCTTACAGCGGACCAGTTTGTCACGCAACTCAACACAAACGCGGGAGGAGTGCTTTCCGCAATTGAGAAAGCGAATCTGGTGACGGTGCTGGGCGCGACGCCGGCAAACGTAACGAAGCGGGCCTCAGTATTGCGCTCGGTTGCCGAGGATCAGGACTTGAAGAATGCGGAGAAGAATAAGGCGTTTGTGCTGATGCAGTATTTTGGGTACCTGAGAAGAAATCCCAACGACGCGCCGGAAATTGGTTTGAACTTCGACGGCTACAACTTTTGGTTGCAGAAACTGAACGACTTTAATGGAAACTTCGTCAACGCTGATATGGTCAAGGCCTTCATTATATCGACCGAATACCGCCGCAGATTCGGGCCGTGATCAAGAACTGCTCAAGTGATTGTCTGGGACCGCGGGCGTCCCGCCCGCAACGCGCCGAAGGCGCGCCGCCTTTCGAAAGTAATTTCTAATCCTTTTCGCACTCCGCGCTCATCTGCGGGCGGGACGCCCGCGGTCCCAGACAATCACTTGATCGGAACCATCGCTCACTGCTGAAGTTCAATCGCCAATTCCCGAACATTAGAGTTGTCAGATGTTGGGCTCACTCGCCGACGTGCCAACAGACCCCGGCGAGATCGATGAAGTTAACTTCGCGGCCCCAGGGAAAATTGGCCGGCGGTTTAATACGGAACCCCGAATATTTGGTGTCAAGTTGCAGGCGAGACACCGCCGCCCACCAGGCGTCGAGATTTGCGACGTTGATACGAACCATAAAATTGCCGGCAAACTTTTCGTCATCGAAGTTCTGGAGAATAAACTGCGCGTCGCCATTGCGAAACCCAGCGTAGCCGCTGTTCTCCCACACTTCTTCAAAACCAAGATCGGCAAATAAACCACGGCTCGCCTGGTAATCGCCGCCGCTCGGCACAAAGGGCAGGAGCGACAACGCGCTTAGTTCACTCATAGATCATCCTCCAATTATTCATGCCGACTCCGCACGCCGGCAGTCCTTCACTTAACAAAATAGACGGGGTTGGGAAGCTTGAAGGTACGCTCCGCGTAACCGCCTTTTAGATCGCTGTCCTGATCTCCCAGGTTCAGGAGAATGGTGTAACCATGTTCTGCGATTTTCCGTCGTTCCGGTGCCTTGAAGTCAGCGGCGCTTGGAAAAGTCGCGCCTTCCGGCTCAAGGATCAGTTCGGTCCATTCGAACCCCTGCTCTCGAAGATTGCGTACGGTTGCTTCCCGTAATCGCTCCGGCCGCCCGGTTATGAAGAACACAGCCACGCCGAGTTTATATGCGCTCTGCGCCAGAGCCAGCGTCGGCGCAATGGCTTTCGCCCGAGCCATACCTTGCCAGGCGCGATGACCACATGGACCCTTCTCAAGATCGCAAGGCCCATTGATGATACGGGCCCAGCCATTGACGCGCATCTCCGGCCAATTCGAAAGCGCCGTCTCATCGATGTCGAGCACAATCGCCGGTTTTGTAGCGGCCTTAACCCGCTTCTTCAACCAGGCACTCGCTGCAGTTACGACCTTCGCAACATCGCGATCGTAACTTCCGGAGTCAACATATTTTTCAACTTGCCGCTGAGCGTCATAAATATTCGGTACGCGTGGGCCGCGCGGAGTTTGACCCTGAACTGAGGCGAAAGTTCCAAAGCTCGAAAAGGAAATGCTAATGCCAGTGATGAAGAGGGCGAGCAGGGAAGTACTTTGCAAGCGCGCATGCCGAACAGCCATTAGTTAGCTTCCTCCACCGTTGCGTGTTGATGCCGGGGTGCTACCGCCTGTACGACTTCTAGAGACTTGGCGAATTCAATTTGGAAGTGCCATAAGTTGATGCACTACCAGATTTTCGCCCCAGCGGGGCGAAATGTTTATAGCCCCAACGTCACGGCACTAGGCTCGCGCTCCGTAGGAGCGCAATAACTTGGCGCCCTGGCCGGGCTGGAAACACATTTCGCTCCTCACGGAGCGAAGAGTATCTTGGGCCATGGTCTGTTGCTATAAACATGTCGCTCCTACGGAGCGTAGCGCAGTCCAAGGTGCACTTCACCTAGAATCCACCCTTCTTGATTTCTCAGCCGCCAAGAACAATCGAGTATAAACCTAAGTACGTTACCGGACAGAGCCATTGTTTATGAATATGTTAGGGTTTCGGCCAATTATCGAAGGAGCTCGGGTTGGCGTGTGATCCTGATCTTTACGCTGGGGTGTATGGAAGCGTACACTCAAGGTGTTCTGACTTTCGGATCGCAAGAGTTAAGCGGCTGATTCTGTTCTTTTAGAATCCAACACTCGCCATCGGGAGTTGCATAGTCAACACCTCCTTGTGCCGTCTGCTGTGTTCACACACGCACGACTTAAGGAGACAACCGATGAGCGCCAGTTCCAAATCCACAATCAAAAATCGTTTGCTGGCCGCCCTGCCGGAAAACCTGTATCAACGCCTACTCCCGCATATTGAGCCCTTCGCATTTGACCACGGCAAGATCCTGTACGAAATCGGTGAGCCAATCAAATACTGCTATTTCCCTTCCGACGCGGTCGTCTCTCTCGTCACGCAAATGATGGACGGAAAGATTGTCGAGGTCGGGCTGGTCGGGAATGAGGGAGTGACGGGCGTGCCCTTCCTACTAGGACAGAAGACATCGGCTGAACGCGCTATTGTGCAGATACCAAATGGCGGAGTGCGCGCAAAAGCCGACGTAATTCTAGAAGAATTCATGCGCGGTGAGGAACTGCATACGATCTTGTTGCGCTATCTGAACTTCTTTCTGCGACAGGTAGCACAGACGGCGGCTTGCAATGCGTCACACACAATTGAAGAACGGCTCTCGCGCTGGTTGTTGATGTGTCATGATCGAGTGGCATCAGACCAAATAAACCTGACACAGGAATTTATTGCTGAGATGCTGGGCACGCGGCGCGCCACAGTAAACGTGGGTGCAATTAATCTGCAGTCAGCTGGACTAATCAAATACAACCGCGGCCGAATCCAGGTAATGGATCGCCCCGGTCTTGAACGATTTTCCTGCGAGTGTTACGAAGCTGTCAGGAGAGCTACTGCTTGATCGACGTGAGGACCTGCGGTCGCGCCGTTGAGCATCTCGGCGACCGTGCGACAGAATACGTCGAAGTCGACCGGCTTTACCAGATACCTCTGTGCTCCCGCCAACAACGCCTCATGCTTATCGTGCTCAAACGCCATGGCCGAATAAAAAAGAATTGGGGTGGAATTGTTCCGCTCGCGGATGTATTTGCAGAGGTCGGTGCCCGTGCCATCCGGAAGCATGGAATCAAGTACGAACAGATCGAAATCCGCCGACTCCGTCATGCCTAAAGCTCCGGAGATACTGGCGGCCGTGGCCACGTCGTAATTAAGTTGACTAAGAATCAAGACCATGAGCTCGCTGGTGTCTTCATGATCTTCTACCAGAAGGATTTTTTGTTTGGCCGGCATGGGGGTACCCTACTTGCTGAAAGACTCGTTTTCCGCTTACGAGGATGCGGTCTTGCCTAAACCAGTCTCCTAAGACTAACGGGGCGAAAAACAAAAAAGCCGAAGGTGTCGAACTCGACGGTTAATAGAAGGATGCGACATCCTTCGGCCAAGCGAGTTTGTCGGGTGCCCAAATTTATTACCCCCCCTCCGTGCTGTCTGTCTGATACCGATCATAAGCTCAACCTTTTTTTGGTCGTTGTACTGCCCGGATCTTGGGCACCGAACCGGGCCTCGGTTTCGTGGTAAACTGCAGTGCCTTTTCCTTTCCCCCGAAACCTGAATTATCCGTTCTTCCAGCAGCAGTCGCTGCTTGCCGCCGGAAGCTAATCCCGGGCGAAAGCTATTCGACACCGATGAACGGCATGGCAGAATCAGAAAGTAGCATGGTGGGTCTCGGTAGCGGGGCAAGCGGTGTCTCGTTGCGTCCGCAGAACACCACTCGCTATCTTTCGTTAGCAGCTGAGATTATCGCCGTCGCTGCTGTCTATTTCATAGCAGCCAAAATCGGCCTCTCTTTCGCTTACATACATTCGAGCGTTTCGCCCGTCTGGCCTCCTTCCGGTGTAGCTATCGCAGCCGCCTTGTTATTGGGATACCGGATCTGGCCTGGAATTTTCCTCGGTGCGTTTCTCGTTAACCTTGTTACACCCCTACCGCCTGTGACAGCAGCGGCGATTGCTCTGGGCAATACGGCTGAGAGTCTAAGTGCACTCCTCATCCTTCGCGGGCTCGGGTTTCATCTACAGTTTGATCGTGCCAGAGACGTCTTCAAGTTTGTTACTACAGTCTCCCTCTGCACGATGGTCAGCGCCCTGATCGGCAACATTGGTCTTTGCCTGGGCCAGCTGGAACGTTGGGGAGATTTCAAGCTGCTGTGGCGGACCTGGTGGCTCGGAGATTTGGCGGGCGCGCTGATCGTCACTCCACTGCTACTAACCTGGATTGTACGAACGCGAAAGGGCTGGCGCCTGCAACGAACTCTCGAGGGCCTTCTGCTTCTACTACTGCTTTCCGGCACCGCGATAGTGACCTTCGGTTATTCAACACCGCTTTCGATCCGCCATTACCTACTGACTTGTTTTATTGTGCCCTTCCTGCTCTGGCCGTCGTTCAGATTAAGCCACCAGGGCGTGACCCTCGCGATTGCCTCGCTATCGTCTTTTGCTGTTTGGGGAACACTGCGCGGTTTGGGTCCATTTGTTAGTGACACAGCGAACGAGTCGCTGCTGGTTCTGCAACTTTTCGTCGCGTCCAACGCCGTCAGTTTTCTTTTCCTGGTCGCAGTTGTAGAAGAGCGGCGTGTCTCAGAAGCGATCCGGCTGGAAAATGAAAAGCGCGTGGGCGTCAACCTGGCGATCACTCGAATCCTTGCCGAATCTCCCGCGGTGAGCGATGCCACGCCGCGCATATTGGAAACCATTGGCACCACGCTTCGGTGGGATGTCGGGGCCCTGTGGTCGCTGGATCCAAATGCCACATCACTAAGGTGTCTAAGCTTCTGGAGCGCGTACCCTTCACGAGTTGAGGAGTTTGAGCTGGCTAGTCGCGGCAGGACGTTCGCCGCCGGCGTGGGCCTGCCTGGACGCGTTTGGGATCACATGAAGTCGTATTGGATTCCCGAGCTGGCTAAGGATGACAACTTCCCGCGTGCGCCTGTTGCCATCAGAGAAGGTTTAAACGCGGCCTTCGCGTTTCCGATCGTCGGCGGAGAAAAATTTGTCGGCGTCATGGAGTTTTTCAGTAGTGAGATCCGGCAGCCCGACGATGCCTTGCTGGCAATGTTCGGCAGTATTGGAAGTCAGATCGGACAATTTATCGAACGACGGCGGGCTGAGGAAGCCTTAAGAGCCCGTGAAGCCGAACTGGAAGTGATCACAGATACCACGCCGTTGATGCTCACCCGCTGCAGCCGAGACTTGCGTTACGTTTATGTGAATCGCGCTTATGCGAACATGCTGGGTCTTCAGCCGCAGAACATAATTGGGAAGGCCATTGTTGAGGTTATAGGGACGGATGCGTTCGAGTCTATCAGGCCCTACGTCGAGAAGGTGCTGCAAGGCGAACCTGTTGAATACTCACAGGAGGTGTCGTTCCAATCGGCAGGATTGCGACATTTGGTTGCGACCTATCGGCCCGACATAGCCAGTGACGGCGCCGTGGTTGGCTGGGTAGCCTCGATCAGCGACATCAGCGATCGCAAAGATACGGAAAAAGCTCTGCGCCGGTTCGCGGCAATTGTTGAATCCACGGATGACGCGATCATTGGAATGGATCTTAGTGGAGTCGTCACGAGCTGGAACAATGCGGCCGAGACTTTATATGGATATTCCGCTAAGGAAGTAATCGGCAAGAACGTCTCGATTCTCATTCCTCCCGAACTCTTCCAGGATGAGCGTGAATTCCTCGAAAAGATTCAAAGCGGCGAACGCGTCGTTCACTACGAAACTTTGCGGATGGCCAAAAGCGGACGGAGAATTGATGTTTCGCTGACGGTATCTCCAATTCAGGATGCGTCAGGCGCGCTAATCGGCGCTTCGAAAATCGCGCGCGACATTACCGAACAGCGTCGCGTTGAGGTGGAACGCGAAGAGCTGCTCCGGCGCGAGCACAGCGCCCGGGCGGAAGCCGAAGTCGCGAATCGAGTGAAGGACGAATTTTTGGCAAATCTCTCTCATGAACTCCGGACGCCGCTAAATGCGATCGTCGGCTGGGCCAGCATGCTGCGCAACGACACACTTACTCCCGCGGAGACTCGACGCGCGGTTGAAATCATCGACCGTAACGCCAAAGCACAAACTCAACTCATTGAGAGTGTCCTGGACGTCTCGCGGATCGTGTCCGGCAAGCTGCAGTTTGATTCTCGCCCGGTGGAAGTGGAAAAAGTGATCCAGGCCGCGATCGATTCGATGAGACCGGCAGCGGATGCGAAGAACATCAAATTTCGCCTACACGTCAGTTCAAACATTCCGCCTGTTTCCGGCGACTTTAATCGACTGCAACAGATTGTTTGGAACCTGATTTCAAATGCAGTTAAGTTTAGTCCTGGCGGTATGGAGATAGACGTTCAACTCAAGACTATCGCTGGTCAAGTGCAGATTGTGGTAAAGGACAACGGCCAGGGGATCAGCGCGGATTTTCTGCCACACGTGTTCGAGCGTTTTCGCCAGGCAGATGCCAGTACGACCAAGAAGTTTGGTGGACTCGGTTTGGGACTGGCCATCGTCCGGCATCTGGTGGAGCTGCATGGAGGCTCAGTTAAAGTTGAAAGTGATGGAGTAGGGAAGGGCGCCACGTTTACAGTTACCCTACCGGCGCTGAGTGGCAGTGCGCCGACTTCTGCTACAAAGTCTGAAGAGCTTCAGGAAAACCTGACTGCGAAACTTCTCTTGCGTGGTTTGAGGATCCTACTGGTCGAAGACGAAATCGACACGCGCGATTTGCTCGTGCGACTGTTGTCGTCCTGCGAGGCAGAGGTGAAAGCGGCGGTATCAGCGTCCGAAGCCCTGGCTCTCATGACCGATTGGCACCCTGACATTTTGATCTCTGATATTTCGATGCCGGAGGTGGACGGTTATTCTTTCATCCGGCAGGTGAGAAACGGAGTTCGCCACGCGACCGTTCCGGCCATCGCGCTGACTGCCCACGCTCGCGCCGAAGATCGCCGAAGCGCCCTCGCAGCCGGTTTCCAGGAGCACCTCTCTAAGCCGGTGAACCTTGCCAATCTGGCGCGGGCGATAGCGAAGTTGGTGGGGCGCACTACTCAGTGAATCGACAATGCAGAACCGGGAGCGATAGCGACCGGATCATGGATTCAACGATTCAACGTAAAACTCCTAACGTAGTAAAAAGTGAGTAGTGGGTCAGTTTGGATTGCCAGCCTACGATTAGTGACAAAATCAGAACTGGGAGCGCAGCGACCAGCCAAAGACTCAACGTTGATAGTCTTCATTTGAAAACGCGCTTTTCTTTAGATGTTTGGGCTCTTGAGTGTAGGGCTGGTCGCTGCGCTCCCAGTTCTGATTTCGTCTTAGCGATTCGCTCTACGCTTCGGCAAAGTTCGAGAACCGGAACAAGCTTTTCAAACTGACCCACTACCAAGAAGTGTCGCAGACGCCAGCTGAGAGTTTTATCCGGTCGCTACCGCTTCCGCTTCTGTATTTGTCGACCCACGACCCGGCCGGTTTTTAGCCCGGTTCAGGCTGCTGGATAGGCAAATTGCATTTTTGTTCAGCATTTTGCGAAATTCGAGGTTGAAGGCCGGTTTGTTGCGCGGTGTATTTGGGGGTTTTGCACACGTATTTGGCGTCTTTGCACGTGTATATGGCGTTTTTGCACGTGTATTTGGAGTCTTTGCACGTGTATTTGGAGTCTTTGCACGTGTATATGGAGTCTTTGCACGTGTATATGGAGTCTTTGCACGCGTATACGGAGTCTTTGCACGCGTATATGCCGTCTTTGCACCTGTATATGGAGTCTTTGCACGCGTATATGGAGTCTCTGCAGCGGAATGTGGAGGTTTTGCACGTGTAGGTGGAGGTTTTGCACGTGACCGCTTTAGACGGGCGCACTGAAAGCAGTTCTTAAAACGACCTCAGTAAAAAAGAGGGCACACTCCAGGCGTGCGTGCCCTCTTTCATCAGGTGGGACAGGCATTCTTGCCTGTCGGTTTCTTTGCAGGGGGACAGGCAAGCCTGTCCTACCCGGCCATTAAGGAGTAGTGCTGCCTGCGGGCGGCTTGTTCTGGCTCATCCCACGATTCAGCATCATCTTGACTTCCACGCGCCGGTTTTGAGCACGTCCCGCGGCCGTCGTGTTGTCGGCCACAGCTTCTGTTTTGCCGTAACCCATCGGTGTCACAATACGACGCGGCGGAATCTTATGATTCACTGCGAGATACTGGACCACCGCCTCCGCGCGTTGCTGGCTTAAACGGAGGTTCTTTGCCTCGCCGCCCGTCGAATCCGTATGACCGGCAACCTCGATGGTGTAGGCCTTGGCGTCTACAGTTTTCGCGGCAAACTCATCGAGAGTTCGCTTCGCTTCCGGTGAGAGCACCGCGCTGTTCACTCTGAAATTTACTGAGGCCGTTTCCTGCACATCGTATTCATCGAGCGCAGTGATCCGTTCATTCGCCGCGGCTGATTCGGTTCTCGCCTCCGCCGCCACAGCGTAGAGCTCGTCCATTTGTCCAGCCATGCGGGCCTGGTTTTCCTCGACCGGAGTTACACGCGTATCAGAGGTAATCGCGGCTCTCATGTCCGATTCATCAAACCTGATTTTCTCGGCCGAGAGTTGGCCCTGCGAATCGCCGCGCCCTTCAACTTCCACAATCAAGCCGCGCAGAATATCCGTGACCGGATACTTCTTGCCGCCGCGAAGGAATCCACCGTGAGTCTTGATACTGGTGCGATCGGTGATTAGTACCAGGTAGTCAGTGCGATTTCGATCGCGGATCCTGAAAGTATCGCCCTCTCGTGCGATCACTACGCCTTTGAACTTTAGCTTTGCGCCATTAGGAATGGACTGGATGGGTCGGTTCGCTGCAGGTTGCATCGTTTGGGTAGTCTGCCCAAACGCGAACGGTGTCAGGGCCAGCATCAGGGCCAGCCCAAAAAGTAATTTATGTGGTCGAAACGTCGTCGCTACCTTTGTCCTCATATTTGCTCCTTCGAATTCGTAGATTGCACACAAAAATTCCCGGTAGTCGCTGACGCGAATTCCGGCCTTAAACGGGAGAAAGGGGAAGCAGGAATTGTCTCCGATCATTGGTCTGGTTTTGTTGCAAATGAACGATTGTTCCGTAGCAAAAGAATGAGAAGAGCGAGTGCCGTGGGGAAAGTTCGGGCAAGATGCCCGCAGTGTGAGGTTTCAAAACACTTTCCGCTGTTGCACTTGTTCCTTGGTAGCCAGCGCGAACCTCAATTCGCCTTTCACGCTGCCGGAGATCAACGCTGCCACATGCTCGCCAACCGCCGGGCCATGCTTGAATCCGTGACCAG
>WNFK01051186.1_pt1 | contig 23618 bp, 19 predicted proteins | sample 5400281 | NCBI WGS metagenome assembly WNFK01 (sample SAMN13153350, study PRJNA577476) | soil metagenome | isolation source: 20 cm soil on Douglas fir-dominated hillslope | place: USA:California | collected 2013-09-17
TGGGTCAGCGACCAGGAGTCGCGCGTCGACACCATCAACGGCTTCGTCGAGGTCTACATGGACCCGCGCGGCGTGAAAGGCTCCTGGGAAGGGCTCGTCTACATCGTCAACGAAGACAAGACGAGGAAAATCCAGAAGCTGGCCGAGCACGCGCAGTGGTTCGAGGACCACATGCCGTTCGATCCCCGGTACCGGAAGAGCAATGTCCTCGGCATCACGGCGAAGGCCATCGAGGTCGTCGTCGAGACCGGCGACTCGGGCCCGCTGACGCCCGTCGGCATCAACCTGCCGAACGACCAGGCCATCCGCGAGCAGTACGGCAGCAAGTCGGTGTCGCTCTTCAACGTCAACGAGGCCTACGAGGAATCGACGCCGGAAGGCATGCGGACGGAGTTCGGCTGGACGCCGGAGGAGGCCGCGCGCGCCAAGAAGTGGGGCGCCTTCTCGCAGGAGCTCGCGACCGAGATTCACGAGGTGATCGGCCATGGGTCGGGGAGGATGGCCGAGGGCGTCGCCTCGCCGCACCTCCTGCTGAAGGAGCAGTACTCGGCCGTCGAGGAGTCGCGCGCGGATCTCATCGCGCTCTACTTCCTGGCCGATCCGAAGCTCGTCGAGCTCGGCATCGTGAGCGCCGCCGACCACGCCGAGATCATCCAGACCGCGTACGAGTACTACTCGCGCAACGCGCTCGTGCAGCTGCGGCGCATCCGCCAGGGGACGACGATCGAAGAAGACCACATGCGGAACCGGCAGCTGATCGTCGCGTGGCTCATCGCGAAGACGCGCGCGATCGAGGTACGCCGGCGCGACAGCAAGACCTACTACGTGATGGTCGATGCCACGGCGTTTCACGAGGGCATCGGCCGCCTGCTCGCCGAGGTGCAGCGCATCAAGAGCGAAGGCGACTACGACGCCGCGCGCGCGCTGTTTGACGCCTACGGCATTCACTTCGATCCGGCGCTCAGAGACGAAGTCGTCGCGCGGGTTGACGCGCTGCACCTGCCGTCGTACAGCGCGATCGTCATGCCGCGCCTGACGCCCCGGTTTGACAACGCGGGCGACATCGTCGATGTCGAGGTGTCCTACCCATGCGACCTGGAAACGCAGATGCTCGAATATTCCGCGTTCGCGCGCACCACCGATGCTCTCGCGACGCCTGCCGCCTCACGCTGACCTCAATGCGCTGACCCGTGCGCTTGCCAGCCGGCGCGCCGAAGGGCGCGCGGTTGTCGACCTGACCGAATCGAATCCGACACGTGCCGGGTTCAGCTATCCACCGGATCTGCTCGCGCCGCTGGCGTCGGCGCGAGCGCTTCGCTACGAGCCGCAGGCATTCGGCCTGGACTGCGCGCGCGAGGCCGTTGCGGCCGATCACGCGCGCCGGGGGGTCACGATCGATCCGGCCCGCGTCGTGTTGACGGCGAGCACGAGCGAGGCCTACACGTGGCTGTTCAAGCTGCTCTGCGATCCCGGCGATACGGTGCTCGTGCCGAGTCCGAGCTATCCGCTGTTCGAGCACCTGACCCGCCTGGAAGCCGTCTGCACGGTGCCCTTTCATCTCGAGTACCACGGCCGCTGGGCCATCGACTTCGAGTCGATGGACGCCGCCCCAGCCAGCACGCGGGCAATCATCATCGTCACGCCGAACAATCCGACCGGATCGTTTGTCAGCCCGCGCGAGCTCGAACGGCTCTTCGCGCTGTGCCGCGATCGCGGGTGGGTGCTCATCGCGGACGAGGTGTTCGCGGACTATCCGCTCGACGCCGACACGCCGGTGACCGACATTGCGGCGCGGGCCGACGTGCCGTGTTTCACGCTGGGCGGCCTGTCAAAGTCCGCCGGCCTTCCACAGTTGAAGCTTGGGTGGATTGTGGCCGGCGGGCCCGACACGGCCTGTGCGGCCGCGCTCGCCGGCCTCGAGTTGATTGCGGACAGCTTTCTGTCCGTAAGCACTCCAGTGCAGGTCGCGGCGGGTGCCCTGCTCGAACGTGGAGCGGCGATCCGCGCGCAGATTCACGAGCGCGCGCGAACGAACCTGGCGGCTTTTCGCGCCATCGCGACGTCTTTCCCGGCGTGCGACGTGCTGAAGACCGAGGGCGGATGGTCGGCGGTCGTGCGCGTGCCGGCGACGCGAACCGAAGAACAGTTCGTCGTCGACCTGCTCGATCGCGAAGGGATCCTCGTGCATCCCGGCTATTTCTTCGACTTTCCGCGTGAAGCGTTTGTGGTCGTGAGCCTGTTGCCGCCGCCGCCGGTGTTTTCCGGCGCGGCCGCGAGGTTGCTGCAGTTCGCGACCTCGTGACGGCAATTACTGGCGCGCGGCATTACGCTTGCAGCGAGGGTGAGTCCGCCGTATGACACGCCGCGCCGGAGCACTGGTCCCGCTCTTTTCCATTCCTTCGTCGCGGAGCTGGGGCATCGGCGAGATCGGCGACATCGCGGCGATGGTCCGCTGGCTCGACGCCGCCGGCATTCGTATCCTGCAGCTGCTTCCCATCAACGAAATGCCGCCGGGCGAGACATCGCCCTATTCGGCGCTGAGCGCGATGGCGATCGATCCGCAGTTCATCACGCTCGATCGGGTCGAGGACTTCGCGGAGATCGGCGGCGAGGCCGCCCTCGAGCCCGGGCTGCGCACGCGTCTCGACGCGGTCCGTGTCGCGCCGCGCATTCAGTACGCCGAGGTCCGGGCGCTGAAGGACATCGCGTTGCGCCGCTGTTTCGCCCGCTTCCAGCAGGTCGATCTCGCCGGCGGCACCCGCCGCGCCACTGCGTTTGGCGCCTACGTCGAGGAGGAAGGCTGGTGGCTCAACGACTACGCGCTGTTCCGCGCGCTGCATGCGCGGCACGGCGAGCGCGGCTGGTTCGACTGGCCCGAGCCGGTGCGCTGCCGCCAGTCCGCGGCGCTCGACAGCGCACGCGAAGAGCTCGCGGATGAGATCCAATTCCGCCAGTAGATCTTCCGTTCATGGTCAGTGGCGACAGCGCGGACGTCTGGGCGCGTCAGGACGAATTCCGCATGGATGCGTCGGTCGGCGTGCCACCCGATGCGTTCAGCGAGACCGGACAGGACTGGGGACTTCCGGTGTACCGGTGGGACGTGCTCGCCCAGCGCGACTTCGACTGGCTGCGCGACCGCGCGCACCGCAACGCCGATCTCTTCGACGGTTACCGCGTCGATCATCTCGTCGGCTTCTACCGGACGTACTACAGGCCGCACGACGGCAGCGAGGCACGGTTCATCCCAGAGGAGCAGGATGCGCAGGTCGAGCTTGGAGAGCGCGTGCTCGGCGTCTTCAGGGAACCGGGGTCGGAAATCATCGCCGAGGATCTCGGCGTCGTCCCCGACTTCGTCCGCGCCTCGCTCGCGCGGTTATCGATCGCCGGCTACAAGGTGTTCCGGTGGGAGCGCCAGTGGCACTCCGAGGGCGAGCCCTTCAAGGACCCGGTGGAGTATCCGGCCGTTTCGGTCGCCACATCGGGCACGCACGACACCGAGCCGATGGTGATCTGGTGGGAGGACGCGCCCCGCGAGGAACGCGAGGCGGTGCTCGCCATTCCATCGGTGCGACAGTTGCTCACCGCCGAGGAGGTCGCGTCGGTCGACACACCGGGTCTGCCGCACGTCATTCACGAAGCGCTGCTCGAAACGCTGTTCGCGGCCGGCTCAGACACGGTCATTCTGCCGATTGGCGACATCTTCGGCTGGCGCGATCGCATCAACCAGCCCGCGACGGTTGGCGACGGCAACTGGACGTGGCGACTGCCCTGGCCCTCGGATCGGATGGCCACGGAGCCCGTGGCGACGGCGGTCGCGAAACAGTTAGCGGAATGGTGCGCGCGTCACAAACGGACGTAGACGCGAACGGTCAGGCCCGCTTCTGGATCTTTGCCCAGGAATCCTTCAGCGTCACGGTGCGGTTGAACACCGGATGGCCGGGCCGCGAATCGGGATCGGCGCAGAAGTATCCCTGCCGCTCGAATTGATAGCGCGCTCCTGCCGGCGTTGATGCGAGCAACGGTTCGACCTTCGCCCCGGTCACGCGTTCGAGCGAATGCGGATTGAGATCGTCGAGCGGATCCCGGCCGCCTTCCTCCGGGTTCTCCGACTGGAACAGCCGGTCGTACAGCCGCACTTCCGCATCGGCCGCATGCTCGGCCGACACCCAGTGGATCGTCCCCTTCACGCGGCGCGCGGCCGTCGTCCCGTTGAGCGACTCGGGATCATACGAGCATTGCAGCTCGACGACGGCGCCGGAGGCGTCCTTCACCACGCGCTCGCACTTCAGGATGTACGCGTAGCGGAGGCGGACCTCGGTGCCCGGAGAGAGCCTGAAGAACTTCTTCGGCGGCGTCTCCATGAAGTCCTCGTGCTCGATGTAGAGCACCCGTGAGAACGGGATGCGCCGCGTGCCGGCCGACGCGTCCTCGGGGTTGTTCACCGCTTCGACTTCCTCAATGCCGCCTTCCGGATAGTTCTCGATCACCACCTTCAAGGGCCGCAGCACGGCAAGCGCGCGCCGCGCCTGCCGATTGAGGTCCTCGCGCACGGTGTGCTCGAGGAGCGCGATGTCGATGACGTTCTCTTTCTTGGCCACGCCGATGCGGGCGCAGAAGTCGCGCACCGCCTCCGGCGTGTAGCCGCGGCGGCGGATGCCCGCGATCGTCGGCATGCGCGGATCGTCCCACCCCGAGACGCGCTGCTGCTGCACGAGCGCCAGCAGCTTCCGCTTGCTCAGGATCGTGTAGTTGAGATTCAGCCGCGCGAACTCGATCTGCTGCGGGCGCGACTTGAACTCGCGCGCCGTGCTGGCCAGCGACTCGACGCACCAATCGTAGAGCGGCCGATGGTCCTCGAACTCGAGCGTGCAGAGCGAGTGCGTGATGCCTTCGATCGCGTCAGACAGCGGGTGCGCGTAGTCGTAGGTCGGGTAGATGCACCAGGTCTCGCCGGTGCGATGATGCGCCGCGTGGCGGATGCGGTATAGCGTCGGGTCGCGCATGTTGATGTTCGGCGACCCCATGTCGATCTTCGCGCGCAGCACGTGCGCGCCATCCGGGAACCCGGCCGCGCGCATCCGGCGGAACAGGTCCAGACTGTCAGCAACGGACCGGTCACGATAAGGGCTGTTCCGGCCGGGCTCGGTCAGCGTGCCGCGGTACGCGCGAATCTCGTCGGCGCTGAGGCTGTCGACATACGCCTTGTCGTCGCGAATGAGCTGCTCTGCGTATTGATACAGCAGCTCGAAGTAGTCCGATGCAAAGAGCATCGCGGTCCACTCGAAACCGAGCCACCGCACGTCTTCCTGGATCGCCTCGACGTACTCGACGTCCTCCTTGGTGGGGTTCGTGTCGTCGAAGCGGAGGTTGCACCGACCGCCGAACTCGCTGGCCACGCCAAAGTCGAGGCAGATCGCCTTTGCGTGGCCGATGTGCAGGTACCCGTTCGGTTCGGGGGGAAAGCGCGTGTGCACGCGGCCGCCGTGACGACCACTGCGTTGGTCCTCCGCGACGATTTCGCGCACGAAATCGAGCGGTGCCGCCGGCGCCGATGTCCCGGCGTCAAACTCCATCTGGGAATTATATGTGTCCGCCTCGGCGCATCGCGCGCCGGCGGGCAGTCCCATCAGGCCCGTTTGCTTGAGCACGCGCGGGACCGTGTCGATCGATTCGGCCGGCGGCAGTTCCTCGGCCGTCGTGACGTTCAAATCCTTCATGCGCCGCGCCGTAACCAGCACGCGCGATTCGAAGGAACCCGCAGCCTGGTTGTAGGACTGGACGGCGCCATCGAGCCGCTTTCGCACGTCGTTCAGGTGCCCGGCGAAGGTGGCGAGGCGGTCGTACAGCTCCCGGCCAAGCGCCGCCACCTCGCGGAAGTTCTCGGTCAACGCCTCCTGCCGCCACGAATGCGCGACCGTCGTGAGGAGCGCAATCAACGTGATGGGGCTCGCGAGCAGCACGCGCTGGCCCAGCCCATGCTCGATGAGGCCGAAGTCGTGCTGCAGCGCGGCGCTGAACAGCGTCTCGCCCGGGAGAAACATCACGACAAATTCCGGAGAAGTCGGGAGCGCTTCCCAGTAACCCTTGCTTCCAAGCTTGTCCATGTGGTCCCGCACCTGGCGCGCATGCGCCTGCAGCTTGATCGTGCGGGCCTCCTCGTCGGTCGCCTCCTGCGCGTCGAGGAACGCCTCGAGCGGTGCCTTCGCATCGATGACGATCTGCTTGCCGCCGGGCAGGTGCACGAGCAGATCGGGCCGAAGGCGGCCGTTGTCGCCGGCGAGCGGAGGCTGTTCGTCGAAGTCGCAGCGGCGCAGCATCCCCGCGATCTCGACGACGCGGCGCAGCTGCATCTCGCCCCAGCGACCGCGGACGGCGGGCGTGCGCAGCGCGCGTGAGAGCATGTCGGCCGTCGAGCCGAGCGCGCTGACTTTCTCCGTCAGCCGGGCGTAGGCCTCGAGTCGCTCGCGTTCGGCGTCAGCGAGCTTGACGTCCACCTTCTTCAGCGTCTCGGCCATCGGCTGCACGAGGCCGTCGATCGCCTTCTGGCGCGAATCGAACTGCAGCGCCGCCTGCTTCTGAAAACCGTCGAACGATTCTTTCGCGAGATCGAGAAAGGCGCTGCGATTGCTGTTGAGCGCGTCCACGGCCAGGGACTGGAAGGCATCGCGCATCGTGCCGACCGCTTCGCGCTCGCGGTCGATCTGCTCCTTCAGCCACTCGTTGTCGCGCCTGGCAATGGCAAGTTCCGCAGAGAGGTCGGCGCGTTGTTCGGCAAGCTGACGCTGCGCCGACGCCCTCGCCAGCCAGTAGGCCAGCATCGCCCCGGCGGCCGCCGCGGCGATGCCAAAAAGGAGACCCATGGGAACCGGCACGAAGTGTAACAGGTGTGACCATTCTGTAAGACGAGCTGGAAGTCGTACACGAAAACTGGCGAATTTGCGGGCGTTTTCGCCCACAGACCCCCGGTGCGCCGGTTGCACTCCGGCCGTACGTGGTCACACGAGCCGTGGCGGGGGAGCCGTATTCGCTGAATGATGGCCTGGGCCTTCGCACGATGGAAATCGACGGCCGATCCAACACGGAAATCCTCGAGCTCTCGCCCGCGCTGGCGTCACAGCCGGTCTTCGAACAGGCCATTCGCGGCCGCGCGTCGAGGTACGCCGACCTCGACATCCGCTCGTTCGCTCCGGTCCGCCGCGTCGAACGCACCGGCTCCGCGGTGCACGTCATCAGCGAGGTCCCCTCCGGCGTCCGCCTGTCCGATCTGCTCACGCATCTCGAATCGACGGGCGAAGTCGTCCCCGAATCGGCGATCCTGGAGCTGGCCTCGCTCGTCATCAACGCGGTTGCGTCGCTGCACGCATGGCCCGGTGGGCTGGCGCACGGCGGCATCAATGCGTCGCATGTGCTGCTCACCAATGACGGCCGCGTCATGCTCACCGACTGCATCTTTGGCGCGGGCCTCGAGGTGCTGCAGCGCAATCGCGAAGTGCTGTGGAAGGAATTCGGTCTCGCGATGCCGCCCGCGGCGAGCCTCGCGCGATTCGATCAGCAGGCGGACGTGACGCAGATGGGCGCGCTCATTCTCGCCATCATCCTCCAGCGGCCGATGCGCGCTCACGAGTATCCGCGGGGCGTCTCCGACCTCGTCGTCACCGCCACCGAGTCCTCGACCGTGCCGGGTTCGCCGGGCTCCGCGTCCGCGCTCCGCATGTGGCTGCAGGAAGCACTGCAGATTCATCCGCGCCTGGCGTTCAGGTCCGCGGTCGAAGCGCAGCGCTCGTTTGCGGACATCAACAGCCGGCCGGGCAGCCGGCGCGCGGGCGCCATGGCACTCCAGGTGCTGGTGCGCACGACCTGCGGCGAGCCGCTGGACCAGCCGCTCGTGGTGATGAACCCGTCGATGCCCGCCGTTGCCGCGCAGGCGCCGTCGCAGCCCGCGCCGCCGGCGCAGCAGGAAAGATCGAGCGCGTTCGACTCGATCCTCCGTTCAGTTTTCCCGAAGCACTAGAACGTCAATCTGGCGGCGAGCTGCATGACGCGGCCGTCGGCCTGCGCCGTCCTGCGTCCGAAGAGCGGGTTGCTGACGAGCGACGATCCATTCAGCCAGTACAACGTGTTGTCTGCGGCCGTGTAATTCGGCCGGTTCATCAGGTTGAACGCTTCCCAGATGACGGCCAGCTGGCGTGAGCCGCCGAGGCGGAAGCGGCGCGCAACCCGTGGATCGACGGAGGCCCGATAGGGGAGGCGATACGCGTTCCACGACGTCCCTGGCGCGAGGTCGTTGAATGGGTTGCGGTCGCCATTGAGGTCGCCGTTGACGAACGCGCTGTACGGCAGGCCAGTCTGGTACGTATAAACGACCGCGAGCTCCCATCCCCCGAGCAGCCGCTTCGAGAGCCCGCGTCGATCGACGACGAAGAGCGTGGTGTCGTACATCGCGGAGACGGTCAGGTGCTGGTGCTGGTCGTTGTTGCCGGGCGCACGCGTATCGAGCATCGGCCCCTGGATGGCGAGCGAACGGCGGTCGTTCATGCCGCCGAACCCCATCGCGATTGGCTGCCGCGGCGTGTCGTCCGACCGCGCGAAGGTGTAGGCAACGGTGTAGAACAACTGCTGCAGGATGCGGGCGCGCTGATGAAAGGTGACGCCGTTGTAGAGTGACTGTCCCGTGCTCTGGAACGACACCACGCGGCCGGCCGTGGCGAAGGCGCCGCCGATGTTCACGTCGATCGCGCGGGGCAGCCCTTCGCCGCGCGCGAGGAGGTAGTCGATCCCCATCGAACCCACGCGGTATTTTTCCCACTCCCAGCCGGCGCTTGCCTGGTGAACACGCGCCGTCTCGAACGAGGAATCCACGACGATGTTGGAGAACCCGCGCGCGAGAGCCGGGATGAGCGCCGACGTCGAGCCGTAGAACAAGCCATACGCGGCGCGCCACACGCTCCTGCGCTCACCGGGCGCAAAGGCGAGACCGACACGCGGTGCCCAGCTATTCCGGTCGCTCGCGATGGCGCCCCCAAAGTCCTGGTAGTCGTACCGGGCGCCAACGTCAACGGTCAGCGCCGAGGTCGCGCGCCAGGCGTCCTGAAGGAACGCGGCGTACTGCGTCACATCAGCGTTGAGCGTGTCGGTGAGGGGCGTCTGCGTCACCGCACTGGGCACACCGGCCGCGAAGGCGCCGATCGTCTGAAAGACAGCCGTTGTCCGCACGCCGAACCGCGTCTTGTTCCGGTCCCTCAGGATGTCTCCGCCGGCCTTCACCGAGTGGCCGCCGGTCACCCACGAAAGTGAATCGCCCACCTGCAGGCGTCTCGTTCCGAACGCGTGCGGGCCGTACAGGCTCGAGCCCGTTTGCGCCACGAGGCTGCCATCCTGCCAGACGACCGCCCCCGGCGATGAAGCTCGAGGCTCTTCGTCACGGACGCCCGCGTACTGGACGTGCGCCTCGTTGACAGCTGCGGATCCGAGCGCGCTTCCCAGCGATGCGCCGGCGGTTCTTGTTCGCAGCACCGCGAGCGCGTCACTCGTGATCGACGGGTGCACGGCGGCCGTGTCGATCGGCTGGCCGTCGAACTGCTGATCGATGTAGCGAAGCGTCAGATGCTGCCGCGCGTATTCGTGGTCCGTTCTCACCAGCAGCAGATCCTGATGCTGATCCCGTGCGGCTCTCGGCAACACCGCGTCGAGGCGTGCCAGCGCGCTGCTGCCGGCCGCGGAGAACAAGCCGAGATTCGGCGACGCGGACGTTCCGCGGGTCTGCCGGAGACCCTCATAGCCGAGGAAAAAAAAGTTGTGTTCCTTGACGATCGGACCGCCGAGAATGGCGCCGAACTGGTTGTTCCGGTATGGAGGCGTGCTCAGGCCCGCCGTCTCGTCGAGTTCCTTCGTGCCGTTGAGCGCGCGGTCTCCGAAATACTCGTAGCCCGATCCGTGAAACGCGTTCGCACCCGACCTGGTCACGACGTTGAATACCGCGGCGCCCCCGCGTCCGTTCTCGGCTGGTGCGGCGCTGGTCTCGACGCGATAGGCGTCAACCGTCGCCTGGCTGAATTGATACGGAGCGCGGCCAGGGCCTTCGCGTCCCACCGGTTCGCCGGTGATGCTGCTCGTGTGATCGAACCCATCGACGACGAGCCGATTCTGCCCGCTGGGCAGTTGCATCACGCTGATGCCGCCGGTTGCCGCATCCTGGCTGACCGCAGGCGTCAACTCCGCGAGCCGCAGATACCTGCGGCCGGCGACCGGCAGATCGTGGATTTCCGTCTCCGCGACGAACGCGCTTGCGTGCGTACGCGCCGATTCGGCGATCGGTGGATATGGATTGAGCGCGATCGTTTCGGGGATCGGCGCGCGCCGCAGCGGCAGCACGATCTGCATCCGCTGTCCCGGCAGCAGAACGATGTCGTCCTGGCGGCGGCCCGCGAAGCCGTCATGAACCGCAGTGACCTGGTAGCGTCCCGCGGGAAGCGCGGCAAAGCCGAATCGGCCGTGATCGTCCGTTCGTGTCTCGCGATGAGCGCCGGTGTCGACGTTGGTGACAGTAACGGTTGCGCGATCGACGACCTCGCCGGTCGTCGCGGTGACCTGTCCCCAGATTTCACCCGTTCCGCCCTGCGCGTAGGCGGGTGCCCAGCTCAAGAGCGCAATCAGGGCGAGGAGCGCGACAGTCAATGCGCTTTCACCTAATCAATACGCATGCCACGCTATAATTTTTTGTTCTCATGGCTGTCATTACTCCGTTCCGTGCACTTCGTCCGACGCCCGAATCCGCGGCGCGCGTCGCCGCTGTTCCCTACGATGTCGTCAATGCACAGGAAGCCCATGCGTTGGCGAACGGCAATCCGCTGAGTTTTCTGCACGTTTCACGAGCGGAAATCGACTTGCCACCGGACATCGATCCGCACGCGGATGCGGTGTACGGCAAGGCTGTCGAGAACTTCGCGGCCTTGAAGTCGCAGGCGCCGCTCGTGGCCGAGGACGCGCCCAGCCTGTACGTCTACCGCCTCAAAATGGGGAATCACGTGCAGACCGGCATCGCCGGGACCTTCTCAATGGATGAGTACGACCGGGGCGTCATCAAGAAGCACGAGCACACCCGCCGCGACAAGGAAGACGACCGGACGCGGCACATGGTCGATTTGCGCGCGCAGACCGGACCCGTGTTTCTCACGTACCGCGCGTCCTCCGCGGTCGATCGCGTCGTCGGCCGCATCACCGGACAGCCGCCGCTGTTCGACTTCACCGCGCCTGATGGCGTTCAGCACACGATCTGGCGCGTCCCCGATGCGGACGTGAAGCAGCTTGTCGCCGCGTTCGATGCGATTCCGCTGCTGTATATCGCCGACGGGCATCACCGCGCGGCGAGCGCGGCGCGGGCGCGTCAGCAACTGCGTGGCAGCGATGGCGCGCGCGGCGAGTGGGATGCCGTGCTGGCGGTCGCGTTCCCCGATAACCAGGTGCAGGTGCTCCCCTACAACCGCGTCGTCAAGGATCTCGGTTCGTATTCCCCCGCGTCGCTGCTGGCCAAGCTGGGCGAACAGTTCGTCGTGAAGGACGGTCCGGCCACTCCCGCGAACAAGGGAGAGGTCGCGATGTTTCTCGACGGTTCGTGGCACACGATTGTGCTCGGCGACACGCCTCGCCATCTCGCGCCGGCCGATCGGCTCGATGTCAACCGCTTGCAGCAGATGGTGTTGACGCCGCTGCTCGGCGTCGGCGACGTGCGCACCGACAAGCGGATCGACTTCGTCGGCGGCGCGCGCGGCACATCCGAGCTCGAAAAGCTCGTGAACTCCGGCAAGTTTGCCGTGGCGTTCTCGATGTACCCGGTGAGCGTGGATGACCTGATGCAGGTCTGCGATGCCGGCGGCATCATGCCGCCGAAGTCCACCTGGTTCGAGCCGAAGCTGCGGGATGGTTTGTTGTCCCATGAAATCTAAGGTCCGCCTGCAGGCGGACCCCACCGGCGATCCTCGACGAATGCAGCCGACCCCGAGATGAAGGTCCTCATCGCCGATCAGTTCGAGCAGACCGGCATTGACGGCATCACCGCCGCCGGCTGCGACGTAATCTACCAGCCCGCGCTCGCGGATCAGCAGCTCGCCGACGCGCTCGCTTCGACCAGGGCCGACGTGCTCGTCGTTCGAAGCACCAAGGTGACCGACGCGATGCTCGCCAGCGGGTCACTCTCGTTGATCGTTCGCGCGGGTGCGGGCGTCAACACGATCGACGTGAGTGCCGCGTCGCGCCGCGGCATTTACGTCTCGAACTGCCCGGGCAAGAACGCCATCGCGGTCGCGGAGCTCACGTTCGCGCTGATGCTCGCGCTCGACCGCCGCATCGCGGAGAACGTCATCGATCTCCGCGCGGGGACGTGGAACAAGAAGGAGTACTCGAAGGCGAAGGGTCTCTTCGGCCGGACGCTCGGCATCATCGGCTACGGAAGCATCGGCCAGGAAGTCGCGCATCGCGCCAAGGCCTTCGGGATGCCGGTGGTCGTGTGGAGCCGGCGGCTCCAGAAGGGATCGGGGACCGGGGATCAGGGATCAAGAACCGCAGTTGATCCCCGATCCCTGATCCCTGATCCCTCGGTCATCACGGTCCAGTCTCCCGAGGAAGTTGCCGAACGCAGCGACGTCCTCAGCATTCACCTGGCGCTCGCGGGCGGCACGCGGAATTTCGTCGGCTCGTCGATCCTCAACCGCCTGAAGGCCGGCTCGTATTTCATCAACACCTCCCGGGCGGAGATCGTCGATCAGGCCGCGCTGGCGGAGGCCGTCCGGAACCGCGGCGTGCGCGCAGCCCTGGACGTGTTCGCGCAGGAGCCCGCGGGATCGACGGGCGAGTTCAGCGATCCAATCGTCACCCTGCCCAATGTGATCGGCACGCACCACATCGGCGCGTCTACCGAGCAGGCCCAGGAAGCGATTGCCGCGGAGGCCGCGCGGATCGTTCGCGCATACAAGGAAACCGGCAAAGTCCCCAACGTGGTCAACCTGGCGACGAAGACGCCGGCCACGCACATGCTCGTCGTGCGGCATCGCGACCGTCCCGGGGTGCTCGCGCACGTCTTCGATCGCCTTCGCGCCGGCAACCTGAACGTCCAGGAGACGGAGAACGTCATTTTCGAAGGGGCCGAGGCCGCCATCGCGCGCATCAATCTCGACGGTGAGCCGCCGGCCGACCTTCTGCAAACAATCGCCGGCGGGAATCAGGACATTTTGAGTTTGTACGTCGTTAAAATTTAGGGTTGAGGTGTCAGGTATCAGGCTTCAGGAGTAATCGATGCCCACTGCAACGCGCGTGTTCAATTTCTCCGCCGGCCCGGCGGTGCTTCCAATGCCGGTTCTCGAAGAGGCGCAGCGGGACCTGATTGCGCTTCCCGGCGTCGGCATGTCGGTGATGGAGATCAGCCATCGCTCGAAGACGTTCGAGGACATCCTGCACAAGGCGCAGGACGACATCCGAGCGCTCGCCGGCGTGCCCGCCAGTTACAAGATCCTGATGCTGCAGGGCGGGGCGAGCCTGCAGTTCTCGATGGTGCCGATGAATCTGCTCGGCGCGGGCGCCACGGCCGATTACATCGACAGCGGATCGTGGGCCGACAAGGCAGTCAACGAAGCGAAAAAGGTCGGCAAGGTGAACGTCGCGGCCACGACGAAGGCGGACAACTATTCGCGCCTTCCCGATGGGTCCGACATCAGGCTGACGCCCGGTGCCGCGTACGTCCACATGACGAGCAACAACACGATCGAAGGCACCCAGTGGAAGACGCTGCCGCAGGTCGGCGATGCGCCGCTCGTGAGCGACACCTCTTCGGCCATGTTCAGCGGCCCGATTGACGTCCCGCGCCACGCGCTGATTTATGCCGGCGCCCAGAAGACCCTCGGACCGTCCGGCGTCACGCTGGTGATCATCCGCGAGGACCTGCTCGCGCGCTCCGCCGACACGCTGCCGACGATGCTGAATTACAAGGTGCAGGCGGAGAACGACTCGCTCTACAACACGCCGAACACGTTTGGCATCTACATCCTTGGCCTGACGATGAAGTGGCTGCGATCGCTTGGCGGCCTGCAGGCGGTCGCGAAGATCAATCAGCGGAAGGCGGGGAAGCTGTACGCCGAGATCGATCGAACGGGCTTCTATCGCGGCACGGCCCGCAAGGAAGATCGGTCGCTGATGAACGTCACCTTCCGCCTGGCGACCGAAGAGCTCGAGAAGGCGTTCGTGAAGGAGTCAACCGCGGCCGGCTTCGACGGGCTGAAAGGGCACCGCGCCGTCGGCGGCATGCGCGCGTCGATCTACAACGCGTTTCCCGAGGAAGGCATCGACGCGCTCGTGTCGTTCATGCGCGAATTCGAACGGAAGCACGGATAGAAACTTCCAATTCCCAACTTCCAACGCCCAATCTGCACCTTCTTGGAGGTTGGGAGTTGGGAGTTGGGAGTTACGTTGCAGGCCGGAACGGCCGCCGCCTCCGGCGCCGGCGTCTTCGCCGTGGCAGCGCGGCCTCGACGGCCTCCTGGCCGGGCTCGAACGTTTTCGCGGCCTCGATGAAGCCGCGCCAGTGCTCGAGCACCTCCGGCGCGTCGCCGTGAATCTCCAGCCAGGTCATCGCCTCGCGGAAAGCCGGCGCTGGAGGCTGAGGATGTGGCGCAGGCGCTCGACGTCGCGGCGCGCGAGCGGCAGCAGGCCGAGCGAGAGCGCCGGTTCCTTCTTCGGGCGTCCATCGGCATCGAGCACGATCGGCGGCGCGCGGAAGTCGTAGCCGAGCGGCGCGAGCAGCGTTCCGAGCAGCACCGCGTTGGTGAGCGCCTCGGGCGTCTCTTCGAACTGGCGCCGGTACTGGTCGAGCGACGCGAGCGACTTCCACAGCGCCTCGCCCGCGCGCTTCTGCATCTCCGGGGCGATCGGTTCGAGCAGCCGCCGCTCCGCCAGCATCCGGAAGGCTTTCTCGGCCGCTCCCGCGCGGAGCAGCTTGTAGATCTCCTCGATCAGCCTCGCGGGCGCGCTGCGCGCCAGGTCGCCACGGTGCGCCGCGATCGCCGCGTCAATTGGCGGGTCGATGCCGAAGTCGAGGCGCGATGCCATCGACACCGCGCGAATCATCCGCACCGGATCTTCCTGGAAGCGTTCGGTCGGATCGCCGATGCAGCGGATGACGCGCGCCTCGAGATCCCGCAGCCCGCCGGTGAAGTCGATGATCGAGAAGTCCGCGATGTCATAGAAGAGCGCGTTCACCGTGAAGTCGCGACGGAACGCATCCTCTTCCGGCGTGCCGAAGGTGTTGTCCCGATGGATCATGCGGTCGACGTCGCCCAGCTCGTCGACGACGATGCCTTCACCGGGCTCCTCGGGCGCGGCAAGCTCCGCGGCGCTCAGCTGCCGGCGGAAGGTCGCGACCTCAATCGCCTTGGTACCGAACCGCACATGCGCGAGCCGGAAGCGGCGCCCGATGATCCAGCAGTTCCGGAACAGCCGCTTCACCTGGTACGGATGCGCGTTGGTGCCGATGTCGAAGTCCTTCGGCCGGCGGCCAAGCAGGAGGTCGCGCACGCTGCCGCCAACGAGGTAGGCGGCGTAGTTGTTCTGATGGAGCCGGTAGAGAACTTTCAGGGCATCTGGGTCGATAGATTTACGCGAGATTGCGTGCCCGGCACGTGGCACGACCACCGGAACCGTCATCGGAGCGCATTGTAACAAAGCGTATCGGAAGACTACGATGTTCAGATGCGAGTTGCGGTCGCGATCGTGGCGGTGCTGCTGGCGTCCCCCGGCGCATATGCGGCGGAGCCGACGCCACTGGCGCGCGCCCGCATGCTCTACAACGCCGCGGATTACGACGGCGCGATTGCGGCGGCCACGGTCGCCCGCACCCAGCCTGCCGCAGCCGATGGCGGCGCCGACCCCGCCGATCTTGCCGCCGCCCGTGAGGCGCTCACCGTGATTCGCGCCGCGATGCTCTCGCCGCGCGACCAGGTGGATTTCCTCGTTGGCCTCGGCCAGTCGCTGTACCTGACGGATCTGTTCGGTCCCGCCGCCGACCTGTTCGACACCGCGCTCGAGCGCGGGGCGCTGTTGCCCGATCACGACCGCCTGATGCTGCTGGACTGGTGGGCGACGGCGCTGGATCGCGAAGCGCAAACGGCCACGCTTGAACGGCGTGCGCGGCTTCACGCGCGGATTGCCGAGCGCATGGACGCGGAGCTTCGACGCGATCCGGGCAGCGCGCCCGCGAATTACTGGCGGGCGGTTGCCGCGCGAGGGGCGGGAGATCTCGACACGGCGTGGGATGCGGCGGTCGCGGCGTGGATTCGCGCGACGCTCGGCCCCGAAGCGTCGCAGCTGCGCGCCGACATCGATCGCCTCGTATCCGAGGCGATCATTCCCGAGCGCGCCCGTTCGCGTGCCGGCCGCGAGCAGGCGGATCCCGCCGAGTCACTGCGGAGTCAGTGGAACGTGATTAAGGAGCAGTGGAAGTAATCGAATGACCTGAATCACGGCTTCGCATCCCGCCAGTTGTCCGCGATGCCGACGTCCACGTCGAGCGGCACGTCCAGCTTCACGGCGCCTTCCATCTTCTCGCGGACCACCGCCGCCGTTTCGTCCGCTTCGTCCTTCGGCGCCTCGAACAGCAGCTCGTCGTGCACGGTCAGGATCATCCGCGCGCGCATGCGCCGGCGCGCCAGCTCGCCATGCAGCTCGATCATCGCGCGCTTGAGGATGTCGGCCGCGGTTCCCTGGATCGGCATGTTGACCGCTTCACGCTCGGATTGCGCCCGCATCTGGAAGTTCCGGCTCATCAGATTCGGCACGAGCCGCCGCCGTCCGAACATCGTCTTGACGACGCCGGTACGGCGGGCGTCCTCGAGCACTTCCGCCGCCGTGGACGTCGAACGCGTCTTGCCCGTCCGTTTGCTCGTCGGCAGCTGCATCTTCTCGAACAGGATTTCGCCAAGCTGCTTCGGAGAGTTGATGTTGAACTGCTCGCCGGCCAGCTCCCAGATGCGTGCAGTGAGCTGCGCGAGTGCCTGCTCGATGTGCTGCGACTGCGCGGCCAGCGCCGCGGCCCGCCGGCCATATGGGCGAGGACGCGGAGTTCGATCTGCGAGTAGTCGGCCGAGATCAGGACGTCGCCTGCATCGGCGATGAACGCGCGCCGGATCTCGCGACCGAGCTCCGTGCGAATCGGGATGTTCTGCAGGTTCGGGTCGGAGCTGCTCAGGCGACCGGTTGCGGCGACCGCCTGGTTGAAACACGTGTGCACGCGGCCCGTGTCCGGATGCACCATCAACGGAAGCGCGTCTATGTAGGTGCCCTTCAGCTTCATCAACGCGCGCCACTCGAGCACGAGGCGGGGCAGATCGTGCGTCACCGCCAGTTCCTCGAGCACTTCCGCCGCCGTGGATGTCGAACGCGTCTTGCCCGTCCGTTTGCTCGTCGGCAGCTGCAGCTTCTCGAACAGGATTTCGCCAAGCTGCTTCGGCGAGTTGATGTTGAACTGCTCGCCGGCCAGTTCCCAGATGCGTGCAGTGAGCTGCGCGAGGGCCTGCTCGATGTGCTGCGACTGCGCGGCGAGCGCCGGGCCGTCGATGCGGATTCCCGCGCGCTCGACATCCGCCAGCACCGGAACCAGCGGCATCTCGAGCTGGCGATAGACCTCCTCGAGGTGATCGGTGACGAGCAGCGGCGCCAGCCGGTTCGACAGCTGTCGCGCCAGGTCGGCGCGCTCGCCGGCGAATGTGAGCAGCAATTCCGGCGCGAGTCTCGTGAACGGCAGCGCCTTGGCGCCGCGGCCGCATACGTCCTCTGCGGTCAGCGCCTTGTATCCCAGGTGCTCCAGCGACGATTCCTCGAGCGGATGCCCCGGCCGCGTCGCATCGAGGAGATAGCTGGCGAGCATCGAGTCGAACTCGAGGCCTGCCAGCGTGATTCCGTGGCGGGCCAGCACGATGAGGTCGAACTTGAGATCGTGGCCGGCCTTCTTGATCGACGGGTCCTCGAGCAGCGGACGAAGACGGTCGAGCACGGCTTGCCGCTCGAGTTGCTCGGGCACGCTCGCGCCCGCAAGCAGGTCGTCGCCGCCGCCCTCGGCGCCCTCGTGTCCAACCGGAACGTAGCGGGCCTCGCGATCGCGGGTCGAGAATGCGAGGCCGACGATCGACGCCCGCATCGCTGACGGCTCGCTCGGGATGAGACGCAGCGAGAACTCGCCGGCCGCGCGAAGCTCCGAGACCAGCGCGTCGAGCTCCTCGCTGGTTCGAACCAGCGTGTATTCCTTCTGGATGCTGTCGGCGGTCGGCGCGTAGTCGTTGACGAGCGTGCGGAAGGCCAGACGCGAAAACAGCTCGTAGCAGCGCTCCCGCGACGCGCCGCGATACTTGAGCGCCGCGAAATCCACGTCAACCGGCACGTCCGTCCTGATCGTGACGAGCTCGCGGCTCTGCAGCGCGGCCGCGCGGTGCGTGACGAGCGCCTCGCGCTGCTTCGGCTTGAGGCCTCCCGCCTTGTCGAGGAGCGTATCGAGGCTGCCGTACTGCGGGATCAGATCGATAGCGCCTTTCTTGCCGATCCCGGGAACACCGGCGACGTTGTCGCTGGTGTCGCCGACGAGCGCAAGGACGTCGGTCACTTGCGCCGGCTGCACGCCGAACTTGTCGACGACGCCGGACGCGTCGAACCACGCGCCTTCCTCCCGTGGGTCGTAGACGCGGACGCCGTCCCGGACCAGCTGGAAGAAATCCTTGTCGATGGAGACGATCGCGACCTCGTACCCTTCCGCCGCCGCGTGCCTGGCGAGCGTCCCGATCACGTCATCCGCTTCGTAGCCCGCGGCGGTGACAATCGGCACGCCCATCGCCTCGCATGCCTGGTGCACCCAGTTGATCTGCTCGGCAAGGTCGTCGGGCATCGCGGTGCGGTTCGCCTTGTAGTCGTCCGCAATCTGATCGCGAAACGTCGGGCCCGCGAGGTCGAACGAGGCCGCCATGTAGGCCGGCTTGTGATCCGCAATCAGCTTCCGCAGCATCGTCACGAAGACATACACGGCGTGCGTCGTGTGTCCTTCCTGGTTCGACAGTCCTCTGCCGCGAAACGCATGATACGCGCGGTACATCTGCGAGCTGCCGTCGATGAGGAACAGTGTCGGGCGGGACATCGGGGTAGGTGCTGTAGGGGCCGACCTTAAGGTCGGCCCCTACGACGACAACTCTACGAGGATATCATTCGAGTAGATGCGTTCGCGGGTCCTGATGGCCGTTGTCGCCGCGCTGCTGCTCTCCGCATGCGGGGGGCGCCTCGTGAAGAAGCAGTACGAATACGAGGAGGAGCTGTACCTCGGCCTCGATGGAGCCGCGACGCTGAACGTCAACGCATCCGTTCCCGCGCTCGTCGCGCTGCGTGGCGTCGACTTGAATCCGAGCTCCCGGGCGCGCTTCGACCGCGAGGCCGTCCGTGCGTTTTTCGTCGGGCCGGGCGTGACGGTGACCGCCGTCAGCGCATCGCGGCGCTACGGCCGCCGGTTCGTGCACGTGAGCATGGACGTCGCCGACGTCCGCTCGCTGCAGCGCGTGGCGCCATTTGCCTGGTCCACCTACCGGTTCTCCCGCGAAAGCGACATGTTCGAGTTCAAGCAGGTGGTTGGCCCGGCGGCGGGCAGCAACGTGAGCGACGTCGGCTGGGACGGCAGCGAGCTCGTCGCCTTCCGCATGCACCTGCCCAGCCGGATCGCGTACAACAACGCGCCATCGCATCGAACCGAGCGCGGCAACATTCTCGAGTGGGAGCAGACGCTCGCGGACCGCATGCGGGGGACGCCCGTGGAGATCGACGTGCAGATGGAGACGCAGTCGATTCTTTCGCGGACGCTGGTGTTGTTCGGAACGACGATCCTGGCGGCCTTTGCACTGCTGGCCGCCGTCATCTGGTGGGTCGCACGACGGGGCCGCAACTCGGACGTCGCCGAATCGCGGCCGTAGGCCTCAGAGTTTCTCGAGCTCCTGCTCGGCCTCCGCGTCGGTCTTCAGATCGTTGGTCACCGAGAAGGCGCCAAACGAGCTGGCAATCGAGCGCGCGAGCATCCGGTCGGTATTGCTGTTGACCACGCCGTCGAGCGTCACGCCGTAGTTCCAGAAGTTCGAGTTGCCGTAAATCGCGCGGGCAATTCGGAACCTCAGTTCGTCATCGAAGGTGGACACGGGCAGCACGGTGATCCGGTTGACCACCTGGTGCACGCCGTCGATCTTCGCGACGCGCTTCTCGAGATCATTTTTCTTGTAGGGCATCGTGACTTTCCCGAGCAGCGTCACGACACCTTCATCAATCTGCATGTGAACGGAGTCGAAGATCGAGAACTGCGGATAGGTCAGCACCTGCTTCTGGACGTCGCGGGCGACCTGCAGATCTTTTCGATCCGCCGCCCACGCAGGCGCGCTCAGCGCGAGCACGACGGTGACTGCGGCAGCAAATCTGGCAAACATTTCAGAACCTCCTCTTACGAGCGACTGGCTACGCCATCTGACGAGGCAAGGGGTTTGCCAGACGAAATTGCCCTGAATCAGGCCTGATTTCGCGCTGATCTGCGACCGCTGTCCGTGCTCGTGGACAACTCGTGTATAACGTCGCCATGCGAATGAAGCAGCCAACGGTCCCGGTCGTCCTCGTCGCCCTTTCGCTCTGCGCGATGGGCGCCGCCGTTGTTTACGCCCAGCAACGCGCCGCCGCGCCGCCGCGCTACCGCGTCGATCCGTTCTGGCCCAAGCCGCTGCCGAACAAGTGGAGCATGCAGCAGATCGTCGACATCTACGTGGACAAGGACGATCACGTCTGGGCGATCAACCGCCGCGTGGACGCCCGTCCCGACGAACTGACGGCCGCCACCAAGCCGCCCCGCGGCGAGTGCTGCGTGCTCGGACCGGAGGTGCTCGAGTTCGACCCGGACGGCAACGTGGTCAACTCGTGGGGCGGCCCCGACTACCACCAGGGCTGGCCCGGCCGGCTTCAGACGATTGCCGTTGACCGCGACAAGAACGTCTACCTGTCGGGGACGACGCCGGGCGACAGCATCATCAAGTTTTCGAGGGAGGGGAAGTTCCTCAAGGATTTCGGGCATCGCGGACCGAAGATCGCCGCGGACCAGGTGAAGCAGGACAACCAGCAGACCGCGGTCTTCCCGCCGGGAATCGGATCCTTCGAGCTCGACGAGGACGCGCGCGAGATCTTCATCGCCGACGGCTTCCTCAACAAGCGGATTGTCGTCTACGACATGGACACCGGGGCGTTCAAGCGCGGATGGGGAGGCCACGGGATCCCGCTGAGCGAGATCGACAACAACGCGACGCCCAACTACGACATCTCCGGGCCGCCGCCGGATCAGATGCAGTTTGCGCCGGCGCTGCACTGCGTCCATTTCTCACGTGACGGCCTGGTCTACGTCTGCGAGCGCGGCAGTGACCGCGTGCAGGTGTTCACGAAACAGGGCAAGTTCGTCCGGCAGTGGTTCGTGCATCCATCGACCGAGGCACGCGGGCCCAACTGCGGCGGTCCGTGGAGCACGGTGGCGCCGCCGTGCGGCACCGTCTACCACCTCGCGCTCTCGAGCGACCCGCAGCAGCGTTACGTCTTCGTCGCCGACGGCACCGACAACATGGTCTGGATCTACAACCGCAACGACGGGACGCTCGCCGGGTCATTCGGCGGCAACGGCCGCTACGCGGGACAACTGCACTGGATTGACGCGATCGCGACCGACTCGAAGGGGAACGTCTATACCGGCGAGGTCGAGGACGGGAAGCGTATCCAGAAGTTCATTCCGGTGAACTGACGGGTTTTCGGTCCAGGACCAGTCGGACACGGGTTGGTGCGAGCACGCTTCGCCAGTCGGTGCAAGACGGATACAGGTTGGTGCAATCTGGATCCGGGTAGGTGCACCAACCTGAATCAGGAAAACCAGACCATCGTCGCGATTCCGAGGGCGATCAGGATGATCTGACGCAGTGAGCTGGCGTCGGTTCGTCCGCGGTGCAGGCCGGGAATGAGATCGGCCATCGCCACGTAGAGAAAGCTCGACGCGGCGATCACCAGGAAGTACGGCAGCGTCCGCGGCACGATGTCGAAGGCGAGAAACGCGCCCATCGCGCCGGCGACGCTCGCGAGCGCCGAGAGCACGTTCAACAGCAGCGCCTTCTCGCGCGAATAGCCCGCGTGCAGCAGGATGGCGAAGTCGCCGATCTCCTGCGGAATCTCGTGCGCGGCGACCGCGATCGCCGTGCTGATGCCGAGCGGCACCGACGTCAGCACCGCGGCGCCGATCACCGCGCCGTCAACGAAGTTGTGGAACGTGTCGCCGATCATCACCGACGCCACGCTGCTTTCGTGCACCTCGCAGTCGTGCGTGTGGCAGTGGCGCCACAGCACGAGCTTCTCGAGGATGAAGAACAACATGATGCCGCCAAGGAGCGTGGCGAAGACGCGCGCCGGCGGCAGCTCGTCGAGCGACTGCGGAAGCAGTCCCATCATCGAGATGCCGAGCAGCGCCCCGACCGCGTAGCTGACCAGCCACGGAATCAGCTTGGAACGCAGCGGGTCGTGAATGAGGAGTACGCCGGAGGCGATGAGCAATCCGCCCAGGCCGCCAAGCAGGCTCAGCCCGAGGGCAATCCAGAACGTGGGCACGCGCTGGAATATTACGACGCTACATATCCTTTTCGCGCGCGAACCGTGAGATGACGGTTGTTACGGACGTCCACCTTGATGGCGTGCCACTTCCCGTCCTTCTTCCCGCCGTTGTTGTAGCCAATGTAGTACTGCATGCTCAATTCGTCGGCCAGGCGCTGCGTGGCGGCCCCGAGATCGCCGAAGCCACGCACGATTTCGGTGCGGCCCCCGGTGTCGTCGGTAATCGAGCGGAGCGCGTTTTCGTTCACGTGCTCGTTGCCGGTGCGGCCCCACGTGCCGCCGCCAATCGGCGGAAATCCGATCTGGGGGGCGTACGGGAAGCGTCCGCCCGGGAACCGGCCACGCCCGCGCGGAATCGGGATCGGAAACCGGGGACCGCTCGGTTGGCGCGGCTGCGGCGTCAAGCTGGACACGTCGTCGCCATCCACGCCGAGCGCGTAGACCATCACTTCGCTCTCGCGAATCAGGCTGCGCAGCTGGCTCACTGACATCCGGCTGTTGGTGTCGTTGCCGTCCGAGATGACGAGGATGGCCTTCTTCTGGTTGCGGCCGTCCGCCGCAATCGGCAGCGCCTGCGCGATGGCGTCGTACATCGCGGTGCCGCCGGCCGCCGTCACCTGGCCGGCCGCGCGGCTGATGGCGCGGCGGTCGTAGGTCCATCCCTGCAGCAGGTCGGGCACGCTCGCAAACTGCATGAAGAACAGCTCGTCGTCCTTGCCGAGCAGGTCGTAGATGAACCGGTCGATCGCGTTACGCGCCGACGACATCTTTTCCGGCGTCATGCTGCCGCTCGTGTCGAGGAGGATGCCGAGGCTGACGGGCACGCGTTCGTTGCTGAACTGCGCGATTTCCTGCTGCTCGCCGTCCTCGAAGACCGTGAAGTCCTCCTTGGTGAGGCTCGACACGAAGTGCCCGTTGTCGTCGCTGACGGTTGCGGTGAC